>Ga0307477_10002216_pt1 | contig 15225 bp, 17 predicted proteins | sample atmos_gasesECM2C_FD_203316 | JGI IMG/M metagenome (GOLD analysis project Ga0307477, IMG submission 203316) | Hardwood forest soil microbial communities from Morgan-Monroe State Forest, Indiana, United States - atmos_gasesECM2C_515 | ecosystem: Environmental > Terrestrial > Soil > Temperate...
CGATTCACGAAGCGGATGATGCCATCAACCTTGGCAAAAAGCGTGTCATCCTTGCCCCGTCCCACGTTCTTGCCCGGCTTCAGACGAGTCCCCCGCTGGCGAACGATGATGGAGCCGCCGGTGACAAGCTGTCCGCCGAATGCCTTCACTCCGAGCCGCTGTGCATTTGAGTCGCGGCCGTTCTTTGAACTACCTAGCCCTTTATTGTGTGCCATTGTGTTCTCTCAATCGAAAAAATACTCGTGTGGAGCGCAGCAGCGCCGCGCGATCTCCAGTTTGAGCTTGGAAGCTGCGAAGTCAGAATTACTTCTTCTTCGCCGGCTTCTTGGCGGCACGCGCAGTTCTCTTGTCGGTCCGCGACTTGCTGCTCTTTGATGCCTTACCTTCCGCTCCGGTGCGAGCCTTTTTTTCGGCCTTTTGTTCAGTTTGCCTGCTGGCCATTCCGACCTTTTCCTTCTTCGGCTTTGGCGTCGCCTGTTCGGGAGCTGTGAACTTCTGTCCGTCGAAAGAAATTTCCGTGATGCGAACTGCTGTGAACGGCTGACGATGTCCCTGGAGCTTCTTGTACTGCTTCTTGCGCTTGAAGTGGAAAACCAGGATCTTGTCGCCGCGACCCTCCTCGACCACGCTGCCCACTACACGCGCGCCGCTCTCAGGTTTGCCGATCTGGCCCTCGGAACCGGATACGGCAAGGACATCGCTAAACTCGATTTTGCCGTTCTCAGACGGCTTCTGGTCAACTTTAATTACGTCTCCAGGTGCGACGCGAAACTGCTTTCCCCCGGCGCGGATCACCGCGTACATAGGCTTTTCCTTCTGTGTAGAAGTTGCTTGCTGATTCCTACAAGCCGCTCAGATTGCGGCCTCCGACCCTCAGATTAGGACCGTCTTAGGACAGACAAACCAAGCTATTTTACTGTGCGAGCGAGAGTTGGGTCAAACTTCCGACCGGAGAGGCGAACACGAAGGGCACGAAGGCTACACAAGAGGTCGCGAAATATCAATGAACTATCTTGCAGCCCCAGCCATTCATTATTCGATCTTTGTGACCTCAATCTGTTGCCTTGTGGACTCAGTGTTCGTCTTTCCGGGTCAGTCCAAAGTAGCAGCACGGGTCTGGATCAGATTGGTAATTCGCGTTACGAATTTGTCCACACTCATCTTGCCCTCATCTCCTTTGCCCCGGACTCTGACACTCACCTCGCCCGCTTCTGCTTCTTTATCGCCCACCACCAGGAGGAAGGGCACTTTCTGGAGCGTGTGTTCGCGGATCTTGGCATTCATCTTCTCGTTTCTGGCGTCCACATGAACGCGGACTCCGGCCGACTTCAGCTTCTCTGCCACCTGCTCCGCATAGCCGGCGTGGCGCTCCGAGATCGGGATCATTACCGCCTGCACCGGCGAGAGCCATACCGGGAAGTTGCCGGCATAATGCTCGATCAGCACGCCAAAGAAGCGCTCGATGGAGCCGTACAGTGCGCGATGCACCATCAGGGGCTGTTTGCGGGTGCCGTCCTCGGCGACATACTCAAGCTTGAAGCGCTCCGGCAGCGTGAAGTCGAACTGCACGGTCGAGAGCTGCCATGAACGTCCAATGGCGTCGACGAGTTTGACGTCGATCTTGGGACCGTAGAATGCCGCTTCTCCCGGAATGGTCTTGTACTGGATGCCGCGGCGCTGCATCGCTTTCTCCAGCGAGTCAATCGCACGCTCCCAGTTGTCTTTGGTACCGATGTATTTGCTGGTATCGTTCGGATCCCAAATCGAGAGCTCGACTTCGTACTTATCGAAGCCGTAGGTGTTCAGCACGGCGAGCGCGAAATCGATGCAACCGACGATCTCGTCTTCAATCTGCTCCGGCGTGCAAAAAATGTGCGCGTCGTCCTGGGTAAAACCGCGGACGCGCAGCAGGCCATGCATTACTCCCGAGCGCTCGTAGCGATAAACAGTCCCAAGCTCACCAAGCCGAACAGGAAGATCGCGGTAGGAGCGCAGCGTGTCTTTGTAGATCAGGATGTGCCCGGGGCAGTTCATCGGCTTGATGCGGTATTCGGCATCGTCGAGTTCCATTGGAGTAAACATGTTCTGAGCGTAGTAACCTTCGTGCCCGCTAGTCTTCCAGAGGTCCACCCGCATTACATGCGGCGTGAATACCAGGGAGTAGCCGCGTTTCAGATATTCAGCGCGCAGCCAGTCCTCCATCTCTTTGCGAATGATTCCGCCTTTGGGGTGCCAGAAGATGAGGCCGGGGCCGGCCAGTTCCTGAATGGAGAAAAGGTCGAGTTGCTGTCCGATCACGCGATGATCGCGCTTCTTGGCTTCTTCAATCGCGTTGAGGTACTGCTCAAGGTCCTTCTTTGCGTAGAACGAAGTCCCGGAAATGCGCTGGAGCTGCTGATTCTTTTCGTCGCCCAGCCAATAAGCCCCGGCGATGTTCAGCAGCTTAAATGCCTTGATCTTTCCCGTACTGGGAATGTGCGGACCACGGCAGAAATCCACGAACTGGCCATTGCGGTAAAACGAGACCTGGCTTTCGCCTTCAGTGTGCTTCTGGATGAAATGGACTTTCATCCAGTCGTTTTCCGCCTGATACCGACGAAGGGCCTCGTCGCGCGGTACGTATTCCCGAACAAACTTCTCGTCGCGCCGAGCGACCTCCTCCATACGCTGCTCGATTCGCTGCAGATCGTCGGCCGTGAAGGGAGTGGGACGGTAAAAATCGTAGAAGAACCCAGATTCGGTCGGCGGACCGTGTCCCAATTTGGTTTCAGGAAAAAGCTCGGTCACGGCCGTAGCCATCACATGCGCCGTCGAATGCCGCAGAACTTCCAGCGACTCGGGATCCTTCTCGGTGAGAATGCGCACTTCGGCGTCCTGATCAATCGGGCGATCCAGGTCAACAACTTTGCCGTTGACTCTAGCGGCCAGCGCCGCATCGGCCAATCGAGGCGAGATAGATTTGGCGATGTCGTGAGCTGTCGTTCCACGTGGAACATCGCGAGACGAACCATCCGGCAGCTTGATTTTCACGGTTTCAGATGCTTGGGCAACGTCGGGCATACGAGAGTCGGCAAATAAATATGTTAGCAGTAGGAGCTACGAAGCTGCGGAGCCACGAAGCACAAAAGAGAAGACTGCCGGATGAAACCACAAAGGTCGCGAAGAAACGCAAGGGAAAGCGAGGAGTCTTCGTGAGCCGTCGTATCCTTCGTAGCTAGCTTTGGCTTCGCAGCTCCGAGGCTTCGTAGCTTAGCGGGTTCTTAGACGCTTGCTTTCGCGCTCCAGGCGGTCGCGAACTGTTTCCCGACAATCTGGTTCAGATGGTGCTTCAGGTGTTCGACATAGTCGCCAGCAAGCCAGAGCAGGGTCACTGGCGGAAGACCGCCGATGCGGCATTGCACATCGGCGGAGGATCCTGGAAGTTGGCTGAGCACGTACGCAAGGTACCTGTTGTAAGCTGACCATAATTCGATCAGCAACTCCCAACTCGCCAGATTGGGATGTTGCAACGCAATCATCTTGTCCTGCTCGTAGCCGGGGAAGTCAAGGCTACCTTCGCTGGCTGCCCGCACAAATCGCTGATGGTTATTGGACGCGGAGTCGATCAAATGGGCAAGGATTTCTTTCTTGCTCCACTTTCCGGAAGCCTGCTGGAAGGTCGCCTCAACATTGCGGAATTGTCGCAGCAATGGTTCTGAGGATTGCACTACTTCCGACAGCTCAGCCGAGATTCCCGCGAAATCCATTGGCAAAAGAGTAGCAGAGAATGAAGGGACTGACACCCTCCTACACCCATCTGGTCACGCACAGGTTGCAGGATGCACTCTGCTCGGTTCGAGAGCCTGCAACACTGAATACAATGTTGAGCCAAACAGAGGACCTCATGAACGAAGAATGGATCGAAGTCTCAAGACGCAAATTTCTGCGGTGGACAGTTGCCGGCACGGCACTCGCTTTGGCGCCGAGAGTGAGTGGATTAGGGTTCGATGCTCGACAGAGTCCTGATCAGGATCGTTGGATGAACGAGCCTAAGCATTGGCATCGGGAGGGGCAGAGTCTCGAGGTCACCGCCGATCCCAAGACCGACTTCTGGCGCAAGACGTGGTACGGCTACGTCACCGACAATGGGCACTTTCTTCATCGCAGCGTGAGTGGAGACTTTACTGCAGAGGTTAAATTCAGCGGAAAGTATCACGATTTGTACGATCAGGCGGGACTGATGGTGCGCGAGAATGCGCAAACCTGGATGAAATGCGGTGTTGAGTTCGCGGTTGGCAAGCAGAACATCAGCGCAGTTCTGACGCGCGACTTTTCCGATTGGTCCACGGTGCGCCTGCCAACGGGCACTGGAGCGGTTTGGATGCGGGTGGTACGCAAAGGGCCGGCGCTCGACATCTTCTATTCACTCGACGGATCGCAATGGACCGAGTGTCGGCAGGGCTATCTGACTCCGGCCAGCGACCTGTTAGTAGGTCCGATGTGCGCTGCTCCGGAAGGCCAGGGCTTCGATGTTCGTTTTGAGAACTGGAAAATCGTCAAGAAGTAACCCACGGCGGTTTGTTGTGCTTTTTGTCCTCTGACCAATCGCTCAAAATTCCCTGCACCAGGGAATGTACCAGCGTATTTTTCGCTTCAACCGATGAATTCTGCAAGTTTCGCCCAAAATCGGCAGATTTACAGCGATCACCAGGGAACCATGCTGGGAATTTCGGGAATTTCTGTTGAACCCCTTCTGCCCACTGGCCTTACCGCACTTTGCTGTCCCCCGACGCGAAAGTAGCAGGGAACTAACAGCGAATTTTGTCCCTGACTGTGGCTACCGGCCACCGGCTACGGGCCATCGGGCTGTCAGCTACCTGGTTCATATCGGTGCACGGCTTCCCAGGCCCTGCCCGGATGAGGACTAAGTGAGCGCTGCGCGAACGCCTGCTGCCAACGTGCTTTCCTCATCCGCAGCTACGGTTCGCAGATCCAGCATTAGGCGATCGTCTTCAATTCGTGCTATCACCGGGGTAGATTGCGCTCGCAGCCGCTCCTGCAATTGCTGCGGGCTGTAACGATCAGAGGAGATGGCCAGCACAAACGTAGAAAGAGTCGCGTTAGGTGCAGTGCCGCCGCCGATCACGGATCTGCCTTCGACGATGTTTATCTGAGCTCCTGCGATCGATCCCAATTGATGGACCAACGAGTCCGTGCGACCGCGAATCTCGTCGGCACTTGCATAAATCATGTTCAGTGCAGGAATCGCCTCGTAGTCCTGACGCACATACGCGACCAGCGTGGCTTCTAGTGCGCCATACGTGAGCTTGTCCACACGTAATGCGCGAAAGAGCGGATTCGCGCGCATGCGCTTTACCAGTTCCGCGCGTCCTGCGATCACCCCAGCCTGCGGGCCTCCAAGCAGCTTGTCGCCGCTTACGCAAACAATGTCCACTCCCGCCGACAGACTTTCGTGCAAACCATGTTCGCCCTGGATTCCCGCGCCGGCTAAATTCACCAGCAGACCGTTGCCCAGATCTTCCATAACAGGAATGCAGTGCTTGCGCCCGAGTCCGACGAGGTCCTCGGTAGCTGGCTGCTCGGTAAAACCGATCATGGCAAAGTTGGATCGGTGCACGCGCAGCAACAGGCGGGTGTTGGCGGTAATTGCCTTCTCATAATCTGCGAGGCGGGTGCGATTGGTGGTGCCGACTTCGCGGAGTTGCGCGCCCGACTTTGCCATGATTTCGGGCACGCGGAACGATCCGCCAATCTCAACCAATTCCCCTCGCGACACGATCACCTCGCCGCCATCTGCCAGAGTGTTTAGCGCCAGCAGCACCGCGGCAGCGCAATTATTTACGACGATAGCCTGTGGAGTGCTTTCTTCAGGGTGCGGCTGACTATAACTATGCGAGGCGAACAGACGCTCGAACAGGCGCTGAACGTGGACGTCACGCCGGCCGCGCTCCCCACTCTCAAGATCGAATTCCAGATTGGAGTATCCGGCGGCGATTTCGTGGAGATGCTCGAGCGCAGCTGTAGAAATAGGAGCGCGTCCCAGATTGGTATGAAGGATTACGCCAGTGGCGTTTATGACTTTCCGGAGAGAGTATCCGAGGGCGTGGCGCAACTCGCGGTCCACGGCATCGGGAATGCCATCGATGGCAAGCTGCGCGCCGGCATCGTCAAGATTGCCGCCGTTGATCTCCTGGCGAATGCGCTCAAGCACCGCCCGGACCGCGTCGCCGGTGGCGGCGCGGCCTTCGCGATTCAACGCGGCGGCGATCCTAGGTGAGCGCAGGACCTCGTCCACCGCGGGTATTTGCCGCAGCAGATCCGCCTTGTTCGTTGCCGACACCTGCGTATTTCACCAGATGCCTGCCTGTAGCACAAGCCAGAGCAATAATCTTCTCGAGCTGGTCCCGATGCCGGCGGCTCATCTTGAGCTGAGAGCCGTCATTAAGAATCAGCAAGTAGTCTCCACGCTGCAGCGGACGGAATTCCGTTACGCGCTCGAAGTTGACGATGGTGCAGCGGTGAACCCTGCCAAACTTCTGCGGGTCCAAACGTTGCTCAATCGTGTTGATGGTGGAGCGAATTCGCGACACCTGCCCGGCGGCGTGAATGTGCACGTAATTGGCGGCGGCGGTGAGGTAATCGATTTCCGCCACGGTTTGCAGGAATATCCGGTTCTGCGACCGGATTACCAGCTTTTTCGGATATTCCCGGACTTCAGGAATCGGCGTTCCATTGGTTGTCTGTACGTAAGAATTTACACTTGAGGCAGCCATACACCCTCATCAGAAGTTGACGTTATGAGCGAACCTCTTCAGCGGCGCTAGTGAGCGCGATGTTGGACTCTCGCAGCCAGAAGAAGTTGTTTCATCTGTGTAAACCGGAGAAGCCGCAGATTTCATCCCGAGAAGAAAGGGAAAGCAGTTTGCGGGACATGGAGAAATCTGAGGTCGTTTTGGAATCAGGTTGCTTAGATATCGGGGATGCCAGCACGGACAGACACGAATCCGGCCACTACCTCAAAAAGCAACAGCGAACGGGCTGAGAAAACCCCGCGCTATCTCTTTAACCTGTCCCCTGTCCCCTACTTCGCGTCGATGTGGATATTGAGCGTGATGTTGCTGCGTGTATCGAATGAACTAATGGTTTTAGTGGGACTCTTCTGGCCCTGGAAGTCTGCATAAATTTCGTAATCGACATTCTGCGACAGGCCGTGGAAGCGATAGCCTCCATCTTTTTCCGTGATGAAACTTTTGATTGTGAGGGTCTTCGTATTCTTCAGATAGACTACCGCTTCAGCCAAGGGAGCGTCCGACTTGGTAAGTACTTGCCCAACAAGGTTTCGACCCTGATCCTGGTTCTTGTCTGAGACGCGATCCCCGAGCAGGCCAACTTGCTGTGCCGCTCCAGCACTTAGCAAGACGAATAAGACGAGGATTCCGAATAGAAAGTTGCGCGTCATCGGCGATCACCCCTGCTCTATTCTATGCAGACGACGCAAGCGCATGAAAGTTGCGTTAGGGATCAATCCAATAAGGCATTGTAGATATTGGATTTTGAGCAAAATCGGGATTTAGCTCTTGGCTTTGGCCCTGAGGCGAACCCGGCCGTCTTCCACTTCCACTGCATATTCCACAGCGGCAGCCCCGTAGTTCTTGCGCAACTGCTCGGTTTTCTGCTTAACGAACTTCTGGAAGGACTCGAAAGTTCCTGCTGGACCCGTGGCCTTGGACTTCTTGCCGGCCTCGACCATCGCATCGTAAAGCGCCCTGACCTTCTTGCTTTCGGAATCAACATCCGAACAGGCGACACGGAAAGTCCCACCGCCATCGTTGCGCTGCGGCTTTTCTTCCTCAAATTCCCTCACGCCCTGAATGGCCAGTAAGGCATCCTGGGGACGACGGTAGCCTTCTTCCTTGATTCTAAGTTTCTGCTGCCACAGGCTGTTATAAACGGCGTATTTCTGCTGGATAGCGCTGAACTTGAAGCGCTGGGCAAAGTTCATCCTGCGGCCGTCGCTGTACTTCTTGAGAAGAGTTTGCACCCGCCATTCGAGGTCGGCAGGTGGTTTCTTCGAGCCACCGCCGAAGAAGATGTCGTACTCGATTTTCAGGCGCCGGACATTGTCGTCGAGTTGATTTAACTCTTCGTCGATGGTCAAAGTCTCACCTGGGCCCGAATCCCGATGGGTCGCTTGGAGCGAAATATAGCATACGAATTAGCGCATCCATGGCTGGATCGTACCTTCGTAACTCCACGTTTTTCGACAGCTCTCAACCGCCAGAACGCACCTTTTGTGACCCCTCCGTGTTTACTTAAAATGCATCTAACTCACTACTTATGGCGGATTTCGGGGCACAAACGACCAGGATTGTGATTGCCGACGATCACTCGATTTTGCGGGAGTCGCTGGCACTGCTGCTGGGAACCCAGCCGGATTTCGAGGTAGCGGGCACGGCCGCGAACGGACAGGAAGCGCTGGATATGGTGCAACGCTACCGTCCCCAGGTCTTAGTGCTCGATCTCTTCATGCCCAACTTCGATGGCTTTGAGGTGCTGCGCACCCTCGACCGCACCGGCAACCGCGTCGCCACAGTCGTGCTCACCGCGTCGGAATCCGACACCGACTATGCACAGGTGGTGCGCCTTGGGGCTCGTGGTCTGGTGATGAAGGGCGATGGTCCGCAGAGCCTATTCGAGGCTATCCGCATGGTTGCTGCTGGAGAGTTGGCCTTCTCCGACGAACTGGCGCGCCAGGTGGTGACCACGCTGGCTCATGACCCTGGCTCATCCCACGCGGCCCGGCAAGGTTCGTTACATCGCCTATCTGATCGGGAGCGGCAGATCGCCTATGCAGTGGCGCGGGGAATGAAGAATCGCGACATCGCTTCTCAACTCAACATCAGCGAGAACACGGTAAAGCGTCATTTGCAGAGCATCTTTGGGAAGACCGGATCCCGGGATCGGCTGGAGCTGGCGGTAATGGCGCTGAATGAGGCCGGAAAAGCGGCTTAGAATCCAGTTTCAGGAAGACGCGTTTCGAATTTCAAGAAAGGCGTTTCAACACGTGATTTTTTCGTGAAGAGAATGGTTCGTTCGCTCTTAGGGTTCGTCTGAAACGCCCTATCTCCCGGCTCCTGCGGCCAGCTTTTTGACCATGGCTAGAACCAGCTTGCGATCGCTGTCGTTCAGGTTGCTGGAATAGCGCCGGAACTGGGTGAGGAAGCGAACCTCGTCTTCGCTCCACTGCGGGAGGTTTTTTCCGTTGCTGGCCTCGGCGCTGTGATCGGCGAAGAACTGGGCTAGCGCAATATCCATAGCGGAAGCGATTTTTGCCAGCGTGTCGAGCGAGGGAATGGTGTGGCCGTTCTCGACTCTTGAGAGGTAGCACCGCAAAAGGCCGGTGCGCTTTTCGATGTCCCCCTGCGACATGCCCTTTTGCAGGCGATAGCTGCGGATCGTTTCACCTATGTTCATATAAGGGTTTTCTTTCAGTTCCGTGTCTGGGGGTGCGAGCCGAATAGTAATCAGAGTAGAACCTTTCTGCAAGCAGAATTTTTGTCAGGAGGTTAATGCCGGACAAGGTTACCCCCGGCTTTGGGGACCGGTTTGCGGTCCAAAGGCTCCGCGAACTGAGCCTTCCAATTCTGGACGTTTAGTTCCATATACTTGGCTCCGGGCACTGGATTTTTGCGGTAGGGTGGGATTTCCTCAAAACCGAGCTTTCCATACATTTCGACGGCCGTTGCCATCTCTGCCGGAACTGTATCCAGGCGCATCCGGCGGTATCCGAGGGAGGCGGCACAGCTCAAAATCGAGTCCACCAGCTCCCGTCCGAGACCGCAGCCGCGGAAGTCTGGACGAACGTACAGACGCTTCATTTCGCAAACGTCGGACCCGCCGAGGTGATCGCCAACGTCGCCTGGCATGTCGCCCTCGATTCGGCGCAGAGCCACGCAGCCTGCGGGGAGATCCTCGACCAGTCCAAGAAGCAACATTCCCGACAATGGCGCATATTCGCCGGGCAGCCGCGCCAACTCCTCGTCGAAACTCTGAAAACACAAATTAAAGCTCAGCGAAGCAGCGTATTCTTTGAACAGTTCACGGACCGCCTCGATGCGGACGGGATTATCCGCAGGAACGATAACGATCCGCCGTTTCGCCATGGTTTCAGCAGTTGCCATGCCCCGCAGAACCTGGCACAAGGATAGCGCAACGCAGATTTGTGGAAGCACATTCGGAGTAAGTCTCTAGAGTAGAGACGCAGTATGCTGCGTCTGGCGCGCTGAGAGCAAAGTGCGGAAGTTTCATACCGATCAATCCTGTTGTCCGGTCTCTTCTTAAAAACGCACCGCTGACGATTGACAACTTCGGTACTGTAAAATCTACGATTCATGCTTCGTTTCAGCACTGCCGGAGAGTCCCACGGAGAGGCTTTGATTGCAGTCCTCTCAGGGGTTCCGGCGGGAGTTGAGGTCGATCAGGATTTCGTAAATCGCGAACTCTGGCGGCGACAGCAGGGCTATGGCCGCGGTGGACGCATGCGCATCGAGCGCGATACCGCCCACTTCATCTCCGGCGTGCGGCATGGCAAGACGATCGGCTCGCCCATTTCTGTACTCATCGAAAATCGCGATTGGAAGAATTGGGAAGAGGCACTTCCGGTCGCCGCAGGCGATCCTTCAAAGCACAAGCGCGTGGCCTCTCCGCGACCGGGACACGCCGATCTGGCGGGCGCCATCAAGTACAACCTGCCAGAAGCGAGATACGTGCTGGAGCGCGCGTCGGCGCGCGAGTCTGCCGCTCGCGTGGCCGTCGGCGCCGTCGCCAAATTGCTTCTGAGGACCATTGAAGTTGAAGTGCTCAGCCACGTTGTTGCCGTGGGCAAGGCCAGTTACGAGGACAGTCCCGAATGGGAACAGTTGCAGGCATTGGCCAAGCAAGAGGAGGTCGTGCTGGGTTGCGTCGAGGCCGAGGCGGAGCAGCGCATGAAAGCCGAAGTCGATCAGGCGCTGCGGACTGGGGATTCTGTAGGAGGAATCTTCGAGGTAATCGGGCATCATGTCCCGCCCGGTCTTGGCACTTATGCAAACTGGGATGAACGTCTCGACGCACAACTCGCAGCCGCGCTGATGTCCTTGCAGGCGGTAAAGGCGGTCGAGATCGGACGCGGGGTCCATGCGGCTGTGTCGTTCGGCTCACAGGTACACGATGCGATTGGTTATTCGGCGGAGCAGACCGCGCAGAACGGTGACGATCACTTTACCCGCTTCACCCGCGCAAAAAATAACGCCGGCGGCATCGAAGGTGGTGTGTCCAATGGTGAGGATATCGTGGTTCGCGGATATTTGAAACCGATTTCCACGCTGCGCCGGCCGCTGGAGTCGGTGGATTTTGCTACTCGCGAACCGGTGAAGGCCGCGTATGAACGCTCCGACGTTTGTGTTGTTCCTGCTGCCGGGGTAGCGGCCGAGGCGATGGTCGCACTCACGCTGGCGCGCGTGGCGCTGGAGAAATTCGGCGGCGACTCGATCACCGAGATGGAGCGCAATTACAAGGCTTACTGCAGGCAGATCGCAGAGTACTGAGCAGACACCAAGAATGATTTATCCCATCGTGAAGTATGGCGCTCCTGTTCTGGACAAGCCGGCAGCTGCTGTAACGGTTTTTGACGAAGAGCTCAAGAAGCTGATCGACGATATGTTCGAGTCCATGTACGCCGCTCATGGCGTAGGGCTGGCCGCTCCGCAGATCGGCATTGCCAAGTGCATCGCCGTAATCGACTGCTCCTTCAAAGAGGATCCCGCCGCCAAGATGGTGATCATCAATCCGGAGATCATCAATAAGCATGGTCGTCAGACGCATAGCGAAGGCTGTTTGAGCTTGCCCGACTTCCGCGAAAACGTTGCTCGCGCGATGAAGTGCACGGTGCGCGCCCAAGACGTAAACGGCAACTGGTTTGAATCCGAGGGCGAGGAGTTACTCGCGCGCGCCATGCAGCACGAAACCGATCATCTGAACGGAAAGCTCTTTATCTCGCACATCAGCGCGCTAAAGCGCGATCTCATAAGACGAAAAATCAAGAAGCTGCAGAAGTTGGGGGAGTGGTGAACTTAAAACGCCATGAGTCGAGCGATGGTGAGGCCCACATTTCTGCCAGAAGAACTGGCTGGACGCTCTCAAGCCAAAAATCAACACCCGGCCGGGGTCGGTTCCACGCTGTTTATTGGGCGGGCACAGTTTTGGATTCTGTTCGGCGTCGGGCGGCCAGAAGACCTCCTGTGGCGCCTCCCAAGATTTTCAAGGCATGGGCCACAATGTAAGCGAGAGGCTCAGGTCGAAAACGATCCAAGCAGAGGTAGATCAGCGTTGCAACGACGCCGACCAGGACTCCATGCAAGACGAACTGCGATTCGATCTTTCGGCCAACCCAAAGAGCGAAGAGAAAACACATCACCAAAGACGCGATTGGCGCGGCGTAGAGGAGGACGCGCTGGCCCAATAGCAGAGCAATGGGAATCACGACGATGAAGACCGCCAGCTCTGCCAGAAATCCTCCAAGCAGAACGCGTAGCCAGTGAATAGAAGTGGTCATGCGAAGCTCCGCCGTTGGGCGAAATTGTAACGTGGGCGGGCAATTCGGCTCTCGGCAATCGGCTGTCGGCTAAGTCAAAACAAAATCTTAAAGACGAAAAGAAAAAGGCTACACCCGGCCGAGGGCGGCCGGATCCACATAAGCAGTCGCTGGCGCTCGTAAGTTCCCCGAACCAAAGTGCATACACCCAAAGCGGCGGCGGAAAAGCGATATCCGCTGCCATCGTGCTAACCTCCACGCTAGACTACTGTGCCAACATTTGAAAAAGCGCCGCCGGAAGTCCAAGAGATATTGGGCAAACCGATCCGCGAGCTCGGGCTCAAGCTCGAAGGCTCTCCGCTGGAGCGCTTCGTGCAGCAGCTCTATCGCGAGCTCGAGGCCAAAGGCCTGACGAAATTCCGGCCGCTCTGCTATCTGACAGACGAATGGGGATGTCCTTCCGGCGAGCCGGTAATTGGTATTCCCTTCTATCTTGCCGATCCCAAATTGGCGCGTCTGGAAAAAGAGATGAACGACCTCGAGGACTCGCGGCAGATCATGATGTATCTGCGCCACGAGGCAGGACACGCGATCAACTACGCTTACGCGCTTTATAAGACGCCGGAGTGGAAGGAACTCTTTGGGCCGTTTCGCCGCCCCTATCGTGACCAGTATCGGCCGGTTCCCTTTTCGCGCAGCTTCGTGCGCCACATGGAAGGCTGGTATGCACAGAAGCATCCCGATGAAGATTTTGCCGAGACCTTCGCGGTGTGGCTCACGCCGCGCTCTCGCTGGCGCGAGCGCTACAAGAATTGGCCGGCGATGCAAAAGCTGCGCTATGTCGATCGCATAGCACGGCGGCTGGGAGACACCGATCCAGTGCGCGCGCAGGGCGATACCGACATCACTGTCGAAGAAATGGATGCGACGGTCGCGGAATTTTACGAGCGCGAGCTGAAGGAACAGCCGTCGCCGGGAGATCTGGCGCTGGATACCGATTTGGAAGATATCTTTAATGTCTCTCCGCGAAAGCGCAAAGGCGTGCGTCCGGCGGCCGATCTGTTGCGTGAGAATCGCCAATCACTTGTGCAGAAGCTGACTTACTGGACCGGCGTCCAGCGTGCACTGGTGAAGAAGTTGGTGGAATCGATCGAGAATCGAGTGGCCGAACTTCAGCTCAAGGCCGAAATCGAGCGAGAGAAGGAATACCTGACGGAGATCACTGTTTACGCCACGGCGTTGGCGATGAACTATGTGACGCGGGGGAAATTTGTACCGACCGAACAGGGGAAGAAGCTGGGAACAGGGAACAGGGAACAAGGAACAGGAAAGAAAAAGGCTACTGCGGAGACAGAACAGCAAGCGCTAAAGATGGAGCAGAGTACCGGCACGGGAGACGGGCAGTAACCCATCTCGCTTTTTATGAATAGGTTAAATGTAGCGATCAGCGTGCGGAGTTCCGCTACAGGGTGCGCTTTCCTGTTCCCTATTCCCTGTAGCCTGTTCGCTATTTTTTTATGGCCGAGAAACTGAAAATCGCAATTCTCTATGACACCTGGGGCGAGGAGGAGGCTGAAGTCCAGCCGGAGCCCAAACGCAAGTCGCGCAAGCGCAGTCGGCGGCGGCGCGAGAAGCACGACCGCGAGGAAATCTTCGAAGCCCTGGAGAAGCTTGGGCACGAGCCCAGCTACATGACGCTCGACGGCACGGACAAGTCTCTTTCCGCGCTGGCCAAGAGCGATGCCGACATGTTCTTCAATCTCACCGAGTCATACGCCGGCGACGACACCAAGGAGATGCACGTCGCCGCCTACCTCGACCTGCTCGGACGCGTTTACACCGGAGCCGGTCCACAGGCTCTCTATCTCGCCCAGGACAAATCGCTGGCCAAGAAACTCTTCAAGTTCCACAACATTCAGTCGCCTTACTTCGCCACCTGTTATCGCGGACGCCTCGATCACTCGGAGGACATCAAGTTCCCCCTGATCGTGAAACCTACCTCAGAAGATGGCTCGATTGGGATTGACCAATTCTCGGTAGTGTCATCGGTGAAGGAGCTGATGGAACGCATTCACTATGTTCAGGAGGAATTCGATTCTCCGTCGCTGATTGAGGAGTACATCGAAGGACGCGAGATTTATGCCGCGGTAATGGGCAATGAGCATCCTGAGGCGCTGCCGTTGATCGAGTTGGATCTGTCGAAGCTTCCCGAGGGCATGGCCAAGGTCGCCGGTACAGAGGTGAAGTGGGAAAAGGATACTGAAGCTTACAAAGTCACGAAGTCCGCTCCCGCGGAAGACTTGGACGAGGAAGCCGTGGAGCTGCTGTCGAAGACGGCTGTGGAAACTTATCGCGCGCTGCAGTTGCGCGACTATGGGCGCATCGACATGCGCCTGACGCCCAAAGGCGAGGTCTATGTGATTGAGGCAAACCCCAACCCCTGGCTATCCAGCAACTCTGAATTCTTCATGGCCGCCAAGAAATCGGGCAGGTCCTACACCGAGATGGTGGAAGCGATCGTTGAACTAGCCCGCCAAGACCGTCGGCGACGCGACCGCGTTCGCATTGGTTGAACCTAAGTACCTGGATGAAGCACGCTTTCCCTCAGAGTTTCTAAGAATAAGCAGCTACTCTCAATCTTAAGATCTGTGCCT
>Ga0307477_10002217_pt1 | contig 15224 bp, 9 predicted proteins | sample atmos_gasesECM2C_FD_203316 | JGI IMG/M metagenome (GOLD analysis project Ga0307477, IMG submission 203316) | Hardwood forest soil microbial communities from Morgan-Monroe State Forest, Indiana, United States - atmos_gasesECM2C_515 | ecosystem: Environmental > Terrestrial > Soil > Temperate...
AAACTCAAGCCGTGGTGAATTCACTTCTTAACGAAGGCTCGCACTAGATAATTGCGCAGTGCCTGGTAGTTCGGACATGTTCCCGGCTAGTACTTCAAATTGTCCGGTAAGCGCTGCGTTAATCAGGAGTTGAGAAATGGTTATCGCCGGTAGCCTATTCCTAACTCCTGATTAGTCGGGTGATCTCAATGGGTCGACGCAACACTAAGCTCCAACCACCTGGCATTGAAAACAAAGGCCAAAATCGCTCGCTAGGGTTAGACCAGCAGGAACACTGCCCTGCCTAGGTTTTGGCCGAGTGCAGCCAAACAGGCGGTACTTCAGCGGAAGCATCGCCGTAGCAACCGCATGGAAGGTGTTGCATCGACCGGTTGAGCTGGCACGACTTATCAGGCACTGAGGCGGATTAGTCCGAGCGATCTTTCTGCAAGCAGAGACCGTCCCTAGGATCATTGATTAGTTAACGCTTCCCGCATTCGGCCTTGGCTTGTCGCAGGTAGGATGATAGCGTCGGCGTCTTTCGACAGCGTGAGGAAATTACAACATCTGTAACATCATGTCGTCGGACTGCATCACCTCGGGGCGGGCGCCGCATCGCGTAGCAACACCACGTCGGATTCGACGTGGGAACGTAGGAGGCCGAGCGTCTTGCCGTCAGGCGAGAACCGGAATGTCGAAATCGTATCGGACTTGAAATTTGTAATCTGGCGGCCGCGAGAGCCATCCAGCGGCTGGAGCCACAGGTTGTCCGTGCCATTTTCGCGTATGGGATATACCACGGCATTCCCGTCTGGCGTGAATTGCGGTGCGGCGGCGACGCGCGGATCGGGATCAAGCATACGCCTCGACGGCTGAGGCCCCGCATCCAGAGGCACCAGAGCGATCCGATGCGGCACAGCAGCCTGGGTGTCTACGGTGAGGAACGCCAGCATCTTGCCATCGGGTGCGATGGTGAGTCCGTAGTGGAAGTAGCCAGCGGGGATAACCGTTCCGGGCACGACCTCGGGCGTTCCGCCATCTACTGGCACTCGCTTGACTTGAAGATCTTGCACGTCGTCATAGAGCACCCAGCTTCCGTCCGGTGAGCACTCCGGCGCAATGTCCTGCATCCCATCCGTGAGCCGCTTGGGGTTCGAGCCGTCGGTGTTCACCCGCCAGATATTCGTCTTGTTAGTGGGGGAATGGCCGGCCCAGGTGAAAACAATGTAGCGGCCGTCGTGGCAGCTCGTCGGTTGAATGACTTGAGCAGCGGTGTCCATTAGAAGCGTGATCCTGTCTCCGCCGTCGGCTGACATTCGCAGCAGGGAGTCATCATCATCGAAGTAAAGGTTAGCGTTAGCCGTCCAGTCAAAATAAAGCGAGTCTTTGTTCTGCGCCGGCGCTGGATTGGGAATATTCCCGGTGAATCCCGCGACGGGCAACACGTAGAACGTTTGCGTGGCTCTTTGCTGGACCGTGGCGAGTGTTCTGCCGTCCGCTGAAAGAGTAAGCGTCTGATAGTTGTTGGTGTCCCTGGTAATGGGACGAAACTGGCCAGCGGGTTCAGAGACAAACGCAACTTGACTGCGCGCATAAGGCGTCGCGTTCTGTTGATAAGTGGTGATCAGGCCGCGTGCGTCGGGCAGCCAGGCCAGGTCGTTCAACTGCACGTCGTTGAACCGGGACAGTGTCTTCACTTTAGCGGAAGGCACGTCCTGTATTTGAATCACGCTTAATGCACCTTCGAAATTAGGCATCGAAGTGGCGATCTGCTTGCCGTCGGGTGACCAGGCGACGGCATTTGGAAGTGTGGCTGCGGGCCCAGCTGCAAACGTGAACTCGTTCGCGCCGTCTGCATTGGCGGTAATCAGTTCAAACTTTTCGGCGTCAGGATACATTCCGCGCATGAAGGTAAAGCGTTGGCCGTCAGGCGAAAAAGTGACCCGGGTGTCAACGTTTTTCACGATCACCTGCGGCGTTCCGCCCAGCACAGGCGCGCGGAGCAGATTGTACTCCTCACCCACTTTGTCAACCGCTCTGAGGAAATAGATGTAGTCACCGTTCGGGGAAAAAGCAAGGTTCTGGTAAGAAGCATCCGCCGGCGCAATCACCTGCGTATCGCTGTTGGTTGGCACGTGGCGCAGCCACAGACTCTGCCTACCATTGTCCTGTATCACGGTCAGGAGGTATTTCGCGTCGGGCGAAATAGCCGCGGCAATCGTTTTTCCATTGTTGGTGACTTGGGTGATGGTGAAATTTTCAAACGGCCGATGAGCCTTGCCGCCGAGAAATGAGTAGAGCCCATAGCCCGCCGCCGCGATCAGCAGGAGCACGAGCACGGCGCCCGCGGCCAGTCCAAATTTGTGTTGCTTGGCCGCTTCCACCACCGCCGAGCTTTCTAAAGCGTGTGACGCGGATGAGTCTTTCGGTGACGCGCCGAGCCCCGTGGGTGCGTCTTGACTCGACGGCGCCACTGCCAGCCGGCCAGAATCTGTGTCGCGCTTCAGCCGCTGCAAGTCTGCGCGCAGGTCTGACGCATGCTGGTAGCGCAGCCGCTGGTCCTTTTCCAGCGCCTTGTGGATGATCCGCTCGAGTTCAGCTGGCAATTCCGGATTGAGCCGCGTCGGCCGCACCGGCGCCTTGTGCAGGATGGCATCAAAAATGGCGGCTGAAGTTGCGCCCGAGTAGGGCAGCGCACCGGTGGCCATTTCGTAGATTACCGCGCCGAAGGAGAAGAGGTCGGTGCGTGCGTCTAGTTCTTCTCCGATGGCCTGTTCCGGAGACATGTACAGCACAGTTCCCATCGCTGAGCCCGGGCTGCTGAGCATCTCGTCGGCGGTGACAGTGGGAAGGGCGGAGGCCGTCGCACCCGGAAGCACACGGCGCGGCGAAAGAATTTTGGCTAGGCCGAAATCGAGCACCTTGGTTTGTCCGCCGCGCGTGCAAAAAATATTCGCGGGCTTGATGTCGCGGTGAACGATGTCTTTGGCGTGAGCCGCGTCGAGCGCACTCGCCGTCTGGATCCCGACGTCGAGCAATTCATCGAGCGGCAGGGGCCCGCCGGCGATCCGATGCTTTAGCGTGAAGCCGTCGAGAAACTCCATGGCGATGAAGGCTTCGCCGCCCTGATCGTCAATTTCGTAGATAGTGCAAATATTTGGGTGGTTCAGCGCGGAAGCTGCTTTAGCTTCGCGCTGGAAGCGGCTGAGCGCTTGCGGATCTTTGGCGACATCGTCGGGTAGGAACTTCAGCGCCACAAAGCGGCCGAGCTTGATGTCTTCGGCCTTGTATACCACACCCATACCGCCACCACCGAGTCTTTCCACAATGCGGTAGTGCGAGACAGTGCGGCCAATCAGAAGCTGCGAATCAGGCATGCGGCGCTCATCTTAGGTTGCGATGGTAGGCAAGTCAATGACGAGGAGCCTACGAGCAATCGACGGCCTAGGTTCTGATTAGCGCGCAAACCGGACAAGTAGAGTATTACTTCAATGTCCGGTTATCCGTGCGGGTTCAAAGGGTCGGTGCAACACTTGCGCGCAGTTTACTCGCTGGAGTCTGAAAGCCCAAAGTTTTTCGCGGGCGTTGATTTAGACGCAGCGCGATCTTGTCCAGTTGGGATTGCGTGTAGCTGGAAAGGTCGGTTCTCTTCGGCAGGTATTGTCGCAGCAAGCGGTTGGTGTTTTCGTTCGTTCCTCGTTGCCAGGGGCTGTGCGGATCACAGAAATAGACTTTCACATTCGTCGCGACCGTGAAGGTTTTGTGTTTGGCCATCTCCAGCCCGCGATCCCACGTCAATGAGCGCCGTAGGGATGTGGGGAGCCTGCGAATTTGCCGGCTCAATGCGGCGACGACCGCAGCGGTGTCTTTGCTTCGCACCTTGACCAGGGCAGTAAAACGCGAATGCCGTTCCACCAATGTCGCGATGTGACTGTTTTTTGTGCCACCAATGAGATCGCCTTCCCAATGACCGGGAATGGCGCGGTCCTCGATTTCTGCGGGCCTTTGCCGGATGGAGATGGCGTCTACGATTTGACCGCGCGAGTCTTTAAAGATACGCGAGTGCTGCGAGCGGCGGATGCGGCGCTTGGATCGCAGGTGCCCCAGCAGCTCTTTCTTCAGCACTCCACGGGCTTGGATGAATAGGCTGCGGTAAATCGTTTCGTGGGACACGCGCATGCTCTCGTCCGCGGGATACTGGATCTTCAGCCATCCGGAAATCTGTTGCGGCGACCAATCCAGAATCAGTTTACTCGCAACAACCTTCCGCAGCTTCACCTGGATGGCCAGAAGGCAGCGCTTGGGTCGCAGAGCTGACTCCCAGGCTTGCTGGTCCGCTTCCTGGGCTCGATACTCAGGGCGGCCGCCATGGCGTGCGACTTCCCGGCTCACCGTCGACGCCGCGCGCTCCAGACCCTTGGCTATATCGCGAATCGACGAACCGGAAGCGAGCCCTCGAGAGATGTCCTCGCGCTCAACTGCAGTGAGTACGAGCAGTGAGCGTCGACGAACCGCTGGAACAATCCCACCGTGCTGCGATAAAAAACCGTGAATGGAGTTATGTGGCTTGCCGAAGGCGCGCCCGATCACGTGCAGCGACTGCCCCGCCTTCCAACGGCTCCATAGCTCGGTCCGTTGCGCCGCAGACAGCGCCACCCGCTTTCCTTGAGTCATACACACCACCTTTGAACAGAAGTTTCATATTAGATGGTGTTGCATCGACCCATTGAGATCACCCGGATAATCGGAGAAGTGGTTTTGGCCGGGATTCCACTTGTAGGGTTTGCGCGGGACTTAGGCGGCTTACTTACGCTCAGGTTCGGAATGGGAGGAAATTTCTCAAGGACGGCATCATGTTCTACAGAAAAGAGGGTTCAATTCACCCAAGCCGAAGTTGTTGAGGTGTCATGGACGGCATTGAGACTCACCGGCCTTCTCATGGAAGGCATTGTTGCCCGACGCTTCTAGGACAGAGTCTCTCCTTCGATTTCAGCTTCTTTCAATGAACCTCGCAGGACTGACAACAAATCCCTGCTGAATTTGGAAAGCGGTTCATACGTAGTGAGAATCTCAACGGCGGCCTGTTTCTTCGATTCTGGTCTTGTATCAGGCCACACCTCAGTCGCCATTCTGACTTGTATCCCCACATAGCCGCGTTGAGCATTAGCCAAGTAGATAGAAATTCCGAGGGGCTCTTGTGCCAATTCAGGGTGGTGTTCATTGCTGCCGAATCCGCCGGCAATCGAACGGCGAGTGTCCTCTGGAGGAAGCGGAAAAACTTTCAGTGCCTTTGCGAACTCTTCAAGCTCTTCAACATTGAAATATGCCCCGCTCTCCCCTGAAAAGCCATCAGCTTTTGCCCAAGCCATTAATTTGCCGGTGCCATCACCGTCGTTGATGAAGCGAAGTCGCAGGTAGTTACCCATGATTTAATCGTTCAGTCTCTGCTCTCGATTCTACGATAAAGAGCAGCAAACTCCTGATTGGCCCTGGCTGCGTCTTCGACGCGTCACTGGTGCCAACAAACTTTGCAGCCTTGAGCAAAATCTCACTGTATCAATCTTCACTTTCCGACCTCAGCTGTTCTCCAACCCGCTTTGCGTCAACGAGCGCTTGCCGAGCATCTTCAAGGCGCGAAGCGGGAACTTGAATCTCAACATATCGTCCCTGACGTGCCAAATATCGCTCCGACAACTTGAACGGAATGCCTCTGCTGGCAAGAACACCTGGAATAATGGATTCATCGACGCCGACGGGCAAAGTCATGAAAACGACGAGCTCGTCTGGGTTAGACATGTTGTCCTCTAGACACGATGGTCACGGAATCAGCCCCGCTACGACGAGGATATAGCATTTACCGAGCATATATCGACCCGGTACGCTACATCTCCGGTTAATCAAGGAGTTGAGACCGGCCTCGGAATCACTTCATCACTTTTCTGAGAAGAGAACCGTCAACTCGTTGGAAGTTATATCGAAATGTTGCTTCTTTTGAAGAATGTCATCGGGCAAGAGTACTGCGTCCGGGTGAGGGAACGCATAGCGAACTGAAATTCTGTAGCCAGAGGTTGCCCCGGCACTGACCAATTGGTCGGGGATTTGAACCTCCAGCAGCTCAAGGCGCTGTCCCGGTTTCAAGACGAGAAAGTCCTGCTCGGCAAATTTCTTTCCAGAGCAGAGAGTGAACCCGGCCCAGCAGGTTCTGACTGCATGGTCTGAGAGGTCAACCGCCCGCCATTCCAGATAAATAATATTGCGAATTGATTCCGGAGAAGGCGCTTCAACATTCTGGTTCGAGTCGTTAATTAGGAACACTCGAAAATGCAGCCTTTCCCCTTTGTTGACCAAGTTAGGTCCAGAGAGTTTCAGCGAGAGTGATGAGGATGGTAAAGATTCGTCATGCGCATCTATTTTCGGGAAATGCGAGGGTGCCGAGAGGGAAAGAATCGCCATTAACATCGTAATTAGAAGTTGTCGCATGACCCGGCCTCCTAGGTTCCGTTGCCATTCTTGATAGAATTACCAACGCTAATCAAAAATGTTGACGCACTGTTTCAATATCAGTTGCAACCTATAGTGCGCTTGAATCGCCTTAAAGAGCCAACTCTCGCTTGACAGCAATTTACTGCTCTGCGAACATTCCGCTGTTTTTCGGAAGCGGCATCCAACGCACCTTTCCTGGACTGGGCGTCGAACCTGGCTGTTAATTTTTCGCAGCACGCGAAAAGCAGGTTCGATACATTCGTCAAGAAATAGCGAAACAAGGAGCAGAACATGTCCTGTACGCGAATCTGGGTCTATGCTGCCTATCTGGTTGCTCTTCTGATTTCTTTGCTCTGTGCGGCTCTCGTCACGGACGCCCAGACGGTTACCGTCCTCTATAACTTCGGGACGGCCGCTGGCGACCCAAACCAGCCTTTTTACTCCGGGATTATTGCCCAGGGGCCGGACGGCAATTTGTATAGTGGTGGTTATGGCGGAGGAGGGAGCAGCAATGGTGGCGCGACGTTTAATATCACTCCTGCGGGGGCACTGACGACGCTTTTCAGTTTCGGCGGCAGCGATGGAACCGTACCCACGGGTGGCTTGACATTAGGCACGGATGGGAACTTCTATGGCACCGCCTACAGTGGCGGATTCGGAGGCGCACCGTACGGGACGGTGTTCAAAATGACTCCGAGCGGAGGCTTCACCCTCCTCCACACCTTCACGGACAAAGCTGATGGGGCGCTTCCAGTTGCCCCGCCCGTCGAAGGCATTGATGGAAACTTTTACGGCACCACTTGCAATCTCTGCAATGGTCCTATAGCAGGGGGCGACGGAACTATATACAAGATTATTCCGAAGCAGCTGCAATCGGTGCAAAATAAAATCGCCGAAGAACAATCCAAGCGACAGACTCAGCTTCAGGTATGTATCTTCCAAGCAGAATCGAAATTTCAAGGCGGCGCTGAGGGAAACGGTAAGAAGCGCCGGGACGGCAGCTACGATATTCCGATGGCCGTTATGGCGGAGATGGAGAAGCAGAAACGCGATGCGATCGAGGAATGCAAGGTTCTCTACGGGAAAATAAATTAAAAGCGATGTTTAGGGTAGCGTGGGGGACGATCGGTTGCTGTTGATTCTGTTTGGTCTGGAATTCGGCATGGAATAGAATCCGACACACTGAGGTCGCTCTCCGATTCAATCGGAAGGCCATCACGCGCCCCGTCTCTCTTCGACGGCGGCGACGCCGATCCCAAGCTTCTCAAGAAGAGAATCGATGCCATTCTCGCGAAAGCCACTACGCAGCAGTTGAAGCAGATTTACGGACACGGGCGCCAAGTCATCGAATCTTAGCTGAATCGCCAATCGCCCCGGCCAGTTGATTCACGCTCTCGATTTACGGCTTGTTCGTACCCGGCTAGTGCATCGCCGCGGAACCAGCTTGCGATTTCGTAGAATTCTGTTGTTGTAATCTTCGCAACTCGTGCCAACGGGCATACTGCTCAGCCTTGGTAGGGTCGGGATCCTCTTCACCTTTCAGCCAGAACACAAACCAATCCACGTCACCCTGCTGCGAGACCATTCGTTCCCATGGTTTTTCCAAAATATGTTCGGCCTCCGGGAGGTAAATCATCTCCACCGGCTTCTTCAGGAGTGACATTGCTGCGAACCAATCCCATTCTCCCATCACTGAAAACGGCGAGAGCGCTTGGATTCGCAACGGTGTTTGAACCTTATCGATCTGGAAGCTGACTGATCGTTTGATCCAAGACGACAAACCGTCCCCAAAAGGAGGCCCTCCGTTCACCTTCTCGGCTTCCATTACAGTCTGGCTATCGTTAACACCTAGCAGAATATATTGAAAATAGCCCGCGTCTGTACCGTCGGCCACAACCGCAGCTGCAAACTTATATTTAGAATGGGTAAGCGCATATTTGACGTGATAACAAGTCATGCTGAATCCGATGATGCCAACTCGGTCCCGATCAATTGCACCGATACGGTCAAGATAGTCGATTCCGCCTTCGTACGCAGCCATCTGCCGAGGCGCTTCTTGGGTAGTAATTGCATAAGTTGCATCCTGGCCATCCGGCGAAGAGCCGACCTGTAGGACAAGGAAACCTTCTGCTGCTAAAGCTTGAGCCGCGAATGCGGTCGTCCAAGGTCCATCGATCCAGAACCTGCTGCTATTAAAACCGTGGGTCTGAATGACGGCGGGGTACCGCTTGCCGGGCTCATAGTTTGGTGGCCTATATAAACCTCCTTGCACGATGTGTCCGTCGGTCGCTTGCCACGTGACTGCCTCTACAGTGCCGAAGTTAAGTTGACGAAATTGTGGATTCAAATCCAGGAGCAGAGATTTTCTTTTTGAGTCCGGATCTACAACGAAGATCTTTGGAGGCGTGTTCAAATCTTCGTCCAATTCTACCCTTACTTGTTTCGTCCGAGTACGGTCAAAGTTGACTAATGGCACCTGTTTCCAGGCTTCTTTAACTTTTTGATACGCCAAACGCTCGCCGTCGCCCCCTGAATTGCGCGGTTCGAAGATGAGCGTTTTTGTATTCTCCTCTAGCTTGACGAGCTTTAGATCCCCCTTTGCGACCTTCGAGAGTTCCAGACCGGGAATTCCGATCGCGACGACGTAGGTTTCTGAATCCTCAGATTGTCTTCTGCTACCCTGATATCCGCTGCATGGCAGATGAACATTGGTAACTATTACTGATCTGCTATCCGAAGACCATACGATCTCACTCCCAAAGGGGCTGGCAGGAGCATCGATCAAGGGTTGCTTTGCGCCCGTCTTCGTACTTATTAGAGTGTACTGTGGCATCCAGACTGGGGCACCATCGAGTCCCCGTAAGATCGGTTCTGCACCCGGCTTCCAACTGTCGGGTATATTCTCGGTTCGCGTCAATGTGACCAGGTACTTCCCGTCCGGGGACAGTGAGGAACTAAAGAGACCGCCTTTCACTAAATCGAGTTCGACTGGGGCCGAGCCTTTGCATTTCACGGACACCTGTGATTTCGCTATGGTATCGCTGCGATCCTCGAGTAGAACTAGATCTGCCAGGAGTTGGCTGGTCCCTACAATGATTCCGTCACGTTTTGCCGGAGTGGTGAGAAGCTTCACGACGGGCGGTTCCGTCTCAACAACAACTGGGTCCCCTATTTTGGTTGTCTCGTAAGACCTAACGTCTGTCTGAAAATCAGTGACCTTAGTTATCTTTTTCGAGCTGGTGTTTAGCGTGTACACCTGCCGAAGACCCCCACTCTGCGCTCCCAAAAACATCAGTGTCTCATTATCATCCAGCCATTTGACGTCACTGATAGCTGGTCTATTCGATGAAGAAATAAAGGTGAGCAACAGGGTCGGCTCAGGGGATTCGAATGCGTTTGCCGTTTGGCACAAATATAAGGAATACTCATTCGCATTCTGCTCCAGAAGTCCTTTCCTCAGGACGACTGTAAATTGTGTTCCATCCGGAGAGAATTCAGCAACACGACCCTCCGAAGACGCCCCAAGGAGATACCACGGATCTGCAAGGCGAGTCATTCGAATTGAATCGGCGACCGTAACCGGGCTCTTTGTGTCTTGGAGTGTAGCGTTTGGCCGAACCAGTTGTGGTCGCTCACCTCCAAATGATTGGACACTTGAAAGCATGACGCACGCGATCACGAGCAGATGTATTATTTGCTTTAGACTATTTATCATTCCGATGTCATTCCCGAACACTCTTTCGAATGTCGACGCAACGAGCAACAAAAAAAGCACTCAAAACTGGAGTTTTAGTCCCAATTGTACCGAGCGCGGCCCTCCAATCTGATAGAGCTGAGTGAAGGATCCATCACCCCCGCCGGTCCCCAGGCTTCGCCCGAGCATCTGCGTGGACTCCCCAAAAAACGGTGCTCCAACAGTGCCGTTCAGATTCCCGAAGTTGGGATGATTCAAGACGTTAAAAAAGTCGACGCTAAACTCGAGACCTACCGATTCCCAAAGCTTAAAGCGACGGTGAAAGGCGAAATCCCACTGAAAAGCCCCAAATCCACGGAGTTCATTTCGACCAAGCGTACCCTGTCGTGTTGGCTGACCGGTCACGGGATCAACCGGAGGATTTATAAACGCTGCCGGGTTTAGCCCCTTTCCGCCTGGACAGATGGGGGGGATCAATACCGCGCATTGTGACCCGGTTAGGTATAAAGGCTCCCCTGGAATAACATCTGGCCGAATAGACGCCGGCACACCGTCGAGCAGTGTCAGTGGCGACTGCACGTTTAGGGGCGGAGCGGTGCGTCCGAGCACAAGGCTATCCGTTGCCCATCCACCGAAGATGGCGCGAAGTGCGGCATTTCGACTCGGTTCTGGGAACGCGTATGTCACGCCGGCAGCAATACTGTGTCGGATGTCAAAATCTGACGGTCCGCGGTTCACTCTTGGATCGATACTTGTTGAAAACTGATTGCCGCCAACCCCAGAGTCGGACGAAGCCTCATCGATCGAGTGTGCCCATGTATAAGAGACGAGCGCCTGAAGTCCAGCAGACAAATGCCGATTGAATTGAATCTGCAAAGCGTTGTAATCCGATGTCGCTGCATTGAGAATCACAGCTGCCTGAGAGATATTAGGATTCGGATTCTCGAGAAGGCCCTGTTGTAAAAGCCGCCGACCAACTGCTCCAACGTAAGAAATCGACAACGCTTGCTGCCGTCCAAGCTCCTGCTCGAACGCAACATCATATTGCAGCGTGTAGGGCAGTTTCAGATTTGGATCAAACGCAATCAATCTGCTCACAGGAGGAGTCGACGTGATCGGTGGAGGTTGCGCGTCAGTGCCGCTCAAGGGAAAGGAGGGTCCGAAGAGAAACTTTTGCGCGCCGAAAGGAAAGGCTGCGCCGCCAATTGCAGCACCTATCTGTTGAGTGGCCAAGTCGTAGAAAACGCCAAACCCACCACGAAGCACTGACTGAAAATTAGCTGAATTTGTGAGCTGATAGGCGAGTCCTAAGCGCGGCGCGAAATTGGAGTATCTGGTTCTCCAAAGGGGGGTTCCAGAGGGTGCCACCGCTAGAGTGGCAGGCGAGCCAAAGCCAGTTACGGCCAGGAAGTCCGGACCGCTGCTGGTCGAAGGGGGAGGTTCGAGTTCCCACCTGACGCCGTACGTCAAGGTCGTTCGCGGAGTGATTCGCCAAGTATCCTGTGCAAATGCACTGGCGTTGTTAAACACGAACGTACCGCCCCGATTGGCCTGAACGATAGAAAAAAAGGAATTGCCAGCAACCACGGACGGTACATCAAAAAACAAAGGATTGACAAAATACTTTGAAGGCGCAAAGACCGGTGATAGTCGAAGATAGTCGAACCCGAGTTTAATTGTATGGGTTCGCTTGACGATGGTGCTCACATCAACAATGTTTATCTGCCGTTGGACGTTGTCGGCGACTAATCCCTGGAACCAATCCACTTGCTGGCCTTCAATAATAAAAAAATTATACCCCGCATTGTTGCTTGAGAACCCAGACGGAAACAAAATTGAGTCCGATGGAATCTTTGCGCCACCAAAGCTATCCAGAAAACCTCTGCTTTCGGCCCTGTTGCGGCTGTAATTGAATCTCAGATCATTACTGAACTCGTTTTTCGGATTCCAAACTACTCCCGCGGTGAATGTCTGCGCCCCAGCTTGAGTCGCTACTACGTTATTTAGGCTGAGACCATTACCGCGTTGTCGGATCTCCGAGGGGGCATAACTGTACCGCCCAAAAATGCCTAGTGTGCTGCTCAACGAGTGATCGATTCGAACGCTTGTGGCGTTCAGCGTCGCGGGATCAGAAAAGCCTGCGATGAATGCAGCTTCCCCGTTCCCCAAATCCGCACCATTCGATAAAGGGAATGCGTTAAGGTAGGGCTGGATTGTAGCTGGCGCAGATTGACGCGCAGCGAGAGACGGAACCGATGTAATTCCCGTCTGTGGGAGTCGGAGCCGCTGGCCCTCATAGGAAAAGAAGAAAAAGGTCTTGTTCTTGACGATTGGACCTCCCAGAACCCCGCCGAAATCGTTGATACGTTCTTCGGACTTAGGCAAACCATTAAGGTCAGAGAACCAGTCGTTAGCATCCAAAATGTCGTTTCGAAGATATTCGAAGGCTGTCCCGTGAAACTGATTCGTCCCAGACCGTGTCACGATTGAAACCTGCGCTCCGGGAGTGCGCCCAAATTCCGCGGCATACGTTGATGTTTGAATGCGGAACTCCTGCATCGCGTCGACTGACACAAGCGTATTCGTGCTTCCTAACACACTTAGACCGGGCAGAGACGGTCCCCCCATTTGGCCAAGCCCACCCGCACCGAGGCCAGTCATGCCGACGTTTGCGCTGACACCGTCAATCGTGAAGTAGTTGGAATTGGCCCGTTGTCCATTTACGCTGAATTGACCTTGATCATTAGCATTCGCCGCGGTTACGACAACACCAGGGGTGAGCTCGATCAATGTTTGAAAACTCCGACCGTTGAGCGGGAGATTTTCCGCAAATTGCCGATCCACGACCGTACTCACCGACGCGTCTGTTGTGTTGATCACAAGCCCGCCAGCTGTGACGGTGACGATTTCCGACGCGGATCCTAATGCCATCTCGAAATTTATTGCCGCAGTGTCTTGGACGTGAAGGATCACATCCGACTTCACGACCGTCTTGAAACCAGGTTTTTCCACTTCGATCCGGTACGGACCAGGCGGAAGATTCGTGACGTCATAACTTCCGACACCGTTTGTTATCGCCTCATAGCGGATACTCGTCGCCACATTGATGACAATTATCTTCGCACCGACAACGATTGCTTTGGTCGGGTCGGTGACATATCCCGTCAGGGACGCGTTCGTGGACTGTGCGTGAACTTCTCCGGCGCAACAGGCAATTACCAACACGACGAGGATTAGAAGTCTGGGCATCGGAAAATCTTCCCCCGTGACTATTCCAAATCAGTTGTTGAGTTCATTGAGTAATACGGGACCGAAGGAGGATGTGTACCAATAGCGTATCCAAAAGAAATCAGGAATAGTACAACCCTAAGGGTGATTTGCTTCCTTGCGGAGCGAAGCGTAAAGGAATGGTTTTCCGGTCGGCTTGTTGCCGCGCCCATTAGGCTCGACAGTGACAAAGACGGCGTCAATTTCCGCCAACTGCTGTGGATCGTCGCAGCGAAGCGCCCAGCGGCGGTTCGCTTCATTGTCTACGAAGAGAACGCCGAGATTCACGGGCCGATCCTGCGCTGACTCATTCTTGCCCCAAACCTGGAATGTGCTGGCGTTCTTGAGGCCCGGCTGGCGGTCCAAATCGAAGGCGTAAAAGATGAGCGATTTCCCTTTCGTATAAAAAACGCGCCCATAGGGCTTACGGGTCCGGCTGTCGCTCGAAACGTCAAACACGTCGGCGATGTAGAGCTGCCGCGCCCCCATCAACTCACGAATATCGCGATCTGCCGATAGATATTGATTCTGATTGCCGAGCTTTCGCTGCTGATCCCGGTTCTCCGCGACAAGGGAGTCCACTTGCCTCTGCAACGCGACCGAGCGTGTTGTTGCCTGATCGCGGTCGGTTTTAACGCTTGTCAATTCGGTTTGAACGCTTTGGTACGCCTGCTGCGCATCCCCGAGTTTTTTGTTGATAGTATCCCGCTCCTGTGACACCGACTGGACCTGTTCGTCTGAATTGTTCTTCGCCGCCGCTACCTCGTTTGAACGCTCCTCCAACGTCCGCAATTCGGCACGCAGTTTTTCAAGTTCGGCTTGTTTTTTGGCGATCTCTGCTTGCAACTGCCTCAATTTCAGGTCGTCCGCACTCAGCAAATTGTCGACGGCTTGCTTTTCGCTCGCCAGCTTCAGGTACCGCGCCTCTCCGGACGGATCAGGTTGCTTCGTGGGTATCTCCACATGCCGGCCAACTCGATATGCGGCAAGTCCAACCGCAACCACAAAACAAGCGGCGATTGCTATTTTGAGCGCAGGAGCCAACGCGAGTCTCCGCCGAGCGTGAGTATTCTGTAAGGGCACAACGCGCGGCTCGACATGCGCGACCGCTCGTTGTCGCTGCTCGATTGCTATGCGATCAAAGACTTTCCGGCGTGTGTTGGAGTTGTCCCAGCCACTCGCTTCTCCCGGGCGGTCGAATCGCGCCGCCAGCATCGGCATCCCTTCTTTTGTTAGGACGCGGTACTCCTCGTAGACTTTCCGGCACTGTTCGCACATCTCCATGTGCGTTCTGAGTTCGGTCGATTCGCTTTCCGTCAGGTTTCCAGCCACAGAAATCGCACAGAGTTCTTTGAATTTGTCGTGATCTTGCAATTCGTCCCTGCCCTGTGTCATGACCTACTTCTCCCGCATTTTTTTGACAAATGCGCTCGCGCGGAGTTTTTCGAGGCCGCGGTAGTAGTGGTGTCGAATGTTTGGCAAAGGCTCGTTCAGCTTCTCGCTGATCTCATGCAAGTCCAGCCCATCGAAATAGAACAACTCGAGTGTTCGGCGCTGGCGGTCGGGGAGATCTGCGAAGGCTTTTTCGAGCTGGGCCCGACTGAGCTTGGCACCGATTTCCCGGTCCAGATCTGTCTCCCCCAATAGAGTATCGGCTAGAGAATCGATGTCTGTACCAATGTAGAAGGCCCTTCGCTTCAAATATTCGCGGCGATCCAGTGCTCGATGGTACGCAACTTGTACGATCCATTTGTTGGCCGGACCCCTCTCAGGGTCGTATAGCCCCGCCTTTTGGTGAACA
>Ga0307477_10002218_pt1 | contig 15213 bp, 15 predicted proteins | sample atmos_gasesECM2C_FD_203316 | JGI IMG/M metagenome (GOLD analysis project Ga0307477, IMG submission 203316) | Hardwood forest soil microbial communities from Morgan-Monroe State Forest, Indiana, United States - atmos_gasesECM2C_515 | ecosystem: Environmental > Terrestrial > Soil > Temperate...
GAGCGCAGGTGCAGTGGGGCTGTTGGGGCGGACAAACACAGTTCTGTGCTGCGACGTGGAGTGAGTTCTTGACAATGGTGTCCTCGAGAGAGTGGAAGGAGATGACCCCAAGACGCCCACCGGGCCGGAGGATTCGTATTGCTGCCTGCAGTCCCTGCTCGAGGCTGTCGAGCTCCTGATTCACCGCGATGCGCAGTGCCTGGAACGTTCGGGTCGCGGGGTGGATGTGCTTCGGCCAGAAGCGGTGCGGCACCGCGCCCTCGATGATGGTGCGCAGCTGCGCGGTGCTGGTGACGGGTGCTGCGCGGCGTTCACGCACGATCGCTGCGGCGATCGCGCGCGCGTGTCGCTCGTCGCCGTAGTCGCGGAGCAGGCCGGCGAGCGAGTCCGCGGTCTCCGAGTTGACCAGATCCGCCGCGGTGACAGGCGATTCCTGGTCCATGCGCATGTCGAGGGGACCGTCGCCGCGGAAGCTGAAGCCGCGCTCCGCATCGTCGAGCTGAAGCGACGAGACGCCGAGGTCGAGCACGACGAGGTCGACCGCGGCGATACCGAGCCGGGCGACGATGTGATCGAGCTCGGCGAAGTTCCCGTGAACCAGGTGCATCGAGTCGCCGTATTCGGCGAGCCGATCTCGGGCCACCGCGAGCGCGCTGCGATCGCGGTCGACGCCGATCACCCGACCATCGGGCGCGACTCGCGCTGCCAGAGCGGCGGCGACGCCACCCGCGCCGACGGTTCCGTCGACGGCGGTCTGCCCTCTGCTGGGCTGCAGGTTCTCTATGAGCTGGTGTAGAAGGACCGGCCGGTGGCCGAACGTCTCAGGCGCAGGACCACCGGGCGTGGCTTGGGCGTGTGCCGTCATGTCTGCCACGGTCAACATGGGCACGCTGTGGAGTCAAGGTCGGCGCGCGACCGGCACTCACGCCGGCGGCGGTTGTGCGGCTGCGCCGCGTTGGTTGACACGGTCGTGCAGCTCGGTGAACGCCGCCGGATCGAGCCGGGCGTGATCCGCATCCCACCTCTCTTCACCGACGATCTCGACAACGTTGCCGGTTCCAGTGAAGACCGCGGTGTCGCGTATCCCGGCGAACTCTCGCTGCTCGGGCGTCAGCAGCAGCCGACCCTGTGCATCGAGCTCGAAGTTGCGGGCGTTGCCGAACAGGAAGCGGATCAACTCGCGCTCTTCTGCAGGGGTTGCCGAGGTACGGCGATAGCGATCCTCCTGCAAGCGCCATTCGTCGGGTGGCCAGATCATCAGGCGCCCATCGGGGCCGATCGCGACGATGCTGCCCTCGGGCAAGCCCTTGCGGAGCTGTGCGGGCACCGAGACGCGACCTTTGGCGTCGAGACGATGACGATAGGTGCCGACGAACACTGCTCATCGCACCTGGTCATTGGAACGCCCACACGGAGTTCGAGAGATCGTCAGATTCCCCACTTTTCACCACTTCACTCCACCGGCGGCGCGAACGCTAACAGGTCGAATCCGACGCGTCAATGCGAACAGACGTACGCCTCGGGTCAAACCGGGCGCATCACACGGGGGACACCACCCGAGTCAGCGCTGACCATACAATCGAGTGGCAAGCCGGCCAGACGGTCGCGGACGGCGAAAGCCGTTCGAGGAAAGTCCGGGCTCCACAGAGCAGGGCGCTGGGTAACGCCCAGTCGGGGTGACCCGAAGGAGAGTGCCACAGAAAAGACACAGCCGCGGCGAAAGCCGCCGGCGACGGTGAAATGGTGGGGTAAGAGCCCACCGGCGGCCGGGTGACCGGCCGGCCAGGTAAACCCCGCCCGGAGCAAGGCCGAACAGGGATGAGACCTTTGATCTCAGGAGCTGCTCGCTCCCATATCCCGGGTGGGCCGCTCGAGGCGCCGGGCAACCGGCGTCCCAGATGGATGACCGTCCCCCACCTTCGGGTGGGGACAGAACCCGGCTTACAGGCCGGCTTGCATCATTTCCCTTATGAAATAAGGGCTTTCGGCTCAGCTACCTGCCTTCGTGACACGTAAGTGACGCAGCAGCTCCGAGTCGGAGGCCGTGACACGAGATGTACTGCTGCGCGCGGCTGTCCAGGAGTACGGACGTCGCTGAATCAATTCAATCTCTGGCCTTCATGCGCTTGCTCTCGCGCTGCCGAGCGCGGGCGATACGACGGTCAGCGATTTGTGTCGGACGCCAAATGAAATACAGCCCGAGTAGCGTTAGCAGCACTGAGTAGACTGTGGGAACGATCGGTTTGCGATCAAGGGCAAAAAAGATGTATGCAGTGGCCGCACTTCCAACCAGGAGTGCGAGTATCCCTAGCACTCTGGTTAGGTGGATAAGGCGCCCTCTTTCGTAGGCCACGATCGCCTCCGCACCGTTGGCCGAGCTTCTCGGCGGATCCTTCATCCGAATGTTTCGCCGGCTACGTACTGCACGTCCACTGAAGGTTACATACACGGGGAGCCGGGTGTCGAGGCGGGCATGAGAGTGCTCTGCGACGCCGTCCGAGCAGGGCTCTTATTTCGATCGGGCGGGCGGCGCTTCAGCGAAGGCGACGTAGCGATCGATTGCATCAGCGAGCGCGATCTTTTCCCGGCGATTCAGATTCTTCTGGATCCGGGTCTCGACGCTGAGGCTTTCTCGATGCTGGACCGGGCGCCAGTGCCCGAGGAGACGTCCGTCGAGGAGGACGACGTGCGTAAATCCGTCGATGTGACGAGGAACAGGGAAGGCCGCCAAGCGTGTCTGCAGGATGTCGCGTGTTTGCGAGTAGGAGATGATCGCTTCGTCGAAGCACTGCACGAGATCGACCGCCGGTGACACTCGCGGCACAGTCTGTTCAGCAAACCAATACGTGCGGCTGTCGACGGGCCGGGAAACGAGACGCGAGCCGGCCACCTCCAGTGCGCGCCGTGCATCAGCGGTGCCGAGGCCCGACCACCAGACGAAGTCGGTGAGCGTTGCCGGGCCGCGTGTGGTGAAGAAACGCAGCGCGAGATGGGCGAGTGCGTCATCCCCTTCGGGGCCCGTCGCTCGCGGCACACGATCGTAGAACGCCGCGTACGTGTGCTGCTTCTTTCGCATCGGCCCGCTGCAGATCATTGCGTGCAGCTCCGCATGCATCAGGATGTACGCGATGCGCTGCCCCGCAACTGAGATCCCCTTGCGTTCGAGGATCGCGGCGATGTCCTTCCGCGTCTGAGGTGCACCGTCCACCGCCTTCGCAATGATGTCGGAGGTCCGCGCCAGAACCTTCGCGCCGAGGCCCAGCGCAGCGTATCCGCGCGCGTTGCGCGCATGCACGCGAGGCCCGCTCAGCTTCATGAGCCAGTCGAGGTCCTGCGGTGCCACGTAATGCCACGTCGGTCTCAACACGTGCGTCCGCAGGATGCGACCCTCATCGAACGCACGATCTATCGCGCGCACCCCGAGCGGCATACCGGCGCGCTGCGCGACCGACCATCTCGCATACGAATGCTCCTGAGCCTGCATGGCCGTCAGATGCCGCACCGCCTCTTGCGGATCATCGCCGTGGGATCGCCACAGGCCTTGCGCGACCATGCGGTGGCGCGCGATCGATGCTGCGGCAGCCGTCACGACACCAGTGACTCGACCAGCTCCCCACTGACCGCGAACAGCCCGGTCGCCGGCAGCCCCTTGAGGACGTCCAGCCAACCCGGTTCGCGCGACGCAACCTCCGCGAGGAGCGCCCTCGACTCGTCGGGCCGGCCTGCGCGCGCGATCAGCACCGCGCTCCAGAACGCCGCCTCATCGTTGCCCGGAAGACGCGCGCGCGCCTGCTCGTAGGCGCGCAGCGCACCGTCGAGATCCCCCGCTGCCTCGCACTGCTCAGCCTCCTCCATGAGGCCGTAGCCCCGGTGGACGTTGAGCAGCCGGCGCAGCTCACCGAGCGGATCGCGGCTGTCCTCCACACGAAGGTCCACCAGGCGATCGCGCCATGGTTGTCCAGAACGTGTGCCGGCGACCACCAGGATCGCGGCCGACTGCCGGCCTCGTGCGTCACCACCCGCGACTTCGCCGGCGTCGAGGGCGGCGAGCAGCCGTTCCGCCAGGTCGCCGCGCGCCGCATGGTACGCGTCGATCATCGCCGGCCACACCTGGTCAGACCGCATGATGTTCGCCTGCACGGTCACGTTGGTGGCGGTGACGTGCCCCGCATGGACGATGCACTGCGACCCGGTGTGCGCAGCAGGTACGCCGCGCGCGTCCACCATTCCGATCTGGCGCCGCTCCCGACCCTCATCGGCGGCCAGCAATCCGGCAAGCGCCGCCGGTGCGTCGCGCCCGGCGCGCATCAGCGCGAGGCCCAGCGGTCCGTAGGACGGATCAGCGAAGGCCTGGGTCGCCACAGCCCCCACCTCGGATTCCGCCCACGGGACCATGGAACCCACCGAGAACCAGCACGACTGCACGGCGACACCGAGCTCACCGGTATCGGGGTCGCGCGCAACGATCGAGTAGGTCACAGCGCGCGCGCCGCTATCAGGCGCTGCGTCTCCTCGACTGCGAGAGTGTCGACTCGCTCGTTGCCTGGTTCGCCGCTGTGCCCGCGCACGTGCTCGAAGCTCACCCTGCCGTCGAGCAGAGGATCGATTCCCGGGTACAGGTCGAGGTTCTTCTTGCGCTTCCACGACCCTGTGAGCCAGTTGATGACTCCCTGGCTGTCGGTGCGGATGACGATGCGCCACGACGGGTCGTCACCGGCCCGGCGGCGGAAGGCGCGCAGCGCTTCGCGCACCGCCTTGAGCTCCTCGCGGTTGTTGGTGGTCTGCAGGTCGGCACCGACGGCTTCCTCGACGGTGCCGTCAGGCCACTCGAGCCGGTACGCCCATGCGCCTGCGCCGGGGTTGCCGGAGCATGCGCCGTCCGTATACGCGATGGCGGTGCCGCTCACGGCACGAGGATGCGATCGCAGTTCGAGCACTGCACCACGTCTGGACCGGTGCGCACCGCGCGGCGCTCCTCGTTGCTGACCGGCAGATGGCAGCCGCCGCACGAGTCGCCGTTGAGGGCGACCACGGCAGGGCGATGCAGCGCGGCGACCCTGTTGTAGAGCGCGAGGTCCGCGCTGCCCGCCTCGCGGGCGAGCGCATCGCGTTCCTCGACGGACTCTGCGAGCAGGTCTCGGAGCACCGCGAGACGCCGGCGCCGCAGCTCCGTGTCGGCGTCACGCTGCTCTTCGAGCTCGGTGACCGCGCCGGCAGCCGCCTGCGCATCACGCGCGGCGCCCTCGCTGCTCTCGAGAACCACGAGCAGCTGGTCCTCGAGCGTTCCCACCTGCGCGCGCAAGGTCTCCAGCTCGTGCTGCATCTCCAGCAGCTCGTGGGGATTCTTCACCGACCCGTCGTACAGGCGCCGGTTCAGTGTCTTCACGCGGAGCTCGAGCGCGGACAGCGCCTTCTCGGACTCGCTGAGCTCTTCCTCCGATTGCTGTCGCGCGCTCGATGTCTCGGACGCCCTGGCGCGGCGACGGTCGAGCTCGGGATCGCCGCGCAGCGCTGCCTCGATCGTGGCCATCTCGCCGCGCAGTGCGGCGACGTGATCGTCGGCGTGCTGCAGCCGCTGCAGAGTCGCCGTGCGGCTCACCGCGGTACCTCGACAAGCCAGATCGGGTATCGCCGGCGACCCGCCTGCGCATCGACGCGGGTCAGGACCTGCCAACCGTTGGCACGCATCCAGGGCTCGACCTGGTCGGTTCCCTGCATGCACTGCAGCACCATCCAGCGAACCTTCTTGCGGCCCGCATCGGCGCACATCGCCAGCGCGGTGCGCGCGCTGACCCCCGATACGACGACGGCGTCCACCTCGTCGGTGCGAAGCGGTGCGAGACCGCTGCCGCGCCGCACGTCGACGCGCTCGCGCGCTTCCCACGCGTCGAGGTTGCGGCACAGCTCAGCAAGCGGGCCATCCTGTGACTCGGTGGCGATCACCGTGGGCACGCCCGCCGCAGCGAGATGCGCGCTGAGCGCTCCGTGTCCGGCGCCGACGTCGGCGACGCGATGCGCTTCGGCGGGCACGAGCGCGAGGACCGCGCGAAGACGCCCGCCGAGGCGCGGACCGCTCACGCGGCAGCCTCCCGGGAGAGTTCCACAAGCAGTCGCAGCCGCTCGCGTGCCGCGCCGGAGGCGATCGACTCCGCCGCGCGGGCCATGCCTTCTTCGAGCGTCGCCACGCTTCCTGCGACCAGCAACCCGGCGGCGGCGTTGAGCTTGACGACGTCGGCCGCCGCGCCGTCCTCCCCATCCAGCACGGCGCGAATGCGCGCCGCATTGGTCGATGCGTCACCGCCGCGCAATGCGTCGACAGGAGCGGCCGGCAGTCCCAGCGCTGCCGGATCCACGACAAACTCCGTGACGCCGGCGGGTGAGACGTCGTAGCCATACGCGGGACCGGCAACGCCGAGCTCGTCCATGCCGTCGGGCCCGGTCACGACCCACGCGCGTTCGATGCCGAGCCGCTGCAGGACCTGCGCCATCTTCGGGGCGATGTCGGCATCGGCGACGCCCAGCACCTGACGGCGCACCCGCGCCGGATTCGCCAGGGGTCCCAGGATGTTGAACACGGTGCGAATGCCCAACTCGCTGCGCGGCCCCGCCGCGTGGCGCATGGCGGGGTGGTACAGCGGCGCGTACATGAAACCGATGCCGGCTCCCTCGACACAGCGTTCGACTCCTGAAGGGGGCAGCGAGGTGGTGACCCCGAGCGCACCGAGAACATCCGCGCTTCCGCACAGCGACGACGCCGACCGGTTGCCGTGTTTGGCCACGGCGCATCCAGCACCCGCCACGACCAGGGCAGCAGCAGTCGAGATGTTGAACGTCCCGAGTCCGTCGCCACCGGTACCGCAGGTGTCGATCGCAGAGACCCGCAGCGACACGCGTGTCGAGTGATCACGTATCGACTCGACGAAGCCGGTGAGCTCGTCGACCGATTCGCCCTTGGTGCGCAGCGCTGCGAGCAGCGCGCCGAGCTGCGCCGCGGTCGCGCGTCCTTCCATGATGTGGTCCATCGCCTGGCGAGCGGTGGCAACGTCGAGGTCGCGTCCCGACACCACGTTTTCCAGCGCGTCGCGGAGAACTGTGTCGGTCATGCTGTCTCGACGGTAGCATCCGGTCTCGGCTGGTCGCCGGCAACGCGACCATATACTCCAGTCGTGACGTTTCGGACGCTGGAGCCGTTCGACCCCGACGCCGTCGCGCCGTGGCAACTCGGCACCGGCCGGCGCGGCGTGCTGCTGTTGCACGGCTTCGCCGGGACACCGCCCGAGCTGCGCCACCTCGGAGCACACCTCGCAGCCAACGGATGGCGCTGCGTGGCGCCGGCCCTCGCCGGACACGCGGCGACACCCGAAGAGCTGGAAGCCACCACCTGGCGTGACTGGGCATCGAGCGCGCAACGAGCGCTCGACGAGCTGGCCGGCGAAAGCAGCGAGGTCATGGTGGCCGGTCAGTCGATGGGTGGTGCGATGGCACTCCACCTTGCCGCGAACGATCTGCGAATCCGAGCCGTGGCATCGCTCGCGACCCCGCTGTGGCTGAGCGGCGTGCTGCATCACTTCCTGCCGGTCATCGTCCACGGAGTCCGCTGGCATTATCCGGGCGGCGACGTGGACCTGTGGAACCCCGACGCGGTGAACGAGCTGTACTCGTACGGCCGGCGGCCCACGCGCTCCATACGCGAGCTCAAGCGCCTGCTCCGAACTGTGCGCAACGAGCTGGCGCAGGTGCGCGCTCCCGTGCTCATCGTGCACGGCGCCCGCGACCGCACCGCCGACCCGCGCAGCGCCGGCGAGCTCGAGGAGCGTCTCGTGTGCAGCGCGCGCGTCGAGAAGCACATCCTCCCTCGCAGCGGGCACGCGATCTCGGTCGACGTCGATCGCGATGCCGTCAACGCCGAAGTTCTGGCCTGGTTCGACCGTTACTCGATATTCCGTGAGCCGGCCACCGCCGACCTGGCCGGCGCGGCCGGCTGACGCTCAGGCCGGCTGGTGCCCGTCGCCGCCCAGCAGTTTCGCGGCCGTGTCACGGTCGAGGACGGGATTGTCCGGGGGTCCCTCATCCACAGGCGGACGGGCCCGGCGCGGCGCGCGGGGCCCGGGCGCCGCGCGTCGTGTTCCACGCGTGACATTTCCGCAATCCCGGCAGCGCAGGATGTTGCGAATATCTCCCTTGCCGGCATATTCACGGTGCGAAACGCGTAGTTCTCCGCCGCACAACGTGCAGCGTGCAGCCTTCGAAGTTCCGCCGGCCTCGGTCACGTCTTCAGATTTCCTCATTGCTTCTTCACGAGTCAGCGATGAGTCTCGCAGTCGATCGGTAGCACGCCGAACGTACCGTTCGCGTCATCAGTACGGCAGGCAGACGACCGGTAGGAGACACGATGGTTCCCGACGAGACCCAGGCACTGGTGGATGCGGAAGAGGCTGAGGCAGTTGGTCGCTTCCAGCGGCTGGCGCAGCTTCACGAGATGGTGGCTGATGCTTCCCGGCGCGCTGACGCGATGCTGCGCCTCGAATGCTCACTCAGCCTTTCCACCTCGCACGCGTCGCCGGTGCTCTGAAAGGCTGAGAGCCGGTCGCGTGACCACCGTCTGAAAATGACCGGGTGGACCACGCCCCCGGCGAGCCCGACCTGCTGACGCGACTGCGCACGGCAGTCGGAACTGACGCCCCGAGAGGGCGGGGGGACGGCCTCGGGACGTACGCCTCGAGAGGCGGGGACGCGGGGGGTGCCGGGAGTGACGCCTCGAGAGGGCGGGGTGGAGCGGCAGTGCTGCTCCTGTTCGACGCCCGGGAGAGCGGGCTGCCGCTGCTCTTCATCCTTCGGTCGCAGCGGCTGCGCTTCCACGCGGGCCAGATCGCGTTCCCCGGCGGCATGACCGAGCGCGGAGACTCCGGGCCGGTCGCGACCGCGCTGCGGGAAGCGCGCGAGGAGGTGGGGGTTGCCACAGACAAGGTCGAGGTCATCGGCACGCTGTCGCCACTGCTCACTGCGACGTCCGACCTCTGGCTCACGCCGGTGGTCGGTGTGCAACGCGCTCCGTTCGACGTCGTCGCGGACCCCTTCGAGGTCGCCGAATGGTTCCGTCTCGCGCTCGCGACCCTCCTGAGCGCGCCCCACACGGTGCGCGAGCTCTCCCGCGGCGACGAGCGTCGCCTCGTCCATTTCTATGAGGCCGACGGTCGCACCATCTGGGGGGTCAGCGCCGCGATTCTGCACGAGCTGATGGCACTGCTCGGCCGTCGCGATTAGCGATATCGCGGGTGGACGACGAAGGGGTTGTGCTCCATCTCGTCACGGATCGTGGTGCGCTGACCGTGCCCGGGGTACACGACCGTCTCCGGCGGCAGCGTGTACAGGCGGTTCTCGATGGAGAAGACGAGCGCCGGCCAGGAGCCGCCGGGGAGATCGGCGCGTCCGACGCCGCGGTTGAACAGCGTGTCGCCGGCGTACAGATCGGCGCCGACGAGGAAGCACACCGATCCACGCGTGTGGCCGGGCGTGTGAACCACCTCGATCTTCAGGCCCTGCCACATGATCGTCTCTCCGTCGCGAAGATCGCGCTCGCAGACGACATCTGGTAAATCGGGAGGAACGCCGGGGAGGTGCCGCACCGCGGCCAGCTGCTCACGGTCGTCCGGGTGGATCGCAGCCTCGCACCCGTGCGCCGCCTTCACCGCGGGAACGCCGCTGACGTGGTCCGGGTGACCGTGCGTGAGCAGGATCCGTGCGCAGTGCAGAGCGTGCTGGTCGAGCAGCTCGAGGGTTCGGGGATGCTGCAGGCCGGGATCGATGACGAGCACATCGCGCGTGTCGCGGCGCCGCATCACGTAGCAGTTCTGGTCCCACGTGGGGTCGATGACGATCGCGAGCTCGATCAGATCGCGAAGAGCCTCGGCCATGCGGCCAGCGTAGCGCCGGCGTCAGTCGAGCCGCGCGTTGATCGGGTTGGCCGGCTCCGCTCCGGGCATGGGGAGCACGAACCCGGCGCCGCGCTGTTCGCGCCGCTTGCCCGGAGGCGCGTCCATGAGCGCGCGGTCGAGCACGTCGGCGAGCGTCTCGACAGGCACGACCTCCACGGCGTTGAGGATCTCGGGATCCACCTCGTGAAGATCGCGCATGTTCTTCTTGGGCAGCAGAAACGTGCGCAATCCTGCGCGGTGCGCGCCGAGCAGCTTGTCCTTCACACCCCCGATGGGCAGCACACGCCCGCGCAGCGTCACCTCACCGGTCATGGCGAGGTCTCGGTGGACCGGCCGGCCCGCCGCCGCCGACACCATCGCAGCGGCCATGGTGATGCCCGCGGACGGTCCGTCCTTGGGGATCGCGCCGGCGGGGACGTGCACGTGGATCGCGTGCGTCTCGAAGAAGTCTTTGGGGGCGCCGTATTCGGCGGCGTGGACCCGCGCCCACGAAAGCGCGGCACGAGCCGACTCCTCCATGACGTTGCCGAGCTGTCCGGTGAGCACGAGCTCAGGCTTGCCCTCGATGGCCAGCGCCTCGACGGTGACGATGTCGCCACCGACCTCGCTCACCACGACACCGGTCACGGCGCCGATCTCGTCGGCCTCCTGCGCTTCCCCGTAGTCGAACCGCTGCGGCCCCAGGTAGTCGACGAGGTCGCCGGGCTGCACCACGATGGACGTGACGTCCTCGGTGGCGAGCTTGCGCGGCACCTTGCGAGCGATCTCTGCGACGGCGCGGTCCAGCTGGCGCACACCGGCCTCGCGCGTGTAACCGTGCAGCACGGCCACCAGCGCGTCGTGCGCGATCTCGAGCTCCCCGGCGTCGAGCCCGTGCTGCTCGAGCTGCTTGGGGATCAGGTGCTGCTCGGCGATGCCGATCTTCTCCTGCTCCGTATAGCCGGTGATGCGGATGATCTCCATCCGGTCGCGCAGCGCGGGGCTGATCGTCTCGGTGATGTTGGCCGTGGTGATGAACAGCACCTGGGACAGGTCGTACGGAACTTCCAGGTAGTGATCGCTGAACTCTCGGTTCTGCTCGGGGTCGAGCACTTCGAGCAGCGCCGACGACGGATCGCCGCGGAAGTCGGCGCCGACCTTGTCGATCTCGTCGAGCATGATCACCGGGTTGCGCGTGCCCGCGGTGCGCATCGACTGGATGATCCTTCCGGGCATGGCGCCGATGTACGTCTTGCGATGTCCGCGGATCTCCGCCTCGTCGCGAATGCCGCCGAGGCTCATCCGCACGAACCTGCGGTCGAGCGCGCGCGCAATGCTGCGTCCGAGCGATGTCTTGCCGACGCCGGGGGGGCCGACGAAGCACAGGATCGGTGTCTGCAGCGCGCGGCGTGGACGCGACACCTGCTGCTCTGCGGCATCGACAGCCGCAGCGTCGACTGCGGCCTCTCGCTCTGTGATCTTCGCACGGGTGCGTTCGCGCACGGCGAGCCATTCGAGCACTCGATCCTTCACCTTGGTGAGGCCGTAGTGGTCTTCGTCGAGGATCGTCTTGGTCCGCTGGATGTCGATCGCCTCGACCGGCGGCTCACCCCAGGGAAGATCGAGCAGCAGATCGACCCACGTGCGCACGATGCCCATCTCCGGTGATGCCGACGGGATCTGCTCGAGCCGCGCCACCTCTTTGAGGACGCGCTGCTTCACGCCGTCGGGCATGCCGGCCTTCTCGACGCGGGTCGCGAGGTCTTCCTCGTCGTCCTCGGCACCTTCGAGCTCCGCGAGCTCTTTGCGTATGGCGCGCAACTGCTCGCGAAGGATGTGCTCGCGCTGCGACTTGTTGATCGTTTGCTGGACGTCTTCGTTGATCTTGCTGCGCAGCTGCGCGACCTCGACCTGACGGCTGAGCATCGGCACGAGCATGCGCAGCCGCTCGATCACGCTCACCTGCTGTAGAAGCGCGATGCGGTCGGCCACCGAGAAGTCGGGAGTGGTGCTCGCGATGTCGGAGATGAGCGCTGGATCGGTGCTTCGCGACATGGCCATCGCGGCGTCGGCTCCGACCGCGGCGCCGGCAGCCACGTACTCGCCGAACATGGTCTTGACGCTTCCGGCGAGAGCGTCGATCTCGGTGCTCTCATCCGGGACGGCTTCGACCGGCGTGACGGTCGCGCGCCACGCGTCGCCGGAGGCGTCGAAGCTCTTGATCCGCACCCGCTCGCGACCCTCGACCAGCGCCTGAGCGCCACCGCCCGGAAGCCGGCGAAAGGCGCCGACGTGCGCGATGAGCGCCACCGGATGAAGGTCTTCAGCCGTGACGTCGTCGCGCTCGGCGTCGCGCTGGATGGCCAGGACGACGCGGCCGTCGCCGTTGACGGCCGCTTCGAGAGCGGCTACTGAACGGGGCCGGCCGGCTGCGAGGGGCGCGAGCTGGGATGGAAAGACGACGTTGTCGCGGAGTGGGACGACGGGTAGATCAATCGGCCCCGGATCATCCGGCCCAGGATCCTCGCCCGCCGCAGCGGGGTCGCCTGCATTGATGCGGACGGATGGATCGACGTCGGCCATGGCAGATCCGAGGATACCCTCGGTGCGACGGGCGAAACGCGGTAGCGCGGCCTCGCTCAGTGAGTCCGGAGCCCCCGACAGCGCCTCCCCGCGGATCAGAGCGGCGTCGCCACCTCTCTATCTCGTGTCCACGCGTCCGCGTAATAGCACGCTGCGTCCCGATGGGCCACAACGAAAGCTGCTTCCCAATTGGCCCCAAAGCCTCCGTCACTCCAGTTGGCCGAGCTGACCATTACGACATCATCGGCGATGATTCCTTTTGCGTGACCGCGCGTCGAGCGTTCGACGTCCATTACGTATGCGGTGAGTCCGAGGGCGCGCAGCGCAGATTTGTCGCGCTCGGCAGCTGGAGCCCCCAGAAGCAATTGCACGTCGACGCCGCGGCGCGATGCAGCGGTCAAGTCGTGCAAAAGCGGGCGCACGCGGGCAGCGCGCGTGCTGACGTACGGCGTTGTGATCAGCACCCGGCGTTGAGCTCGTTCGATCAATTCGTGGAGCGTAGCCGCGACGGCGTCACCACCCGTAAGGAGCCGCAGTCGATGCGACGGCAGCCGGACATGGAGCGGCGCGACCTCCGGCTGCGGGATTCCCACGTCGCCGGGAAGGAGATCCTTCTCCGCTTCCCACGTTATGGGGGCTGGACCCGCGGTTCGCCACGCGTATCCGATTCGCGCTCGCGCGTGAGCCGCAACCCACCGCGACCCCGACACGAACACCCACCACTCCCGGGTGCCGCGGAGCGCCGACGCGTCCGGCGGCACACGTCCGCGGACGTCGCGGGGAGCGTCGCGCCAGATCAGGTTGCCGGTCCCGAGCGCAACCTCGTGCGCATCGGCGACCAGCAGCTTCCAGTGCGCCCTACAGCGCCGGTGCCGAACCACGCCGCACCGCCCGCCGGCGTTCTGGACCTCCCACGCGGTGGCGGCGTTGCCGTCGCTGCGGTGCCCGTCGAGCAGGAGGCGCACCGCGGTCCCGCGCCGGGCGGCGTCGGCCAGCGCCCACCGATATGCGGGCCCCACCTCGTAGCACGCGGCATCGAGGCGGTGCGTCGCATCGCGCAGAAACCGGGTCAGCAGGGTCCCCGCGCTGTCCGGTCCGAGGGCACAGGTCAGTCTCGCCACGGCCGTCCAATTCGCCAGATCGGTATCGTTGCGATAGGGGAACGTTGAACGACGTCCCCTCCCCTCTCATGGACGATCTCGAAGCAGAACCGCGCCCCTTTGGCTCGTTCGGCGCACCCGCGCCGGACGCAGGCTCTGACGCGCCTGCTCCAGTCCAGCCCGGTGACGCGCCACCGCCGCCGCCGGCGACGTACGGCTGGGCGCCCGCCCCGCCCGCTCACCCCCCGGCGCACGGCGCCGCGATCCCGTCGCGCCCGCTGGGGTTGCGGCGAGGGCTGGTCCTCCTGCTGATCGGCATCGTTGCCGGCGGCGCGGGCGGGTACGTCGCGCTTCGGATCCAGCAGCCCACGTCCGGCGCTGCGCAGATCAACGTCGACAACGCCCCGGTGCACAGCGTGGGCGGCGCGGTGGCGGTGGCGAGGCAGCTCGGCCCGGCGGTGGCCACCATCGTCGCCCGGCAGGGATCGACCTCCGCCAGCCTGGGAAGCAGTTTCGTCATCTCGCGCACCGGCGGGTCGAGCTTCCTGCTCACCAACAACCACGTCGTCACCGGTTCGAACGATCTGCACGTGCTGATGCCCGACGGTCGCGCGTTCGCCGCCACGCTCGTCGGCACTGACAAGCTCGACGACCTCGCAGTGGTGAGCGTGCCGGACACGACGCTGCCCATGGCCACCTTCGGCGACTCGTCAGCACTCCAGGTGGGGCAGACCGTGATCGCGATCGGCAGCCCGCTGGGCAATCAGAGCTCGGTGACGCAGGGCGTCATCAGCGCACTGCATCGCACGATCAAGGCGGGCAACGAGTCGGGGACGTCGAACGAAACGCTCGAAGACGTGCTGCAGACGGACGCGTCCATCAACCCGGGCAACAGCGGCGGCCCGCTCGCCGACGCCGGTGCGCGCGTGGTCGGAGTCAACGTCGCGATCGCAGGCAACGCCACCAACATCGGATACAGCATCCCCGCAAATCTCGCGCGCGAGGTTGCCTCCGAGCTGATTCAGCACCACTCGGTGCAGCATCCATTCCTCGGCATCGGATATCTCGACGCCATCGACGCCGTCGAAGCAGGACAGGGCTTCAGCGGCCCGGGTGTCCTCGTCACCACGGTCAGCCCAGGGACGCCGGCGGCATCAGCAGGGTTCCAGAAGGCCGATATCCTGGTTGGCATCGACGGCGCGAATATCGAAAACGGTCAGACGCTGGGCGGCTTGATTCAGAGCAAGCACGTGGGCCAGTCGGTGACCTTCACCGTGCGTCGCGGCGGCCAGACGATCACTCTCTCGGCGACGCTCGAGGAGCGCCCGGGCAACCTCTGACCGGCTGGTTACGTCACGCCGGGGCGGGAGATCCCGCCGTGGGCGGTGCCAGGCCGATGTCGTGCAGGTGCGAAAGCACGTCGTCGAGCACCTTGTCCTGCGCTTGCAGATGGTCCTGCAGCTGGAGGCACTCGTGGAGGATGGCCTCCGCGTCCTTGTAGGTCTCGGCGGCGCGCTTGTCCGAAGCGGCGCCCTGGATGTTCTGCCCGACGATGATGATCGGCAGCAGCACCAATTGGAGGAAGGTCTGCGCGATCCAGGCGATGATGATGATTG
>Ga0307477_10002219_pt1 | contig 15212 bp, 13 predicted proteins | sample atmos_gasesECM2C_FD_203316 | JGI IMG/M metagenome (GOLD analysis project Ga0307477, IMG submission 203316) | Hardwood forest soil microbial communities from Morgan-Monroe State Forest, Indiana, United States - atmos_gasesECM2C_515 | ecosystem: Environmental > Terrestrial > Soil > Temperate...
TGGTGGAGCAGTATTTGAACCCGTCGTGCAACGCGATCGCGTTGAGCCGTTCGTGCACCGCTTCGGCCGGTTTGATCAGTACCCCCAACGCTTTCAGGTTCTTGGCCTGTGCGTCGCGTGCGACCACCTTGGCGTATTCGACGTAGCGGTGAAAGCCGCTGATGATCTGTTCCCAATCGTGCGCCATCGACGCCGGCGGAACCAGCTTTGCCAGTTCGCTGGCCTCCGCGGCCTCGTACACCTCCGCGCGCGCGAACGAGCCGTAGATTTCCGACCTGTTGGAGACATCGACGGTGTCGACCAGCTTGTTGGCACGCTGGCAGATGGCGTCGCCCTGGGCGATCAGCTGCGCGCTGGTAAGCGGCGTGCCGGTGGCAACTTTCACCGGAGCTTCCGGCGGCAGCGCCGAGGACCCCGCGTCCGACGTGCTCGTCGACGACGGCGTGGAGGTCGCGGCGCTCGAGGTAGTTGCGGTGGTGGTGGCGACGGTCGAGCTCGTGCTTTCCGATTTGCCGCAGCCGGCGACTATGAGCGCGGCCGCGCACAGAGCGAGAGCCGCAAGATTTGCTTGTAAGAACACTGCATTCCCTCCGAGAGTGTGGTTGGTTTGTACGACATGTTAACCCTACCGCGCCACCACCAGCCCGTGCCGGTGCGGCACGAACGCGATCGCGCTCTTCTGCGCCCGCTCCGACCGTGGCTCGGGCACGCTCAAATCCAGCTCCCCCACAACCGTCCCGATCACCTGCTTCATCAACAGCAGCGCATACGGAGCCGCCAGGCACCGCCGCACCCCGCCCCCAAACGGAATCCACGTGTAAGTCCCCGCCGGCTTCTCCAGAAACCGCTCCGGCCGAAACGCAAGCGGCTGCGGGTAGATCCGCGGATTGCGGTGCATCAGGTGAACGCACGGCGCCACCGTCGCCCCCGCCGGGATCTCATACCCCCCGAGCACCATCGGCTCGAGCAGTCGCCGCACGACGATCGGCGCCGCCGGGCACAGCCGCAGCACCTCCTTGACCACCGCGTCCACGTAAGCGTCTCCCTCCCCGCCGTCGAGTTCCCCGCGCAGCCGCGCGTACACCCGCGGGTTGCGCAGCAGCCGCTCGAACGTCCACGACAGCAGGCTCGACGTCGGCCCGTCGGTCAAGAGCGTCACGAGCTGGTCGCGCAGATCCTGCTCTGACATCGGCGAGCCGTCCTCATACCGGGCCTCGGCCAGCAGCGCGGCCACGTCGCTGCCGTCGGTCGCGTCCGGGTCGCGCTGGCGCCGGCGCACCTCCGCTAGCACGCCGCGCTCGACCGGCTCCATCATCGAGCGGTAGTCGCGATTGCCCGCAAACCGCGTCGGCCCGGCCGCCGCGAGCAGCCGCAGGCGGTGCGGGTCGTTCATCCAGTTCGTGAGCCGCCGCAGATTCTCGTGCAGCTCGCGCAGCTCTGGCGTCTCCTCGGCCCCGAAGACGACGTGCATGATCGCCGCCAGCGTGATCTCCTGCATCCGCGGCCACAGCTCGAACGGCTCGCCTACCGGCCAGCCGGCCAGCTCGCGGCGCGTGATCTCCGCCATCGCCTGCGCGTAGCCCTTGACGCGCTCGCCGTGGAAGTGCGGCAGCATCAGCCGCCGGCGCCGCAGGTGCTCGGGCTCCTCGAGCAGCATCACCGAGCGCGGGCCGAGCAGCGGCCCGAGCACGGAGTTGGCCAGGCCGACCCCGAGCACGGCCGGATCGGCCATGAACACGCGCTTGACGTCGTCGGGGTCGGCGAGGATCGCCCAGGTGCCGGCGTGGCGCACGCGGATGGTGAAAGTGTCACCGAAGTGTTTCTGACAGCGCTCGAGAAAGGGCAGCGGACGGCGCGCCCAGGCGACGGCCTGAACGACGGGAGGCAGTCGCGGGCCCGGGGGGAGGGGGGAGGAGTTGCTTCGCATCATTCGATCCCCTGGGATTGGCCTGATGGGTAGGCGGACATCCTCGCGCTGTGATAGTCTGGCGCCCGCCAACCCATCGGGATAACGCCTCGCCGAACGGATCTCGGCGGGGCATCCCGATCGGGGTTTGCGCAGGCGGGACTGACTTGCACCAGTACCTTAAGCGGTGAAAGGAGCGGACTTAAAATCCGCTGATCCGGGTTCGAGCCCCGGCTGGTGCATCGGGTTAGGACCAAGCTCGCCGCGGGAGTCGGGGCCGGGGTCATCGTCGCCCTCCGGCTTCGCCTTCCGCGGCGGTGCCCTGCTCCAGCCCCCCCTGCTCCAGCCCCATCAGCTCGTCCTCGAGCTTGCAGGTGGCGCCGATCAACAGCTCGAACAGCGCCTCGGTGAAGTCCGCGGGCAGCCCGACGTCGGCGCCGCGGCGCAGGTAGCGGGCCCTCACCTGCTGCACGCGGTCGGGCTGCATCATCGGTATCGCGTGCGCGCTCTTGTAGGCGGCGATCTCGCGGCAGATGTCAAAGCGCTCGCCGAGCAGCCGCGCGATCTGCTCGTCGAGCGCGTCCAGCCGGGCGCGGTAGGGGTCCAGGCCGTTGGAGCTCATTCGATCGCCCTGCCGTCCAGCAGGCCGATCGCAAACGCCCACGCGCACTCGGCCAGCGCCACGAGCGAGTAGCCGCCCTCCTGCACCACGCACACCGGCATCTCGGTCCTCGCCAGCAGCGCGCCCATCTGTTCGAAGGCCATCGGCATGAACCGCCAGCTGCCGTGCGGGTCGGTCGTCACGGTGTCGTAGCCCAGCGAGAGCACGATCGCCGAGCACTCCTCGCGAAAGTCGGCGAGCATCGCCTCCAGCGCCCGCAGGTAGGGGCCCTGCTGCGGGGGCCGCTCGAAGCCGACGAAGCGCTCGCGCGGGCGCGGTTGCACCTCCCGCCACGGCACCTCCGCGAGCGTCGAGGCGTGCAGCGAACCGAGCATCACGTCCTCTAGCGGCGCGACGATCGCCGAGGTGCCGGTGGGGAAGTGGAAGTCGACGTCGACGATCGCCACCGGCCCGACCCCCCGCTCGCACAGCGCCCAGGCGGCCGCCGCGGCGGTGTTCAGGTAGCAGTAGCCGCCGAGCCACGCCGGCCCGGCGTGGTGCCCCGGCGGGCGCGAGAGCGCGTAGGCAAAGCGCGCGCCGTCGGCGATCGCGTCGGCCGCCGCCACCGCGGCGCGCGCGCCCTCGAAAGCGGTCTGCACGATCCCCGCCCACAGCGGGCTGTCGGCCGGCAGCCCGGGCGGCGCCAGCTCGTGGACGATTCGCGGCTCCTGCCAGTCCACCGCGCGCAGCGCGCGCAGATAGTCAGGCTCGTGCAGCGCGCCGAGCACCTGCTCCAGGCGCTCGTCGTCGGCGTCGGCGGCCACCGGCACGACGCGCTCGTCGCGCGTCAGGCCCTCGCGCAGCTCTGCCGTGCGGCGCGCGTCGTCATGGCCCTGGCGGCGGTTTCCGTGGCGGTCGAGGATGTACGGCGCGCCCGCGCCGTGGCCGTTGGCGGCGATCGAGCCGCGCTGCTCGACCATCAAGAGCTCCTGGCGCATCACAGCTGCCTTCGCATCCGCAGGCCCACGCCCTGGAACCCGTGCGTCTCGTAGAAGGACTCGGTCGCCGCCAGGTGCGGGTAGCGCTCGCTCGGCAGCCCGACCTCCAGGCGCCCGATCCCGCGCGCCCGCGCCTGGGCGATCAGCTCGTTGAGCAGCTCGGTGCCCAGTTCGCGGTAGCGCAGCCGCTTTGCGACCCACAGCTCCTGGATCAGCCCGTAGCTGCCGGGGATGCGCAGCGCGGTCTGCCAGCTGGCGCCGAGCAGGCCGACGATCTCCCCGCCGTGCTCGGCGACGATCAGGCTGCCGGCGTCGGGGTCGTCGATCAGCTCGTGCGCGACCTGCTCGAGCAGCTCGCCCGGCGCCGGCGTGCCGCCCAGCTCGAGCAGCAGCTCGCTCGCGCCCGCGACCAGGCCGGGGACGTCGCCGTGCTCTGCCGGGCGGACTTCGCAGTCGAGCTCGTCCGCCGGCGAGGCCGGCCGCCGCTCGCCTCCCGGCCACCCGTTCACCGCGCCGCCTCCGCCAGCCGCGGCTCGAGCTCGACCGTGAAGGCGCCGGGGTCGCCGCTGTCGCTCATCGCCCGCGCGATCGCCGCCATCGGCGCGCGCGCCTTCAGCAGGATCTCCTCGAACTCCTCCTGGGGGTCCGATTGCATCACGATCGCCCCGCCGGCGCCGATCGTGGTGCCAGCGCCCGCCCGCATCACGATCGTGCGGATCACGATCGACAGGTCGACGGTCCCGTCGAGCCCGAACCACCCGATCGCGCCCGAGTAGACGCCGCGCGCCTCGCGCTCGATGTCGTCGATGATCTCCATCGTGCGCAGCTTCGGCGCGCCGGTCATCGAGCCGCCCGGGAAGCACGCGCGCACGCAGTCGATGCAACTGCGACCCGCCTCGAGCACGCCCTCGATGTTGGAGATCATCTGGTGCACCGTCGCGTACTGCTCGATCGCCATCAGCTCGGGCACCCTGACCGTGTCCACCTCGCAGACGCGACCGAGGTCGTTGCGCAACAGGTCGACGATCATCAGGTGCTCGGCGAACGTCTTTTCGTCCGCGGCCAACTGTCGGCGCGTCGCCGCGTCCTCGGCTGGGTCGGCGCTGCGCGGCGCCGTCCCCTTGATCGGGCGCGCCATCACCTTGCGCTCGCGATCGACCGAGAGGAAGCGCTCGGGCGAAGAGCTCAGCACGTGCACGTCGCCGAGCTTCAGGAACGCCGCGAACGGCGCGGGGTTGGAGCGCCGCAGGCCGCGGTACAGGTACCAGGGGTCCGGCTTGGCGTCGGTGTGGATCTGGTCGGTCAGGCACACCTCGTAGGACTCGCCCGCCCCCAGCGCCGACTGGCTGCGCAAGATGTCGGCCAGGTACTGCTCGCGACCGCGGCCGACGCGAAACACGACCGGCTGGGAGGGGGAGAGGGATCCGCTGGGGGCGGATCCCGTGTGATCCGCTGTGGGGTCGAAATCGCTCGCGCCGCGGTCGAGGCTCGCCTGGATCGCCGGCTGCACGCGATCGAGCCACGCCTCGGCGTCGCGGGCGTCGGGCTCGTCGAGGCTGACCGCGATCGCCCAGCTGCGCCGTGCCGCGTGGTCGACCGCGACCATTCGGTTGGCAAACAGCTGCACCGCGTCGGGGACGTCTGAGCTGTGCGCGTTGGCCGAGCCGCAGTCGGCCTTGCACTCGTAGCCGAGGTAGCCGACGAAGCCGCCGGCGGGTCCGCGCGCCGGCGCGGCCGGGCTGGGCAGCGCGCGCGCGGCGATCTCGCGCTCGAGCGCCTGGAAGATCGTCTCCTCGCGCTCGTGCGTGCCGGCCGTGTCGTGGGCGGTGAGCACGCCGGCGTCGACGTCGTATTCGAGCACGAGGCGGTGCTCGCCGAGCGAGCCCCCCAGGTAGGAGCACTGGCCGAGCCGCGTCGGGCGCTCGGCGGAGTCGAGCCAGAAGGCGTGGCGCTGCGCTCCGAACAGCTCGGAGAACAGCGACTCGCACTCGGCCTCGCCCGCGTACTCGCGCACGTGCAGGCGCGCCGTGGACTCGCCGGCGCTGCGCTTGGCGCAGCGGCGCGGCGGCACGCTCGGTCGTTTGAGCACGCCTTTGCCGGGGGGGCGGCGCTCGCGCGCGAGCGCGTAGAAGTTCTCGAACAGGCGGTGGCCGTGCTCGGTGCAGATCGACTCGGGGTGAAACTGCACCCCCCACAGCGGCCGCGAGGCGTGTTCGATCCCCATCACGACCCCGTCGGCGGTCCAGGCGATCTCGCGGCCCTCCTCGCCCAGCGAGCCGGTCACCGCCAGCGAGTGGTAGCGCACGACGCTGAAGTCCTGGGGGATGCCCGCGAACAGGCCGGTGCCGGTGTGCCTGACCTGCGAGAGGCGGCCGTGCATGATCGCCGGCGCGGTCGCGACCTTCGCTTTGAGCACGTGCCCGAGGCCCTGGTGGCCGAGGCAGACGCCGAGCACCGGCGCCTCTGAGAAGCGCAGGATGTCGGCGCAGACGCCGAAGTCGTGCCAGCGAGCCGGGTGCCCGGGGCCGGGGGAGAGGACGATCGCGTCGAAGTCCCAGCGGGACAGCGCGCGCCAGGAGACGACGTCGTTGTGCACGACGATCGGCTCCTCGCCCGAGGCCGCCGCGAGCAGGTGATAGACGTTGTAGGTGTAGGAGTCGTAGTTGTCGACCAGCAGCGTGCTCATCGCCCTGCTCCGATCCCCGGTCGGGCAGGCGAGCACGCGGCGAGGTCGCCCGGCGCGCGCCTCACCGTCCCGCCTCCAGGCCCAGGCCGCGCGCGCTGCGGTCGAGCAGCGTGTGGATCACCCGCTCGACGTGGCTCGAGCGCTCGCGCTCCAGGTACCAGCGCGCCAGGTGGCGCAGGTACAGCGCGACCGGGGTGACGTCGTAGCGCTCCACCGCCAGGCGCAGGTGGCGGCGGTAGATCTCCGACTGCACCACCGCCGAGCGGTAGTCGGGGTCTTCGGCGGGGCGGTGACCGGGTGATGTAGTCAGCTCGCCCCGCCGTGCTCTTGCGCGCACGAGGTCCCAGCCAAGGCTCTCGCGCTCGGTGAGCAGCTTGTCGGTCTCGAAGTCCACCCGCGGGGTCATCGGGTAGGGCAGGAAGTAGCCGAGCGCGATCTGCGCCGGGATCCGTTCCGGGGCGGGGTGCGCGCGGCGGATCTCGCGCATCGCCGGATCCGCGTCGATCCGCTGCTCGATCCACTCGATCAGGTCGTCGATCAACAGCCCACCCTCCTCGGAGGAGCTGACCGCGCGCTTCTGCTGGGCGACCATCCCGTGGAAGACGTCGAGCGTCGGGTGCACGCCGCGCGCCGCGTGCCCGTTCTCCGCGGCGCCGGGCGCCCGGCCGTCGCTCGCAGCGCCGTTTTGCGAACCCGCGAGCTCCAGCATCAGCTTGCGGATGCAGGTGCCGTGCGCGACCCACTCGGTGCCGGTGATCTGGATCGTCGTGACGCCGGCAAGATCTGGCGAGCCCGTCCAGTAGGAGACGGCGCGCATGTGCTGGGTGGTCTGGCCGTCGGCGCGCACCAGCGGCATCTCCTCCATCTCCTGCACGCCCGTCCGGTACAGCACGACGCCGTCGGCGCGGCGCTCGAGGACCCCCTCGCGCAGGCCCCGCTCCACGAGCTCGGCCCCGTCCTCCAGGAAGTCGGACTCGAAGAACACGCGGTCGAAGGCGACGCCCAGGCGTGCGAGCGTCTTGCGCTGGCCGGAGATCACCCAGGCGCGCGTCTTGAACCACAGCTCGAGCGCCTCGCTCTCGCCCGCCAGGACCCGTTTGAGCAGCTCGTCGGCGGCGTCGTTGCGCATCCGCAGCTCGCGTGTGAGCGAGTCCTCGCGCTCGTCGATCGACTCCTCCGCGAAGCCGCCGGAGGCGACGTAGTCGGCGTAGCAGAGGCCGACGAAGTGGTCTGACTTCTGGTCGCCGTCGGGCCAGGCGGAGGTGTGGTGGCCGCTCTGGACGATGCCCGCCATCGCCTCGCCCATCGAGCGCCCGGCGTCGGAGATCACCGAGCGCCGCTCGATCTCCCCGCCGGCCTGTTCGAGCGCCGCCGCCAGCGCGTTGCCGAGCGCCAGGTTGCGCAGGTGGCCGACGTGCAGCGCCTTGGTCGCGTTGGCGTCCCAGAACTGGATCGCGTAGCGCCCGCCGCGCGCCAGGTCGGCCAGTTCGACTTCGTCGCCGCCGCCGGCCTCCAGGGCCGCGCCGGTGCTCTCGATCCAGGCGTCGGAGAGGCGCAGCTCGACGTCGCCCTCGCCGACGCGCAGCTCGGCCACCCACGGCTCGGCCTCGATCCGCGCAAGGCTCTCCCGCGAGAGCGGATCCGAGCTCCAGCCCTCCCGGCGCGGCACCAGCTTGATGTCAAAGCGCGCGTTCGGGATCCGCGGCGCGCGCGCCGCCCACGGGGAGGCCGGCTCGCCGCCCTCACCACGCCCGCCGGCCTCGCCGCCCGCCTCTGTGGCGAGAGCATCCCTAGCGTCCCGTGCTTCCTCGAAATAATCGAAAAGGTTGGTTGTCATGGCATCCCGAGGTTGGCCCGAGCATAGCGAACCGGCGGGCCCGGCGAGAGGCGCGAGCGGGGGAGCGCGGCGGCGGTTTTGCCACCTGCCCGGCGGGTCGATCGCGGCCTTCGCGCGACGGGCCGTGAGGCCCGTGGTCACCGCTTTGGAAGTGGGAGACAATTCTGTGAATCGGCTTGCCGAGTCACGCCGGGCGTGATAGGAAGCAGGCGGCCCCTCCAGGCCAAGCCGGCGCCGGGGTGTCTCTGGCCTGAGAAGACGCGCCCCGGCGCCGATCCAAGATAGACCCTCACGGGAGGTGGGCACTCATGAGCGTCGCGACAGTGGGATGGCAGAGACCGATCGAGGGGGTCTGTCATGCGCAGGGGTAGCCGGCACGGGCGCCGGTGGACGGGATGGTTCGACTATGGGGCGCGACAGGGCGGCGAGCGCCGCGCGGTCTGGGACCTGCGCTGCCGCGAGGCGGAGTGCGATCGCGTCCACGGCCGCAAGAGCGCGCGTTGGCAGCCGCGGCGGCGCCGGCGGCGGGTCTCCGGGCGCTTCCGTGCGGAGGGGCGGCTGTTCTGAGATGGACGTCGTGCTCTGGCTCTGTTGGATATCGGACAAGTCCCGGTTATCGAGAGCGCGATGAAGTTTTTTGCTGACACCAAGCGCGAGGCGGTGTAGGCTGTGGCGGTGCGTGAAATACGGTTGTTCGATTCGCTGAGCGGCGAGCTCGTGGCGGTGAACCCGGGCGACTCGATCCGGGTCGAGGTGCGGACCTCGCCCGTGATCGCGCGCGGCGCCGTCGACATCGGCTCGACCCGACCATTCGTGCTCTTCAGCTTTCTGGAGCGCTACCTGCAGCGCGAAGGATTCCGAGCCAAATTCCTGTTCGACTCCCCGGGCGGCGGCGGGACCTACGAGTTGGGCGGCTACGAGCGGCTGCCGGTCTCGCGCTCGGACGTCGACCGCTGGGTGAACGTCTGCTTCGGGGCTGACCGCGAGGGCCGCGAGTGGCCACCGGCGGCGCCCGAAGACCGCGTCCCGCTGAATGACGCGCTGAGGCTGTTCGGACACCAGGCGGTGGCGCTGTACCTGCTCGGGACCCACTACGCCCAGCCGCTCGGCGACGCCCAGACGGGGCTTGCCAACGGCGCCAGGCACGCGCGGCGGATCCGCGAGGCGATCGCGACGCTCGTCCCGGACCGGCCGAGCCCGCCGGACATGGGCGTGCACCTGGACGAGTTCCGCTGCGCGCTGGCCGACGACCTCGACACGCCCAACGCGTTCGTGGCGATGTTCGAATGGGTGTTGGAGGCCGAGCGGCGCGGCGGCGGAGTCGGCGATCGCGACCTGCGCGCGATGCTCGAGATGTTCGAGCTCGACGACCTGCTCGAGCGAACCGCCGGGCGCCGCTAGTCCTCGCTGGCTGGACCGGCGATGCCGAGGGTCAGTGTCATCGTTCCCGCCCACGACGCCGCCGAGCACCTGGGCGCGGCGATCGGCTCGGTGCGCGCGCAGACCTACGCGGACTGGGAGATCGTCGCCGTCGACGACGGTTCGCGCGACGGCACCTGGGAGCTGCTGCAGAGCGCTGGGCCGGGTGTGCGTGCGCTGCGCCGCGAGCGCCCGGGCGGCCCCGCGGCCGCTCGCAACCTGGCGCTCGCGCACGCCGACGGCGAGCTGGTCGCGTTCCTCGACGCCGACGACCTGCTGCTGCCGCGCTACCTGGAGAGCCAGATCCGCTGCTACGAGGCCGCGAGCCGCGAGCGGCGCGGCGAGGTCGGGCTGGTGGCCTGCGACGCGCGGATTGAGATCGGCGGGCGGAGCGCCCCGTTTACGCACCTCCAGCGCCTCCCCGACTGCCACGTGCCGCTGACGCTCGAGCGCGTGCTGCGCCGTAACCCGATCCACGTCGCCTGCCTGGTGCCGGCGGCTGTGGGATCTTCTGTCGGCTGGTTCGACACCGAGCTGTTCGGGACCGAGGACTACGGGCTGTGGATCAAGATCCTCGAGACCGGCCACCGCGCGGTGCTCAACGAGGAGGTCCTGGCCGTCTACCGCCGCGCCCCGGGCGCGCTGTCCGCGGACATCGCACGTCAGGGGCTGAACAACCGCCGCGCCTACGAGCTGGCGCTCGCGCGCGGACGCCTGAACGCCAGGCAGCGGCGGATCGCAAGGCGGGCGATCCGCTACAACCGCGCGATGGAGGAGGTCGCCAGGCTGCGTTTCGGCCCCACTGGCGGGTCCGCCGCAGGCGCGGCGCGGCGCTTCGGCCTGTGGCGGGGGTTGGCGCAGCTGCCGCTGCTCCTGCGGGTGGCGGCTGGCAACCCGCGCAGCTGGGCCGGATGGCTGCGACTCCTGCGCAGCGGTCGAGCGGACGACGCCGCCGAGTTGCGGGCGACGCCGTGAACGCCGCGGCGCGGAGGAGCGAGAACGACGACGTCACGGTCGCCATCACCTGCTTTAACTACGGCGCCTTCCTGGCCGAATGCGTTGACAGCGCGCTGTCGCAGGAGGGCGGCGCGCCGCGCGTGATCGTCGTAGACGACGGTTCCACCGACGAGCGCACCCGCGCCGAGCTCGAACGGCTGCCGCCGCGGGTCGAGCTGGTGCGCCAGGCCAACGCCGGCCTCTCGGCCGCGCGCAACGCCGCTCTGGCGCGCGCGCAGACTCCCTTTCTGATGGCGCTCGACGCCGACGACAAGCTCGCCCCCTGGGCGCTGCGCGCGCTGCGCGCCGTCCTGCTTGCGCGGCCGCAGGTTGGCTTCAGTTATGGCGCTATCCGCTTCTTCGGCGAGTGGGAGGGCGTGATGAAGATGCCGTCCTACGACGCCTATCGCCTGCTGTACCGCCACATAATCGGTCCGACGGCGCTGATGCGGCGCGAGCTGTTCGAGGACGTCGGCGGCTACGACCCGAAGTTCAGAGGCTACGAAGACTGGGAGATCTGGTTGCACGCGCTCGCCCGCGGCTGGTACGGGCACCGCGTCGACGCGGTCACCCACCTGTACCGGCGCCACGGGCAAACGATGTACCACGGCGCTCGCGCGGACTATCGGGCGGTGTTCGCCGACCTGCGACGCAAGCACGCCGCGCTGTATCGGGGCGATGTGCGCCGCCGCTTGCAGGACGAATCGGAGCTGGGCGCCGCCGGGCGGATCGCCTACCGCTGGTGGTGGGGGATGCGCCCATTGCCTGCCCGCCTCGAGCTCGGCCTGCAGCGCCTGCTGTGGCGGCCGCGCCGGAGAGGACGCGCGGCGGTGCCTGCGGCTCAGGGGTCCCCGCCCGGCGCCCGGACGTAAGCGCCCGCGCCGCGGCGGGAGACGCGCGCGCGGGCGATCCGCACTGCCAGCTGCCGCCTGGCCTCGGCCACCGCCTCCGCGGCCGAGGCGCGCGCGCGGGCGCGCGGGCGCGGGGTGGAGGAATAGGCGGCGACGCGCACGAGCGCGTTGGCGAAATGGGACTTGTAGCGCGTGACGTCGCGCTCCTTGGCCGAGCGCTCGTCCGCGCGAAAGCGCCCCAGCTCGAAGCGGGTGGCGCCCTCGCGACGGCAGGCGAGGATCGCCGCGTGCATCCCGAGCGGATTGGCCTGCATAGCAAGGCCGCGGGCCGAGCTGCAACCGCTCCAGTACAGCGCCCGGCCACGATAGAGATGGCAGATCAGGCCCGCCACCGCCTCCTCGTCGCGGTCGAGCACGAGAACGACGAGGTCAAGGCCGCCGGCCTCCGTGACGGCGGCGCCGAGCCGCGACCACAGCCCGGGCGGCTTGGGCAGCAGGCCCGTCCGCGCCCACGACTCTACGTGCACCGGCTGGTAGCGGGCGTAGGCGGCGTCGCGCAGCTCCGGCGTGCCCGCGCACACGTACTCGACTCGCAGGCCCGCGGCGAGCGCGTTGCGGATTTTTTTGCGCGTGCCCTGGTCGTAGCCGCGCGTCGGCTCGGCGCCCAGCCAGTCGCCGTCCAGCTCCAGCGCTCCCGGCAGGCTCCTCCCTGCCGTGGTCGGGATCTGCTCGTCGGCCGGCAGGTCGTCGAGCCGGCGCAGCCAGCAGTACATCCGCTCGAGCGCGAGGCCCTCGCTCTCCAGTAGGCACTGCAGCAGCGCGGTGCGGTCGCTGTCCTCGTAGGCGTGCGCCTGCACGGATTGACAGAGGCGAAAAGCGAAGTCGTCGTTTGCCGCGAGCAGCTCGCCGAGTGCGCGCACCGAGCGGCGCAGCGTGCGCTCCCTGGCGCTGTCGGGGAAGAGCACGCCGCTGTAACCGCCGCTCACCCCGGTGGCGTCCCAGGAGTGGATCGGCAGTGCGAACAGCGGCGCGCCGTCGCCTGCGAGCAGCAGCACGTCCGCCACGGCGCCCTCGCCGCGCAGGAAGTTGAGGTAGGCGGGCAGGTGGTAGAGCGTGTGGTCGGGGGAGCCGCGCAGCCATTCGGCGACCGCGTTGCGGTCTCTTCCGTCGCACAGGGAGGAGAGCGTGTGCCCGGCCGGCAGTCGCAGCCGCTCGGCGGGGGCGGCGCCGTCGCGGGTCGGCGCCGGCGCCGGCGCGGCAGCCTTTCGAGCCCGCGTTGCGGCGCGGCGAGTTATGGGATGGCGCGGCCGAGGCATCGCGCCGTCATTCTAGATTTCGCGACAGTCTGTGAGAAACGAACACCGGTATGGTGGATCGATGGGCGCCTCGGCCGCCGCCAAGCTGGTTCGCAACACGGTTGTCAACGGCGTCGGCAACCTCACGGCAATCGTCGTCGGGCTGGCGCTAACGCCGTTTCTGATCCACCGTCTCGGGCTGCAGACCTACGGCGTTTGGGCGCTCGCGCTGACGATTGCCTTCGCTGGCGGCTACGCATCGCTCTCAGAGCTCGGGATCGAGGCGGCGACCGTCCGCTACGTCGCCGAATCGCACGCCGAGCGCGACCTCGCGGCGCTGAGCCGCTCGGTCGGCACGAGCCTCGCGGTGTTCTGCGCGGTCGCCGCGGTGCTCGCGCCGCTCGCGGTGGCGCTCGCGCACCCGCTCGTGCTGCTGCTGGGCGTGCCCATCCACGAGCGCCACGACGCGACCGTCTGCTTCGCGCTGGTGGGCGCGCAGCTGATCTTCGAGATCCCCGCGCGGGCGTTCGTCGCGGTGCTGGAAGGGGTGCAGCGCTACGCCGTCTACCAGCTGGTCGAAAGCGGTCGCGGGCTGTTGCAGGCGGCGCTGTACGTGCTGGCGATCCTGCAGGGTCGCGGGATCGTCGGGCTGGCGGGCGCGTTTGCGCTCAGCTCGCTGGTGTCGCTGGTGGCGCTGTGCATCGCAGCCCACCGGGCGGTGCCCGGCCTGCGCGCGAGCCCGCTGCGCGCCAGCCGAGCCGAGCTGGCGCGGGTGCTCGGGTTCGGCAGCGAGGTGTTCTCGCTGCGGATCCTCAGCACCGTCTACCGGCAGATGGACCGCGTGATCATCGGCGTCGCGCTCGGGACGCGGCCAGTCGGCGTGTACGAAATCGCCAACAAGGTGAGTCTCGGCGTTGGCGGCATCGGCTCGCTGACCGCCTCCGCGGTCGTCCCGGCCGCCGCCTCGCTGCGCCGCCACGGCGCGCTGATGCGCGACATGTTCGTGCGCGGCTCCTGCTACGCGATGGCGGTGGCATTGCCGTTCGAGGTCGCGGCGTTCATCTTCGCGCGCCCGCTGCTGCTGTCCTGGATCGGCCCGAGCGCGGCCCCCGCGGTCGGGGCGGTGCGGCTGTTCTGCGCCTACGGGATGCTGCAGTCGACCAACAACGTCGCCTCGACGATGATCTTCGGGGTCGGTCAGATCAGACTGCCGCTGGCGGTGGGCGCGCTCGCCACACTGCTCAACCTCGGCCTCTCGATCGCGCTCGTGCGCCCGCTTGGCTTCTCCGGCGTGATCGTCGGCACGCTGATCGCCAACGGGCTGGCCTGGCCCGTGCTCGTCTGGTACTACCTGAGAGTGTTCGACTGTCCGCTTGGCGAATGGTGGCGCCGCCTGATCGCGCCCAACCTGCCTGGATTGGCGCTGCAGGTCGCGGTCTCGCTGCCGTTGTACGCCGCGGTGGGGGCCCACTCGCGCTCGCTGATCCTCACGCTGTGCATGGTCGCGGCCTCGGTCGCGGTGTCGTTGGCGGCGTTTGTCTCTATCGGCCTGCGCGGCGAGGACCGCCGCGCGTTGCTGCACACCGCGCGCAGCGCCGCCGGCCTGCGCTCGCCGGAGGTCTCGGCGTGAACGTCAAGCAGGTCACCCGACGAGCGGGGGTGGCGCGATGACCGACGAGTTGCTGCGCGACCTGCACGACGCGGCTGCTGACAGCGAGAACCCGGCCGAGGCGAGTCTGCGCCCGCAGGGGACGACGCGCCGCGAGCTGCGCGCGATGCGCCGCGACGTCTTGCGCAAGCTGCGCGTCGGCGCCGGGATGAGCGCCGTCGAGCTCGGTTGCGGGGTTGGGCTGCTCAGCGTCCCGGTGGCTAGGCGCGCCTGGCGCTACCTCGGACTGGACTTCGCGCCGCAGGCGGTGCGCGTCGCCAACCGGCGGCTGCGCGAGGCTGGGCTCGCCGAGGATCGCGCCCGCGCGGTCTGCGCGGACGTGCTGAGAATCTCCGACAGCGAGCTGGAGGCGTTCGGGCGCTTTGAGCGGGTACTGGTCTACGCGGTGCTGCAGTGCGTGCGTGATGAGGAGCAGGGGGTGCGGTTCCTGCAGCGCACGCTTGACCTGCTCGCCGAGGGAGGCCGCGCTTTGGTCGGCAACCTGCCGCTGTCAGATCTCGCAGTCGACTGGACGGCGCCCGATCCGCCGCCGCACGGGCTGCTGCAGCGCGCCCGCGTCGGCGGTCGTTGGATCCTCACGCCCGGCACGGCGTCGGTGCCGCTCACCCGCCGCTGGAAGGCGCGCCGCGCGGTGGAGCGGGTGATCAAGCTGCAGCTGGAATCGCCGATCGGCGACTTTCCCTCGGTGGTGCTGCCCGAGCACCACACGGTCAAGCTCAGCACCGAGACGGTGGAGCGGTGGCTTGCGAGCCTTCAGGGCGATTTCACCTACCGCTGGCGGCTTCCCGCGCCGGGCGTGCCGCTTGTGGCAGGCCGAGCCGACCTGGTCCTTCACAGGCGCTAGTGTCCCGCGCCGTAAATTCGGTGGCATTGCCCGGCGCCTGCCCGCGCCTGAGGTTCGCCGATATCGGCCCACGTGCTACCGGCACGCACGCCGATATCGTCGAACCTCAG
>Ga0307477_10002220_pt1 | contig 15208 bp, 12 predicted proteins | sample atmos_gasesECM2C_FD_203316 | JGI IMG/M metagenome (GOLD analysis project Ga0307477, IMG submission 203316) | Hardwood forest soil microbial communities from Morgan-Monroe State Forest, Indiana, United States - atmos_gasesECM2C_515 | ecosystem: Environmental > Terrestrial > Soil > Temperate...
AGCGCGGTGGCCGCAAGCGGCCAGCCTTGACTCTCCCTGCGCGCGGTGCCGGTGCCAGAGCCAGGTCGGGACGAAGAAACGGTGCCGCGATCGAACAAAGAAACTGGCTCTTGATGCCGCGCTTGACCGACTGCCTGAGCCAATTGGCAAACGTGACAGTCACGATTGCCGCGGGAGGTGAGAATATGCCCAGACGTCGCATTGGCGCCGTACCGATGACCCCTGCCGAACGCCAGGCGCGGCACCGGGCTCGGCTCCGCCGGGACAACCACCCGCTGCCCGCGCCGGCGCGACGTACCCCGCCGCGCCCTAAACGCTGGGCGGCGGCGGTAGCGGCATTGATCGACCTACAGGACCAATACCGCGTCTGGCTGGACACTCTGCCGACCAGCCTCGAAGGGTCGAGGCTGGCCGAAAAGCTGCAAGCAATTGCCGAGCTCGACCTTGAGGAACTGCAGGCGATCGACCCACCGCGCGGCTACGGCCGCGACTGACCACAGGAGCTTTATGACCCATACACCCGACCACGGCCCAAATTGCTGAACTTGACGCACACAACTTCGCTTTCGGACCTCCGCTACCATTATGCGCGCTCAAAGGGCACCCTCTGTCAGGGTAGCGGCAGCGCCGCCCACAGCGCCGCCTGCTACGCGCTTGTCATCACAGACCCTTCCTTAAAACCCGCCGTGGCGGGCCGGAGACGGGTTCAGGTCATAAATTTTGGCGGCTGTGCTCGGGATGAGTGCCGAGGTCTGTGACAGCGGCGGCCGCCTGATCGGGCTGCAGCGCATGGGCAACGCAATCTGGGCGAGTGCCTATGGCAGCCGGGGCAAGGCCGTCGCCTCGGCGGCGTTCGGCCGGCCGAGCGGCGAATTGACCGAGCGCGCCGACCAGCCGACCCCGCGCGGTATCGCCGTCGCGTCGGGCGGTCATATGATCATGGGTCAGGGCGCCGTTCCGAGCGTGCGCAACAGCATTGTCGAAGGCGCTTGCGGCGTCGGCGGCGGTACCTCGCAGCAAGACGAAGACTGCGCCAGAGCCGGTATCGCCCAATTGTCGAGCGCACGTCCATGTTGGCGCGTCAGTGAACCATTTCTAACAATCGATCGAGTTCACCCGAGATCTCTTCTGCCAGCCTCGCCGGCGCGACGTAACGCAGCCAGTCGATGATTTTTTCCCGCGGGACACTGCTGATGCGGCAGTAGGCGTCGAGGTAGGGGTCAGCAATTTCTTCGGCGTGAAGTTTCAACAGCAGATAGGACCGGCCGACATCCGCAGCGGGATCGCCGGCGCACGCGTCGGGCCAGTCGATCACGACAGGGCCCGAGGCTTCGCCCAGGACGTTTCTCGGGTGGAAGTCACCGTGACACAGGTGGTCGCCTTCCGGCAGCTTCGTGAGGCCGCCGAGCAAGATCGCCTTTCGCGGCCCCTCGAGACGGTTGGTTCGAGCAATCCTCGCTGCCAGCCGAACCTTCAGACTGCCGAGCTGGTGTGCCGGGTGAGCATGGATGCGTGCTTGTAGGCGGGCGAGTATCTCAAGGTATCCAGATATAATGGTCGGATCCTCCCGCATGCCTCGGCAAACGATGCTTCACTGATGCGGTCAAACACGATGCCCCAGCGGCCGTTGATCTGCTGCACGCCCCAGACCGCGGGAACGGGTAGCCCCAATGCTTCTATCGCCGCGTGGTTTGCCGCTTCGCGGAATGCCGCCTGCTTCGCCGCGCTCGACCGATAGAGTTTAACGATGCGACAGCCCCATTCGAATACCTCGGCCACGTTCCCGGCCGCGAGCAATCGCCCAGTGTTTTCGTTCATCGTGCTTTTTTGCCCTGTCTGCCTACCCGCTGTTGCGCAGCCCGGCCGCGAGACCGTTGATCGTCAGATGGATGCCGGTGACGACATCCTCGTCCGTGTCGCCGGCGCGATAGCGCTTCAACAGCTCGATCTGCATGTGATTGAGCGGATCGAGATACGGGAAGCGGTGGCGGATCGAGCGCGCCAGCAGCGGGTTGCTTTCCAAGAGACTTTGCTGGTCCATGATCCTCAACAATGCGTCGACCGTGCTCCGCCATTCCGCCCGCAACCGGGAAAAGACGCCGTCGCGCAACGCCGTATCGGCGACCAGCTCGGCATAGCGCGAGGCGATTGCGATGTCGCTCTTGGCCAGCACCATATCCATGTTGGATAGCAGCATCTGGAAGAACGGCCACTCGCGGTACATCGCCTGCAGCAAGCGCATGCCGCGGTTTGGCTGCGCCGCGAGCCACGCCTCGACCGCACTGCCGAAGCCGTACCAGCCGGGCAGCATCAGCCGGCATTGCGCCCAGCTGAAAACCCACGGAATCGCGCGCAAATCATCGATATGTCCGGAAGTCGTCCGCGACGACGGACGGCTGCCGATGTTGAGGCTGGCGATCTCGCCGATCACCGTCGATTCGCGGAAGAAGCGATCAAAGCCGGGGGTTTCGTAGACGAGGCTGCGATAGGCGCGATAGGCCTCGGCGGAGAGAAACTCCATCGCCTCGGGATATTCGGGCCGTGGTGCGGGCGTTTCCGGCTGCAGCAGTGTCGCTTCCAATGTCGCCGCCGCGAGGATCTCGAGGTTGCGTCGGCCGAGCTCGGGGTTCGAGTATTTGCTGGCGATGACCTCGCCCTGCTCGGTGATGCGGATGGCACCCTGAACCGCGCCCGCCGGCTGGGCCAGGATCGCCTGGTAGCTGGGCCCGCCGCCGCGGCCGACCGAGCCGCCGCGGCCATGGAAAAGCCGCAGTCCGACCTCGTGCCTTCGAAACACCTCGACGAGCGCCAACTCCGCTTTATAGAGCTCCCAACCGGAGGTCAGGAAACCGCCATCCTTGTTGCTGTCGGAATAGCCGAGCATGACCTCCTGCACGCGGCCCCGACCGTCGAGCAGCTTCACGTATTCCCGCAGGTTCAGAAGTTGACCCATGACCTCGCCGCAATGACGCAAATCCTCGATCGTCTCGAACAGCGGGACGATATCGAGGTCGAGCGCTCCCTCGCGCGGCCGCAACAGACCGGCCTCCTTCAGCAGCACGGCGGTTTCGAGGATGTCGGAGACGCCGGTCGTTTTAGAGATCACATAGTGCGGCACCGCTTGCCGGCCGTAGCGGCGGTGCGCATCGGCGGCCGCACGCAGGATCGCGAGCTCGCCGGCAGTCTCGGCCGAATAGGCAAGAAAAGGCGAAGCCAGCGGACGTGCTGTGCCGAGCTCCCCCAACAGCAGGCGGATGCGCTCCGGCTCGGCGAGACCGGCGTAGTCGAGGCGCGGCTCCGCAAAGCCGAGCATTTCGCCGACGCTTCGTTCGTGCGCATCCGAATTCTGGCGCAAATCGAGCGCCGCAAGGTGAAAGCCGAACACATCGACGGCACGGCGCAGATTTTTAAGGCGCCCCTGCGCCAGGATCCCGGAGCCGTTGGCGACGAGCGAGTGGTCGATGACCGCGAGATCGGCAACCAGCTCGCTGCTGTCAGCGTAAGGCAGGGCGTCGCCGACGGCATGTTGCGCGGCTTCGAGATGGTCGAGTGCCTGCGCCGTCGCCGCCAGCCGGGCATAGATCGCGGTGATCGCCCGCCGGTACGGCTCGTCCCGCCGGTTGGCCGAGCGGTCGGGCGACTGCGCGGCGAGCGCCTTCAGCGCATCGGAAACGCCGACCAATCGGCTGTCCAGCGACAGCTCGCTCCCGAGCAGGTGCAGTTCGTCGAGATAGTGCTCGAGGGCGCGGCTGCTCTGCGCCCGCAATGTCTCACGCAACACCTCGGCTGTGACGAACGGGTTGCCGTCGCGATCGCCGCCGATCCAGCTGCCGATGCGCAGCAAGGACGGCAGGCCATCCGGAAGCGCGATGTCCGCGCCTGCGAGCTCGGCTTCGAGGTCGGCGTAGAAGCGCGGCAATTCGGAGAGAAACGTGTAGTCGTAATAGGAAAGGCCGTTGGCCACCTCGTCGATCACGCGCAGCCGCGTGCGGCGCAGCAGATTGGTCTGCCACAAGGTCAGAACCGCGCGTCGCAATGCCGCCTCGTTTGCGCCGCGCTCGGCCGCGCTCAGCCACGGCCGGTCGCGTTCCGCCAGGAGGTCGGCGACCTCCATCTCGCGGTCGATCGTGCTCTTGCGGCGAACTTCGGTCGGATGTGCGGTCAACACCGGCATGACCATGGCGCCGGCAAAGAATGCAACGAGGCGCTCGGGTGGAATGCCGGCCTCTCGCACGCGGCCGAGCGCGCGGGCCATCGTGCCTTCGCGCGGCGTCGAGGCGGTCAACGCATGCGCATGCGTGCGGCGGATGTGATGCTGATCTTCGGCGATATTGGCGAGATGCGAAAAGAAGCTGAAGGCGCGAATGATCTGCAGCGCCTCTTTGGGCGGCAGGCTGTTCAGAGTCGCTGCGAGATCTCGGCGCGCTGCAATATCCTCGTCGCGGCGGAAGCGGACCGAGCTCTGGCGAATGCGCTCGACGATGTCGAACGCGGCAGCCCCGCTCTGTTCGCGCACCGTGTCGCCGAGGATACGGCCGAGCAGCCGGATGTCTTCGCGCAGCGGAAGCTCCTTGTCCTCGGTCTCGATTGCCGGTGGCCGCGGCATGGGCCGGTCTTTCCTGCTATCGCCCTCGAGAGGCGGCTGCCCGGTTTCCTGGCATGAACCATGCCCGATTGCTCCGCGGTGAGTTCGATCTGACGGACCGGTTGTTCAAGGCGATGCCGGCGTTTGGGGCTTCCGCCGGAAACCGGTCCGGATCAGGGAAGTCCTTGGCGCTCGAGAGCCGGCTGGAGGCGCTTCCTCCGCACCAGATCGAGGCCCGAGCGCAAGGCGCGTTTCAACGGCCCTTTCTGCTGCTCGATCACATGCGAGATTGCAATCGCCACCCCGAGGGTAAGCACGAATACCAGAATTCGGAACGTCGCGCGGTCGGGTGGGCCAGGGATCACGGTCGCGAAGAAATTGAGAAGTGGCAGGTGCAGCAGATAGAGCCCGAAGGTCGTTCCGGCGAGGAACCGGACCAGGCGCTGCACCGCCGCCCCAGGCATAGGCAGCGGAGCGTTGGCGAGACCCGCGATGAACAGTGCGACGAACGCGCCAACGATAAAGTCGTAGGCCGATAAGCCACCTGGGAGCCAGGGCGAGTTTGCCTGCTGGAACAGTGATTGGCCACCGAGCGCCTCGAGCCCGACGAATGCCGCAAGGGTGCCGAACACGAGCGGGGCTCCCCATCGCCTCGGCACCGCCGCATGCCATCGCCAGGCCAACAAGCCCATCAGCCAGAGCGGAAAGAGGCCAAGGATCGGGGGTCCTGCCACCAGCGCGGCCACGGCGAGCGCCACGATCCGTCGCCGTCCCCGCAGAAACGTCGCCGCGGCGAAGAGGATGTAATACCAAGCCTCACAGTTAACCGACCAGTAGGCGATGTCCGAACCCGGGAACATCATCAGCGTCCAGCTCACGCCGAGAAAAAGTCCTGAAAGCAGGTACCCGAGAAAAACGTCGAGCGGGCCGCGGTTCATTACCGGGATGTATTCCGGTCCGTAAAGGCGGGGATCGATCGCCATCGCAATGTGGTCGAGCACCACCGTCAAGAGGAACGCCGGCAGGATCACCGAATAGAGCCGGGCGACCCGGCTCAAGGCATATTCCTCGAGCGTCCGTTCCCTAGTCTGGGTGACCCAGGCGATGACAAAACCCGAAAGTACGAAGAACACCATCACCGCAGTCCGGCCGTAAGGCTGCGTCTGCCAGAACATGCCGCGGGTGAATTTCGCGTAATGCGACAGGAACACAACAAACGCCGCACCGAAGCGCAACGCGTCGAGATACAGCGAAAGTGCGTTCGTCATCGTGCGATCAGTGCGTTCACCCTCTGGCGGCGATAGAGGCATAACGCCTCCCGTCGTCTGCGCGCCTACGCATCCAAAATAAAACTAATGCTGATACACCAGGTCGTCTCAATCTATAAGAGCACATCGCGCTTCAAATCGCAAGCCCTGGTGCCGGCAGCACTGACGCCGGTTGCTGGGCCAATCGCATTTTCGACGCACACCCGTGCAGTCACGATACAACTCCCGCGGCGCCAAAGCTCCATTTTTTCAACCCCGCTGGATTAAAGCTTTACAGGAGCATACGCCAACAGTAATCTGATGCTTTGCAGTATCTGATTTGAGTGAAGATGGCAACCTCGGACAGGCGCCTCGGTCCGGTTACGGTCATAAGGTTCAAGCATGAGCAGATCGAATGTCCCAGCGGTACCGCAATGGGTAAAAGACTGGGCCGTCGAACGTCTACATCCGTTACGCCAGCCGGTTACCTGGGCATGCCAGCATCGACTGCTTTCCTCTCGGATTCGCAAAGTATTGCCGTGGCGGTGGGCGATAGAGCCGTTTACGATTTACGGAAATGGTTGGAAAGCCCAATGGTTTCCTCCAGATTTCGATGATATTACTCATCAGATATTTTGGTCTGGTTTACACGATTATGAAAAGGAAACGATCCCGATAATCCTCGACGAGGTTCGGGGAGCACGATGCTTCATGGATATCGGAGCGAATTGCGGAATATATACTGTTCTGGCAGCGGCGGTCAATCCGAATGCAAGGATTGTCGCGGTTGAGCCGGTTCCTAAAATCTGCGCGGCGCTAACCAACAATGTCATCCAAAATAGACTGAATTCACGAGTAACCATCCTCAATATCGCCATCGGCGGTTTCGATGGCGTCGTTGATTTTCACGAAGCCGATGATGCCAGAATGGGCAGCTTAGCGGTGCAAGGGTACCAAGGTCAGGCGGGCAGGGTCATTCGAGTAGAATGCCGAACGCTGGATTCGATTGTCGCAGAGCTGAATATCGAACCGAATTTTATAAAAATTGACGTGGAAGGCTTCTCCGATGCCGTTTTGAGCGGGGCGAGCCGACTCCTCGACGAGGTTCGTCCCCGCATCGTTCTCGAGGCGAATCCCGGCGATTCCTGTCTGCGCATTACCGAGATATTGTCAGACCATAGATATGCGATGCATCTGATTACTGATGGCGGTCCGGAATCGCGTGAGCAAATCATCCCGAGCGCCAAGTACCGGAATTGGCTGTGTCTCCCCTCCGCCTCCGGATCCGAAAGGGCGTAGTCATATCGAGGAATTCGCGTGTCCGCGATGCACGCAGTCATCGACCCGGGGCTACGTGGCAGACCCATGCTTGACCGCACCGCTGCTTATTGTGGTCGTGGTGAGAGCGTTTCTGATCCGCACGGGACATCACGCATGCTAAGGGGGAAGCCCGTAGACAACGACGGCAGAAGTGTGCCTCGACGGGCAAAGCGGAGAGTTCCAGCGCCGCAAGGACAAATGACGTATGGGTTTCGGCCGCGTACTCGCCGCGCTAGAGCCCCGTTGTTTCGGGGGCCTGAAGTGACGGACGATCGGGAATGCCAAATTAGGGGATATTAGACTTGTCGATGGACTTTTCGTTGCTCTATCCGCTCTATTCGATCGATCCGCGAGCGGTCTGGAAGGGCCAGCTTGCGTTGCTGATTGCTGTGGCGGCCGCGACTGCGGTCGTGGTTATACCTCTCAACCCTCAATCACGCGGTCTGCGTTGGCTCAAAATTTGCGGCGTAGGCGGAATCGCGCTGATGGTCGCACTGCAATTCGCTCTTCTCATTCGTTACCTTTTCTACCCGAGCTATATCGATCACGGTGAAGCCTTGGATAGCGCGGTATCCTGGCTGGGCTGGGAGGGTTACCCGCTCTACCCGCAGCTGGATGGGGGCGACATTTATGGGAACCTGTTTGGACCGGCCTTCTACCAGGTAACCGGCTTCTTTCTCTGGCTTTTCGGGCCATCGATCGGCGCATCGAAAATACTTGGCCTGACTGCGTTTGCCCTGTCGCAGGTGCTGTCCTTCGTAGCGCTTCGGCGTACCGGCGCCGGTGTCATGGAGGCGGCGACGATGACCGGTGTGCAGTGTGTCGTGCTCGCCGGGTTTACCCCCGAGGGTAGCGTATCCGGCGTGCGACCGGATGCACTTCTGTTTCTTGCTGCTCAGGCCGCCGTTCTCGTAGCGACGTCTACGCCGACAATGCTCACGGCGGGTGCACTTGGTCTGCTTGGCGGTATCTGCCCCAATTTCAGGATCGACGGCGCCTTCTGTATTTTACCGGCCTTTGTGTACCATCTGTGTCGAGCACCGAGCGCCGCAGCAGGCCTGCGGCTGATCTGCGTGGCCGGGTTGGCAGGCGTCATCGCTTTGGTTATCCCCTTCAGCCCAAATAATGTTTCATTGTTTGAATACTACCATCATTCTCAAGTAATGAGTTATCATCCCTGGGAGAAATGGCTATTTGGGCAGAATATCGTTTTCGCCGCGATGCTCCTTGCGCCACTCGTGCTGGTGTACGCATTATTCATTCCCAAACTGCCACGTGCGTTTATTTGGTTCATCGTGGCGCTAATCTTGTGCATGACAATCGTCACTTTGCCTGCCGCGGAGAGTGGAGCAGGGCCACATCACCTCCTGCCGTTTCTCCCGTCTGTCGTCTGGGGCTTTGTCGTCATGCGTCGAGAGGCCTCGGCCAGCCTACGAGACCTCCGAGCAAGGGGCAGATACGAAGGCCTCTCGTTAGGCTTGATCGCCGCTCTCCTCTTCGGTTACGGCCCGATCGTGGTCACGTCATGGGGCACGGTGCTGCACAGATTTTCTTCGGCTCAGCTCGTCAGTGCCGCGGCGGCTGAGATCAACGCCGCTCTCGATGGCAATCCGGGCCTTAAAGTCGCTGTAGGCCCAGGCCGCCTATCTATTGACGCCGATCCCGCAGTTTTCGATCCTCAAAGGTTGCGCGTGATCCCCGTATTTCGTGGAAACCCGCTCCCGATCGACACGGATGCGTGGATGACCTTCGAGGCGGACGGTGTTAGCGATGAGGTCGTCAGGCGCGCGATAACGGAATGTCGGATCGACCTTTGGCTGCTGCCTTCAGGCGCACCATTTGTCACGATCAGCCATTACAATGGAAGAAGCATCTTCTCGCCGGCGGTGCTCGCCGACTTTCATGCCACCTATAAGAAGCAGCATTCCGGCCGGATATTCGATCAATGGAGGTGCAGGCGCGATGACGATGGTTCGAGAAGGTGAGGCTGATCCGCAAAAGGACGTACTGCGGTGCCAAAAATCGTGACCCTTGCGGCCCGTGTGCCCGGCATAATCAGCCCGTTTAGGCTAACGTGCCGGGAGATCGTCTGCGCGCTGTCGATCGCCGGTGATTCGCTATCGTCTGCCGTCCGGAGGCGCCATCCCCAAATATATTGCTATCTGCGCTAAGCGAAGCCCAATAACCAGGGTAGCGACTATGCCGATCGCGAGCAGCGCGAATCGAACACTTCTGGCGCCGCTTGCCTATCCGGATAAGGCCCGTATCCGATGCCATGTCGATCACACGCTCTGGTCGCGATCTACAAGGCTCGTTGATTGAACAGTGGACACCCAAGCCTCCGGGTATATTAACTCGGGCTTGACCCCGCGGGTAGATGTGCAAATCGGCGCGGCACTGGCGATTATAACGCGATACTGGCCGAGATTGTCGGTGACAATCGCAAGGTTAGCGTGATCAAGATAGAGCCCGCCTTTGCGGGAAGACGTGTGGTAATGTTCTTCTAGGTTCAGCCGTTAGGTCGCCCGTTCTTGCTCTTAATTCAGCATCCGATTCGCGGAGAAGCCGATGCCCTATGACGAGGAGCACTGCAATCTGTGCGATTCTGAACTACGCGTCGCCTTTTCTGAGGTCCACGATCCACAATCAGGCCATCTGTTTAGCATCCTTCGGTGCCCAGAATGCGGTCTGGGTCACACGAGACCGCAACCAGACGACTTGGGCGCATACTATGGCCCCCAATACCATGGTGGCCGTCACGGGATAACCGAGCAACTGTGCAACAGACGTCGTCTGCGATTCGTCAAGGCGGTTGCGAGACCCTCCAGTCTACTCGACTTTGGGTGCGGGGACGGCGGCTTCCTCGAAGCCGCAGCTGTCGCAGGATGGAATGCAGTCGGGGTGGAGACGCAACCACAGTATGCTCGATCAAAAGGTCTGACAGTGGTTGAGCGCGTCGAGGACACCACCGGCCCGTTCGACCTGATCACCCTCTGGCATAGCCTCGAGCATGTTCGATCGCCGCGAGATGTGTTGGAGACGTTATTCCGGCGCCTCTCACATGGAGGAACTCTGATCGTCGCCGTACCCAACGCCGAGAGCCTGCAGGCCCGGCTGTTCGGACCCATTTGGTTTCATCTGGATGTGCCGCGACACCTCTTTCACTTTACCCCGACCGCGCTCGGACGGTTGCTGGAGAACTGCGGGCTAGAGGTCGTTCGTCGCTGGCATCTCGAACTGGAGATGGATCTATTCGGGTGGACTCAGAGCGTTCTAAACGGGATAATTCACAGGCCGAATGTGCTGTTTGACGTTCTCACTCGGCGAGGGCGCCATCATAGGCCTTTCGAGGTCGGAGCCAGCCTTGTACTTGGGACAGCAGCAACGATCGCCGCCGCACCGTTGGTGCCGCTCGCCGCCTCGATCTCGAAGGGCGCCGTCGTGATTTTTGCCGCCAAGAAGCGCGATGCTGCCGCGTAAGCAGCGCTGTAGCGGAGCGTTTTAGCCTGCCAGGATTTCCGGGCACGAACCAGCCGGCAACGGCGATGATCGGGCAAGCCGCCCGTCGCACTGTGCCAAGCCTTACGGTTAGAGTGTCACCCTCTGAGTCGACGCCGCAATCTCAAACCTGCGCGCGGATCTCCCCAGCCAGTACCTTACGAGGCTGACGCCGCGTTAAGCCTTCGAAGACCGTCCCACGATCCCACCCCCAACACGCGAGACGAAAACTGACGGAGGTCCGCAGCACGCCCACGCCATAGGTCAAGCTTCTCCGAAAGTTGATGGAAGAGGACTCGGTAGAATAGCGCGTTGGGCAGGAAATCTCTCCGACCCGGAACCCTGCGTAAATAATCTGCGAGAGCATCTCATTGTCGAAGACAAAATCATTGGAATTCTTATCAAGCGGAAGATTTTCTAATACGTGCCGGGTAAAACCGCGATAGCCGGTATGATATTCCGAAAGCTTGTAATTGAGCAGCAGATTCTGGATGAAAGTGAGACCCCGATTGGCGAAATATTTATAACGTGGCATTCCGCCTGCCAAAGCGCCGACGCCAAGAATTCGGGATCCCAAAACTACGTCAAAGAAACCCGACGCCAGCAATGACACCATCGGTAGCAGAAGCTTCGGCGTATATTGGTAGTCCGGGTGAAGCATGATGACGATGTCTGCTCCTCGCTCCAGAGCCGCCCGGTAGCAGGTCTTCTGATTGGCTCCGTAGCCTCGGTTGCGATCGTGGCGGATCGTCAGGATGCCTAGGCGTCGGGCCATCTCGACCGTGGCGTCCCGGCTGGCATCGTCAATCAAGATAATGTCGTCGACGACGTCACGCGGAATTTCGTCGAAGGTCTGCTTGAGCGTCTGGGCGGCATTGTAGGCAGGCAGCACCACCGTAATCTTTTTATTTGCGAGCACCGAGCCTCCGCCGACCAGCCACTGATTTAGGGTGCATTATTTGCAGATTTTGCCGACTTCGTCAACGCTGCGGTGCAGCAGCACTCTATAATTTAACCATTTTTTCTGATTACTCGCTATGAGAACTTTTCTATACGATCTCATCGTAGGCCCGGCGTAACTGCCGCAGTCGCTTAATTAACGTTCCGTTCCGAGTAGTCATTTCGAGGTGATTTACTGCCCGTTAATATTATGGATCGAGCTGGGCGACAACGCGTCCGCTCTTCGCAGCGGTCGCCGGTGCGATGTCCCAGCCGGTCAGCCATAGTAAACCGCCGGGCAAGCCGATGATGATCATGCACAGACCGAGCGATAGGGAGGCAGCAAGCGCCGCCTCGGCGGGGATCCCAAACCCGGCAAGGACGACGACAAAGCCGAGCTCGCGCAGTCCCCAGCCGGCGAGCGACACCGGAACGAGCTGGATCAGGGTGACCGGGGGGACGATCACGACCCAGGTGACGAAGGAGAGTTCGACGCCGAGACCCTTCCCCACCAGCATGGAGGCAAGGATCGAGAGCCCGACGGTGGCGGCAGCGAGGCTCAGGACGGCTCCGCACCGCGCCGGCCGGGCGAACAGCCGGCGGCCCTCGCGCGACAGCGCAGCGAGCTCGGCAACCAGCCGAAAATGCAATAGCCAGCGCGGCAAGTAATCGATCAGGAACAGCGCCAACAGCCCGCACAGCGCTGCCCCGAGGAGCGCGACGATGCCGTAGCGCTGGCGCGCGTCGGGGAGGATCTGGAGCAGGGTGGGTAGGCCGGCCGCAAACAGCACGACCATCACAAAGTAGCCGCTGACGCGATCGAGCAGAATACTGCGGATTGCCGCGCCGGCGCCGACACCGAGCCTGTGACAACGCCACGCCCGAACCGCGTCGCCGCCGACGCCGGTAGGCAGGACTTGGTTAAAAAACAACCCGACGAGCACGATCTTCAGCAAGGGCCAGGGTCCGGGAGAACTCGTTTCGGCGGCCAAGACAACGTGCCAACGCAACGCGCTGAAGGGGCTCGTCGCCAGAAGTGCCGTCGCGCCCGCCGCCAACAGCGGCAACGAGGCCTGAACGACGACCTCCTTGACATGGCTCAGGTCGACACGCGCCAACAGTGCCCATAAGAGCCCAGCCGTCACGAGCAGTCGCAAACTTGCGATCAACAGCTTGCGGATCGCAGTTACGCGCTGCGTCGGGTCACTGTGTGTTCGCAAAACCGCTAATCCGTTTGGAGTCAAGGCGTTTCAGAACCCACCGGAAAATCGCGCTCGAAGCCGAGGTAGGATCACGCTACCTGCGATCCCAACTCTCGATCGCTTATCGCGTCGAAAATCTCGCCCAAAATGGCATCGATATCATAGCGCATGGACCACCCGGGGTAATGCCTCTGGAACCGGCGGATGTCGCTAATCCACCAGATGTGGTCGCCGGCACGGTTGGCCTCGCTATAGGACCATCGCAGCTCCCGGCCAGTCAGGCGCTGGCACTTCTCGATCGCCTCGAGCATCGAGCAATTGGAGTGACGCCCGCCGCCGATGTTGTACACCTCGCCGACTCGTGGCATCTGGAAGAAATGCCAGAACGCGTTCACCAGGTCGAAGGAGTGGATGTTGTCGCGCACCTGCTTGCCGCGATAGCCGAACACGACATACGGGGTGTCGGTCACCGCGCATTTTACGAGGTAGGCGAGAAAGCCGTGTAGTAGCGTCCCCGAATGGCCGGGACCAGTCAGACAACCGCCACGAAAGCAAGCTGTCTTCATATCGAAATAACGCCCGTACTCCTGGACAAGGACGTCAGCAGCCACCTTGGAGGCACCGAAGAGGCTGTGCATCGTCTGGTCGATGCTCATCGACTCGTCGATCCCATGCCGCCCATAGGGATGGTCGTCCGGCAGCTCCCAGCGGGTGGATTGCTCGACGAGCGGCAAGCGATTGGGCGAGTCGCCATAGACCTTGTTGGTGCTGGTAAAGATGAAGCACGCGTCCGGGCAGTATTGCCGAGTAGCCTCCAGGAGATTGAGCGTACCGCCGGCATTGATCGAGAAGTCGACAAACGGTGCCTTCGCCGCCCAGTCGTGCGAGGGCTGCGCGGCGGCATGGATGACCACGTCCACGGCGGAACCGTGTTGCCCGAAAAGATCGGCCACCGCGCTCTGATCGCGGATGTCCAGATCGTAGTGCCGGTAAGCCTTGAGCTCGGTCTCGAGGCGTTGCCGGTTCCAAGCCGTGCTGGCCTCCTCCCCAAAAAACTGGCGGCGCATGTCGTTGTCGATGCCGACGATATCCAGCCCCTTCTCCGCAAAGAACCGGGCCGCCTCGGCTCCGATTAGACCCGCAGAACCAGTGACTACGGCGACAGCCATGGTGTACCCCACCTGGTTTCAGGGCGCTTACGACGACCTAGCGATGCTCTCGCAGCTCTGGAAAATGTCATCAAATAATCGGCGATAGGACGATGACAGCATACGTGAGTTTGACGCCGATGTCTACTAGGTGTGTTTGGATTCGATTGGCGGCCCTCGAGCCGGACCAATGCACCGTTCACATATCTATGAGTTCGGCGAGCATACCCCTGCGCTCGGCCCATGTTTCAATCCTCGACTGAGGATGCGTGCTGAAGGGTTACTTCGAAATAGATTGCAATTTGACACAAATCCCACTACTATTGTGAACATCGGAGAATGCTGAATGTCCCACATCATCGTGATCGAAGGCGGTTGGCTCGGCGAGGCGATCGCGGTCATGCCACTGGGAGCGGCGTCGTGACGGTGCCGGTATATGCCCTGACCGACACGTTGGCGCTCCGCGAGCGACTGCGGGAGGCGTATTGGGAGCGACGGGATCCGATTATCGATGACCGCATGCTCTGGCGAGCGCAGACGTTTCGCCATGTGATGCATTTGCTGCCGGGGCAGAGCATTCTCGAACTCGGCTGCGGCGACGGGGCCTTCACCCGACAGCTGGCCAAGGTGACGAGGGGCGAGTGCCCGTTGACGGCGGTCACTTTCGACCCCGATGCCAGGCGACCCGCGCGTCTCCCTCCATCCGTCGAATTTCTCGCCAGCCAATTATTGCCGGGAGTTCTCGAGGAGCGCCGTTTCGATTTTATCATAGCGCATGATTTACTCGACAAGCGCAACGCCATTTGGCTACTTCAACAAGTGTTCACACTCTTGACACCAGGCGGCCGTTTCTTGTTCTATGAAAGCAATCCCTGGAACGCGATACGCCGCCTCCGCCAGGGTCTCGGAATTCTGTTCGGGCGCCGGGATCCGCGTTTGCTATTCAACAGGTCCGAGATGTACGAATTGCTCTCGGAGCTCGGGTTCATTCGAATATTTGCGGTGTTTAATGACTTCGTATACGCGCCGTTGACACCGAAAGGAGTCTGGTTGCTCCGCAATCTTTCGATCATTTTAGAGAATACCGCCGGCTTGCGGACACTTTCAGGAGCGATCCTCCTTCATGCGCAAAAGCCGCCGCCTTCGATAACCTACCCGCGGATCAGCCTAACGATCGACGATAGCTTTCGGCGGTCGGTTTCCATAGTTGTCCCTTGCCACAACGAAGATATGAATGTCGGTTCGCTGGTCTGCCGTCTGATCGAATTA
>Ga0307477_10002222_pt1 | contig 15204 bp, 9 predicted proteins | sample atmos_gasesECM2C_FD_203316 | JGI IMG/M metagenome (GOLD analysis project Ga0307477, IMG submission 203316) | Hardwood forest soil microbial communities from Morgan-Monroe State Forest, Indiana, United States - atmos_gasesECM2C_515 | ecosystem: Environmental > Terrestrial > Soil > Temperate...
GGCGGCGCCAGCAACGTCGACATCGACACCTCCCAGCCGCTGCGGCGCGAGTTCTACGGGCCGGGGCCCACCACGATCCAGATCCGCCCGCCCGGCGCCTCGCTGGACGAGCCGCCGCACGGCACCGCGATGGTCAAGATCCTGTCCGGCGCCAACGCCGGCCGGGAACTGGCGCTGGTGAAGGCCCTGACCACGATCGGCCGGCCCGGCCACCAGGTCGCGGTCATCACGCGCCGGCCCACCGGCTACTTCATCGCTCACGTGGAAGGCGACGTCTTTCCGATGGTCAACGGCGCCAACCTCGGTTCGGCCGCCCATCCGCTCAAGGACAAGGACGTGATCGAGCTGGCGGGCGTGAAGATGGAATTCACCAATCCCACCCCGCCGCCGGCGGCCAGCGAGTAGTGGCTTAACACCTACCGCCTGCTTGGCATCCTAGCCAAGCCCATTCTTCCGTAACGCCTGTTTGCAGCCTCCGGCACGCGATCCGGCGCGCCCACGCCGGCACGTTTCTTAGGCGAATCAAAAGCCTATGGTAGGAGAATCCAGCATTGACCCAAACGCGGTACGCATAATACATTTGACGCCTATACGGGATGAGTATCACCTAGACAAATGGCAGGAATCAGCTAGCCATTTAGCTAATTTAGGGGGCACGCATCTTGTATCCAATACCACATGGCTCGGGGTCGATAGATGTTTCAGGGGATGCGGGTGATGAACATGGGAGCGGGTCGGGTAGTTCGCGGCTTTACGTTGATCGAGCTGATGATCGTGGTCGCCATCGTGGGCATTCTGGCGGCGATCGCGATTCCGGCGTACGACTCGTACATCGTTCGGGCCAAGGTCTCGGAGGGACTCTCGCTGTCGAACGGCTACAAGACGGCGGTTGAGGACTCGTGGACTTCGAACCCGGTCCTTCCTCTGGCTTCGTTGCCAGCCTCCTTGACCAATCCGACTAGCAACGTGAGCTCCGTCGACGCGGATGCGACCGACGGCAATGTCACGGTCGTGTTCGGCAGCAGCACGGGCGCGATGGGCGGGCATTCCCTCACGCTGATCCCCACCCTTTCGCCGGGGTCCGTGGTGCAGTGGACGTGCTTGGTCGATGCCGCCTCGGTCGACCAGTACGTGCCCCCTCTTTGCCGTCGTTAGGCGGGTCTGCACGGCATCGGAAGCCCCCTGGCCAAACTGGCCCGTGATCGGGCTTGGCAGCAGCTGCTGGGAAACCTCGCTGCTGACAAAACCTCAACCGCGTGCCAGAATTCGTCGCTCCGATCTGACAATTATCGTCACTTTTTACGAAAAACCGCAAAAAGGCCTGGATTTCCAATCCCTTTCTCCATGGCACGAATTCTGCTCACTAAGTCATCATGAGCGCTCGGCCGCTTTCACGTTGACCCAAGGAGAGGTAACCCTCATGCGTAAGATCCAACAAGGTTTCACCCTGATCGAATTGATGATCGTCGTGGCGATCGTCGGCATTCTGGCGGCAATTGCCATCCCTGCTTACCAGGACTACACCACCCGCGCGAAGGTAACGGAAGGTTTGTCTCTAGCGAACGCGGCCAAGATCCTGGTCGAGGACACGTTCACTTCGGGCGGCACTCTTGGGATGGCCAGCATCACCAGCGCCTGGACTAGCCAGTCCACGACCATCGTGGGCAGCGTCTCCGTCAGCGGCACCAGCCCATATGCCGTCATCATCAGCTACACAGCCAATACCCCGATGGCCGGCGCGATCTCCCTGGTGCCCAGCCTGGCGCCTGGCCTCCCGATCACTTGGACGTGCTCGGTTAGCGCCGCCGCCTACGACCGCTACGTCCCGCAGAACTGCCGCGTCTAACTTAACCTCGCGATATCCCGGAACGGGCCGCCACTGGCGGCCCTTTCCTTTTAGGGAGGGTGGCGCGGGTATCAATCCGCTTTTGCACCGCGCAATAGCCGTTTCTATATAACAGGAGCATTCGACGTGGTGGCAAGTGTTCCGTCCCTCCCAGCCGGGCGGATCGACTGGAATTCGATCGCGACCGCTGGTGTCCTGGGGGGCCTGGCGCTGGCCTGGGTGCTTCCGTTTCTCTGGACCGCACATTGGTTCCCGATGCCTGCGCTGTACAGCGAGCTCGTTGCCGCGTTGTGCCTCGCATGTGGCATGCTGTCCTGCGCTCTGCTGAAGCGGGCTGACGCCCGTCTGCACTGGCCGCTGCCAGCTCTGCTGATGGGTCTGGCGGCTGTCGCATTGCTCCAGCAGGCACTTGGCATGCTTGCGTATTCGCAGCTGGCCGTTCGATGCGTGCTGTTCGTGTCGGCGACGTTGGCGGCTTATGTTTTCGGTCGTCAGATCGTCGCGCTGGGGCGGACCCGGGAGGCGCTCAACCTGCTGAGCGCGGCCTGCCTGATCGGAGCGCTTTTCTCCGTGTTGGTCCAGTGGCTGCAGCTTTTGGATCTGGAGATTCTGCCTTTCTGGCTCGCCCCGGTTTTCAAGGGCGAGGTGGTCCAGAACAGACCATTTGGCAACCTGGCTCAGGCGAACCATCAGGCGACCTACCTGGCCCTTGCGGGGATATCCGCTGTTTACCTGGGCCGGACCACCCGGCGCAGCTGGCTGACGCGCCTATCGCTGCTGCTCCTCGCAACCGGGATCGCCCTGACCGGATCCAGGATGGGTGCCGCGTTCCTGGCGCTGTTGATGCTGGCGCAGTTTGCGCCGACGGCTTTGCGCCCGCAGGACAGTCGCTCGCGCTGGCTCGCGTGCGTCGCGATGGTCGCCGGGTACGGAATCGCGCTGATTGCTGTACGACTGGTCGTAGGCGGAATCGAGGCATTGAGCCGCCCGGTGGCAATTCGCTACGAGCTGTGGTGGCAGGCCTGGCAAATCAGTTTTCAGCATCCGTGGCTCGGGATCGGCGTTGGTCAGTTCGGAGGGGGCCAGTACTGGGTGGCCCGCCCAGGCCATTACACGGTTCCCGCGAACAACGCTCACAACCTGATCCTGGGCGTGGCGGCTGAATTCGGCTGGCCCGCCGCCATCGCGGTTGGTGCCGCCGGCCTGTACTGGGGTACCAGAGACTTGCGTGAGCGCCTCGCCAGCCCCGGGCAAGCGCTGGTATGGGCCGTGCTGCTGATCATCGCCATTCACAGCTTCCTCGAGTTTCCGCTCTGGTATCTCTTCTTCGCGATCCCGGCCTCGCTGTTGTTCGCTCTCGGCGAACCCGAGCGTACGGGCCAAGCAACGGTCGATGTCCGGCGCATCCTGCCGGCGGTCGGATTCGTCACGATCGCGGTCGTGCTGATGTATCACCTTGGTTACGGAGAAATCGTCACGGCCGCCGCACCGCAATGGCTCGAATCCCAGCACGTTCGGAAAAGGACAGCGCTTGATGCAATCCCGGTTCTGGCGGTCGCTGATGCGAAACTGTTCAAGCCCGAGGTCGACCGCCTGCTGCTGGATCTGAAGCACCCTCCCGACGAGAGCACGGCAAACGCTGCGCCAGAACGCAGCGCTCGCCTGCTGCGCATATTGCCCGCACCGGAAATCATGGCGCGGCACATCGTCGAGTTGGCCATGGCGGGCCGCATCGACGAGGCCATTGTGCACGCCGCTCGGTTGCGTATCTATGCCGGGGCCGGTTACCCTGTTTATCGCGACTCGATTCTGGATCAGACGCGTGATCTGGGCCCGCAGACGGCGCCCCTGCGGCACGCCTTGCGCGAGAAAGTTCCTTCCCTGCAGGAACCGGCCGCGCGCTGAGTCCGGCGAGAGGCCGCGGCGGTCAATCGGCCGAGTGCGGCTCGTTCAGGGGGACCCCTGCGGCGCCGCCTTCCACTCCTCAGCGCGCTCGATGCGCGGGACAATGGGCTTGGACGTGATGGCCGACAGGTTGATGACGTAAGGAACTGCCGAGGACTTGATCACATGAACCGAATCCTCGAGTCCTATCACTACGGCGTGGGGATTGCGCAGAGCCTTCTCAACACAGGCTTGATCGAAAGCACAGCTTTGCAGATCGACCGAACGACCCAGCGGATGATCGTCACGCTCCCTTAGCAGAGCGATGATGATCCACGGAACCACGGCGGGGTTCTGCGCGCTGGCCAGCCGAGCATTCTCGCCCGCGCTCGTTCCGTCGCCGAGTATCTGCTCTGCAAAAGCCGGCCGCAGCTCCGTAGGTCGAATCACCAGAAGATATCGCTGGTATTCATAGCCCTTGGCGTCCAACCAATGGGCCAGGGCCTCTCGAATGCTCTGAATTTCGAGGCCTGAGACGCGCGTTTCCAGTGTCGAAAGCTGGTTCTGTCGGATCGCCACGGGCAGCAGGAGAACCAGCAGCGCCAGCAACGCCCCGAAGCCGCGAACGCTCGGCAAGAGGGCCTCAGCGGCAACGCGGGCGACTCCCACCGAGACCACACAGAAGATCAGATACCAGGGCAAAACAAAGCGCGTCGCCATGTAGTCCATGTTGCTGAAGAGCCACGGTGAAACGGAAGCCAGTAGAACGCCACAACCGACGACGAAGGACGCCAGCGCAACCAGAAGGCTCGCGAAAATGCGGCCGCCGTTTTTACGATCCTGCCAGCCGATATAGGCAGAGAAGAGTCCCCCCGCGGCGACCAGCATTCCGCGCGGCGCATCGAAATTCAAGGGGGGCATCTGACAGAACCACTTTGCCAACTCCAGCACTCGAGGCCAGATCGCGCTCGGGCTCAGCTGCATGGACATCGAATACAGGCCCATGACCGGCACGTAGCGAGTGGTCTCCTGCAACGCGATCTCGATGAGCCTTTCGAACAGATAGTAGAGCAGCGCCGCGAAGGCGTAGAAGGCCAACGTCGCGCACAGGCGCTTGAGCATGGCCGCCCGGGAAAGCTGAATGTCGACGCTCGAGGCGATCAGGGCCAAGCCGACCACCAGGAACATCCACGACGGATAGATCAGGCAGCCGACGAAGAAAAGCGCCAGCGGAGCAATCAACTTCCGCAATCCGGGTCTGGGGTCAGTGCCTGTGTCGCCAAGCCAGTCGCGAAAGACCCTGAAAGACGCCGCGGCCAGGACAAGGCAGATCACAACCATCGAGCCGGTCATGCCTTGCAGATACATGTTCGCGTAGGCCGGCGTCATCGCCATGGCGGAGGCCGCAACAACCCCCACGGCCAGTCCACCCAGGAACCTCGCCAGCACCGCCCCGAGATAGGCGGAAGCGAGAAGCACGATGACGAGGGCGACCGGACGCAAGTGTGCGAAGTCGGGGATCTTTGCGACGGCCGCGTGCTCCACGCACTCCGAAAACCACAGAAGCGGCCTACCGGTGCGGGAATAGTACGGAGCGATCGTGCTTGCACAGTCTCTGACGCGCTCCAGGGCCGTATTCGGCAGCAGGGCATACCTGAACGCACGCCACTGATCGATTGTGACGTAGTCGTGCCGCAAGCTCGGCACATACGCGAAAACGATCAGGAGCAGGGACAGTGCGATGACACACTTGGACAGGGTGTCCTGTGCCTGAAATTGCCGAACAATGGAAACTTGAGTATCAGCAGCGTTCATTTACGCCGTGCCCAATTCAACCCACCCTAGGGTTGAATGATTCGTTCGATTCTGGGTAAGACCGGCTGCGGCGTCAGCAGCGAGAAGTTGATCACGTAAGGTTTTTCCGCCGTCCGCACCACCCTGCCATCTACAACTCCGAGAGCGACCGCCTGAGGATCGCGCAGGGTCCTCTCGACGCAGTCCTGATCTAGGACACAATCGACCAGTCTGACTGATCGCCCGATGGGATGATCATAACGCTCCCTGAGCAAGGCGTTGATCATCCATGAGATCTGAACCCAGTTCGCCCCGCTTGACAAAATGGCATTTTCGCCCGCCTTCGCTCCCACCGATTGCGCAACCGTTGGCCGGTTCACGAGGGGTCGAACAGCCAACAGATACCGTCGATCGACATAACCCTTCCGATCCAGCCATTGATCCAGGCTGGTCCGCAAGCTCTGGATTTCGAGCTCTGACACCGTCGTTTCGAGTGTCGAAAGCCGGTTTTGCATGAGCGCGATCGGTGCAAGAAAGACGATCAGTGCAAGCGCCGCAGAGGCGCTGAAAAGTTTTGTGGGAAGTAGCGTCGCAGCAAGTCGGACCACTCCAACCGCGCATACACAGGAGAACAGGTACCACGGGATCAGATGCCGCGTTTCAAGACGATCCATTCTGCTGAACAGCCAAGGGGAAATGCTGCCAAGGAGCACGACGCTACTCAAGAGGATGGCGGTGGTAAGAAGTGCAAGGCCTGCCCACACCCCTGCTTTGCGACTTTTCCATTCCGTCCACCCGATGTAGCCCGAAAACAGCGCCAGCGCCGCTAACAGACATCCACGCGGCGCATCGAAGTTCAGCGGTGGCATGACGTAAAAACGCTTCGCGGCCTGCAGTGCCCGCTCGATGAAAGCGCCTGGCGCCAGTTGCATCTGCATTGAGTAGCCAGGCTCCTCCAGCGCAAAACCAGTGGCCTTCTGCAGAACCACCTCGATCAGTCTTTCCAATGAGTAGTAGAGAAGGGCTGCTACGAGATAGAACAGAATGCAAGCGCAGAAGCGCTTGAGCATTTCACCTTTAGAGGCCTTGACGTCAACGGCGAGAGTGGTCAAGGTCAAGGCGACGACGAGAAATGCCCAAGCCGGGTATATCAAGCACGCGACGAAAAACAGGCTGAAAGGAGCCAGGAGTCCCGCCCGACGGGTGGTCCGGATATCGACGCTCTGAGTGAGGTAATCGCGCAGTTGTCCAAAGGAACTTGCCGCCAGGAGGACTGCGATCAGAACCATGGCGCCGGTCATGCCCTGCAGAACCATGAACGAGTAGCCGGGAGCCATTACGAAGGCGGAAGCGGCCACGACCCCCGTGGAAAAGCCCCCTGCGAGCGGGGTCAGCACGGCGCCGAGGTAAATCGCCGTGAAAAGCACGATGGCGAGGACGAACGGTCGCAAGTAGACGAAGTCGGAGATCCTCGCCACCGCCGCGTGCTCAACGCACTCCGAGATCCATATAAGGGGTCGGCCGGTTCGCGAATAGTACGGCGGGATCATATGCCCGCAGGCCGCTGCGCGTTCGTAGGGAGTTTGAGGCAGAACCGAGTATCTGAATGCGCGCCATTGATCCGGAGCGACGTAGTCCGACCGCAGAGTCGGCAGATAGGCGAAGACGATCAGGAACAGGGAAAGCGCGATCACGTACCTTGAGAGGCGATCCTGTGCGTGCCAGTGCTGGATGATCGAGACGGATGGCGTAGGAGCACTCACGAGCGTCAATGGCCAACGGTACTTTCATCGCAACGGATCTCGTCCACAGATTCGGAGGGTATGTGGATCCTCGCCGCATTCAGATTCGCAGACCATTCCGGCCACAGCGCATCCGCAAGAGTAACGGGTGGCTGCCAACCGGAATTCCTGCGCAGCAGCTCTTCGATGAACCACACAAGCGTTTCGTTGCCGCGGCACGTCGGACTGACCACGAAGTATCGGTGCGTCCGATCCCCGACCTGCTTGCGCCACGCCAGCATGTGATCGACGACTTCCTGCTGGGGTGCCGCATAGATGTATCGAAACTGTCGAGCGATCGCACGCACCCCCAATGCGTTGGTGAATGCTAGGACGGTGAGCGCGACGAAGAGTCCTGCGCCGACCCATGATGGCAGGGCGGTTCGCAGGGGGTCCGCGCCCGAACTGGCAGGGTGGGGATCCGGCCGGCCGTCGATCGCAAGTACCGCAGCGCGGGTCCGACCAACCACCGCCGCCAGCGCGATGGCAACGCAGACGGTCAGATTGGCAACGTAACAATAGTAGATGCTCGTACTCAAGTGAGAAAGTCCTCGCCCCGCCGTTCTGCCGATCGCGATGATCATCGAGTAGCCGAGCAGGAAGAGTGTGCACAAGGCCAGCGCAAACTCCGGTTCGCGCTTGGACACACGGCCGTCCCGCAAGTGGCGAAGGGCACCGACGCCGGCGGCTAACAGCAGCGCGAGCGCGACCAGGTTGAGCAGAGTCAAGCCGGTCAGGCCAGCGCCCGACACAACAGCGATGGCGCGGGATGCCGGGAAGACCCGATAGACGGTTGGCGCCAGCCAGGCCCCCATCCAGAACCCGATTTGCCGGAAGACCGCCTCGCCACCCACCTTAATCACCTGCCCGAGTTCCGCTCCGCGCAGGTGGGGCGCAATCTCGAAGCCCCTCGCATACAGGTCGGCCAGGCTGACCAGCGGAAGCAGCAGCGCCGCCAGCAGGAATACCAGTGCAGAGCGTCGATCAGTTCTGCGGTGGCCTTGGATCAGGGGGCTGTTCGCCGCCGGCGCGGAAAAGGTCCTTGCAAAAAGGGCCGCCGCAAACAGCAGGTTGACGACCGCGCCCATTTCATAGGTGAACTCCGCGATCAGGCCCAGCGTGCCGCATATAACCAGGAATGCGCTCCGATCGCTTTGCAGATATCGCAGGAAAAAATAGACGGCGTAAACGTCCAGCGCGCAGAACAGAACGTAGCCGACGATGTGGTTCCACAGAACCAGTTCGGAGGCGAGATAAGCGGTCGCGAACAGCAGAGTGATCACGAGCGGGAAGAGTGTGTGCTTCAGACGCCCTTGGAGCAGCAACAGGTGTAGCCCCAGTGCTACCAGAATATGCAGGCACAGGCCGGCGATTTGCCAGGCGACGAAGTTGTACCCGAACAGGTAATAGAAGCTTCCCAGCAGCAGATACAGGATCGGTCGGTATAGGATGGCGTCGGTGCCGAAGTCGGGAAGAATCCGATTCAACGAGGGGGAGTGCGACAAGATGTCCCACAGGTTGTCGAACTGGCTGATGTGGTGCAGATAGATGACTTGATCGTTGCGTGGAACGCCGGCCCAGATGGCATCCCAGAAGGCCCAGACGATGACCGCGGCAAGGATTGCGCGCTGCAGCCAGGGATTGGCCAGGAGGAGCCACAAGCGCTCCAGCACGATTGCAACCTGGGCCCGCCACAACGTGGTGGATGAAGCGGTTGGCGTTGAAGTCATACCGGGTCCTGCCTGCCGAGCCTCAGCGGCCCGCTATGGTTTATCGCAACGGATTTCGTCCACGGACCCTCGAGGTATGTAGATCCTGGCCGCATTCAGATTCGCGGACCAATCCGGCCACAAGGCATCCGCAAAAGTGACAGGTGGCCGCCAGCCGGAATTCTTGCGCATTCGCGCTTCGGTGAACCATACAAGCAGTTCGTTGCCGGGGCACGTCGGGCTGACAACGAAATATCGCTGCGTCCGAAAGCCGACATGAGCGTGCCACGCCAGCACGTGGTCGACGACCTCCTGTCGGGGCGCCGCGAAGTCGTATCGAAACTTACGAGCAAGCGCACGCACGCCCAATGCATTGGCGATTACGAGGACGGTAAGCGCCGCGAAGAGTCCCGCGCCGACCCATGATGGCCGGGCGGTTCGGATGGGGCGTGCATCCGGATTGCCAGCATGGGGATCCGGCCGACCGTCGATCGCAAGGGCCGCGGCGCGGGTCGGGCCGACCGCCACCGCCAGCGCAATGGCAACGCAGGCGGTCAGGTAGGCAAAGTAGCTGTAGTAGGTGTTCGACGTGACGTACTCGAATCCTCGCTCTACGGTCCTGCCGATGGCGATCATCATCGAGTAGCCAAACAGGAACAGCATGCACAAAGCCAGGGCAAACTCCGGTTCGCGCTTGGAAACGCTGCTGTACCGCAAACGGCGAGCGGCAGCGGCGCCGGCGGCTAGTAGCAACGCGAGCGCGACCAGATTGAGTAGAGTCAGGCTGGTCAACCCAGCAGCTGACACCAGGCAGACGGCGCGGCCCGCCGCAAAAACCGTATAAACGGTTGGCGCCAGCCAGGCGCTCAGCCAGAACCCGAGTTGCCGCAAGGCGGCCTCGCCAGCCAGCAGCAGCATCCTCCAAGCGTCCATTCCATGCAGGAGCGGCGCAGACTTCAGGCCTCTCGCATACAAGTCGATCAGGCTGGCCGTCGGAAGAAGCAGCGCCGCCAGCAGGAACAGCAGCGCAGAGCGCCGATCGGTTGTGTGGCGGCTTTCGGCAGGGGCACCATTCGCCGCGGACGTGGAAAAGCTCCTGGCAAGCAGCGTCGCCGCCAACAGCAGGTTGACCATGGCGCCGGCCTCATAGGTGAACTCGGCCACCAGGCTGAGCGCGCCGCAGAGGATGAGGAAGGCGATGCGATCGCTCCGCAGATAGCGCAGAAAAAAATAGACGGCGTAAACCTCGAGCGCGCAGAACAGAACGTAGCCGACGATGTGGTTCCACAGGACCAGTTCGGAGGCCAGATAGGCGGTCGCGAACAGCAGGGTGATTACGAGCGGGTAGAGCGTGTGCTTCAGACGCCCCTGGATCAGCAGCAGGTGCAGCCCCAGCGCGACCAGGATATGCAGGCACAAGCCGGCGATCTGCCAGGCGACGAAGTTGTAGCGGAACAGGTAATAGAAAGTTCCCAGCAGCAGATACAGCATAGGCCGATACAGGATCGCGTCGGTGCCGATGTCCGGAAGCGTCCGATTGAACGAGAGGGAGTGCGACAAAATGTCCCACAGGCTGTCGAACTGGCTGATATGGTGCAAATATGCGAGGTGATCGGACCGGGGAACGCCCGCGAAGATGCCGTCCCAGAAGGCCCAGACGATGGCGGCGGCAAGGATTGCGCGCTGCAGCCAGGGGTTGACCAGGAGGAGCCACAAGCGGTCCAGCACGATCGGAACCTGGGCGCGCCACAGCGTGGCGGATGAAGCAGTTGGCGTTGAAATCATACCGGGTCCTGTGCACGGGGCTCAGCGGCCCGCTATGGTCTATCGCAACGGATCTCGTCCACGGATTCCGGAGGTATGCGGATCCTGGCCGCATTTAGATTCGCAGAGCGATCCGGCCACAACGCGTCCGCAAGCGTGACGGGTGGTCGCCAGCCGGAGTCCCTGCGCACAAACCGCTCGGTGAACCACTCAAACGTTTCGTTGCCACGGCAGGTCGGGCTCACCACGAAATACCGCTGCGTCCGATCGCCGACCTGCCTGCGCCACGCCAGCACGTGATCGACGACTTCCTGCCGGGACGCCGCGTAGTCGTATCGAAACTGACGGGCGATCGCACGCACGCCCAGCGCGTTGGCGATCGCAAGCATGGCCAGCGCGGCGGCCAGTGCCGCGCCGACGCTGGATAGCCGGGCGGTTTGTATCGGGCCGGCGCCGAGGTTTGCATGAGGATCGGGCCGGCCGTCGATCGCCATGGCCGCGGCATGGGTCCGGCCGACAGCCGCCGCCAGCGAGATGGCAACGCAGACGGTCAGGTTGGCAATGTAACCGGTGTAGATGCTCGAGTGTACGTAAACAAGTCCTCGCCCCGCTGTCCTGCCGATCGCGATCATCATCGAGTAACCGAACAGGAAGAGCATGCAAAGAGCGAGAGCAAACTCCGGTTCGCGCTTGGAAACAGTGCTGTGCCGCAAGCGGCGAAGGCCGAGGACTCCTACGGCTACCAGCAGCGCGAGCGCAACCAGATTGAGCAGAGTCAGGCCGGTCAGTCCTGCAGCAGACACCAGGCCGACGGCGCGCGGAGCCGGTGAAACCCGGTAAACGGTCGGCGCCAGCCAGGCACTCAGCCAGAACCCGATTTGCTGGAAGACGGCCTCTCCGCCCGCCAGAATCACCGGCCAGGGGTCCGCTCCGCCCAGGCGCGGCGCAAACTCGAAGCCCCTGGCATGCAGATCGATCAGGCTGACTGTTGGCAGCAGCAGCGCCGCCAGCAGGAACAACAGCGCGGAGTGCCGATCGGTTCTGCGGTAGCTTCGAGTCCGAGGGTCGTTCGCCACTGATGCCGTAAAGCTTCTGGCCAACAGCGCCGCCGCGAACAGCAGATTGACGATCGCGCCCACCTCATAGGTGAACTCGGCCACCAAGCTGAGCGCGCCGCATATGATCAGGAATACGCTGCGATCGCTTTGCAGGTAGCGCAGGAAGAAATACACCGCGCAAACGTCGAGCGCGCAGAAAAGTACGTAGCCAACGACGTTGGTCCACAGGACCAGTTCGGAGGCGAGATACGCGATCGCGAACAGCAGGGCGATCAGCAGCGGGAAGAGCGTCTGCCTAAGACGCCCCTGGATCAGCAGCAGATGCAGCCCCAGCGCGACCAGGATGTGCAGGCACAAGCCGGCGATCTGCCAGGCGACGAAGTTGTACCGGAACAGGTAATAGAAGCTTCCCATCAGCAGATAAAGGACTGGCCGATACAGGATCGCATCGCCACCGGTGTCCGGAAGCGTCCGATTCCACGAGGGGGAGTGCGACAGGATGTCCCACAGGCTGTCGAACTGGCTGATATGGTGCAAATACACGAGGTGATCGGAGCGGGGAACGCCGGCGAAAATGCTGTCCCAGAAGACCCAGACGATGACAGCGGCGAGGATTGTGCGCTGCAGCCAGGGGTTGGTCAGGAGGAGCCACAAGCGCTCCAGCACGATTGGAACGTGGGCCCGCCACAGCGCGGCTGATGAGGCGGTTGGCGTCGGAGTCATACCGGTCCCTGCGCACCGAGCCTCAGCGGCCCGCAATGGGTTCATCGCAACGGATCACGTCCACGGATTCGGGGGTTAAGTGGAGCCTGGCCGCATTCAGATTCGCGGACTGTTCCGGCCACAGCGCGTCCGCAAGGGTTACGGGTGGCCGCCAGCCGGAATTCCTGCGCAGTCGAATTTCGTCGAACCACCAGAACGTCTCGTTTCCGCCGCACTTTGGGCTGACCACGAAATATCGCTGAGTCCGATCCCCGACCTGCTTGCGCCACGCCAGCAGACGATCGATGACATCCTGGCGGGGCGCCGCAAAATCGTATCGATACGCACGAGCGAGGACGCGCACCCCTGATGCGTTGGCGATCACAAGGAGCGCTAGCGCGACGACAACGCGCCTGCCGACTTCGGGCCGCCGGTGCGTTTTCCGGGGTTCTCTTTCCAGACCTGCAGGATCATGGTCCGGCTCGACATTCACCGAGCAGATCCGAGCCCGACCGACGCCCGCTGCTGCGGCCACTCCAATGCAGACGGCCAGGTTGGCGATGTAGCTGTAGTAGACGCTCGCCTGCAACACGTACTGGAGTCCTTTCGGTACCGATCTGCCGATCGCAATGATCATCGAGTACCCGAACAGGAAGATCGCGCACAAAACCAGAGCGAACATTGGCTCGCGCAGGGAGACACTACCGTGCCGCAGGCGTCTTAGGCCCAGGATGGCGCCAACCGCCAGCAGCGCGAGCGCAAGCAGGTTGAGCAGGCGAAGGACGGTTGGCCCCGACTTCGACACGCCGCAGATGGCGCGGCCAATGGCGGTGCAGTGATAGACGGTTGGCGCTAGCCAGGTGCTCAGCCAGAACGCGATTTGCAAGACAGCGTCCTCGACGGCCAGCAGGATCGCCGGCCAGAGTGGCAGTCCGTGCAGGCGCGGCGAAAAGCCGAAGCCCCTGACCCGCAAGTCGATCAGGCTGACCAGCGGAAACAGCAGCGCCACGAACAGGAACAGCAGCGCGCCCTGTCGATCGGTTCGACGGTGGCTTTGGGTCGTAGAGCCATTCGGCGCCGGCGCGTAAAAGCTCCTGGCAAAAAGCGTCGCCGCGAACAGCAGATTGACGATCGCGCCCGCCTCATAGGTGAACTCGGCCAACAGGCTGAGCGCGCCGCAGATGGCGAGGTCGACGCGCCGATCGCTTTGCAGATAACGCAGGAAGAAATAGACTGCGTAGACGTCGAGCGTGCAGAACAGGACGTAGCCGACGATATGGTTCCACAGGACGAGCTCGGAGGCAAAAAACCCGGTCGCGAACAGCAGAGCGATCATCAGCGGCAAGACCGTCCGCTTCAGGCGACCCTGGACCAGCAGCAGGTGCAGCCCCAGCGCGACCGCAATGTGCAGGCTCAAGCCGGCGATCTGCCAGGCAACGAAGTTGTATCGGAACAGGTAATAGAAGGTTCCCAGCACCAGATAGAGGATCGGCCTATACAGGATATAGTCGTCGCCGCCGGTGGGCATGGTCCGATTCCACGAGGGCGAGTGCGACAGGATGTCCCACAGGCTGTCGAACTGGCTGACCTGGTGCAGATACTGGACCTGATCGGATCGGGGAACGCCGCTCCAGATGCCGTCCCAGAAGACCCAGACGATGACAGCGGCGAGGATTGCGCGCTGAACCCAGGGGTTGGCCAGGAGGCGCCGCAAGCGCTCTAGCACGATCCCGATTTCGGGCGCCAGAACCAGAGTTCCCGCCAGAATTGGAAGTAGTAGGCCGCGCCCCAGCGCAGAATCTGCAGCTTGCGATGGCCGCCGATTCGCGCTGGCTCGCCGGCCGGCACCTCGCCAATGCGCTTGCGGGCTTTTGCTGCCCGCACCGACATCAGCGGTTCCCAGCTGATCACGGTCCCGAACAGGCGCTCGGGCAGCCGGTAGGACGCTTCCTCGTGCAGATCCAGTTCATAGATCAGCTGCTTGCTGAAAGCGCGATAGATCACCATGCAGTCGGTGTAGTGCGCGCCGTGCAGCAGATTGACGGTGCGGGTGAATAGCCAGTTGCCGAAGCCGGTGACGAGGTCGTCATCGTCGCTACTGGCCTCGCCCAGGTAGCGGCTGCCGATCACCAGGTCGTAGCCCTGGCGCATCTTTTCGATGATCGCTGGAATGATGGCCGGGTCGCAATTGCCGTCCGGGCTCAGGGTCAGCACGATATCACCGGTGATCTGCGGCAGCACTTCAAGGTAGGCGTGGCGGATCCCGGAGCGTTGTTGAACGTGAACCGGGAAACCGTTGTCGCGGCACCATTCAATCGTCCCGTCCGTCGATTGGCCATCGACGACGAGGAACTGGTCGTACCACGAGCGGTCGATCTTGGGCAGGATATGCCGAACGCCATCGATCTCGTTCAACGTGAGCGCGACGATCGTGACGCTCAGACGCGTGTGCGCCGCGCCAGCACGAACTTCAGCAGATATCGTACTGCCACCAGCGCCAGGATCGCGGTCGAAAGGCCGAGAAATCCGTGCCATAGCATTGCGGACGTTCCGGCGAGCGGAATCGATCCGGCCTCCTTTCCGATCCATGCCACCAGCAAGCTGGGTGGCGTCAGAAATGCCAGGGTCGCCGCCGCGTAGGGCAGGAACCTGACCGACGTCAAACC
>Ga0307477_10002223_pt1 | contig 15201 bp, 11 predicted proteins | sample atmos_gasesECM2C_FD_203316 | JGI IMG/M metagenome (GOLD analysis project Ga0307477, IMG submission 203316) | Hardwood forest soil microbial communities from Morgan-Monroe State Forest, Indiana, United States - atmos_gasesECM2C_515 | ecosystem: Environmental > Terrestrial > Soil > Temperate...
CCACTAAAGGGCAACTGTTGCTGCCGCGGAACCTGGATTAGGATGACAGCGCAGACACGGGAGCGGGTGCGAATGGCACATCATCGACTCAGCCGTTCAAAGCGGTGGCTCGCCAGGGCTCCGTATTTGGTTGCGCCCGCGATTCTGGCGGCGGTTGTGCTGCTTTGGGCGCGAAGTTATCTGCCCAGTGAATTCTTTGCCTTCAGCCGTGAGGGGAGGCTGATTCTCGTCTTTGTCGACAAGCCGACTTCAGGCATGTTCGTGCACGGGGCCATATCCGAAGGGATTGTCGATATCGACGGCCCTTATGTAGAGCAGACGCTGGGCTCTTTGCGCTCATCGGCCCGTACTCATATGTCAGATCCCGGGCTTGAGCTCATTTTCGGGCCCGCCGGGGGCGGCGGCTGGGCGCAATATCGCATCCTGGCCGTCTCGTATGCTTACATCGCATCGGTTTTGGCCTTGTTGTCGGCATGGTCCATTCTCGCGTTGCGCCGGGCCCGGCCGCGCTGGCTTGACGGCCATTGCCGTACCTGTGGATATGACATTCGCGAGAACACCGAGCGCTGTCCCGAATGCGGAACGGCGATCCCGCAAACGATCCAAGGGGCCTCGTGAGGCGAACTTCTCATTTCACCGGCGCCATCCACATTCGGGACATCGGCTGGGTGTGGCTCGGAGGTCGTAGCCGCACTTTGGGCACTGAAGGCGGGCGATGCGAATCCCATCGCGTTGGCGGACGAGCCACGGACGCAGCCAGACGGCAAAGGCGAGCAATGCGGTTATCGCGAAGCCGAGGAGAACGGCCCAGGCCAAATGCACCTTCTCGGCGGATTCGACCGCGTCCACGTCCATGTCGTAAAGCGACGTGATCGTTCTGTCCGGGTCGTGTATCGGCCGCACGTGAAGAGTTCCGAATACCCGAGCGACGCTGTCGATGTCGTAGAGCTTTATGGACCGTCCGGAGCGGGCGGTGAGGAAAAGCCGCTCCTGTACGAGCGGCGGACCTGGCCACGAGCTCACTCGCGGCACAATCTGAATCCGCCGGGGCGGCGAGGGAGATGAATAAGATGAGTACATGTGTCCGTCGATCTCGACGCGCGTTCGGTCGAGCTTTCGAAACTTCAGTGGTACGTCATTGAGCGTGCCGTGCTGTCCGTCGAACCAGAAGGCGCCCATTGCGCGAAGGTCGACGCGACGATAGCTCAAGTGCAGAATCCAATCGGAGATGTCGGGGAACCGCCACGCCGCAAATCCGAGGACTGCCGGAAGTAGTGTGACGATGCATCTGGTGCGCGCGGTAATAGGCAAACTCGCCGGTGATGAACCATCAGACGTTGATGGCCAAGTGGAGGGGAATGGCGCGGACGTTTCGGCGGCGCGGGCCTGAGGGATGGCGGGCCGGGGGCGCGCCGACTCTTCGGCGGGCATTGGCCAGGCGGTACTGGACAGCGCGGACCGTGGTGCCCAGGTGCCGGGCAATCCGCCGCGTGGTCCATCCGCGCCGGTAGAAAAGCGCCCAGGCGATCCGCTGACAGTCCGTCAAACCTTCGATGAGCGTTGTCATATTGAGCGCCCTTCACTATATAGCGCGCCAGCGAAGGTTTTTGCGTTGGACCGTTGGCACCATGAGACTTACGACATTGAATCGATTCCCAGAATCCGGGGAAATCCATTAATATACACAATATAAGTGTTTTGGATAACTTTTTGATGCATTTTTCGTTAATTTGGGTAATTCGATCTGCCTCGGAAATCGAGGAAAAATTAGATTTTTTTTAGGGTTCGGCCGGCGGCTGGTATCCGAGCGGCAATCTACGTAGATTTGACGCCCTGTCGCAGACCTTGTTTAGAAGGAGGAGCCGTCATGTCCAACCCGCAATGGAGCAGCAAGAAGGATTTCAAGTTTTCCGCCGGGCCGTGGAATCTGCACGGCGGGGCCGATCCGTTCGGGCCGCCGGTGCGGGCGGAGCGGACGTTTGCCGAGAAGCTCAAGACTTTCAAGGACCTCGGTTTCGAGTACGTGCAGTTTCATGATGATGACGCGGTGCCGGATGATTTTTCCGCCGCCCAGCGGGATCAGAAGGCGAAGGAAGTCCGCAAGATGCTGGACGATCATGGCCTCAAGGGCGAGATCTGCGCGCCGCGGCACTGGGAGCACGCCCACGGCATCGACGGCCCGGTAACCAGCAACAACGCGGCCGACCGCAAATGGGCGGTCGAACGCGGCAAGCGTTGCATCGACGTGGCCCGCGTGTTGGGGATCGAGCGGTTCGTCTGGTGGCCGGCCCGCGAAGGCACTTACATCCGCGAATCCAAGGACGCGGCCACCAGCTTCAACCGGATGATCGAATTCCTCAACGCGATGCTCGAGTACGACAAGACCATTCGCATCCTCGGCGAAATGAAGCCCAACGAGCCGATGGACTTGATGTACTTGCCGACGACCGGCCATTTCCTGGCGCTGGCGTACAAGAGCCGCGATCCCGATCGCGTCGGCGTGCTGATCGAGTCGGCCCACGCGATCCTGGCCGGGCTGGATCCCAGCGACGAGTTCGCCTACGCACTGTTTCACAAGAAGCTCTGGGGCGTGCACCTCAACGATCAGAACGGGCCCAAATACGACCAGGACAAGGCGTTTGGCACGGTAGACCTGCGGCGGGCGTTCAACCAGGTGGACGTGCTGGTCCGCCATGGGTATGGCAAACATGGGGAAGTCGTGGGGCTTGATGTCAAAGCGATGCGCACCCAGCCCGCCGAGAAGGCGTTCCTGCACCTCAAGCACTCGAAGGAGATTTTTCTCGATCTGGTCGATCTCGTCCACACCATCGACCGCAAGGCCTGGCTGGAATATGTCGATGCGCGGGATTATGAGGGACTGGAACGGTTCATCGTAAAAAATCTAATGGGGATCAGGGGATAGATTGGATGCTCATTTAAACGCGAAGGCGAAGGGAAGAAGGCGGAAGAGAGAAGACCGAAGTCAGAGGACAGTAGAGGACGAAATCGAATTGGACGCCCGGCTTGTCCTTTTGTCCTTTCCCGCATTTTCTTCGCGGCTTCGCGCTTCGCGTTTAAAAATTCCTGGCGCCTGACGGCTCACCGGCCGTGAAGCAGATCGGAGACGACATTCGACGACCAGGATTTGGGCGGCTTGCTGTTCAGCAGATCGCGAAGATTGTAGTGAGTGAAGCGCGCGGCGCTGGCGACGTGAGTGGAATCGGCGTTGGCCACCCAGAAGTCAAGCGTGTCCGGCTCGAACAGGACCGAGTGAATGTTGCTGGTCATGCAGACCGGGCGGGACATGAGCCTTCGCGCCGCTTCGGCATCGAACGAGCCGTAGCCGTCCTTCACGCGCTGGCACAACGTCTCGTAACGATCCCCGGCGGACAGCAACACGGCATCGGCAAATCCGTGAGGAAGCTGCGGGACCGCTTCGCCCGGGTGGACCACGCGAAATTCGCCGGGCGTGGCCTCGATGCCGACCGCCCGCATCGCCTTGCCGTCTGAAATAACGTAGTAGTAATGGCAGGTCCGCGGGGCATCCCGCATGATGCGGATCGCGTCTTCCAGCGTATTGGCTTTTTCCATGACTTCGCGGAGAAGCTCGGCCATCGGCTTGCCGTCCCAGTCGCCGTAGCCGTTGCCTCCCATTTCTCCGATGCTGATTCCCTTTTCGTTCATGGCCGTGACCGAGCCGATGAAACCCGCGTAGCCGATGTTGACCCAGGCGTTGCCGTAATCGGGCTGATAAACCATGACCACCGCGTTCTGCTCCAGGCCGACGCCGCGCAGGTAATCCAGCACGCGGCCGTGGTACATGTGACCGTCCCGGGTCGCCTGGCCGAACAGCGAAAAGCCGGTGCAATGGAACAGCTCGGGGAAAAAGTTGGCCAGCCGGGCTTCCTGGCGGTCCAGGTGGGCGGCATCCGCCATCGCGTCCATCTCGGCCAGGTATCGCTTGTCCATGTACGGCTCGAGCCGGGCCTCGGCGTTCTCGACCTCGCGGAAGAACCACTTGCCTTGGTCGAACGAGCTGGCGACGCCCACGCCGTACAGGATGTGATTGCAGATCCGGCGGCATTCGCTTTTCAGCAGCGTTCCCTGCTGGCGTCCCATTTCGTCGGCAGATCCCTTGAGAAACAGCACGCGCGTGCCGTCGATCAGCTCGAGACGGCCCTTGCCTTCGGCAGCGACGAGCTGCCGCTCGCCTGCCGCCTCGCCCAGCGGCGCGACCTTCTCGGTCAAAATCTTCGGGCCGACGGCCAGGAACCTGACCAGGTGCGACACCGCGGTCGTCTCAACGTCTTCGCCCGGGGCCGCGTGAAGTTGCCACTTTTGCGGTTCCCAGGCTTCCACCAGGCGGACGCTCGATACATCCACCTGCACGTCGATCTGATTTCCGTCCGTGTAAGTCAACCGCAACGGCAGATGATCGCCTTGGCGGAGCCACAGCCGGGCGCGGCCGTCCGGAACGCGCAAAATGGCCGCGGCTTCCGGCAGCAACCCGATCCGCAGTACGTCGCAAGGTTGGCCGCCGATCTTTTCCGATTCCTCCTGCTCGACCGCCACCGTGTACGGCAGCATCGAGAGCTTCAGCCGCGAGAGGGGCAACGCAAACGGCGAAAGCCTGGTCTGATCGAGCCGGTCGGGCTCGGCCCTGAACAGCGCCACGCCGGGCTTGCCCAGCACGGCGAACTTCTTTTGTGGCTCATCGACCCAAAGGTCATTGCCATCCCGCCCGGCCAGCATCGTAAAGCCGCCCGCCGTGCCTTCGAGGCGCAGGCGGTCGGGCGCCTGATACGCCAGATCGAGTTCCAGCCCCGCGACCTCATCGGGCAATCCCCGCGATCTGACGAGCTTGCAGTGGGCGACGAGCGTGTGGGACGCGGCGGCGCCCTTGCCTTCTACCAGATCGGCCCACGTCGTCAGCGCTTCGGAGAGCAGTTGCCGCGCGCTGGGCCGCGACTCCTGGGCGATGGCCGCGGGCGGCGTCAAGGACGAAACGATTGCACAGACAACTATCGTGGAGATGGAGAAGACATGATGGCGTGCCATAAGATTTTGACACTACGATCCCCCGGCTTGACCGTCAATGCGCACCGACTGGAACCGAATCACCCGCCGCTGGCTTGGCCGGCTCAGTCTCAGTTTTCTGGCAATCGGCTTTGTGCTGGGCTGGGAAGGATACAAGCGGTATCAAGCCCTCGGCGGCGCGGCCGACTGGTGGACGCTGCTCTACTTCCTCGCCGCGGCATTGAGCGTCGTGCTGGGCTTCATCGGCGTCAGCGAAAGGCATCGGCCGTTATAGTAGAGTTGTGCGGGATTGCCGGACGAATTCGAGCAAATTTACACGCAGGCAGTCGTTCAAGAGCCACCGCCACCGCGAAAAATCTGTAAGTTCCCTATCGGCTCGTTTTGCTCCTGGAGGTAATGATTATGGGAGTGGGGGAGGTCTGAAACCAGGCGGCGGGGAGGTTCCAACGTCACCCCCGGCGTTGAGCGAAGCGGTAGCCGGCACAAGCCGTTTCAATCCTTTTTGCCTGTAACAAAATCCCGGCCGGATGGTCCTGCACCTTTTTATGACATGACTCACCAGGAGTTGCTTCAACTCGCGATCGAGCATCACCGGTCCGGCCGGTTGGCGAAGGCGGAGGCGCTATATCGAGCGGTCTTGGCGGAGCAGGGGGATCATGCCGAGGCTTGGCGGCTTTTGGGCTTGGTCGAGCACCAATCGGGGCGGAATGAAGCGGCGATGGAATCGCTTCGCCGGGCGATCGCGCTGAACCCGGCCGCGGCGGATTACCACAGCAACCTCGGCGTGGTCTTCGCCGATGCGGGTCAGTTCGACGAGGCGATTGCGGAGTTTCAATCGGCGGTATCGCTGAGGCCGGAGAATGCCGAAACGTTGGGCAACCTTGGAAATGCGCTTCAGGCCAAAGGGGAGTTGGACGAAGCGATTGGCATCTACGGCAAAGCGCTGGCCTTGCGGCCAAACCTTCCCGGCATGCATTTCAGTCTCGGCAATGCGCTGCGCGCCCGAGGGCGGTGGGAGCAGGCGATCGCCGCTTACCAGCAGGCCCTGGCGATAACGCCGGGTTATGCGGACGCGTGGGTGGCGCTGGGGGTGGTGTTCAAGGAGGCCGGAGAGTTGGAGCAGGCGATCGCGGCGTACCGCCGGGCCCTTGCGCTGCGCCCCGGCTTCGCCGAGGCATGGAGCAATCTCGGGGCAGCGCTTCAGGAGAAGGGAGAACTGGATGAGGCGATCGCCGCCTACCAACGGGCGCTGGCGCTGCGGCCGGACCTTGCCGAAGCTCACAGCAATCTCGGCAATGCCCTCAAAGAGACGGGGCAGCTTGATGAGGCGATCGCCTCATATCGGCGATCCGAGTCGCTCAAGCCTGATTCACGCACCGCCGGCAATTTGCTCTACGCACTTTACGCCCATCCGGATTACGGGCCGCGGCGCCTGTTGGAGGAGCATTCGCGCTGGAACGAAACGTATGCCAAGCCACGTTGTGGCACAGCCGCCCCCGGCTGTGATTGGCCTAACACAGCCGGGGGCGGCTGTGCTACACGGAAGCTGCGAATCGGCTACGTATCTCCCGACCTGCGCGATCATCCGGTGGGGCGGTTTCTGCTGCCGCTGCTGGAACACCATGACCGCAGCGGATTCGAGATTGTTTGTTATACCGATGTCCGCCGGCCGGATGCGGTGACGCATCGGCTTGCCGCACATGCAGACATCTGGCGCAACTCCGCGGGCCTTTCTGATGACGAGCTGGCTGCGATCATCCGCCAGGATCGCATCGACATCCTGGTTGATCTGGCCATGCACACGAAGGACAACCGGCTGCTGGTCTTTGCCCGCACGCCAGCGCCCGTTCAGGTCACCTACCTGGCATATTGCGGCACCACCGGATTACAGACGATGGATTACCGGTTGACCGATCCATACCTCGACCCGCCTGGCGCGAGCGACGAGTTTTATTCGGAGAAGTCTATCTGGCTGCCGCACACCTATTGGTGCTACACGGCTCTGCCAAAGGCCGGCGAAGTCGGACCGCTGCCGGCACTGTCGGCCCGCCGAGTCACCTTCGGTTGCCTCAACAACTTCGCGAAGGTGACGCGGGCCATGGTGGAATTGTGGGGTCAGATTCTGCAACGAACCTCCGGTTCGCGCCTCGTGCTTCATTGCCGCAAGGGGAGTCACCGTGAACGAGTCATTGAGCGATTCGGTCGGATGGGCGTCGGCGCCGATCGGATCGAATTGGTGGATTTTCTGCCCACCGCCGAATACCTCGATCGGTATCGTCAGATCGATATCGCGCTCGACCCGTTTCCCTACGGCGGCGGGACCACGACTTTTGATGCGCTCTGGATGGGAGTGCCCGTCGTCAGCTTGGCCGGCCAGACGGCCGTATCTCGTGCCGGGCTGAGTATCCTTTCCAATCTTGGCCTTGCGAACGCTTTAGTGGCTCGCACGCCTGAGCAATACCTTCAAATTGCCACGGCGCTGGCGTTTGATCTCTCGAGGCTCGCAGGGCTTCGGTCAACGCTGCGGGATCGAATGCGATCGTCGCCGCTGATGGACGCCCCGGCATTTGCCCGTGATCTCGAGGCGGCCTTCCGCGACATGTGGCAAAGTACTCTGAGGGAGAGTGCCCCCTCCCCGTCCCTCTCCCGGAGTACCGAGGGAGGGGGAAAAGCCCATCAAGTCTGATAACCAAGCATCCTTGCTCATCGCCCCCGCAGGGGGTAAGTTTCTACACTTTCCCTCGTTTTGTTCGGGTCCGCTTCGCGGACTTCGGTGAGGCGATTTACATTCACTTGGAGAGTTATCGTGTCCCCCCACTTTCGCCGCAGCTCGCACCTGTTTACCAGCGAATCTGTCACCATGGGCCATCCCGACAAGGTGGCCGATCAGATCAGCGACGCCGTGCTTGATGCCATCCTCGCCCAGGACCCGCGGGCGCGGGTCGCGGTCGAGACGCTGGTCACCACCGGCCAGGTCGTACTGGCGGGGGAAGTGACGACGACCGCATACGTGGATGCGGCACAAGTCGCCCGCGACGCGATCAAGGAAATCGGCTACGTGGATCCGAAGATCGGCTTCGATGCCTTCAGTTGCGGCGTGTTGACAGCGATCCACAGCCAGTCGCCCGACATCGCCCGCGGGGTGGACAAAGCTGATGACGACGCCAAGGAGCAGGGGGCCGGCGACCAGGGCCTGATGTTCGGATACGCCACCGACGAAACGGACATGTTCATGCCGCTGCCGATCCACCTGGCCCATCGCATCGTCGAGCGGCTGGCGGAGCTGCGGCAGCGCAACAAGCTCCCGTGGCTGCGGCCTGATGGGAAGAGCCAGGTCACGATCGAATACGAAAACGAGCGGCCCAAGCGGGTCCACACCGTCGTCGTGTCAACCCAGCACGATGAGAGCGTCATCGATCGCAAGAAGGATGCGATCACCGAAAGAGCCAAGCGCGAGATCATCGAGCAGGTCATCAAGCCGGTGATTCCAAAGAAGCTGTGGAACGACGACATCATCTTTCACGTCAACCCTACGGGAAAATTCGTGGTGGGTGGGCCGCACGGGGACACCGGCCTGACCGGCCGCAAAATCATCGTCGATACCTACGGCGGCCGCGGAGCGCACGGCGGGGGCGCGTTCAGCGGCAAGGACCCCTCCAAGGTCGATCGCTCGGCCAGCTACATGGCACGCTATATCGCCAAGAACGTCGTCGCCGCGGGGCTGGCGCGCAATTGCGAAGTGCAACTGGCGTATGCGATCGGCGTAGCCAATCCCGTGAGCGTGACGGTGAGCACCGAGAATACCGCGGTTATCCCTGAGGACCAGATCGCCCAGTTGATCTGCGAGCAGTTCCCCTTGACTCCGCGCGGGATCATCAAGCACCTCGATCTTCTTCGACCGATCTACAAGCAGACCGCCCGGCACGGCCATTTCGGCCGCGAGCATGCAAACGGCGGATTCACCTGGGAAAAGACCGACAAGGCCGACACGCTGGCGAAGGCCGCGGGAATCCTGCGCCGCGCGGGTTAGGCTTCCGGGCGAAGCCTTCAATCACGGGTTGTGAAACATCGCGGGCTGGGAGGTGGGGACGAGCCGGAAGATCTGGCCCGTGCCTGGCTCATAGACGTCGCGGCCGTCTCGCACCTGCATGCGGCCGGCGTCGAGGATGTAGAGCGTGCCATCGGGCCCGAATTTCACGTCGACCGGACGCTCCAGCAAATTGAGGTTCTTGGGATCAATGCGGCTGGCGGGCCCGCCGGCCGTGTTACTCACAAAATCCTCGACCTTTTTGTGTTCCCAATCGACCAGGACCACCTTGTATCCGACCTGGAATATCGGGTAGCCGCTGGTGTCGAAGGGTGCGCGATCACCACAGAGCGCGACGACCGCGCGCCGGGCGAAGGGCTTGAACGGCCCGTCTACCGGAGCGAAATCGAGCTTTGCCGCGCCCGAGAGTGGCGCAAAGACGCCGCGGACCAGCGAATCGGTCGCGCGTTCCAACGGAACGGTCTTGGGATCGCCGATGGTCCGATCCTCGTCGATCACGAACAACACCCGCTGATAGCCGGTGCGGGCGATCGTCTCTTGGGGAGGCTGGAACTTGTCAAGATAGACGGGCTGAAGGTCGGTAGTGTAGTCCGGCCATCCGTACCAGGTCGGCCGGCCGCTGCCCCCGGCGGGGATGAGCCGCAGCAGCGCATCGGGATCGTTCTTGACCGGGCGGGTTCCGCGCAGCTCCATTCCCTCGTTTGTGAAAAAGAACCAGGCCCCGTTGTAGGCGATGCCGCGCGGGCAGCGAATTCCGTGGGCCTCGACGCGGATGCCGCCGCCGTCCGGCGAGCAGGAATAGATCGCCGCGTTCGGGAGCTCCTTGCCCTCCACTTCGCTTTGATCGCTGACGTTAAAGGGCTGAAAGGGCCCGGTGCGGGCAATGTCCGCCGGCCCGAACAAGCCGGAAAACGGGTTGGGCGAGTCGAAGCGATAGCCGCGAAGATACAGACGCCCCAGGGGCAGGTCGTGAACTTTGGGATGGTCCTGAACCCACTGCCAATTATCCAGGCCGACGACGCTGCTGTTGGTGGCAGCGCCCACGCCGAAGAACAGACGTCCCTGTACCGGATCGATGGCCAGGTCGGTCACGGAGTAATCGCCCTGGGTGGGAAGATTGGCGACGACCGTACGATACCCGCCGTGACGGTCGATGGCGGTGATGCGGCCCAGGCCGTTTTCGTCCCGGTGCGAGACGTAGATGCGATCCTTGTAGACGATCATGCCGCCGATCGGGCCATACATCTCGAAGCGCGGGCGGCCGATGTCGATCAGCAGCCGTTGGCCGTACGGATAGACGGTCTCGATGCGCCCGTCCCGGTGGAAGGCCAGGATCCGCGGCTCCTGGTCGTAATTTCCGCCTTCGGCGACGAGCAGCGATCCGTCGCTGGGGTCCCACGCCATCGATGTCGGCGCCGACAGCCCTCGAATGTAGGGCTGAACTGCAAAACCAGGGGGGTATCGGAGAAGGCTGCGGTCGATCGGAACCTGTAGATTGTACGGAAGCATCCGCGGGTGCGGGCCGCAGCCGGGCAGAAGGGACCAAAAAATGAGACCCAGGATTTGCGCGCCTCGCACAGCATCCTGCGCTGGAAAACCCGCGATGCGCGATCGGAAAGCCCTGATCTTTGCTTCCATCGAACTTCGGCTCATACCAGCTCCCGAAGAACCCCGGCCCGTTACAGCCGCAAATCGCCAAGTCGGAGTCGCACAGCTCATATCTTGACGGCTCTGACCAGTTCCTTCACGTGCTCGACGCTGCTTTGGAACATTTTGCGCTCGTTGTCGTCGAGGTCGATCTCGATGATGCGTTCGACGCCATTGGTTCCGAGCAGGCAGGGGACGCCGACGAAGTACCCGCCGACGCCATACTCCTTGTCGCAATACGCGGCACAGGGGAGGATGCGTTTCTTGTCGCGGATGATCGCCTCAGTCATCTGCACGGTGGCCGCCGCGGGGGCGTAGTAGGCGCTGCCGGTTTTGAGAAGCTGGACGATTTCGGCGCCGCCCTTTCGAGTCCGGTCGATGATTTGTTCGAGCCGAGTCTGGGGGATGAGCTGGGTGATCGGAATCCCGCCAGCGAAGGTGTATCGCGACAGCGGGACCATGTCGTCGCCGTGCCCGCCCAGCAACAGGGCCTGCACGTCTTCCACGCTACACCCGATCTCGGCCGCCAAAAAACTGCGGTAGCGCGCCGTGTCGAGCACGCCGGCCTGGCCCACAATCCGGCTGGTCTTGAATCCGGAGGCCTTCCACGCCACGTAGACCATCGCGTCCAGCGGGTTGCTGACGACGATCATGACCGCGTTGGGCGAATGCCTGGCCACGTTGGCGGCCACGCTCTTGACGATTCCGGTGTTGATGCTGATGAGGTCGTCGCGGCTCATCCCCGGCTTGCGGGCGACCCCTGCGGTGACGACCACTACGTCGCTGTCGGCCGTGGGCTCGTAGCTGGTGGCCCCGGTGATGCTGGCGTCGAATCCCTCGACGGGCGAGGCTTCATAAAGGTCCAGCGCCTTGCCCTGCGGCATCCCCTCGACCTGGGGAATATCGACCAGAACCAGGTCTCCAAGCTCCTTGGCCGCGGCCCAGTGAGCGCAGGTTGCGCCGACGTTGCCGGCGCCGATGATGCTGATTTTCGCGCGTCGCATGAATGGTCCTTTCCTTCCTACCGTGGTGCGGCGATTATCGGAAAACGAATCGCGGATGCAATTGGGCGCAACAGACGGGAGCCCTCTCCATGCGAAAGTTGATTTTGATCAAACACGCGCGGCCGCAGGTGAATGAAGGGTTGCCGCCCGAGCAGTGGAGTCTGTCGGAAGAGGGGCGGCGTTCATGTGGGCCGCTGGCCGATGCGCTTTGCGTTCACGACCCTGCCTTGATTGTGACCAGCACCGAAGCCAAAGCGCGGGAGACCGGCAGGCTCATCGGCGCGGCGCTGCGGCGGCCCGTTGCCGTCGCGGAGAACCTTCACGAACACGACCGAGGCAACGTGCCGTTGTTGCCCGGCAGTGAATTCATCAGCCTGATGGCGTTGTTTTTCAAGGATAGAGCGCGGCTGGTCCTGGGACGCGAAACCGCGGAGCAGGCGTTGTGCCGGTTCGGCGCCGCGGTCGATTCGGTGCTGCAAGCGCATCCGCAAGGAAACATCGCGATCGTCACGCACGGCACGGTGCTGGCGCTATTTGCTGCCGGGCATGGCGCCGGGGATGCCTTTCAATTGTGGCGGCAAATGGCCTTGCCGTCGGCGATCGTGTTTGCCGTCCCCGGCTTCGAGCTGATCGCGAAGATGGACAAAACTTAGCCGCCCAGAAGCCCCAACGCGGTGCGGAGACGCTTGGTGAGGCTCGGCGGTGGCACGGGTCGAGTGATGGTCGCCACCTGGTAATGATTGGGCTTGGCAGCGGTCGATCCGACTTGCACGAAGTATGTACCGGCCCCCAGCGTCACGGTGACGGAGATCGACCGTTTGCCGGTCCGGCTGAGGATCACGTTCTGGTTCGCATCCAGCAGTTCCAGGGTGACGCCCTTCTGCTGGGCCGAGAGGTTGATGGTCACGATCTGGGACTGGGTGAGGGTAAATGAGTAGAAGTTATTGATGGCGGGGCCGGCGGCAACGCCGCTCACGGCTTTGCGCCCTTTCTTGGGCAGGTTCCCGACGTTATTGGAGGGCTTGACGATGTTGACGTTGAAGCTGCCGAGCGTGCCCGCGCTGGCGGGATTGCCGGCGGTGTCGGTCACGGCGTTGGCCTGGAGATTGACAGTGTAGGTCCCGTCGGCCGTGTAGGCCCAGGCGCCGCCTGGGGCGGTAATGGTGTAAGTAGCAGTCAGGGTCGGGCCATCGCCACCGGGGTTGACGCCGGACAGCGTTGCCAGTTGGCTAAAGCTGCCGGGTCCGGTGACCAGAATATCGCTGCCATCAAGCGTCGCGGCGCGAACCGCGACATTGTCGCTGTACGTGACGGTAAAAGAGTAGGATGAGGCTCCGCCGTTGGTGATATTGCTCAGCGTCGCCGTGGCGGTCGGCGGCGTCGTATCGGCCTGCGGGGTGACCGACATGCTCATGAAGTTACTGGAATAGGTACCGACGTCGTCGGTGACCGCGGCCTGAATCGAGTAAGTACCGCTGGCGGCGAACGTGTGGCTGATGCTCGATGAATTCCCGGTGACGTTCTGGATCGCCGAGCCGTCGCCCCAGTTGATCGCCCAGCCAAGGATCGAATGGCCCGGGTCGCTGGCGGAGAGGCTCAGCGTGTAAGGCTGGAACTGCGCAACCGAAGCGTTGCCGGAAATCTGCACCAGCGGCGCCACGTGGAGCACATTCACGACGACGGGATTTGCCGCACCATGAGTGCCAAGATCGTCGGTAATGCTGCCGCTGATCGTGCAGGTGTTGGGCCCGATGGCAAAGGTGTGAGGCACCGATGACGGGTTGCCGCTGACGTACTGCGCCGCCGTGCTGTCGCCCCAGTTGATCCACCAGCCCTGGATGGTATGGCCGGGGTCGGTCGCCGAGAGGTTCAGCGTATAAACCGCGTGCTCGTTGACCGACGACGCGCCGGAGATCGCAAAGACGGGGTTGGTCGTGACAGACACGGCCTGGGTATTGGCGTTCCAGGAGCCGTCCGAGTCGGTTACCGCGGCCGAGACGGTATAGCTGCCGGTCGAGGCGAAGCTGTGGGTCGCCGAGGTCGCGTTGCCGGCAACAGTTTGTGCGGCCGATCCGTCGCCCCAGTTGATGACCCACTGGCTGACTGTCTCGTTGGCCGGTTCGGTCACGGAAAGCGACAGGGTGTAATTGCCGTTGACGGTAACGGCTGAAGAGCCGTTGATTGTGACCGTGGGCGGCACGTCGTTGACGGTCACGCCAAGCGAGCCGGAGTTGGGATGCGTCCCGTTTTCGTCCACCACGTCCACGCTGATGTTCTCGACGCCGGCGTCGGCAAAAACGTGCGTATGGGCCCCGGCGGTCGTGAATGTCTGCGAGCTGCCGTCGCCCCAGTGGATGATGTAGGAACTGACCGTATCGGCGCCAGGGTCGGTCACGGCGCCGAGAGTCAGGGTGTAGATCGAACCCTCGTTGACCGAGGCGGCGCCGCTGAGGGCGATGCTCGGCGGGACATCAATCACGGTAACCCCGACGTTGTTGGCCGCCGCGTAGGTGGCGACATCGTCGGTCGCGGACGCGCTGATAGTCCAGGTATGCGGGCCCACGGCGTAGACGTGGTTCACGCTCGAGAGGTTGCCGGTCACCGTCTGCACCGCCGATCCATCCCCCCAGTTGATCGACCAGCTCTGGATGGTGTGGCCGGGGTCGGAGGCGGACAGATTCAGCGTGTATGGCGATCCCTCGTTAACCGATGACGCCCCGGAGATCGAAAGCGTCGGCGGCACGTGCAAGACGTTGACCGCGACGTTGTTGGCGGCGCCGTAGGTTCCCACGTCGTCGGTGGCGGAGGCGGTGATGGTATAGCTGTGCGGCCCGGTGGCAAATGTATGGGTCACCGAGGATGGGTTGCCGCTGACGGCCTGCACCGCCGAGCCGTCGCCCCAGTTGATTGCCCACGAGCTGATGGTGTGATTGGGGTCGGAGCCGGACAGATTCAACGTATACTGCGTCTGTTCATTCGCCGACGATGCCCCGGAGATCGAAAGCGTCGGCGGCACGTGCAAGATGCTGACGGGCACCGTGTTGCCGGCGTTGTAGGTCGTGCTCGAACTGTCGGTGGCGGTGGCGGAGATGGTGTCGCTGTGAGGGCCGACGGCGTAAGTGTGGGTGACGGTCGATGGATTTCCGCTGACGGCCTGGACCGCCGAACCGTCGCCCCAGTTGATCGACCATCCGGTGACGGTGTTGTTGGGATCGTTGGCCGCGAGGTTAAGGGTGTAGACGGCCCCTTCGTTGACGCTGGCCGCTCCCGAGAGAGCAAATGTGGGCTGGGCCTGCGTCGCGGCGAGCGTGCCGCTGACGGTGTACTGCCCGAGGTCGCCGTACTGGCCGTAGCTCTTGACGACCAGGTAATACTTGCCGGGGTTGAGGGTCGCGGTGATGGTCTGACCCAGGGTGGCGGCACTGTTGGCGACGGCGATGACGTTGTTGTTGGCATCGTGCAGTT
>Ga0307477_10002224_pt1 | contig 15195 bp, 16 predicted proteins | sample atmos_gasesECM2C_FD_203316 | JGI IMG/M metagenome (GOLD analysis project Ga0307477, IMG submission 203316) | Hardwood forest soil microbial communities from Morgan-Monroe State Forest, Indiana, United States - atmos_gasesECM2C_515 | ecosystem: Environmental > Terrestrial > Soil > Temperate...
GGTGGTGCAATGACGTGCGCCGCGCCGCGCGGCGGGCGCGCGCACCATGCGTGCGCCGTGCGCGCGACCGCGCTACGGCCAGTCACCTAACGCGTCATGATCTGATCGAACACGCCGCCGTTGCTGAAGTGCGTGCTTTGCGCGCGCGCCCAGCCGCCGAAGTCGGCGATCGTCGCGAGCTTGAGCGACGGGAAGTTCGCGGCGTAGCGCGCCGCCACCTGGGCGTCGCGCGGACGGAAGCCGTGCCGCGCGATGATCTCCTGACCTTCGCGGCCGTAGAGGTAGGCGAGATAGGCGCGCGCCACCTCGCGCGTGCCGTGGCGCAGCGCCACCTTGTCGACCACCGCCACCGGCGGCTCGGCGAGAATGCTCACCGAGGGCACCACGATCTCGAGCTTGTCGGCCCCGACCTCGCGCTGCGCCAGCAGCGCTTCATCTTCCCAGGCGAGCAGCACGTCGCCGAGGCCGTTGTGCACGAAGGTGGTTGCCGCGCCGCGTGCGCCGGCATCGAGCACCGGCACGTTGCGGAACAGCCGGCGGACAAATTCGCGCGCCCTGACATCGTCGCCCCCGGGCTGCGCGCGCGCCCATGCCCACGCGGCCAGATAGTTCCAGCGCGCACCGCCAGAGGTCTTGGGGTTCGGGGTGATCACTGCCATGCCCGGACGCACCAGATCCCCCCAGTCGCGGATCGCCTTGGGATTCCCGCGACGCACCAGGAACACGACAGTGGACGTGTAGGGTGAGCTGTTGTCCGGCAGCTGGCTCTGCCAGTTGAGCGGCAGGAGCTTGCCCTGCCTGGCAATTTCGTCGATGTCGGCCGCCAACGCCAGCGTGACCACGTCGGCCGCGAGTCCCTCGATCACCGAGCGTGCCTGCGTCCCGGAGCCGCCGTGCGACTGGTCGACGCGCACCTGCTGGCCGGTCTGCGCGTGCCAGTAGCGCGCGAAGGCAGCGTTGTATTCAGCGTACAGCTCGCGGGTGGCGTCATACGAGACGTTGCGCAGCGTGACGCGCGCGCCGTTTTCCGTCGGATTCGGTCCGCTGCACGCAGTGAGTGCAGTCAGCGCCGCGGGCAGGAGGACACACAGCGCACCGGCAGCAGCGAAGCCGCTCGCCCGGTGAGTCGCTGACATGCGCCGCCTCAGGCTGGCAGGCGCAACGCGCGCCGCAGGTGCGGCTCGAGCGCCGTCGCACAGGCTGCGACGCTGCGCGGCCCGCCGAGCACGGACAGCTGGGTCATCTCGAGCCCGGCATAACCGCAGGGGTTGATGCGCTGAAAGGGCTCGAGATCGAGCGCGACATTCAGCGCGAGACCGTGATAGCAGCCGCTGCGGCGCACGCGCACCCCGACGCTGGCGAGCTTGCGTCCGGCGACGTACACCCCCGGGGCGCCGCGCCGGCACTCACTCGCGATGCCAAACTCCGCCGCCAGATCCGTGGTCGCACGCTCGAGCGCAGCCACGAAATCGCGCACCCCCAGGCGCAGTCGCGCCAGATCGAGCAGCGGATACACCACCAGCTGGCCGGGCCCGTGATAGGTCACCTGACCGCCGCGGTCGGTCTGCACCACGGGGATGTCGCCGGGCGCGAGCAGATGCGCGGCGCTGGCGTTGGTGCCGAGGGTGAAGACCGGCGGGTGCTCGAGAAACCACAGCTCGTCCGCCGTCGCGGCGGTGCGCTCCGCAGTAAAGCGCTGCATCGCCCGCCAGGTGGGCTCGTATTCGACCCGTCCCAGCCAGCGGCTCACCGCCGGCAGCCGCAGATCTGAGTGCCACAGCGGCACCGCGCTCGCATCAGGCCGTGCTGCCGACTCGAACGAAGGGGCTGGCGAGCTCACGGCACGCGCGTGCGGTTGTCGAGACCGGCGTTGTTGCGCTCGAGCGCCCGCTCGGCGCGGTAGCTCGAGCGCACCAGTGGCCCGGAGACACATTCGAGGAACCCGAGCGCCAACGCCTGCCCGCGGTAGCGATCGAACTCCGCGGGCGCGACGAAGCGCTCGACCGGCAGATGATTGAGCGTCGGCCGCAGATACTGGCCGAGCGTCACGATATCGACGCCGGCGGCCCGCAGGTCGGCGAGTGCCACGGCGATCTCTGCGTCGGTCTCGCCCAGGCCGAGCATCAGGCTGCTCTTGGTGAGGACGTTCGCTCGATGCGACTTCGCGTAGGCCAGCACGCGCAGTGTCTGCTCGTAACCCGCGCGCGGGTCGCGCACCGGATGCGTCAGGCGGCGCACGGTCTCGAGGTTCTGCGCAAACACCTCGATGCCGGAGTCGACCACCGTCGCGACATCGCGCAGCACGCCCTGGAAATCCGGCGTCAGGGCCTCGACCGCGGTCCGCGGGGTGTGCTGTTTGATGGCGCGCACGCACGCGGCGTAGTGCCCGGCGCCACCGTCGGGCAGGTCGTCCCGGTCGACCGAGGTGAGCACCACGTACTTGAGCTCGAGCCGCGCCACGGTGCGCGCGACGTTCTGCGGCTCCTCGGCGTCGAGCCAGCCGTGCGGATTGCCCGTGTCCACCGAGCAGAAGCGGCAGGCGCGCGTGCAGACCGCGCCCATCAGCATGAGGGTAGCCGTGCCGGCGTTCCAACACTCGCCGATGTTGGGACAGTGCGCCTCCTCGCATACGGTCGCGAGACGGTGCTCGCGGACCAGCGCTCGCAGGGCGTGGAAGCGCGCGCCGGTGGGGGCCGGGGCGCGCAGCCACGCCGGCTTGGCGCGCGCCGCGCCGGCAGCTGCGGCGCGGGCGGGGGCGGAGCCGGCGAGTGCCCGCGGGCGCGTCTTGAGTCCGTCGCGGATCGCGGTAAAGCCCTGCGGCGTACGGTATTTCTCGCCGCTGCGCACCCGCGCAGCCTCGCTCACGACCGGAATGCCCTTGAGGTCCGCCACGCCCTCATTGTAACGCAGCGACTCGCTCCCGCAGGCTCGCCAGGCGCTCGGGCGTGCCGACGTCGCACCACTCGCCGCGATGCAGCTCCCCGCGCACCAGCCGCGCGGCGATCGCACGCTGCAGCAGCGGCAGCAGCGGAAAGCGCTCGGCGCTGCAGCCGGCGAAAAACTCCGGGCGGTACACGCCGATCCCGGAATACGTCAAGCGCTCGTGCTCACGCTCGACGATGAGGTCGCCGTCGAGTCCGAAGTCGCCGTGCGGGTGGTGCGGCGGGTTGGCGACGAGCACCAGGTGAGCATGGGCGCCGGGTTCGAGGCGCAGGTGAGCGAAGTCGAGATCGGTCCAGACGTCACCGTTCACGACCAGGAAGGGACCTGGCCCGAGCAGCGGCACCGCGCGCAGGATGCCGCCGCCGGTCTCGAGCGGCACCGGACCCTCGTCGCTCCAGCTGATCTGCACGCCGAATTCCCGCCCCTCGCCAAGCGCCGCACGCAGCTGCTGGCCGTGCCACGAGACATTGATCACGACCTCGCGGATTCCGGCGCGCGCGAGCGCTGCCAGGTGCCAGGCGATCAGTGCGCGATCGCCCACCTGCAGCAGCGGCTTGGGCAGGGAGTCGGTGATCGGGCGCATGCGTTCGCCGCGCCCGGCCGCCAGCAGCATCGCCTTCACGCGCGTCCTCCGGCGGCGCGCTGTCGGTCGGCGGCGATGCGCGCGTTGGCGCGTGGCAGCTGCGGCACGACACGCGCCTCGAGGAAGCGCGCCAGGGGGTCGAGCTCGGTATAACGCGCACTCACCTCGCACACGTACTCGAGCGTGCGCGGCAGATCGGGCAGGTAGCCGGGCTTGCCATCGCGGTACCACAGCCGGCAGAAGATGCCGAGCACCTTCAGGTGCCGCTGCACGCCGATGAGATCGAACCAGTGCAGGAACTCGGCGTCGCTCGCGCCGGCCTCCCCCCCCTGCGCGAGCAGCCGTGCCCGAAAGCCGCGCAGCCAACCGACCACACGCTCGCGCGGCCAGGCGATGTAGCAGTCCTTGAGCAGCGAGACCACGTCGTAGCCGACCGGTCCGCGCAGCGCGTCCTGGAAATCGATCACCCCGGGGTTGCGCTCGGCGACAATCAGCAGGTTGCGCGCGTGATAGTCGCGGTGCACGAACACCGTCGGCTGCGCCAGCGCCGCGCGGATCAGGAACTCGAAGGAGGCGGCCAGCAGCTCGTTCTCGGCCGCCGACAGGGTGAGCGACAGGTGCCTGCCGAGAAACCACTCGGGCATCAGCGCCAGCTCGCGCGCCAGCTCGGCGCGATTGTACGGCGCGAGCTCGGCTGCGGCGTCGCGGCCGCGCAAGTGGATGGCGGCGAGCGTATCGAGCGCAGCGGCGTACAGCCGCTCGCACTCCTGCGCGGCGGCGAGGCGCTCGAGATAGAGCGTCGTGCCGAGGTCCTCGAGCAGCAACAGCCCGCGCCCGACGTCGGCCTCGTGCACGTACGGCACGTGCACGCCGAGGGCCGCCAGCAGGCCTGAGACCTTCAGGTACGGGCGCACGTCCTCGCGCTCGGGCGGCGCATCCATCACGACGTAGGTGGTAGCGGCGGTGAACACGCGGAAATAGCGCCGGAAGCTCGCATCGCTCGAGGCCGGCTCGATGCGAGCGGGCGCCAGCCGCAGCTCGCGCGAGAGCCAATCGTGTATCAGCGCGCCGCGCGCGTCGCTATCAGGCATGTTGACAGTGGAAGGTCTTGCGGCCCGCCGGCTGCGGCGCGCCATTATAATGCTGCCCTTGCATGCTGCGTTCGAGCCCTTTCTGGATCGCGAGCGCTGTGCTCATCATGCCCTGCGCCCGCGGCGCAGATCCGCCCTGTCCGTCACAGATCGCGCTCACCGCCCCCGGCGCCACGCCTGCGGCGGCTGCGCCTGCGGCGGCCGGCGCGCCGGCGAGCCCTGTTCCGGGCGGCAAGTCGCCACCTGCCCAGCACGCCAACATCGAGCTGACGAGCGATGCCGGAATCTACGACGTTGCGAGCGGCAACGTCGCGCTCTCGGGCGATGTCACGGCCCGCCAGGGCGGGCGCGAGATCCGCGCCAGCGAGATTCAGTACGACGCCGCGCGCGGGGCGCTGCGCACCGACGGTCACATCGACTACCAGGACCCGCTGGTGCACGTGAGCGGCGACGGCGGCAGTTACTCGGCGAGCGCCGGGGCGGAGTTCCACGCCGCGCAGTTCAGTCTCAAGGAGCGCGCGGCACGCGGCGCCGCACGCGAGATGGCGCTCACACCCGACGGCGTCATGCGGCTGAAGGGGGTGACCTTCACCACCTGCCCGCTGCACGACGATGCATGGAAGCTGAAGGCCGACAGGATAGTGCTCGATACCCACGAGCGCATCGGTACTGCGCACGACGCGCGGGTCGACTTCATGGGGGTGCCGCTCATGTACCTGCCGTGGCTGTCGTTTCCGCTGTCGCCCGAGCGCAAGAGCGGCTTTCTGTTTCCGGGAATCGGCAACACCTCGACCAACGGCGCGCAGCTGTCCGTGCCGTATTACTGGAACATCGCCCCGAACTACGATTTCACCTTCGAGCCGATCTTCTACAGCAAGGCCGGCGCCGACCTCGGCGGCGAGCTGCGTTTCCTCACCGCAAGTCAGCTTGGCGAGCTCGACTGGAACTACCTCCCCTACGACCGGCAGTACGGCGCGAGTCGCAGTCGCGAGCACTTCACGGACGTCGCCGAGCTGCCGGCCGACTTCCGCCTCGACATCAGCGCCGAGAACGTGAGCGACACCACCTACTTCGAGGACTTCTCGCATGGGCCCGAGGGCGCGAGCACTGCCTTCCTCGAGCGGCGCGCGACGCTCTCCTACAGGAGCGAGCACTGGCGCGTCGAGGGCGAGGCGCAACAGTTCCAGACCATTGACGACACACTGCCGCAGCCCGACCGGCCCTACGCCCGTGCGCCGCGCCTGGTGGTCGATGCCGACTACGGCATCGGTCCCAATCAGCTGCTGCACTACGGTTTTCTGTCCGAAGTGGTCGACTTCCTGCACTCGCAGCAGCCCGACACCCTCACCACGGGCTGGCGTGCGGACGTCATGCCGCAGGTGTCGCTCGATGTCACCGGCCCCGGTTATTTCATGCGGCCGGCGTTCGGCTGGCGTGCGACTTTTTACCAGCTCGACACTCTCGGGCCGGGACAGCTGCAGCGCTCGCCGTCGCGCAACCTGCCGATCACGAGCGTCGATACCGGGCTGCTGTTCGAGCGTGCCAGCGGTTCGCACGCGCAGCGCAAGCTCACGCTCGAGCCGCGCATCATGTACCTCGACGTCCCCTACCGTGACCAGGGCCAGCTGCCGGTGTTCGATACCGCGCTCCCTGACCTGAATCCGGTGCAGCTGTTTCGCACTAACCGCTACGTCGGCGTCGACCGGGTGAGCGATGCCAACCAGGTGAGCCTCGCCCTCACCAGCCGGCTGCTGGACGCGCTCAGTGGCAGACAGTTCATCGCCGCGACCCTCGGCGAGACCTTCTACTTCACGAGCCCGCGCGTCACGCTGCCGGGCGAGGCGCCGATTACCGACCAGCGCTCGGACCTGGTGGCGCAGATCGCCCTCACCGCCTTCCAGGACTGGAGCGCGAATATCGGGGTGCAGTGGGATCCCCAGAATCAGCGCAGCGAGCGCACGCTCGCCAATCTGCAGTACAAGCCCGCGACCAACGCCGTCATCAATCTCGCCTATCGCTATGAGCGTTTCACCTCCACCGAGGAGGACATCGGCGGGGTGCCGCAGCTCGTGCAACAGGGCTTCGACCAGGTCGAGCTGTCGGCGGCCTGGCCGATCAAGCGCGCCTGGAGCGTGTTCGCCAGGGAGGTCTACTCGCTGCGCGACCCCGGGGTGGAGCACGGCACGGAACTGGAGCGTTTCGCCGGGTTCGAGTACCGTTCGTGCTGCTGGCGGGTGCGCCTCGGTGCCCGCCGCTACGTCAGTAACCGCGACGGCAGCACCAGCACCGGAGTCTGGCTACAGCTGGAACTCACCGGCCTGGCAGGTGTCGGATCGGCGTCGGACGCCTTTCTAACCGATGAGATCCGGGGTTACACGCCTCCCGGCCTCCTCAATATCAAGGCGCAGGGTCCGCTCAAGGGCGTTTGGTAATTTAAGGAATCGCAGAGACTATGTGGCGCATCTCCACTCCCGGCCTGGTCCTCGGTGCACTCGCCGCGTTCGCGCCACACAGCGCCGCGTGGGCACAGACCCGCGAGCTCGCGACGCGCGGCGAGCTGCTCGACCGTGTGGTGGCGATCGTCAACGACGGCGTGGTGCTCAACAGCGATCTCGACGCTCAGATCGAGGTCGTCAGCGAGCGGCTGAAGGAGCAGAAGCTCGAGCTGCCGCCGCAGAACGTGCTGCGCCAGCAGGTGCTCGAGCGGCTGGTGCTGCAGGAGATCCAGCTGCAGCGTGCCAATCGCGCCGGCGTCAAGGTGACCGACGAGATGGTGAACACGGCACTGCAGGACGTGGCGACGCGCAACAACATCACGCTGTCGCAACTTCCCGAGGCGCTCGGCAAGCAGGGCCTTGACTACGCCTCCTACCGCGAGGAGATCCGCAGGGAGATCACGCTCTCGCTGCTGCGCCAGCGCGACGTGCTGCAGCACATCAGCGTCACCCCGCGCGAGATCGATCAGTTCCTCGAGAAGCAGGCCAAGACTCCTTCCGAGCGCAACGAGTACAACGTCTCGCACATCCTGATCGCCGTCGGCCAGGAGGCGAGCCCGGCACAGCAGGACGCGGCCGGACGGCGCGCGCAGGAAGTCTACGAGCGCGCCAAGGCGGGCGAGGACTTCGCCAAGCTCGCGGTGGCCTATTCCAACAGCCAGACGGCGCTCGATGGCGGCGCGCTCGGCTGGCGCAAGGGAAGCGAGCTGCCGACATTCCTCGCCGACACCATCGCGAAATTGAAGCCCGCAGAGGTGAGCGAGCCGCTGCGCACGCCGACCGGCTATCACATCATCCGGCTGAACGAGGTGCGCGGCGCCACCGAGAAGGCGGTCGAGGACCAGGTGCACGCGCGCCACATTCTGATGAAGACCAACGAGCTGGCCGACGACGCCACGGTGCGCGGCAAGCTACTGGCGCTGCGTGAGCGCATCCTCAAGGGAGAGGATTTCGCGGGAATCGCCCAGACCTCCTCGGAGGACCCGGGCTCGGCAACCGATGGCGGCGACCTCGGCTGGGCGGGGCCCGGCACCTATACGCCGGAGTTCGAGAAGGCGATCGCGGCTTTGAAGGACAACGAGATCAGCGAGCCGTTCCACACCCAGTTCGGCTGGCACATCGCGCAGATGCTCGGCCACCGCCGCTACGACAACACCGACGAGCTCAAGCGCCGTCAGGCCATGGAGGCGATCCGGGCCAGCAAGGCCGACGAGGAGACCGAGCTGTGGTTGCGGCGCATGCGGGATGAGGCGTACGTCGAGTACAAGTCATAAGCGAGGCGGTCGGCGCCTGCAGTTCCCAAGCCATGATCCCGCGCATCGCCTTGACGAGTGGTGAGCCGGCCGGGATTGGGCCGGAGCTGTGCCTGGCGGTCGCGGCCGGCGTGCCGCCGCCGTGCGAGCTGGTGTGCTTCGGCGATGCGGCGCTGCTCGAGGAGCGCGCGCGGCAGCTCGGAATCGCGGTCAGGCTGCTCCCCTACGAGGGCGGAGGCAGCGCAGCGCCGGCGCCGCCGGTGCGCGGCACGCTGCGCGTCGCCCAGGAGCCGCTTGCGGTGCCGAGCGTGCCGGGCCGGCTCGAGCCGGCTAATGCGCGTTACGTGTTGGCGCTCCTCGATCGTGCGATCGATGGCGCGCTCGCGGGCGAGTTCGATGCCATCGTCACCGCGCCGGTTCACAAGGGCGTGATCAACGACGCCGGCATCGCCTTCACCGGCCACACCGAGTACCTCGCGCAGCGCACGCACAGCGCGCGCGCGGTGATGCTGCTGGCCGCGGGCGAGCTGCGCGTGGCGCTCGCGACCACCCACCTGCCGCTCGCTGCGGTGAGCGGTGCGCTCACCACCGACTCGCTGTACGAGGCAGGCACGATCCTCGCCCGTGAGCTCGAGCGGCGCTTCGCCGTGCGCGACCCGCGCATCGCGGTCTGCGGGCTCAACCCGCACGCCGGCGAGGGCGGTCACCTCGGGGACGAGGAGGTGCGGATCATCGCGCCGGCGATCGAGCGACTGCGCGGCGCCGGCATCCGCGCCAGCGGGCCGCTGCCGGCCGACACCGTGTTCGTGCCGCAAGTGCTCGCACGCTACGACGCGGTGCTGGCGATGTATCACGATCAGGGTCTGCCGGTCGTCAAGTACGCCGGCTTCGAGCGCGCCGTGAACGTGACGCTCGGCCTGCCGCTGCTGCGCACCTCGCCCGACCACGGCACGGCGCTCGATCTTGCGGGAACCGGCCGCGCCGACGGCCGCAGCCTCGCAGCCGCGATCGAGCTCGCCGCCCGCCTCGCCACCGCGCGGCGCTGATGCCGGCGGCCGCCCGCAGCTCCGCACCGCGCCGCAAGCGCTTCGGCCAGCATTTCCTGCACGACCCGCAGGTGCTCAAGCGCATCGTGCGCGCTCTCGGCCCGCAGCCGCACGATCATCTGGTCGAGATCGGACCGGGGCGTGGCGCGCTCACCGCGGAGCTGCTCGCCGCGAACGCCGGCACGCTCGATGCGATCGAGATCGATCGCGACCTGGCGGGCGAGTTGCGGGCGCGCTTCGCGTCGACGCGACACTGGACGTTGCACGAGGGCGATGCGCTGCGTTTCGATTACCAGGCGCTCGCGCGCGCGCGCAGCGGACGCCTGCGGATCGTCGGCAACCTGCCCTACAACATCTCTACACCGCTGCTGTTCCAGCTGCTCGCCGCAGCCCCGGCAATCATCGACCTGACCGTGATGCTGCAGCGGGAGGTCGTGGAGCGCCTCGCCGCCCGGCCTGGGGGAGGCGACTACGGACGCCTGACCGTCATGCTGGCGCCGTATGCTGCAGTCGAGCGGCTGTTCGATGTGGGGCCGGGCGCGTTTCAGCCGCCGCCGAAGGTGTGGTCGGCGCTGGTGCGCATCAGCATGCTTCCGGCGGCGTTGTTCCCCGTGAGCCCGAGCTACGGCGCCGTCGTCGCGGCAGCTTTTGCCGGACGGCGCAAGACGCTGCGCAACGCCCTCGGCCGACTCCTCAGCCGTGAGCAGATCAGCGCCTGCGCCGTCGACCCCGGTGCACGCCCCGAGACGCTGCCGCCGGCAGCATTCAACACCCTGGCGCAGGCTCTCGACCGCGCGCGCGCCGGACGTTAGTCTTCCGTCAACCGCACGCCCTGGGGGATTGTCATGGCGGTCTACCGTCGTGTCCTGCTGGTCGTCGACCTGACCGACGACAGCCTGGCGATCGGGCGCAAGGCCCAGGCGCTCGCCGCAGCTCTCGGCGCGGAAGTCGAGCTGCTGCACGTGGTCGAGTTTGTCCCGGTCGAGCCCATGGGCGAGACGCTCATGCCTGCGGTGCAGATCGAGGAGGAAGTATTGGCCCGCGCCCGCCAGCGACTCGCCGCGCTGGCGGCGGAGCTCGGTCTTGCCGGCGCCTCGTGCCGAGTGGAAAGCGGCAGCGTCAAGGCCGAGATCGTGCGCGTCGCCCGCGAGCGTCACGCCGATCTGATCGTGCTCGGCAGCCGCGAGCGCCACGGCCTCTCGATCCTGGTCAACCTCACCGAGGACACGGTGCTGCATGCCGCGCCGTGCGACGTGCTGGCGATGCGCGCCGGCCGCGGCTGAGGCAGCGCGCTTTCGGTAGAATCGCGCCATGAGCTCCGCCGCGCACAAGATCCGTGTGGACGTCGAGACCAGCTACCTCGACGAGCAGTCCGATCCGCGCGAGAGTCGCTACGTTTTCGCCTACACCATCACCATTCGCAACGAGGGCCAGGTGCCGGCACGGCTGCTGACGCGCCACTGGGTCATCACGGATGCCAACGGCAAGGTCGAGGAAGTGCGCGGTGACGGCGTGGTCGGCGAGCAGCCGTATCTCAAGCCCGGACAGGGGTTTCGCTACTCGAGCGGCGCCGTCATCGAGACGCCGGTCGGCTCGATGCAGGGCAGCTACCAGATGCTCGCCGACGATGGCGCGCGTTTCGATGCGCCCATCGAGCCGTTCCGACTCGCGATGCCCGGCATCCTGCAGTGACGCGCTATGCCGTCGGCGACGTCCAGGGGTGTGATGAGGAGCTGCGCACGCTGCTGGCGCGGCTGAGGTTCTCCGCCGATCGCGACCGGCTGTGGTTCGTCGGCGATCTGGTCAATCGCGGTCCCGGCTCGCTCGAGACGCTGCGCCTGGTGCACGCGCTCGGCGACAACGCCGTGGTGGTGCTCGGCAATCACGATCTGCACCTGCTCGCCGTGGCACGTGCGGCCGAGCGCCGGCGCCGTTCCGACACCCTCGATGAGGTGCTGGCAGCGCCGGATCGCGAGCAGCTGCTCGACTGGCTGGCGAGCCGTCCGCTGGCGCACGCCGAGGGTGCCGACCTCATGGTGCACGCCGGGGTCGTCCCGCAGTGGAGCGTCGCACTGACGCTCTCTCTCGCTGGCGAGGTCGCTGCCGCGCTGCGGCGCGACCCGCGCACGCTCTTCGGGCACATGTACGGCGACACACCCGACCGCTGGGACGCGCGCCTCACCGGCATGGAACGACTGCGCTTCATCGTCAACGTGCTGACCCGGCTGCGCGTCTGCACCGCGGACGGTCGCATCGATACGACGGTGAAGGGCCCGCCGCCGCCGCCGCCCTCGCCGTATCGCCCGTGGTTCGAGCACCCGCGCCGCTTGAGCCGCGATGCGCGCGTCATCTTCGGACACTGGTCGGCGCTCGGCCTGGTGGAACGCGCGGGCGTGGTCGGCCTCGACACCGGCTGCGTCTGGGGTGGTGCGCTGACCGCCCTCGATCTCGACTCCGACCGCCCGCCGGTGAGCGTGCGCTGCGGCGCGTATCAGCGCATCGGCACCGACTGATCGGCCGTCGGCGCCGGCGGCAGCGGCCCCCAGGAGACCGTCATTTGCGGCGTCGCGGCCGTATAGACTCCGGGCGCGAGCTCGAGATCGACAGGCGCATTCGCCGCGCCCGTGATGGGCAGGACGACGCGCTGATCGCCACGTACCTCGAGCAGCCCGACCGCGCCCGGCGTGACCTTGAATGCCAGCCGTACCGGCCAGGTCGAGCCGGCAGCCGGCTTCAGCGTCAGGCTCCCCGAGCCGCTGACGCCCGAGAGATCGACGAGCAGCGTGTTGCGCTCGAAGGACTGCGGAAACGGCGCGGTGCTGCCCGCGGCCGCGATGTCGAGCACGTGCACCGGCGCCGGCGCGGGAGTCGGTTGCTTCGCCCACGGCCACTTGATGGACGACATTGACGGCATGTGTGAGCATGCGGTCGCCGCGAGAACCAGCGCGACGGCAGCGGCGCGTCTGGCGGCCATACCTCGAGCCCTCGAGCGCATCGGTCACTCCTCGATCCCGGTTGGCAGCGCGTAACATACGCGAATAGCGCGGAGGAAACATGCAATCTCTGCAGGCCTTCAATTTCCGGCAGTGGATCGACGCGAACCGCGCGCAGCTGAAACCGCCGGTCGGCAACAAGCGCGTGTTCCGCGACGGCGACTTCATCATCATGGTGGTCGGCGGGCCGAACGCCCGCAAGGACTTCCACGTCGACCCGGGGCAGGAGTTTTTCTACCAGCTCGAGGGCGACATGGTCCTGAGGACCATACAGGACGGGCGTGCGGTGGACGTGCCGATCAGCGCCGGTGAGGTGCTGCTGATTCCGCCGAGGCTGCCGCATTCGCCGCAGCGCCCTGCCAACACGGTGGGCCTGGTGATCGAGCGCGCGCGTCGTCCCGGCGAGCTCGACGGCTTCCAGTGGTACTGCGAGCGCTGCGAACAGCTGCTCTACGAGGAGTACTTCGAGCTGACCGATATCGAGCGGCAGTTCCCGCCGGTGTTCGAACGGTTCTTCGCGAGCCCCGCCAAGCGCACCTGCAGCCACTGCGGGGCGGTGACGGAGCGCGCCTAGTGCGCGCGCGCCTGGCACTGGCGGGCACCGAGCTCGAGATCGAGCTTACGAAGCCGGTGGATCTCGCAGTCGAGCTCGACTTCGCCGGTCCTCAGGTGCGCCATTTCGGTGCTGCGCGCGCCAGCTCCCGGCCGTTCGAGACGCCGGGCTTCAAGGGCTCGGTCGCACAGGGCTCGGGCTGTAACTGTGATGTGATCACCCTCATACCGCACTGCAACGGCACCCACACCGAGTCGGTCGGCCACCTGACGCGCGAGCGCCTCGATGCCTGGCGAGTGGTTCCGGCGGGACTGCTGCCGGCACTGCTGTTGTCGGTTGCGCCCGAAGCGGCGGGTGATGAGGGGACCGAGCCCGCGCCGCGGCCGACCGATCGGCTGATCACGCGGCGCGCGCTCGAGCGGCGCTGGCCGGCGCACCCACCCTTCGCCCCGCACGCACTCATCGTGCGCACGTTGCCGAACGACACGGCGAAGCGCACTCACGACTACACCGGCCAGACTCCCCCCTACCTGTCGCGCGAGGCGGCGCAGCTGCTCGTCAGCCGTGGGATCCAGCATCTGATCGTCGATCTGCCCTCGATCGATCGCGCGCAGGATGAAGGGCGGCTGACGGCGCACCGCATCTTCTTCGGCCTGCCGCGCACCAGCGTCGAGCTCGCGGCGGCGACCCGCCCCGGGGCGACCATCACCGAGCTCGCCTTCGTTCCCGACAGCGTGCCGGACGGTGTCGGCCTGCTCGAGCTGCAGGTGCCGGCGTTGAGCGGGGATGCGGTGCCGAGCCGCCCGCTGCTCTATCCGCTGGCGCGCCCGGCAGCATGAGCGCGCCGGCGACTCTGGAGGAGGCGCGGGCGCGCGACGCGCGCGATCCACTGCGCGACTACCGCGCGCGCTTCGCGCTGCCGCGCGACGAGCGCGGCGAGCCGCTCGTGTACCTGTGCGGCCATTCGCTCGGACTGCAGCCGCTCGCGGCGCGCGAGATCGTGAACGCGGAGCTCGACGAGTGGGCGCGACTCGGCGTCGCCGGGCACGAGCATGGGCGCCGGCCGTGGGTGCCGTACCACGCGAACCTGAGCGCGGGACTCGCGGCACTCACCGGGGCGCACGACGGCGAAGTGGTGGCGATGAACTCGCTCACGGTGAACCTGCACCTGATGCTCGCGAGCTTCTACCGGCCCGCCGGGCGGCGCAGCCGCATCCTGATCGAGGCCGGTGCATTCTCTTCCGACCGGCATGCGGTCGCCTCGCAGATCGCCTGGCGCGGACTCGAGCCGGAGCGCGAGCTCATCGAGCTCGCGCCGCGCCCCGGCGAAGAGCTGCTGTCGGAGGAGGCGATCGAGGCGTGCCTGGCGCAGCACGGCGATGAGATCGCGCTACTGCTGTGGCCGGGCGTGCAGTTTCGCACCGGCCAGGCGTTCGACCTGGAGCGCATCGCGCGCGCGGCGCACTTCCACGGCTGCATCGCCGGCTTCGACCTGGCGCATTCGGTCGGCAATACGCCGCTCGCGCTGCACGCGGCAAAAGCGGACTTCGCCGTGTGGTGCAGCTACAAGTACCTGAACGGCGGCCCGGGCGCGATCGGCGGCTGCTTCGTGCATCAGCGCCACGCCGATGCCCAGCCAGCCACGCGCCACAGCGGCGCGCTGCCGGGCGCGAGGCTCGCCGGATGGTGGGGGCACGAAGAGGCGACCCGGTTCCTGATGGAGGGTCAGTTTCGTGCGGCGAGCGGGGCGGCCGGCTGGCAGGTGAGCAACCCGCCGATCCTGTCGGCCGCACCACTGATCGCCTCGCTCGAGCTGTTCGGCGCCGCCGGGATCGAGCCGCTGCGCGCTAAGTCGGTGGCGCTCACCGACTTTCTCGACAGCCTGATCCGCCCGCTCACCCCCGCGGTCGACATTCTCACGCCCGCCGACAGCCCGCGCCGCGGCTGCCAGCTCTCGCTGCGCATCGGCGCGGGCGCGCGGCGCGGCAAGCAGGTGTTCGAGCAACTCGGCGCGCGCGGCATGGTGTGCGACTGGCGTGCGCCGGACGTGATTCGCGTGGCTCCGGTGCCGCTCTACAACCGCTTCGAGGATGTCTGGCAGTTCGCCGCAGCGCTGCGCCACACGCTCGAGGCTATCCCGTGAGCGTGCAGGGGTGACTCTGGTGAGCGCCTCCGCGGACACTGTCGTGAGCGCACCAGCGGTGCGCGCGTGAGCGCGCTCGCCGCACGCAGCGTCAA
>Ga0307477_10002225_pt1 | contig 15193 bp, 17 predicted proteins | sample atmos_gasesECM2C_FD_203316 | JGI IMG/M metagenome (GOLD analysis project Ga0307477, IMG submission 203316) | Hardwood forest soil microbial communities from Morgan-Monroe State Forest, Indiana, United States - atmos_gasesECM2C_515 | ecosystem: Environmental > Terrestrial > Soil > Temperate...
GAGTCGAGCGCGGTGACGTCCGGTTCGTAGACCTTCGTGACGCTCTCGAACAGGATCATCGACCCGGCGGCGGGCTTCGCCTGAGTCTCCGGCTCCTGTAGATGTGTGGCGACGGCTATGGGCTTCTCTATCTGGAGGTCTGTCACGTCTACCGGTTCGAGTTGGGGCGGGCGGTGGTGTATTGCCCGGGCGCCGGCGAGTGCGGGCGAAGCGGCCCACACTCTAGCGCAGGTTCCGGCGGACTATGACGCCTCCGCTGCAGTTTGAAGCAGATAGGCGCGAATGAATCCATCCAGGTCACCGTCGAGCACACCCTGAGCGTTGCCGACCTCGTAGCCCGTCCGCGCGTCCTTGACCTGCTGATAGGGGTGGAGGACGTAGCTGCGGATCGTGTCGCCGCCGAAGCCCATCGACACGCCGCCGCGCTCACGCGCCAGCTCGGCCTCCCGCTCCTCCTCGGCCTTCTCGGCCAGGCGCGAGCGGAGGATCTTGAGCGCTGTGTCCTTGTTCGCCGACTGGCTCCGCTCGTTCTGCACGGCGACGACGATCCCGCTCGGCATGTGCGTGATCCGCACCGCCGAGTCGGTCTTGTTCACGTGCTGGCCGCCGGCGCCGGACGAGCGGTACGTGTCGATGCGGATGTCGTCGTCGTCGATCTCGATGTAGCCCGCCTCGTCTAGCAGCGGCGCGACGATGACCTGCGCGAAGCTCGTGTGCCGGCGGTGCGCGGCGTCGAACGGGCTGAGGCGGACGAGCCGGTGCTTGCCGCGTTCCGCCTTGAGGATCCCGTAGGCGTTCTCGCCGCGGACGGTGAACGTCGCCGACTTGATCCCGTACTCCTCCCCCGGACTGGACTCGATCACCTCGGTCTTGAGGCCACGCTGCTCGGCCCAGCGGAGGTACATGCGGAGCAGGATCTCCGCCCAGTCCTGCGCATCGGTGCCACCCGCGTCGGACTGGATCGTGACGACGGCGTCGCCGGGGTCGTACTCGCCGGAGAAGAGCGCGTCCTCCTGCAGCCGCGCGAGCTCGGCCTGGACCTCCCGCAACACCGGCTCGAGCTCCCGGTCGGGGAAGGTGCCGGCGCCCTCGCGCAGGAACTCGACGTTCGAGACGAGCTCGTCGTAGCGCTGGAGCTTCTGCTGGGTGCGCTGGTGCTCGGCGGAGAGCCGCGCGGCGCGCTGCTGGTCGTTCCAGAAGTCGGGTCGCGCGAGCTCCTGCTCGAGCTCGTCGAGGCGGGCCCTCAGCGCAGCGGGGTCAAAGGTAACCACGGACCCAGTCGAGCTGGGCCCCGATCTCCTCGAGCTGCTCGGCGAGCGGGATCTGTGTCTCGTCGGGCGCCATCGCGCTCGCCATCCTAGGGCAAGCTCAGGGAATTGACACCGTGAGATCGGGCTGGCAGCGTCTCGCTTCATGATTCCGACCGAGCCGATCGGCAGCATCCCGCGTAGCGACGAACTGGTCGCCGCATTTCGCGCGGCGGCCGCGGGATCGATTTCGGGAGAGGAGCTGGATGCGCTCCTGGCCGAAGCCGTACGTGAGACGATCGCGGAGCTCGAGGCGACAGGGTCGCCGGTAGTCACTGACGGCGAACAGCGAAAGCCCAGCTTCGCGACCTATCCGCTCGACGGCCTCGACTCGCTTGCGCCCGAGGGCGTCGTCATCCCGTTCGCGGACGGGCATACCCGCCAGCTGCCCGTTCTGACGAAGGGGCCGTTCCGGTATGCGACCCACGCTGCGTCGTACCTCCGATCGGCGCAGGAGGCGGCGTCGCGGCCGGTGAAGCAGGCGGTGATCTCGGCGTCGGCGTTGAGCCTCATCTACCCTGCGGATGGCCTGGAGAGCTACTCGCAGGAGGAATTTTTAGGCGACCTCGTCGACGAGGCAGAAGCGGACATCCGCGGTTGCCTCGATGCGGGCGCCCACAGCGTGCAGATCGATTTCACGGAGGGCGACTCGCACTGAAGCTGGATCCGTCGGGTGGGCTTTTGCGGCAGTTCGTCGACCTGAACAATCGGGTGCTCGATCGATTCACCGCTGAGGAGCGTGCTCGGATCGGCATCCACTCCTGCCCGGGCGGCGACCACGACTCCACCCACAGTGCCGACGTCGTTTACGAGCGGCTGCTGCCGACACTCTTCGGCCACCGGGCGGCCGCGTTCTACCTCGAGCTAGCGGGAGAGGCGGATCCGGATTCGGTGCTGCGGGCGATCGCTGCGAACCTGCGTCCCGGTCAGCGTGTCTTCGTCGGCGTCACGGATCCCATCGATCCGGAGATCGAGACGCCCGAGCAGGTTCGTGAGCGCGTGCTTCTCGCTGCGCAACACGTCCCGCTCGAGCAGCTCGGAACGACCGACGACTGTGGGTTCTCGCCCTTCGCAGACGACCGCTCCACCTCACGCGAGACGGCCTTCGCAAAGATTCGCGCGCGCGTCGAGGGAACGCGCCTCGCCGCGGAGCAACTCGGCGTGTAAGCCGTCGGGGCGATCGCCGGAGGGCGCTAGGCGCCGTGGCACTTCTTGAACTTCTTGCCGCTTCCGCACCAGCACGGGTCGTTGCGGCCGATCTTCTCCTGCGGGCTCGCGTGGACGGTCTGCACCCCTGTTGCTGAAGCGACCGCCTCTCCCCCGCCCGCGGCCGCGATTGCCGCGGCGCCCGACGACGTCTCGTGCTCGTAGTGGAGGTTCCCGTTCGCGGTCTGCGACTGCTGGAGTTGCTGCTGCGTCGCCTCGTCCGGCGCGAGCTCGGCGTGGAAGAGGTGGAGGACGACCTCGCCGCGGATGATCCGTCCGAGCTCGGTGAACATCGCTTCGCCCTCGCCCGTGTACTCGACGAGCGGATCCTTCTGCGCCATCTGGCGGAGGCCGATCCCCTCGCGCAGCGCCTCCATGTTCTCGAGGTGCTCGCGCCAGCGCATGTCGACGACCTGGAGGACGATGAAGCGCTCGACCTCACGCATGAGCTCCGGGCCGAACTCCTGCTGCTTCGCCTCGTACTCGTCGCGCGCGTCGGTCTGGAACTCCTCGACCAGCGCCTCGCGCGTGATCGGGCCGAGGTCCTCGCGCAGCTCGGCGGCCGTGATCTCGGTCTGGTAGAGCTGCGCCATCGCCTGCGTCAGCGCCTCGAGATCCCACTCCTCGGCGTACTCGTCGGCGGTGAAGACATTGACGGTGTCCTCGACGACCTCGTCGATCCACTGCGTGATCTGCTCCGAAAGATCCTCGCCGTCGAGCACCTGCCGCCGCTGCTCGTAGATCCGGCCGCGGTGCCGGTTGAGGACGTCGTCGTACTTGAGGACGTTCTTGCGCATGACGAAGTTCTGCTCCTCGACCTTCTTCTGCGCGCCCTCGATCTGCCGGGAGAGGATCTTCGCCTCCATCGGCTGGTCGTCGGGGATGTTGAAGCGCTCCATGATCCCCTTGATCCGGTCGCCGGCGAAGAGGCGGACGAGATCGTCCTCGCCCGAGAGGTAGAAGCGCGTCTCGCCGCTGTCCCCCTGGCGGCCCGACCGGCCGCGGAGCTGGTTGTCGATCCGGCGCGCCTCGTGGCGCTCGGTGCCGAGGACGTAAAGCCCGCCGAGGTCGCGCACGCCGTCGCCGAGCTTGATGTCGACGCCGCGGCCCGCCATGTTCGTCGCGATCGTCACGGCGCTGCGCTGCCCGGCGTCCTTGATGATCTCGGCCTCGCGCGCGTGCTCCTTCGCGTTGAGGACGTTGTGCTTGATCCCCTTGCGGGTCAGGAGCTGCGACAGGTACTCGGACGTCTCGACCGCGATCGTGCCGACGAGAACCGGCTGCCCTGCGCGCGCGCGCTCCTCGATGTCCTGCACGACCGCGTCGAACTTTCCCTCCTTCGTCTTGAAGACGAAGTCGTTCTCGTCGGCGCGCGCGACCGCGACGTTGGTCGGGATCTCCACGACTGAGAGGTTGTAGATCTCGACGAACTCCTTCTCCTCGGTCTTCGCGGTGCCGGTCATGCCGGCGAGCTTCTCGTAGAGGCGGAAGTAGTTCTGGAGCGTGATCGTGGCGAGCGTCTGGTGTTCCTCCTGGATCTTGACGCCTTCCTTCGCCTCGACCGCCTGATGGAGGCCCTCGCTCCAGCGGCGCCCCTCCATGATCCGGCCGGTGAACTCGTCGACGATCTTGACCTCGCCGTCCTGGATGACGTAGTCGACGTCGAGCTGGTAGAGCGACTCGGCCTTGAGCGCCTGGTAGAGATGGTTTACGAGCTGGGTGTTCTCGGGCGCGTAAAGGTTGTCGATGCGGAGCGAGCGCTCGACCTTCTCCACGCCCTGCGGCGTCACGCCGACGGTCTTGTGCTTCTCGTCGAACTCGAAGTCGGCGCCCGAGTCCTCGGCGGCACCCTTCGGGTCGCCCGGCGAGGAGCGGAACGGGACGAGCTGCCTGGCAACTCGCGCGAAGGCGTAGTACTCGTCGGCCGCCGTCTCGGGCTCGCCGGAGATGATGAGCGGCGTCCGCGCCTCGTCGATCAGGATCGAGTCGACCTCGTCGACGATCGCGTAAGGGTGGCCGCGCTGGACGAGGCCCTCGAGGTTGACGGCCATGTTGTCGCGCAGGTAGTCGAAGCCGAACTCGGAATTCGTCCCGTACGTGACGTCGGCCGCGTAGGCGGCCTTCCGCTGGTCGAACGGCATCATCGTCTCGATGTACGCAACGTTCATGCCCAACGACTCGAACACGGGCCGGTTCCACTCGGCGTCGCGCTGGGCCAGGTAGTCGTTGACAGTGACGAGATGCGCGCCGCGACCCGCCAGGCCGTTCAGGTAGAGGGCGAGACTCGCCACGAACGTCTTTCCCTCGCCGGTCTTCATCTCGGCGATGTCGCCCTCGTGGAGGACGATCCCACCCATCAGCTGCACGTCGAACATGCGCTGGTCGGACGCGCGCTTGCGGGCCTCGCGCACGGCCGCGAACGCCTCGAAGACGAGCTCGTCGAGGCTCTCGCCGTTCTCGAGGCGCTGCCGGAACTCGGCGGTCTTCCCCAGGAGGTCGGCAGCGGACAGCTCCTCGAACTCGGGCTCGAGCGAGGTGATGTACGCGGCTTGCTCCTGGAGACGCTTGAGGCGGCGGCCTTCGCCGACGCGAAGGACCTTCTCGAGGTTGCCGATCTCCACGAGCCAAGGGTAGCGGTCTACAAGGCCGTGACCCGGACCTCCCAGAGGTCGCCGTCGATCCGCTCGGCCTTGACGAAGTAGTCCGAGCCGGCCCGCTCGCCGAGGGGCTCGAGCTCGGGGATCTTCGCGTTGCTCGGCTCGCCGTCCACCCGGAGCTCATGCCAGGAATCCCTCCGCGAGAGCTCGAGCGAGTCTCCGTCCGCGAACGGGATCCGCTCCACCTCGATGCGCTTCGCGGCAACCGCCCAGACGTCTCCTTCCTGGCGAGCGGCAAAGGCCTTGTACGGCGGGCGCAGCTCGCTCTCGACGGCATCCGCGAGCGGCGACACGTCGGCGTCGCCCTGCTCCTCGGAGATGATCACGTCACCGGCGGGGAGCGTGGTGAACTCGATTCGGTCGCCCCCGAGCCCGGGCGCAGTCACCGTGACGGCGAAGTCCCACTCGGGCGAGCCGTCTCTCGTGCGGCCGATCGGGATGCCGAGCTCCTCGAGCACGGTCGGCTTTTCGAACTGGATCTGGTCCAGGCCGGCGTCGCGCAGCAGCTGCTCGTTGTACGTCTCGCGCCGCCGGCGGAAGAGCCCCACTAGCTCTCCGTGATCCCCGCCTCGACCGAGCCGTCGAGCTCCGGCTCCGTGACCTGCCTGCGGCGGCCGACGCGCTTGTCGTGGATGTCCTTGACCTGGCGCACGAGCGTGTCGGCGAGCTCGTCGATCGCGCTCCTCATGTCGCGGGCCGTCTCGCGAGCACGCAGCGTGTGGCCTTTGAGGTGGACGGTCGCTTCCGCGACCTGCGACTCGGCGATCGAGGGGTTCTTCTCGACTGCGAGCTCGATCTCGACGCGCGTCGACTCGTGGACTCGCCGGTCGAGCTTCTGGAGCTTCCGCTCGGCGTAGCTCCGGATCGACTCGTTCACCTCGAGGTTCTTCCCCTTGACGTGAAGCTGCATCGCGCCTCCCCTGGTCGCTGCCTCTAACCCTACTCGGGCGTGACCTAACCGCATCCGTGTATTCCCTACCCCCGACGGAGTGCACGCGCGAACGTGATCGCCTCGACGTGGCGGGCGCCTGCCTTGCGGAGGGCGGTCGCGGCGGCGGCGGCCGTGGCGCCGGTGGTGTAGACGTCGTCGATCACGCCGACTCTCACAGGCGCGTCGGCAGTGGGGCGGAAGGCACCGCGCACCGTTCGCCGCTCGGCGGCCGACCTGCCACGCTGGCGCCCGCCGCGGGTGCGTTCGAGCAGCGGCAGGCAGGGGAGCTTCCAGGCGGCGGCGAGCTCGAGTGCGAGCCGCTCCGCCGGGTTGTGTCCCCGCTCGAGCCGCCGGCCTCGATCCGAGGGGACGTAGGTGAGGACATCGACCTCGGGCGGCGGCAGGCGCTCGGTGACGAGCTGCGCCGTCTCGACGGCGAGCCGCCGCAGGCCGCGCTCCTTCCACGCGTGGACGAGACGGCGCGCCGCCGCGTCGTAGCCGACCGCGGCGCGGGCGCTCGCGAAACCGAGCCGTCGTCCCGCGCATTCGCGACATCGCTCGACCGGCCAGGCCGTCGGCGCGCCGCAGCGCGCGCAGAGTGGCGGCTCGAGTCGCGGCAGCCGCTCCCTGCAGCCCGCGCAGAGCTGCCTCCCCCCGGTGCCGCAGACGACGCACCGCTGCGGGAGGAGCAGCTCGAGGAGCACGACCTGACGCTAGGACGCGAGGGGTGTTGTGAGCGTTCCGCCTTCGTCAGGAAACGCTGTACTCGTCCCGCTCGGGCAACCCGGCGAGACGGCGCAGCCGGTTGTCTGCCTCCAACAGCTGGGGGTGGTTCCCGATGTCGTACCAGTAGCCGTCGAACCGGTAGCCGTAGACCGGCTCGCTCCGCGCGAGCCAGCCGAGGAAGCTCCCGGCGTTATCGGGGCTCTGGCCGTCGTCGAGGTACGTCGCCACAAGGCGGACATGCTCCGGCGGGAGGAGATAGGCCACCGTCGCCGCAAGGGTCGACGGCGGGTCGCTCGGCTTCTCGACGAAGTGGACGATGCGCTCGTCGGCGTTCGTCGCGGCGATCCCATAATGCGTCGCCAGCTCGAGGTCTCCGACGTCGTGGAGCGGCACCGCCGTCGCAGGCTGGGGCTTCGCCCGCCACCATTCGACGAAGTCCGGCAACGAGAGCTCGAGCAGGTCGTCGCCGAGCACGAGCACCTGCTGGTCGCCGAGCCCGGCGTTCTCGATCACCAGCCGAAGGTCGCCGACCGCGCCGAGCCTGTCCTCGTTCGAGCTCGTCCCGTCATCGTGGACGACGACATCGCGCGGGGCGCCCCACTCCTCGAAGTCGGCCGCGAAGCGGTGGTTGGTGACGAGGTGCACGGCGTCGACCTCCTCCACCTCGCGAACGGAGTCCAGGATCCAGTCGAGCATCGGACGTCCGCCCACCGGCAGGAGGTGCTTCGGCCTCTCGTCCGTCAGCGGCCGGAGACGGGTGCCATAGCCCGCGGCGAGGAGGATTGCCTTCATCCGAGCGATTCCCCTTCTAATCGAAAGGAGTACGGCGCCGGGTGGACGCCCCGCTCGGTGACGATCGCCGTGATCAGCGTCCCCGGCGTCACGTCGAACGCGGGGTTGCGGGCGGGGAAGCGGTCTGTCAGCTCCGCGGGGTCGCGCTCCTCGATCGGGATCGCCGAGCCGTCGGCCGCCTGCGGGTCGAGCGTCGAGCTGGGCGCGACGACGTAGAAGGGGATCCCGTGGTGTGCGGCGAGCACGGCAAGCGAGTATGTCCCGATCTTGTTCGCCGTATCCCCGTTTGCGGCGATCCGGTCGGCGCCGGTGACCACGAGGTCGACCTCGTGGCGCGCCATGAACGACCCGGCCGCCGAGTCCGCGATCACGGCGTGCGGGATGCCGGCCAGCTCGAGCTCCCAGGCGGTGAGACGTGCGCCCTGGAGGAGCGGCCGCGTCTCGCCGACGAGGACGCGCTCCAGCAGATCCCGCTCGGAAGCCGCGCGCAGGGCGCCGATCGCGGAGCCGTAGCCGCCGGTCGCAAGGCCGCCTGCGTTGCAGTGCGTGAGCGCGCGGGTGCCCGGCGAGAAGAGCTCGGTCGCATGGGCGGCCATCCGCCTGCAGCTTCCAACCTCCTCCTCGTGCAGCGCGCGGGCCCTTTCGGGGGTCGGATCGTCGCGCATCCGCTCGAGAGCCCACGGAAGGTTGACCGCGGTGGGACGCGACTCTGAGAGGACTCGCTCCGCCTCGGCGAGGTCCTCTCCGCGGAGCGACGCGAGCGCCATCCCGTAAGCCGCGGTGACGCCGATAGCGGGCGCACCACGCACGACCATCGTCCGGATCGCGTCCGCGATCTGGGTCGGCGTCGTACACCGGACCTCGACGACCTCTAGCGGTAGCCGGCGCTGGTCGAGGAGGACGACAGCGGGGCCGTCCTCCTCGAGGCGAACGATCTGCTCGGGCGCGAGCTCCCGGCTCAGGTGCCCTCGTCCCAGGAGGCCAGGTAGCGGGCCTGCTCCTCGGTGAGCGTGTCGATCTCGACGCCCATCGTCTCCAGCTTGAGCCGCGCGATCTCCTTGTCGATCTCGGGTGGCACCGGGTAGACCTTGCGGTCGAGTTCGTCGGCGTGCCGGGCCGCGTACTCGAGCGAGAGAGCCTGGTTCGCGAAGGACATGTCCATCACGAGCGCCGGGTGCCCCTCGGCCGCGGAGAGGTTGACGAGCCGGCCGTCGGCGACGAGATAGAGGCGCCGCCCGTCGGCGAGCGTGAACTCCTCCACGAACTCGCGCGCCCGCTTCGTCTCGACCGCCATCTCCCGCAGCGCCGGGATCTCGATCTCGACGTTGAAGTGGCCGGTATTGGCCAGGATCGCGCCGTCCTTCATCACTTCCATGTGCTCGCGCGCGATCACGTGCTTGTCACCGGTCGCGGTGCAGAACATGTCCCCGATCTCGGCCGCCCGCTCGAGCGGCAGCACCTCGAAGCCGTCCATCGACGCCTCGAGCGCCTTCAACGGATCGACCTCGGTGATGATCACGTGCGCGCCCATGCCGCGTGCCCGCGACGCGACGCCGCGCCCGACCCAGCCGTAGCCGCAGACGACGAAGCGCTGGCCGGCGATGAGGACGTTCGTCGCGCGAATGATCCCGTCGATCGTCGACTGGCCCGTGCCGTAGCGGTTGTCGAACATGTGCTTCGTCTGCGCCTCGTTCACCGCGATGATCGGGAAGCCGAGCTTGCCCTCGGCCTCGAGCGCCTTGAGCCGGATGACGCCGGTCGTCGTCTCCTCCGTGCCGGCGATGATCTCGCCGAGCTGCTCGCGCCGCGCCGAGTGGAGGACACCGATCACATCGGCGCCGTCGTCCATCGTGAAGTGCGGCTTGTGGTCGACGGCCGCCTCGATGTGGGCGTAGTACGTGTCGTTGTCCTCGCCCTTGATGGCGAACACGGATACGTCGTATTCGGCCACGAGCGCCGCCGCGACGTCGTCCTGCGTCGAGAGCGGATTCGAGGCGCAGAGGACGACATCGGCGCCGCCCGCCTGGAGCGTCCGCATGAGGTTCGCCGTCTCGGTCGTGACGTGGAGGCAGGCGGAGATGCGATGGCCGGCAAGCGGCTGCTCGCGCTCGAACCGCTCCCGGATCGCCGCGAGCACCGGCATCTGCCGGTCGGCCCACTCGATCCGCCGCTTGCCCTCCTCGGCGAGGGCGAGGTCTTTTACGTCGTAGCGCTGCGTTGCTGCCATGGAGTCCTTTCGTCAGGCGGCGAGGAGCCGCTCATGCTTTCTCTGTTCCCATTCGACCCAGCCGAGCTGATCCTCGGCGCCGGCGAGCCACCCGTCGATCGCCGCGCGAAGCTCGGGCTCGCGCCGCAGGCGTGCGGCGAAGGAGATGTCCCCGATGCCGAGCCCGAAACGGCTGCGCAGCTCGGAGAGCGAGCGAAGCTGGTTCAGCTCCCGCAGACCGTAGATCCGATACCCGGCTTCGGTCCGCGAGGGGACGACGAGCCCGGCCTGCTCGAGGTAGCGGAGCATCCGGGCGGACCAGCCGGTGCGTGCGGCCGCGTGGCCGACGTGGAGCGATTCCATCTGCGGAAGACCCTAACACACTTGTGTCAAGGCTTGCAGCAGCTGATCAGGCCCGGCGTCGTGCTGATTCGGAAGACGCCGTCGCGCGCGATAGCCGCTTCCACCGCCGCCGCCACGTGCGAGAGATCGCGGCCGCGATAGGACTCGCTCGACCGGACATAGGCAAGCACCGGCTCGACCTCCGTAACGGCGAGACTCGTGTCGAAGCGCTCGACGCCGATGTCGGAGAAGAACGGCTCGAGCTGCGGCGGGCCGGTCTCGAGGCCGAACGCCTCGTTGTGCCGCCAGAACGGCCATTCGGACCCGACGAGGGCCTGGAGCTCCTCGAAGTGGCCTCGCCCGTTGGTCGCGGCGTGAAAGGCGCCGGCAGGAACGAGCACACGCCGGATCTCGGCGAACGCCTTCGGACGATCCGCCACGTGGTAGAGCATGTGGTTGGCGAGGACGGCGTCAAACGATTCGTCCGGGAAGGGCAGCCCTCCCGCATCGCCGACGACGTACTCGGCCCGCTCGCCGAGGACGCCGCGAGCGGCCTCGATCATCCCCGGCGAGAGATCGAGCAGCGTGAGCGACCACGACGGGTCGATGCGCTCGCGATTCTCGCGCCAGAGGGTCGCGGGGCCGCAGCCGATCTCGAGGACGCGTGCCGCCGGCGCGGGCTTTTCCCTCTCGAACAGCCAGCGGTGCCAGCCGAGATTCGTCGAGAAGCGTGCGTGAAGGCCGATCCGCGCTTGCAGGTTCGCGTCGGTTCGGTACTGCGCCTCGAGGCTCATGCCTCGCCACGCAACCGTGCGACGAGCCGGTCGAGCGCGACCTTGTCGACGCCCGCGCCGACCAAGAGATGGCGGATGCCCTCTGCTCGCTCGATCTCCTCGAGCACCTCGACGAGCGTCCGCCCCGCCGGCTGCGAGATCCGCCGGCGCCGCTCGCGCTCCCGCTCGTCCGGCGCCTCGGCGAACCACGCCTCGTTGTGCGGCGTCCAGCTCTCGTCGCTGAGTGCGTGATCCGCTGCGATCGCGTCGTGCTCGACGCCCGCGAGCCAGAGCGCCATCCCACATGCGATTCCCGTTCGGTCGCGCCCGCCCGCACAGTGGATGGCCCCGGGCGGATCGGCGTTGCCGAGTGCCGTCAGCGCCCGAGCGAACTGGCCGCGGTAATGGTCGGCAAGCTCGAGATACGCCTCCCGCATGGACGGCCACTCCCACGCCGCGACGACGTCACGCGGATCCATCGCCTCTCGCAGGACCGGCACGGGGAGCGGCTCGACGCCCTCCTCGTCGTCGGCCTCACGCATGGGACGCAGGTTGACGACGACGGAGACGCCGTAGTCGACAAGCGAGCGGCGCCCGGCCTCGGTCAAGCCCGGCAGGGAGTCGGCCCGCACGACGATGCGGTATGCAGTCTCGCCGCCGCCGGCGAGCGGCAGCCCACCGAGGTCACGGACGTTGACGCACCCGTCCCAATGCAGGACCCGCTCAGGCGCTGCTGGTGCCCTCGCGTCCATACCTGTCCTCGAGGCGGACGACGTCGTCGAGTTGCGGCGTCGAGACCTCGAGGATCGTCGTGTCCTCGAGCGCCGTGACGCGGTGCACGGTGCCCGGCCGATAGCGGAAGGAGGCTCCCGCGGTGACGATCTCCTCGTCGAGCGCCTCCTGGCCGGCATCGCCGAGCTCGAGCCGCGCGCGGCCGCCCTGGACGTACCAGCTCTCGTCCTTCTCCCGGTGGAACTGGAGCGAGAGCGACTCGCCCGCCCGCACGAAGAGGATCTTCCCGGCATACGCGTCGGCGTCGGCCCAGATCAGCTCCCACCCCCAGGGCTTCTCGACGCGCCGCGGCTCGAAGGCGAAGCGGTCGAGCGAGCCGTAGTTCGGCGAGCTCAAGCTCATGCGAGCTGCCTCTGGGGCTTCCACTCAGGATGCGCCTCCATGAACTCCGTCGCCCGCCGGAGGTCCTTCGGCGTGTTCACGGTCAGCCAGACGCCGTCGTGACGGTGCGCGTGCAGCCGCCGCTCCTCGGCCAGCTGGGGGAAGGTCGACTGCTCGTGATCTCCCTTCTCGGGGAGGAGCTCGAGCGCGTCGTCGCCGAGGACGTAGACGCCCGAGTTGACCCAGTGCTCGAGCAACGGCGCTTCGCGAAAGCCCGTCACCGCGCCGTCCTCCTCGACCTCGACGACGCCGAAAGGCGAGCGCACCTGCGCCACGACGATCGTCGCCGCGGCGCCGCTGCGCTGATGTTCGGCGAGGAGCGCGCGGAAGTCGACGTCGAGGAGCTCGTCGCCGTTGAGCGCGAGCACCGGTCCATCCTCCTGTCGCCGCGACGCCGCGAGCCGCAGCCCACCGCCCCGGCCGAGCGGCTCCTCCTCCCCCACCGTCTCGACCTCGGCGCCGAGCCCGGCGAGCGCGTTCAGGAAGGCGTCCTCGTCCCCTGCCCGGCAGGCGACGATCACGCGCGTGGCCCCGGCGTCGGCGAGCCGCGCAACCGTGTACTCGGCGAGCGGGAAGCCGGCGACGGGCACCAACGGCTTCGGAAGTCCCTGCGCCGCCTCGCCGAGCCGTTCCGCCTTGCCCCCGGCGAGTAGGAGCGCCTCCATCAGCTCCGCAGTTCCCGATCCGGCGTCGAGTGGGTCGGCCGGCCGATGCCCTCGTACTCGAAGCCGGCTGCCGCCGCAGCCGCGGGATCGAGGAGGTTCCGGCCGTCGACGATCAGCGGCCGCGCCATCGCGTCCCGCACCTCGGCTGTCACGAGCTCGCGCAGCTGCGGCCACTCGGTCACGATCACCGCAGCGTCCGCGTCCCGCACGGCCGCGAGGGAGGATTCGCAGATCTCGACCTCGTCGAGGTCGCCGGGCCGCGCGACCGGATCCCACGCGCGCACCACCGCACCTTCCGCGAGCAGGCGGTGGGCGATGATCCGGCTAGGCGCCTCGCGCATATCGTCGGTGTTCGGCTTGAACGCGAGCCCGAGCAGCGCGACCGTGCGCCCATGCAGGCTTCCGAGCCGCTGCTGGAGCTTCTGGACGACCTTCCGCATCTGCAGCTCGTTCACCTCGATCACGGCGTTCAGCAGCTGGAAGTGGTAGCCGGAGTTCGCCGCGAGCTGCTTGAGCGCGAGCGAGTCTTTCGGGAAGCACGAGCCTCCCCAGCCGAGTCCCGCGCGCAGGAAATGCGGCCCGAGTCGATGGTCGAGCCCGACGCCCTCGGCGACGCGCGTGACGTCGGCGCCGACGAGCTCGCAGACGTTGGCGATCTCGTTGATGAAGCTGATCCGAGTGACGAGGAACGCGTTCGCCGCGAGCTTGATCAGCTCGGCAGAGCTCACTTCCGCCCGCACGACCGGGGCGTCGACTCCGGCGTGGAGCCGCTCGACTGCGTCGCCGTCTGCCTCCTCGAACGAGCCGATCACGACCCGGTCGGGCTCCATAAAGTCGCGCACCGCGGTTCCCTCGGCCGTGAACTCGGGATTGGAGACGTAGCCGACGTTGCCAAGACCGCGCGCGTCCAGCCGGGTGCGGACGCGCTCGCCGGTCCCGACCGGCACGGTGCTCTTCATCACGATGAGCGGCCGGCCCTGCACGTCCTCGGGCAGCTCGTCCACGACCGTCCAGACGGCGCTCAGGTCGGCGTCGCCCGAAGCGGTCGGCGGCGTGCCGACGGCGACGTAGAGGAACTCGGCCCCGTCCACTGCCTCGCGCACATCGAGCGTGAACGAGATCCGGTCGCGACTGCGCTCGAGCACGTCGTCGAGACCCGGCTCGTAGATCGGGACCTCGCCCCTCCGCAGCCGCTCGATTCGCTCGGGCAGGACGTCGCGGACGACGACCTCGTGCCCGAGATCTGCGAAGCATGCGCCGGTTACGAGGCCGACGTAGCCGGCGCCGAAGATCGCTATCCGAGCCATGGCGCTAGCGTACTTTGGCCGTCAGCGGCCCAGGGGCTTGAGGCTCTCGGCGATGGCGATCATCGTCGAGTTCGAGAGCTGGTTGAGGATCGTGTTCACGACCCAGTACGTCGCCTTCGGCGTCTGGAGCGCGACCATCTGCACCGCACCGCCCGTCGTGTAGAGCAGGTAGGTGCGGTGCTTGTGCACGATCTTGCCGCTCGGGTTGGCGAGGATCGGCGGCGTCGTCCAGTCCGACTCCTCGATCTGCCAGTACTGAGGGAAGCCGCCCGTCTGAATTTCGAAAGTCAGTGCGAGCTCGTGCTTGTTCTTGAGCGGCTTGAAGACGCGCACCCCCTCCTGCGATGAGAGCTGCGAGTACTGCGCGATCCGGGCTGGAGCCAGGACCGGGAAGTGCACCTTTGGCGTGATCCCGTGCAGGTGAGGCGCTGTCACGGAGATCCCGGGGCTCAGCTTGGGCGGCAGCTTGGGCGGCAACTTCACGCGATGGGGGACGGTCAGCTTCCCGGCGAAGCTCGTTCCCACTGCGACGACGGTGAGCGGCTTGCCTGCCTGGTTGGCATAGTCCGCGATCGCCGTCGTCATCTGGGCGACACGAGTGCTCGAGCCGAAAAGCGGCTTGAGCTGCTGCGCGGCCTGCTTCGCGTCGGGCTGAACCGGGTCGTAGTACACGGTCGAGTCGCGCTGCACCTTGGGCGCGTTGGCCTGCAGGGTCGCCGGGAGCGCCTTTGTCGTATAACCGCGCGTGCTCAGGAGGTAACTCGTGTTCGAGGCCTCGCCGGGGATCTTGCCCGCGTTGAGAACGAGCACGGTCACCCTCGACTTCGGCAGCGGATGCTGCTGCTGCTTCTTCTTCGGCCTCGAGTGCCCGAGGAACTGCGCGTTGACCGCTGCGGACTCTCGGACGTCGGGATGAAGGAAGTTCTGTACCTGCTGGTTGATCGCCGACTGCGGCGCCGATTCGACGTCTGCGCCACCCGCGGAGACGAAGTAATGGAAGTCGGCCAGCGGTATCTGGTTCCGGAACAGGTGGCCGGGCGGAAGGTGGTAGGCGATGCCCAGATACGACTCCAGCTCGCTCAGCGACACCTGGCCGCCGCCGGCCGTG
>Ga0307477_10002226_pt1 | contig 15191 bp, 13 predicted proteins | sample atmos_gasesECM2C_FD_203316 | JGI IMG/M metagenome (GOLD analysis project Ga0307477, IMG submission 203316) | Hardwood forest soil microbial communities from Morgan-Monroe State Forest, Indiana, United States - atmos_gasesECM2C_515 | ecosystem: Environmental > Terrestrial > Soil > Temperate...
GTCGAGCTCAAGTGCGAGACCGATTTCGTGGCCAAGTCAGCCGACTTCGTCAACCTGGCGAACGACCTGGCCGACATCGTGGTCACCAAGGGTCTTGACGCGGTCGGCGAGCTCGCCGGCGCTGTCGATGACCTCAAGGTGACGCTCAAGGAAAACATCGCCGTCGGAAGAGTCGAGCGTTTCGACGCTGCTCCCGGGAACCTGCTGGACACGTACCTGCACGTCCAAAGCGGGCGTGGGGTGAACGGCGTGCTCGTCGAGCTCTCGGGCGGCTCCCAGGCGCTCGCCCATGACCTCGCAGTTCACATCGCCTTCGGTCGCCCCCGCTATTTGACCCGGGACGAGGTGCCCGCCGAGGAGGTCGCGGCCGAGCGAGCCACCCTCGAAGCCCAGAGTCGCAACGAGGGCAAGCCTGAGGCGGCACTCCCGAAGATCGTCGAAGGCAAGCTCAACGCCTTCTTCCAAGACCGCGTCCTGGTTGATCAGCCCTTCGCCAAGGACGACAAGAAGAAGGTGGCCGATATCCTCGGCGACGCAAGCGTCGTGCGGTTCGCTCAGGTTGTCATCGGAGCTTGAGGCTTCGGGCGTGATCTCCGGCCCGGTGCTCTCGCCTCACAAGCGCGTTGTCCTCAAGCTTTCCGGTGAGGCGTTGGGCTCCGACGCCTCGGACGAGACGATCGACGGTCCGGTCGTTGAGCGCATCGCCGGCGAGATCGCGTCGGTCGGCGCGGATCATCCCGTGCAGATCGCCATCGTCGTCGGCGGCGGCAACATTTGGCGTGGACTCACCGGCGTCGGCGCGGGCATGGACCGGGCCACCGCCGACTACATGGGCATGCTCGCCACGGCCATCAACGCGCTCGCCCTTCAGGATGCGCTCGAGCGAGCCGGGCAGCCCACCCGCGTGCAGACCGCCATCCAGATGGCGCAGGTGGCTGAGCCCTATATCCGGCGCCGCGCCATGCGCCACCTCGAAAAGGGACGGGTGGTGATCTTCGCCGGGGGCACGGGAAACCCGTTTTTCACGACCGACACGACGGCCGCGCTGCGGGCGGCCGAGATCGAAGCGGACATCATGCTGAAGGGCACCCACGGTGGCGTCGACGGGGTGTACACCGCCGATCCGCGTGCCGATCCGGCGGCCATCAAGCTCGACGAGGTGACGTTCTCGGAGGTGCTGGCTCGCGAGCTGCGGGTCATGGATCTGACGGCCATCACGCTCTGCAAAGAGAACGGACTGCCGATCCGGGTGTTCGACCTGATGGCGCCCGGCAACATCCGAAGCGCGTTGCTGGGCGAGCCGATCGGTACGCTGGTTCGTTGATGGACGACGATTCTCTGGTTGGCACGGTCATCGAGGATGCGAAGGACCACATGGGCAAGGCGGTCGCGCACGCTCAGGCCGACTTCGCCTCCGTGCGAACTGGACGAGCATCGTCGGCCATGGTCGAAAAACTCAAGGCGGACTATTACGGGTCGGAGGTGCCCCTCCAGCAGCTAGCCAGCTTCAGCACGCCCGAGGCGCGACTGCTGGTCATCTCGCCTTTCGACAAGCAGTCGATCAAGGCGATCGAGAAGGCCATACAAAACTCCGATTTGGGGATCAACCCGTCCAACGACGGAGCCGTCATCCGGCTGGGGTTTCCACAACTGACGGAGGAACGGCGTCGCGAGTTGGTGAAGGTCGTCAAGAGCAAGGCCGAGGAGGCTCGGATCGCAGTGCGCAACGTGCGACGCTCGGCCCGTCACGACCTCGAAGCCTTGGAGAAGGATGGAGACATCTCCTCCGATGAGCTTGACCGGGCTGAGAAGGAGCTCGAGCGCCTGACCCACGATTACGTGGCTGAGATCGATCGGCTGGTGCAACACAAAGAGGCCGAGCTGCTCGAGGTCTAGCCCGCCCGCGAAAGGGGGACCCATGGATCGAGACGATGAATTCACCCAGCCGCCCCGCCCGAGCGGGGAGGGAATCCGCATCATCGGCGCTGAGGAGGCGGCCGCGGCGCTCGAAGCCGGCGAGGCGGAGGGCCGCAAGCCCAGTAACGCGCCGCGCTTCGGGGACGTTCCTCCCGCTCCTACTGGCCCGAGGCCCGCCATCCGCTTCCCGCTGGAAGAGGACGAGGCGGCCGGCATAGCCAACCCTGTCGGTGTGGGGGGAACACGAGTCGATCCGCCGTTCGACCCACACGCCGAGACCCCTACGACGCCTGAGCTGCCCCACTGGACCGAACCGGCCACCGGCGAGGTGCCGATGATTCTCCCGGGGTCGGAGCGCTCTGACGCCGAGGACGATCCCTCATGGTCGAGCTTCACGCGTGCGCCACGATGGCGTGATCAGGGGGGCGATTGGGACGAAGCCGAGTTCGGAGACGCCAGCCTCCTCGCTGATGAAGAGACCCGGATTGGCGCGCTGGACACGTCGAGGACCGAGCACTCCGACCTGTTCAGCTTCGATGATGAGCCGCCGGCGGAGCCCCCACCGCCCACCCGCATCCGCACACGGACCGAGCCACCGCCCGGCACGGGCGAAGGCGGAGCGCGTCTCGGCGGCCGGGATGACGGCGTCGCCATCTTGATCGGTGGCGCGCTCGGGCTGCTGTTTCTCGTGCTCGCCAAGGCCGGTCCCAAGTTTGTGATGGTGTACGCCGGCCTCATCGTCCTGCTTTGCGCGACGGAGATCTTTGCCGTGCTGCGCCGCGCCGGGTACCGGCCGGCAACGCTGCTCGGTCTGGTGGCCACGCTGTCGGTGTTGTTCGCCGGGTACTGGCGAGGGGAGCGCGCCCTTCCGCTCGTGATGGTGATGACGTTCGTGTTCAGCATGCTCTGGTATTTGGCCGGGGTGATGTCCGGACGCCCGACCGTCAACGTCGGCATGACCCTGATGGGGTTCTGCTGGGCCGGTTTCCTCGGTTCGTACGTCGCGCTCATCCTGCGGCCCGGCAACTATCCGGTCCACCCCCACGCCGGCGTAGGGATCCTGCTCGGCGCCGTCCTGTGCACGGTCGCCAACGATGTCGGCGCCTACGGCGTCGGGCGTACCTTCGGTCGCACGCCTCTGGCTCCTCAGATCAGTCCCAACAAGACCCTGGAAGGGCTCCTTGGGGCTTCTCTCTTGACGGTGCTCGTCGGCGCCGGTCTGGTGTCGCACATCCACCCGTTCAGCACGGCCAAAGCCTTCTGGCTGGCGGTGGGCATCGCCGTCATGGCCCCGCTGGGCGATCTGTGCGAGTCGATGATCAAGCGCGACATCGGGATCAAGGACATGGGTGCCCTTCTTCCCGGCCACGGTGGGGTGTTTGACCGCTTCGACGCCGTGTTGTTCGTGCTCCCGACCACGTACTACCTGGCCCAGGTGCTGAAGATCGGGGCCTGAGAACCGATAACAGTTGTCTGGTGGGAGACTGGCGGGGTGAGACGACGGTGACCACGGTCAGCCTGGTCGGATCCACCGGCTCGATCGGGACCCAGACCCTTGACGTCGTACGGGCTGATCCCGAGCGGCTCGGTGTCACCGCGCTCGGTGCGGCGACATCGGTGGACCTCCTGGCCGCGCAGGCTCGCGAGTTCCACCCCAGGATCGTCGCAATTGCCGACGAGACCCTCGGCCCGGCGCTCAAAGGCCAGGTCCCGGCGGGGGTCGAGGTCCGGGCCGGCGCTGAGGCCCTGGCATCCCTGGCCGCCGAGGCCGACGTCACCGTCAATGCCGTGGTCGGATTCGCCGGGCTCGGGGTCACGCTGGCGACGATGCGAGCAGGGCGCCGGCTGGCCCTCGCCAACAAGGAGTCACTGATCGCCGGTGGCCCTGCGGTCCGGGTCGTGCGGGGCACGCCCGGGGCCGAGATCATCCCGATTGACTCCGAGCATTGCGCTATCCACCAGTGCCTGCGGTCCGGGCGCTCTGGGGAGGTGCGGCGCATCCTGCTCACTGCCAGCGGCGGACCGTTCCGGGGTCGGACGCGAAACGAGTTGACGCACGTGACGGTGGCCGAGGCGCTCGCTCATCCCACCTGGTCGATGGGTCCCAAGATCACCATCGACTCGTCCACCCTCATGAACAAAGGCCTTGAGGTCATTGAGGCCCATGAGTTGTTCGGCCACGACCTCGGCCCGGCCGACGCCTTCGATCGCATCGAGGTCGTCGTGCACCCGCAGTCGATCGTGCATTCCATGGTCGAGTGGTGCGATGGAGCCACGGTGGCCCAGCTCTCCCATCCCGACATGCGTTTGCCGATCGGGTACGCCTTGGCCTATCCCGACCGCCTCGGTGTTGCCTTCGGCGCCCTCGACTGGTCACAGGTGGCCACGCTGACCTTCGAGGCCCCCGACCTGGACGCGTTCCCGTGCTTGGGTCTGGCCTTCGGTGCCGGGCGTCAGGGAGGGACGGCACCGGCTTGGTTGAGCGCCGCCAACGAGGTGGCCGTGGAGGCGTTTCTCGCCGGTCGCATCCGATGGTTGGACATCGCCACCGTCATCCGCGAGTCACTGACAGCCTGGGATGGCGGACGCGGTGACAGTGCCGACGAGGTCGTCGAGGCAGATCTGGCCGCTCGCCGTCAGGCCGCCGACATCATCGAGCGAATGGACTGCGTGGCGTGAGCGCCGAGCCCGACAACCAGTACGGGGCCGGCCCGCCGCCGGGCGGATTCATGGCTGCGACCGAGCGGTGGAGCCAGTCCATCGCCGGCGGCTACGGGCGAGGCTCAGGCGCCGACGACACCCAGCTCGGCCCGGCCGCTCAACGTCGCGCGCTCCACCGCCTGCTGGGGGGACTGGCGATGCTCACCGTCCTGGCTGCGCTGGTGCAGTTCGGCGCGGGCATCGCACTGTTGACCATCGAAGTGGTCGTGGTCGTGCTGATCGCCATCATCATGCTGCACGAGCTTGGCCATTTGCTCGTGGCCAAACGGTGCGGCATCAAAGCCACCGAGTACTTCGTCGGTTTCGGGCCCAAGCTGTGGTCGGTGCGCAGGGGCGAAACGGAATACGGCATCAAGCCGGTCCTCCTCGGTGGCTACGTGCGGATCATCGGCATGAACAACATGGAGGAGATCGATCCGGCGGACGAGCAGCGGACGTATCGAGCCCAGCCCTGGACCCGCCGCGTCGCGGTGTCGCTGGCTGGGCCCGCGGTCCACTTCGTGCTCGCCTTCTTGCTGTTGCTGATGGCCGTCGGCGTCTTTGGCGTTGACACGCCGCTGCCTCAGGTCGGAGGGCTCGGAGCGCTGGCTGACGGCCACGCCAGCCCGGCCCAACAAGCGGGGCTGAAAAAGGGTGACAAGTTCGTCTCAGTTGACGGTCACCCGGTGAAGAACTGGGACATGCTCGTCGGCTATATCCAGTCCAAAGCCAACGTCCCGATCGCGATGCAGATCGACCGCGCCGGCCATGTTCTCAACCTCACGGTGACCCCGGTGGATGCCAACAAGGTGGCCGTCAAGGACGCGAGCGGGACTCTCTACACGCCGGACACTGCGAGTCCCTCAGTGGGGGTGATCGGGGTCGACACCACCATTCTCAAGGTTCGCGCCGACCCGGTGACCGCCGTGGGTCGGGCCGCCGTGGGTCTCGTCCGGGGTACCGGCCAAACGGTGATCGGCCTCGGCCGGATCTTCAGTCCCCACGGCCTCGACAATCTGGGCCAGCAGGTCGTCACCGGGCAGTCGCCGACCAAGCGGCCTTCGGCGAAAGTGGCCAACGATCGGCCGCTGTCGGTAATCGGCGTCGGCCGGTTGGCGACCCAAGCAGCCCATCAGGGGGTCAACTCCGTCCTCGCCTTGCTCGTCATTCTGAACCTCTTCCTCGGCGTGTTCAACCTCATACCGCTCCTGCCCTTCGACGGGGGCCACATCGCCATCGCCATCTACGAGCGCGTCCGGTCGCGCCGCGGTCAGCGCTACCAGGCTGACGTAACCAAGATGCTGCCGGTGACCTACGCCCTCTTGTTGGTCGTCATCTTCCTCGGGCTGAGCACGATGTATCTCGATCTAGCGAGCCCCGTCGCGAACCCGTTCCGGTAGGTCATGCTCGGGCCAAATCTGACCGCGACGCCCCGGCGCAAAACGCGCCAGATTCACGTGGGTCGCGTGCCGGTCGGCGGCGACGCTCCTGTGAGCGTGCAGTCCATGACCATCACCAAGACGGCCGACGTCGAAGGCACGCTCCAGCAGATCTATGCCCTGGCGGGAGCCGGTGCTGACATCGTGCGCTGCACCTGCAATCGCCAGGAGGCGGCCGAGGGGTTGGCCCAGATCGTGCCCCGCTCGCCCGTGCCGATCATCGCCGACATCCACAACAACCATTTGATGGCGCTGGCTGCCCTTGATGCCGGCGTGCACGGTCTGCGCCTCAACCCCGGCAACATTCGCAACCCGGCGCACATCAAGGCGGTGGCGCGCGAGGCCAAGGACCGCGGGGTGCCGATCCGCATCGGCGTCAACGCCGGCTCGTTGGACTCGGACCTTTACGACAAGTACGGCGGCGCGACACCCGACGCCATGGTTGAGTCTGCCCAAACCGAGTTGGCCTACTTCGCCGAGGTCGGGTTCGACGACGTAAAGATCTCCGTGAAGGCCTCGTATGTGCCGCTGATGATCGAGGCCTACCGTCAGCTGGCCGCCGTGACCGACCATCCGTTGCACGTGGGTGTCACCGAGGCTGGCCCGGGACTGGCGGGCATCATCAAAGGAACGGCCGGCATCGGCACGCTGCTAGCCGAGGGCATCGGCGACACCATTCGATTCTCGCTGACCGCCGACCCGGTGGAGGAGGCTCACGCCGGGCGTCAGTTGCTCGAGTGCCTCGGACTACGGGAGCGCAAGAATGTGGATCTCATCGCCTGCCCGAGCTGCGGGCGGGCCGAGATCGATGTGATCAAGGTGGCTAACGACGCGCTCGCCGCGTTCGGGGACAAGGACATCCCCTTGCAAGTCGCGGTGATGGGGTGCGTTGTCAACGGTCCGGGCGAGGCCAAGGACGCAGACCTGGGTATCGCCGCCGGGCGCAAGAAGGGCCATCTGTTCATCAAGGGCCGCAACGTGGCAGTGGTGCCTGAGGATGAGATGGTCGAAGCCCTGGTGAGCTATGCCGAGCAGATCATGGCCGACGGCGCCGAAGCCGTCCTGGCCCGAGCTGACCAGGAGAGCGCCCAGCGTGCGGCGGAGGCCGACCGGGCCGCGCTGCTCGAGGACAAGGGTGAAGATGCCAACCAGGCCGCCACCAAGGTGGACCTCATCCGCAAGCACCTCGGCGGGGCCAGCGGGGACTAACCCGGGCGCGACCACTCCTGCACGTGCTCGGGCACCTGTCTCGCGGCCGAGGCGTCGTCGGCCATCGCCGGTCCGGGGACGAGCGCCAGCGGCAGGACGCCGGCCCAGACGTCGAGCGTCAAGTCCTCCTCGTCGTCGATCGGGGGTCCGGTGCGGATCTTGGCTGACACCTCGTCGATGGGCAGCGACAGAACCAGCGTGGCGGCGAGCTCCTTGGCTGTCGGCGGCCGGGAGTGCCCGCCGCGTCCGGGGGCCACATGCTCGACGAGCGCGGCCATGGCCGCGCGCTTGCGGTCGTCGTCCTCGACCAGCCGGGCTTGGCCAAAGATGACCACCGACCGGTAGTTGACGCTGTGGTGGAACCAGGAGCGGGCCAGAACCAGACCGTCGACGATGCTCACCGTGAGGCAGGCCGGCGCGCCGTTGCGCAGCGAGCGAAGCATCCGGTTGGCCACGGAGCCGTGGACGAAGACCTCATCGCCGACGCGGGCGTGGAGAGTGGGCAGCACGACGGGTTGTCCGTCCGGCGCGAGCCCCAGGTGCGCGACCAATCCCTCGTCGAGGATGGCGTTGATGGCACCCCGGTCGTAGGTCGCCCGATGGGCGAGACGGTGAACGGTCGTGCGGTCGGTCGGGGCAATTTCCACGTGGCTCACCGCTTCATACTAGAACAAAGTGAAGAATGATCTAGTGCAATAACAGCGTCGGAAGGCGACCGGTTTGAGGATGCGGGCGGCGCTATACTTTCCCCTCGGTAGGTCGGCAGGTACGCGATGTCGAGTGGTGCGAAGCGTGGGCTGTTGCCCACGCTTTTGTGTGTTGGTGATCTTTGAGGACAGGAGAGGAGGCACCGATGGGAGTCGTAGATCAAGTTCGTGAGCTCGTCGGTCCGATCCTGGCTCAGGATGACCTCGAGCTGTACGACGTCGAGTACGGAGGGGGCCGGCTGGTCGTCCTCGTCGATCGTCCCGGCGGGGTCGATCTCATCGCCCTGACGCGAGCGACGCAGAGCATCAGTGCGCTGCTCGATGAGGCCGATCCGGTGCCCGGCGGCCATTATGTGCTCGAGGTCTCGAGCCCGGGCCTCGAGCGCACCCTGCGCACGCCGGAGCATTTCGAGCGGGTTATCGGCTCGGAGATCGCGGTGAAGACACGGGCCGGGACAGAGGGTGACCGCCGGATCCGAGGTGTGCTGGAGTCGGCCGACGCCTCGAGCTTCGTCGTCGGCGGCCGGACGCTCAGCTACGGCGACGTCGAGCGGGCCCACACGGTGTTCGAATGGGGCCCCGCTCCTCGCAAGACCAAGGCGTCGGCGCGATGAAGGACACGTTCGCCTTTCTCGAGGCCCTCCAGCAGATCGCCCGCGACAAGGGCATCAGCACCGAGGTTCTGCTCGACGCGCTCGCCAACGCGCTCGTCGCTGCTTACAAGCGCCTGCCCACGGCAGCCGAGGAGGCCGTGGTCACCATCGACCCGGAGTCGGGCGAGATCCGGGTGTACGGCCAGGAGCTCGACGAAGACGGCAACGTGGTGCGGGAGTGGGACGACACCCCTGAGGACTTCGGCCGGATCGCCGCTCAAACGGCCAAGCAGGTCATCTTGCAGCGCATCCGCGAGGCTGAGCGCGACCAGAAGTACGAGGAGTACGCCGGCCGGGAAGGCGACATCGTCACGGGCATGATCCAGCAGAGCGACAACCGCTACACGTTGTTGAGCCTGGGCAACGTCGAGGCCCTCCTGCCGCAAGCCGAGCAGGTGCCGTACGAGCGCTACGAGCACAACGCTCGCCTCAAGGCCTACATCGTCGAGGTGCGCAAGACCACCAAGGGTCCTCAGATCGTGGTGAGCCGGACCCACCCCGGGCTCATCAAGCGACTGTTCGAGCTCGAGGTCCCGGAGATCTCCTCGGGCGTCGTCGAGATCAAGGCCGCGGCTCGCGAGCCCGGCCATCGAACCAAGATCGCCGTGTGGTCCAACGACAGCAACGTCGATCCCGTCGGGGCGTGCGTCGGCGCCCGCGGCGCGCGCGTGCGAATGGTCACCAACGAGCTGCGGGGCGAGAAGGTCGACATCGTCCCCTTCTCTGAGGAGCCGGCGGAGTTCGTGGCTCGGGCGCTGCAGCCGGCCCGGGTGCGGGAGGTGTTGCTGGACGAGGAGACGGGCGTAGCCACCGTCATCGTGCCGGACTTCCAGCTCAGCCTGGCCATTGGCAAGGAGGGCCAAAACGCCCGGTTGGCGGCCCGTCTCACCGGGTGGCGCATCGACATCAAGAGCGAGTCCCAGCTGGCTGAGGAACAGGCCTATGCCAACCAGGACTGGGCCGAGGGTCAATGGGTTGAAGGGCCCGACGGTGAGTTGGTCTGGCAGCCGGCCGAAGGGGGCGAGGCCCTGTCGGCCCAGGACTGGGACGCTCAGGCAACCGACCAACCGGGCGCGGCCGCCAGCCCAGCGCCGGAGCCGGCCAAGGCCCCGCCGGCCGAGACCCCGGCGGCCGAGACCCCGGCGGCCAAGACGCCGGATGAGACGGCCGGTGAGAGCACGCCGCAGGACACGTCAGAAGGGGCGGCCCAGCCGGAGCCCACGTCGTAGGGCAAGCGGTGGCAACGGCGCCCGTGCCGGAGGGCCCACGTCGGACCTGCATCGGTTGTCGGCGGGTCCGGGCCCCGGGCGAGATGGTTCGCATCCGGCGAGCGGATGACGCCCTCGTGGTCGGCCCGGGGCCTGGTCGTGGGGTGTGGCTGTGCCGAGATCGGCGAAATTGCGTGGACGACGCCGAGGGTCGACGGGCGTTCGAGCGGGGCCTCCGGGGTGCGGTGACGGCTGGGGCGATAAACGCGCTTCGTGCGCAACTGGCCGAACGTGCGAGTATGGAGGCGTGACGTCCGCCGGCGGGATCGCCGGGCGGTGAGTTCCCCGCGGCCTAAAGCCGTGGCCAATCAGTAACAAGGAGAGGACGAGGCAGCAGTTGGCGAAGAAGATCCGGGTCTACGAGCTCGCACGAGAGCTCGGGCTCACCAACAAGGAGGCGTTGGACCTCTGCATCGATCTCGGCATCGGCGTCAAGAGCCATTCGTCGAGCATCGAAGACGCGCAGGCCGATCGGGCCCGACGTAAGGCCGACGCGCTCGGGATCCGCCGCGATGCCTCGCCTCCAGAGCCGACCCCGGCCAAGAAGGCTGCGGCCAAGAAGGCGGCCCCCCGCCCGGAGACACCGGTGGCCCAGCCCCCCGACGCGGGTGTGGCCGTTCCGACCCCTCCGACGCCATCGCCGGTCGCGCCCGCCGAGCCCTCCGCCCCGGCGACCGAGATACCGGCGCCCAGCGTCCCTCCGGCCGAGCCGGCCCGCCCGGCCGCGGCGGCGGCTCCGTCCGGGCGCGACCCTCGGCTCATCACCAGCCGGCCGGCCAGCGAGGTGCCGGTCGTTGATCTCGGTCGTCCCCCGGCCCGGCCCGTTCCGCCTTCGGCTCCGACCAGAGCGCCCGCCCCACCACTCGCCCCGAGGCCAGCCGCCCCGCCGGCCGCCGCTTCTCGCCCCACCGCCCCGCCTCCCGTCGCTCCCGCGGCCGCGGCGGACAACCCGCCGGCGGCCCAGCGCCCGCCCACGAGCCAGAGCGGTAAGCCCATTCCACCGCCCCCCGGCCGGCGTCAGCCCCTCAGCCAGTCGGGCAAGCCGATTCCGCCGCCTCCGGGCGGGCGCGGCCCTGCCACCAGCCGACCCCCGAGCGGCCCCGGCGGCCCGAGTGGTCCCCGCCCCAGCGGATTCGGCACCCCCCGCACCGGCTTCGGCGCCCCGCGCCCGGGCGCGGGAGGCGGAGGGGGTGGTGGTCGCACGGGCGGTGGCTTCGGCGGTCCGCGCCCGGGGGGCTTCGGCGCTCGGCCCGGAGGCCCGGGCGGCGGTGGCGCGTTTGGTGGCCGCGGTCCTGGGGGTCCCGGCGGACGGGGTCGTCCGGCGCAGCGGCGCCCGAGGCGCAGCCGGCGGCGCAACTTCGAGGAACTCGAAGCGCAGGAGCTGACCCGTTACTCCCCGTCGAGCGCTCCCGTGCCGGAGGGCGAGATCATCGTCGAGCGCGGGTCGACGGCCAAGGACATCGGTCCCAAGCTCAACCGCTCGGCCGCCGATGTCGTGCGCTTCCTGCTCCAGCAAGGCGAGATGGTGACCGCGACCATGAGCCTGTCGGACGAGATGATCGAGCTGTTCGCCGTCGAGATCGGCGCATCCATACGCCTCGTGGACCCCGGCGAGGAAAAGGAAGCCGAGCTCCAGCTGCGCTACTTCGAGGAGGACGCGGTCGACGACGACGCGGCGCAGCGCCCGCGGCCCCCGGTCATCACCGTGATGGGCCACGTGGATCACGGCAAGACGCTGCTTCTCGACCGGATTCGGTCGACCAACGTGGTTTCCGGCGAGGCTGGCGGTATCACCCAGCACATCGGGGCCTACCAGGTCGACCTGGACGGTCGGCTGCTCACGTTCATCGACACTCCCGGCCACGCCGCGTTCACCGCCATGCGGGCGAGAGGGGCGACGGTCACCGACATCGTCGTGCTGGTGACCGCGGCCGACGACGGCGTCATGCCGCAGACGATCGAGGCCATCAATCACGCCAAGGCGGCCGACGTTCCCATCGTGGTGGCCATCAACAAGATCGACCGTGAGGACGCCGACCCCAACCGCGTCAAGCAGCAGCTTTCCGATCAGGGCCTGGTGCCCGAGGATTGGGGCGGAGACACCATCATGGTGGAGATCTCGGCGCTGCAGAACCTCGGCATCGACGATCTGCTCGAGCAGCTGCTCGTGGTGGCCGATGTCGAGGAGTTGACGGCCAACCCCGAGGGCCGGGCGCGGGGATTCGTGCTCGAGGCCAATCTCGATGTGGGCCGGGGCCCGGTCGCCACCGTGTTGGTCGACAAGGGGACGCTGCGGGTAGGCGACCCCGTCGTGGCCGGAGCCGCGTGGGGCAAGGTGCGAGCCCTGATCGACGATCATGGCGATCAAATCAAGGAAGCCACGCCGGCCATGCCCGTGCAGGTGCTCGGGCTGTCGGAGGTGCCTCAGGCGGGCGACGTGTTCCGTGTCGCTCCCGACGAGAAGACGGCGCGCACCGTGGGCGAAGCCCGGGCGCAGCGCTACCGCCTGGGTGGCCTGGGCAAAGCTCCCTCGGTACCTGGGGCCGGCGCCAAGCTCGAGGACATCTTCGCTCAGATCCAGCGGGGTGAGACGGCGACCCTCAATCTCGTTCTCAAAGCCGACGTGCACGGCTCCCTCGAGGCGGTGACGGAGAGCCTCAAGAAATTGGAACGTGACGAAGTGAAGCTCACGTTCGTGCACCGCGCCGTCGGCGGCATCACCGAGAACGACGTGCAGCTGGCCGCGGCGTCGAATGCCACGATCATCGGCTTCAACGTGCGCCCGGATCGCAAGGCGAGGGAGCTGGCCGACAATGAGGACGTCGAGATCCGCACCTACGAGATCATCTACAAGCTGATCGAGGACATGGAGGCGGCCATGGTCGGCATGCTCGCCCCCGAGTTCGAGGAGATCGTCACCGGAGACGCAGAGGTCCGGGAGATCTTCAGCGTGCCCAATGTGGGCCGCGTGGCTGGCTGCTACGTGCTCAATGGGGTTATTACCCGCAACTCCAAGGTCCGGTTCCTCCGTGAAGGAACGGTGATCTGGAAGGGCAGCATCCGCTCGTTGCGCCGGTTCAAGGACGACGTGCGCGAGGTGGCGCAGGGTTTTGAGTGCGGCATCGGTCTTTCGGACTTCCAGGATCTCAAGCCTGGCGACGTGATCGAAACCTACGAGGATCGGGAGATCCCGCGGACCTGACGACCTTGGGTGCCCGACGCGAGGTCTACCCTTTCGGTGTGCCGGTGGCAGCCTTGACGTTCGATCTGCACCTCCCCGCCACCCGATCGCTCAAGGCCAAGCGCGCCGTCGTTAAGCCCATCGTCGAAGGTTTGCGGCACCGTTTCGGTGTCGCGGCGGCCGAGGTTGCCCACCTTGACCGATGGCAGCGCGCCGAAGTGGGCGTGGCCGCGGTGGCATCGACCGTCGGACACGTCACGGATGTCCTCGACGAAGTCGAGCGCTTCGTCTGGTCTCATCCCGAAGTGGAAGTGCTATCCGCCGAGAGACGCTGGCTGGACGATGCCTGACCGTCGCGGGCGAAATGACGGTGGCCTCGGTCTCCGGCCCTACCCCCGGTCAGCACGCGTCAACAGTCTTGTGCTCCGAGTGTTGGCCGAGGAGCTGGAGCGGCTTTCCGATCTCGATGAGCGCCTCGGGTTGGCCACCATCACCGGCGTGGAGGTCGATCCCGAACAGCGTCATGCCACCGTCTGGCTGGGATCCTTGCCCGACGAGATGGCGGTGGGCTTGGGCGAGCGCCGCGTTGAGTTGCAGGCGGCCATTGCCCGCCAGGCGCGTCTGAAGCGGACGCCGCAGTTGCAATTCCGGGCCGACCCGGCCGTGGAGTCAGGCCAGCGGGTCGAGCAGATCCTTCGAGGCCTCGGGGGCCGAGATGGGTGACATCGCGGCGGCGCTCAACAAGGCTAAGGAGGTGATCGCTGACGCGCCGACCGTAGTGCTGGCCTGTCATGTCGATCCTGACGGCGACGCGCTCGGCTCGATGATGGCCATGCATCACTTGTGCCGCTCGCAGTCCAGGCCGTCGATCGCGTCGTGGTCGGAGCCGTTCATCGTGGCTCCCCACTACACGTTTCTCCCCGGCCTCGACAGCTGCACCAAGCCTGCCGACGTGCCGGCCCAACCCGATGTCATGGTGACCTTCGACTGCGGATCGTTTGACCGGTTGGGTCAACTGGCGCCGGCCGCCCGTCATGCCGCCGAGTGCGGGGAGCTCATCGTCATCGATCACCACCGCACCAATGACCATTACGGGACCATCAACGTCATCGACCCCGACGCGGCCGCCTCGGCCGTGCTCGTGCGCCGCTTGGCCGCGTGTCTCGGTTGGGGACTGACGCGCGACGCAGCGCTGTGTCTCTACACCGGGGTCGTCACCGACACAGGCCGGTTCCAGTACGAGAACACCACGCCCGACGTGTTCACGCTTGCCCGGGAGCTGGCCGAGTTCGACCTGCCGATCGCGGCCATAACGCGCCAGCTCTTCGAGGAGCATCGGTTTGCCTACCTGCAGCTCGTGTCAGAGTGCATGGCTCGGGCCCAACTCGATTGCGATCTGGGCTTCGTGGCCACCTGGGTGACAGCCGCCGACTTGGCTCGTCACGGTGTTGCCATCGAAGAGACCGAAGGCCTCATCGACATTGTCCGGCGAACGGCCGAGGCGCAGGTGTCGTGCGTGCTCAAGGAGACCGGCGCGGGTATTCGGGTGTCCCTCCGTGCTGTTGGTGGCGTCGATGTCGGCGCCATAGCGGGGACGTTTGGCGGGGGTGGCCATCGCTACGCCGCCGGCTTCACCGCCCCCGGGACGGTCAGCGACGTCCTTGGCCGCGTTCGGGGAGCCCTGGCTAGCCGCGGCCCTTGACGTGATCGACGGGCTTGTGGTCGTCGACAAGCCGGCCGGTTGCACCTCGCACGACGTCGTCGGCCGGTGTCGACGGGTGTTTGGTCAGCGCCGGGTCGGGCACTCGGGCACGCTCGACCCGGGCACCACAGGTGTGCTCCTTGTCGGCCTCGGACGGGTCACGCGCCTGCTGCGCTTCCTCACCCTCTTGCCCAAGACGTACGTCGGAGAGGTGGTGCTCGGCCAGGCCACGGCAACGCTCGACGACGAAGGCCCGATCACCGGCCAATGGGACATGTCGGGGGTGACCATCGACGAGGTGCGTGGGGCCGCGGCCGGCATGGTCGGTCCGCTGCTCCAGGTGCCGCCGATGGTTTCGGCGGTGAGCGTCGGGGGGCGGCGGCTTCACCAATGGGCCCGCGAGGGTGTCGACGTT
>Ga0307477_10002227_pt1 | contig 15181 bp, 13 predicted proteins | sample atmos_gasesECM2C_FD_203316 | JGI IMG/M metagenome (GOLD analysis project Ga0307477, IMG submission 203316) | Hardwood forest soil microbial communities from Morgan-Monroe State Forest, Indiana, United States - atmos_gasesECM2C_515 | ecosystem: Environmental > Terrestrial > Soil > Temperate...
TGGAACTGGCCACGCGATTCCGGCCCATCCATATTCAAGTGCTTTTGATCGACGCCGCTCCGCCCGCGCGACCGGAGGACTATTTTTATCACGCCGCCAATCGGGAAGACCGCTCAACGGGCTCACGCAATTATTTCGATGAGATTGTAAAATGTTCCGGCCCAACGATAGGTCCGGAAATGAGTCAAGAATCAGCGCTTGCCGAATTCCAACATCGGGGATTTTATCTCGCCCATGTGCGCGAATGTCCGGCCGAAGCCGCCGATGTATTAAGCGAGTCGCTGGAACGCTTGGGACCAACGATCCTCAGACGAGTTGAAAAGTCGTACAAGCCGAAATACATTGTGTTGCTCTCAGCCTCTTTAGGAAAATTGATTCCGCAGTTCGAGCGAAGTGAAATGCGCGACCGGCTAATATTGGATCAAGGCAAAACATTTTTATCGCCTCTAGAATATTCTGCCACTCGTCGATCGGTTCCTGCCGTTTCCTTAAGCGATCGGCTAAACGCTGCGCTGCCGCATCCGGCCTGATTTCATCGGTTCGCCAGTCAACCGGAACTTCTGCAGCCCGGATCAGAACACCGTCTTCGGCTGCCGCTGCTATAATGCGCCGGCATGTTTCTTAGTATCGGCTCGCTCGCCGCGGAATTGAAGGAGACATCGTGGAAAGATCGCCGCACATGACTTCGCAGGAATTCCGGAATGCCGGGAAGCGCCTGATTGATTGGCTCGCCGACTATTATGACCAAGTCGAGCAATACCCGGTGTTCGCGCAGGTTGCGCCGGATCAAATCCGCGCGTCACTGCCGCAGGAGCCTCCGCAGTCCCAAACGGATTTCGCGCAAATTCTCGACGCCGTCGATTCCAAGATCATGCCGGGGATCACGCACTGGCAGTCCCCGAATTTCTTTGCTTATTTCCCGGCGAATTCGTCGGGGCCCTCGGTACTGGGTGATCTGCTTTCATCCGGGTTGGGCGTGCAAGGAATGCTGTGGGCTACCAGCCCGGCCTGCACCGAGGTCGAGATGCTGGTTCTCGATTGGCTGGTGAAAATGCTTGGACTGCCGCCAGCGTTTCTCTCGAACGGAAAAGGTGGCGGCGTCATTCAAGATTCCGCTTCGAGTTCATCACTCTGTGCGATTCTGGCTGCACGAGAGCGCGCCACCGGATTTCGCAGCAATGAGTATGGTTGTCGCGAGGAATTAGTCGCCTACACTTCCACGCAAGCGCACTCCTCGGTCGAAAAAGACATTAAGGTGGCCGGGATAGGGAGTCGTAACCTGCGATTAATCGACGTAGATGCGAACTTCGCTATGCGCCCGGAATCGCTCGAAAAGGCCATCGCGGAAGATAAGCGAACAGGCAAGCTGCCCTTCCTTGTTTGCGCCACAACGGGAACCACGTCTTCCCTGGCGTTCGATCCGCTAGAAGCCATAGGGGGGATCTGCAAGAAGCACAACCTGTGGCTGCATGTGGACGCGGCAATGGCTGGGACGGCCGCGCTTTGTCCGGAGTTCCGCCACATTCACCAAGGCTTGGAATCGGCCAACAGCTATTGCTTTGACGCGCACAAATGGATGTTTACGAATTTCGATTGCAGCTGTTTTTATGTAGCCGATCGCGAAACACTCACACGAAGCCTGGACGTACTACCGGAATACTTGCGCAATCAGGCCAGCGGACCGGGGGTGGCATTCGAGTATCGCCACTGGCACGTCCCGTTAGGGCGAAGATTCCGAGCGCTGAAATTGTGGTTCGTCATTCACCATTACGGCGTTGAGGGATTGCAGTTTCTCGTGCGTCGCCACGTGGAAATCGCGCAAACATTTTCGAAATGGGTGCAGGGCGATTCCCGCTTCGAGTTGATGGCGCCGGCTCCCCTGAATTTAATTTGTTTCCGGCTTAAGGCGTCCGATGAATTGAACGAGGAACTTCTGCGTCGGCTGAATTGCAGCGGCCGGCTTTACCTGTCGCATACGCGGCTGAATGGGAAGTACACGATTCGCTTTTGCGTGGCCCAAACGAACACAGAGCTTCCGCACGTTCAGCGCGCCTGGAAAACGATCTGCGACCAAGCCGATGCGCTCCTAAGTGCTAGACCAGCGTAAAATCGACATATTTAGAGCCCCAAGACTTATCGAGCGCGTCGTGCCATTGTGCTAGAATTCTGCCATTGCTCCGGTTTTACCGAGCGGTCGCTGGGCAGGGGAAAAAAAATGAAAGTCCGCTCTAAGTTCGTTGTCGGGTCGTCAATCATCGTCTTGACGCTTGTCTCTTTGGCATACGTGGGGTTCACGCAAAGTAAAACTTACTACCATACGATTTCCGAGCTTTCCGCGCTTAGCGGATCAACGCTGCATCAGCGCATGCGCGTCTCCGGGAACGTGCGGAACGGAAGCATTTCCCACGTGTCTGGCGGCGTGGATTTTGTTCTCACCGAGCAGGGCAAGGATTTGGCGGTCAGTTATGTCGGGCGCGATCCTCTACCGGATACATTTAAAGACGGGTCGCAGGCCCTCGTGGAGGGCAAGTTGCGGCCGGATAATCGCTTCGTAGCCGAGCAGGTACAGGCGAAGTGCGCCTCGAAGTACGAGGCTACGCCGGGACAATCGGCTGGTGCGCCGCAGCCTGCGCAATCGTCGAATACTGTCACGGAGCGCTCTTCCACGAATTAGCTCGGGTTGGCAAGGGTTCGATCGGCGGGGGATTTCATTGGACATATTGGGATCGTTTGCGCTTCTGCTCGCCCTGCTGGCCGCAGTTTACGCAATCGGCGCTGGCGTTGCGGGCATCGTTTCTCGCAAGAGTTTGCTCACCAAGAGCGCCCGCAATGCTGGACTCGCGGTATTTGTTCTCGTCACAATTGCGGTTGGCTGCCTCGAATACGATTTCTTCACCGATAATTTCTCGATGGCCTACGTGGCCGCACACAGCAATCGCGCGCTCCCTGTTTATTACAAGTTTGCTGCGCTCTGGGCTGGGCAAGAAGGCTCACTGCTGTTGTGGACCTGGCTGCTTTCCACCTACGCGTTTTTCACTCTTCTCGTTAATCGCAACAAACACCCTGAGTTAATGCCGTATGTTGGCGTAGTGCTGGCAGGCGTCCAAACATTTTTTCTCAGTCTGAATAATTTTGTCGCTACTCCTTTTGCAGTTTTAGCCGGCGCCGATCCGTCTGGAGTGATGCGACTTTCAGCGCTGTCGGACGGCCACGGTTTGAATCCGTTGTTGCAGTATCCGGAAATGGTGATACATCCCCCGATGCTCTATCTCGGGTACACGGGATTCACGGTTCCGTTTGCTTTCGCATTGGCTGCGCTCCTCGGTCGATACCCGGGAGAAAAGTGGATTCACATCACGCGGCGTTGGACCATGATAGCCTGGTGCTTTCAAAGTGTTGGGATTCTCCTGGGCGCACACTGGGCGTACGCCGTCCTCGGCTGGGGCGGATATTGGGCATGGGATCCCGTTGAAAATGCTTCGCTGCTGCCCTGGATAACCGGGACAGCGTTTTTGCATTCCGTGATGATGCAGGAAAAACGCGGCATGATGAAGGTATGGAATGTCTGGCTCGTTTTCACCACGTTCATGCTGTGCATTCTGGGGACCTTGCTCACGCGGTCCGGGATCGTTAGTTCGGTCCACGCATTTGCGCAGTCTTCGATAGGGAACTGGTTCGTTGGTTTTCTGCTTTTGGTCTTTATCGTCTGTTTTGCCTCCTACTGGAAGAATCGAGATTATTTGCGCAGCGACAATCAGCTCGACTCGCTCGTGTCTCGTGAATCGAGCTTCCTGTTTAACAATTTAATCTTGCTAGCGGCATGTTTTGCGGTGCTGTGGGGGACACTTTTCCCCGTGCTTTCAGAATGGGTCGTGGGAAATAAAATCAGCGTGGGGCCTCCGTTTTTCAATAAGGTGAATATTCCCATCGCCCTGTTCCTTCTCTTACTCACGGGTGTCGGTCCGCTTCTAGCCTGGCGCAAGACGTCATTTGACGCACTGAAGCGAAACTTCGCATGGCCGCTTTTGGGAGGCGTGGTCGCGGGAGTGGTTGCGGTCATTTTCGGCTTTCGCGACATTTACTCGCTCATTTGCCTGATTCTCGGCGTGTTCGTGACCCTCACGATTCTTTCGGAATTTTTCCGGGGTGCACGGGTGATCGCCGCGCGCGACGGCTCGAATCTGGTTTCCGCAGTCGGCGAGCTGACCATGCGCAACACCCGCCGCTACGGCGGCTATGTGGTGCACTTTGGAATGGTCCTGATCTTTATTGGCATCGCCGGGGTACCGTTCAACAAAGACATTCAGAAAGAAATGGCGATTGGACAAACGCTGAACATCGGACCCTACTCGATCCTTTGCCAGAATTTCGACCGCATTGCGAATGGAAATTACGACTCCGAGCGCGCCACGCTGGAAGTTTTCCGCTATGGCAAATCCGAAATGATGCTCTACCCTGAGCGTCGTTTATTTCTTTCCAGTCAAGTGACCGAAACGATGGTCGCGATCCAAAGCTCTCCTCTGCGCGACCTTTATATCGTGTACGCAGGGAGAAGTCCCGAAAATGGAGAGCCGGTGATCCACGCGTACCTAAATCCGCTCGTGAAGTGGATTTGGTTTGGTGGAATTGTCGTCGTACTCGGCACCGGCTTGGCCATGTTTCCGAATCGGCGCACGGCCTTGGTGTTGCGTCCTGTGGCTGAACAGGCTTGGGGAGACCCAATACCTGCGACCGCGTCTCCTGTAGGCGCGATTGCCCATCGGGGCGACGCTCGTGACTAGGCCTTGCGCCATGAAACTGAAATGTTTGCGAATGCGACCGCGGCTTCTCGCGTTTTTGGCATTCCTGTTCGCCATGCAAGGTTCATTTCTAACTGCCGCTTCGGTGTACGCGCAGCAAACCGAGCGCGGAAAAGAGCTTGGCCGGCGGGTAAAATGTATGTGCGGCGGCTGCGAAGATTCCGCCACAGGTTGCAACCACACCGGCGGCTCGTTCTCCGGTCCGTGCGACACAGCCAAGGGCATGCAGAAAGAAATCAACGAGCGGGTGACCCGGAGTGAATCCGACGATTTAACTCTGCAAGCATTCGTTCAGGAATACGGCCCAACGGTTCTAATTGTGCCGCCCGCCAAGGGATTCAACCTTGCGGCATGGATCATGCCCGTCGTTGCGCCCCTCATCGCATTGGTTGTTGTATGGTTTGTAGCGCGCCGTTGGCGGCAGAAAGGGACGCTGGCCACCGCTTCGGGGCCGGAAGTCTCCGCCGAATTTCTATCCCGCGCACAGCGCGAAGCGGGGAAAGAATACGATGAGTAACGTCGATATTGCGGTGGCCTGCGCATTGCTCGCTGCTGCTACGGTCGTTTTCATATTCATGGTTCAGCCGGAAGATTCCGATTCCGCACCGCATCGCACGAAACTCGATCAGTTGCTCGAGCGTCGTGATGCGATCTACGAAAATCTGCGCGACTTGCGTTTCGAATATCGTGCTGGGAAATTTTCGGAATCGGATTACGAAGAGACCAAGCAGTTGTTGGAAAGGGAAGCCGCTCGCGTGCTAGCTGGGATGGATCAATTGACCGGAGGAATTCCCACGCCCGCGACTCGCCAGGCGGCAACATCAAAGGTCAGCCATTCATGAATCGCGTTTTTCTCAAATTTCCGACCACTCGCGTGTCCGCCGTTTGGTTAGTGCTGCTTGGCGTCTCTGTCATTCCGGCGCCGCTCGCGCAAGCCGGTTCGGTGACCGGTACGGTAACCAACGGAACTACCGGTAAACCCGCAGCCGGCACCGAGGTAATTCTCATTCAACTGCAGGGCGGAATGCAGCCGGTAGCGAACACCAAGACGGACGCAAGCGGGCACTATTCTTTTGAGAATGCCGGACTCGGTGCCGGTGCGCCGATGCTCATTCGAGTGGTTTATCGCGGGGTGAACTACCACGAACCTGTGCCGCCCGGAAAAAGTACCGCCGACGTCCAGGTTTTTGAGCCCACCGATAGGCCGAGCGCATTCGCGGTGACCAATCACGCCCTCATCGTCCAACCCAACGACGCCGATCTGATCGTTGGCGAAGAATATTCCATTGAGAATAAGACGCAACCGCCGGTCGCGTTTTATCGCGCGGAAGGCTCTTTCAGTTTTTCGATCCCGGATGGCGCCGACTTCAGTCAAGCATCCGCCTGGGGTTCGGCCGGCATGCCGGTGGTTCAGGGCACAATCGACAAAGGTAAGAACAAGATGGCCATCGCGTTTCCGTTCCGTCCCGGCGAGAGCGGTGTGCGGATTTCTTACAAGGTGCCCTATCCCGGCAATCGTATAACGCTGAAAAATATCTCCCCCTACTCGACCGACCGGTTAATTATCGCAGCGCCTCCCTCGGTGCAGATATCTGGAGAGGGCATTATTCCCGCCGGCCAGGATCAAGGATTTAATGTTTATACCAGATCCCATGTCGCCGCCGACGCGCCAGTAGCGATCAATGTTTCCGGCACTGCGCCGCTTCCAAGTTCGAGCCCAGGAGCTGGGGAGGGTCGATCCTCGGGCCCTCCCGACAAATCCGGAAGTGCCTCGGTGAACTCTCGCTTAGAGGCCTCCGGCGCGGAAGCTGCCACCGTCGCGGCCACCACCGTTCCAGCCCGTCTGGATAGCTTGAAATGGATTCTGGTGGGAGGCTTCGCTTCAATTTTCGCGCTCGGCTTCGTGTATTTGTGGCGGCGACCGCAGGTAATTACCCCGAGTGGCAATGCCTTTGTCATGGCCACGCCTCCGGCAAAGATCGCTTCTCCAGCGCGCGCAGCGCAAACGCAAGCTGCAGGTGAATCCGTGGCTCAAGTGAACCGCGAAGTCCGAAGCAGTCTTGATGAGTTAAAAGACAGCCTCTTTCGGCTGGAGCTGCGCCGTCAGGCCGGGACCATTACGGAGAGCGACTACGATCGCGATCGGCAACACTTGGAGAAAGTGCTGCGCGATTTAGTAAGAGGCTAAGCAGAACGCCTTGCCCGCGACTCATTACACTTCTGCCGTTGCCGCACGATCTCTGGGACTTTCCTTTACCGGCGTCGAAAAACGATTCGGGTCCTTCGTTGCGCTGCGCGGCATCACGTTACAAATCCATTCCGGCGAATTTGTAGCGTTACTGGGCCCAAACGGAGCAGGGAAGACTACTTTGTTGCGGATTGCCGCGTTGCTAGCGTCCCCCACGCGCGGTACTGTTCAATGTACGGAGGGCGCGAAATCCTACGAAGCCTCGGATCTGCGAGAGGCGAAAAGGCAGCTCGGTATGGTGGGCCACAGCACGTTGCTCTACGACGATTTGTCCGCCGCGGAAAATCTCACTCTCTTCGCCCGACTGTACGGCCTCGATGACATTTCTGCGCGCGTCTCGAACGCTTTGAAGTCCTGCGGCTTGGATTCGCGCGCGGAGAGTTTGGTTCGGACATTTTCGCGAGGCATGCGTCAACGGCTGGCGATTGCTCGCGCGCTCTTGCACGGCCCTCGCATTCTGTTGCTTGATGAGCCCGCCGCAGGGCTCGACCGCCAGGGCCTTGCCTGGTTCAGCGGAACTCTCGAACGTCTGCGGAAAGACGGTTGCACTGTGCTGATGAGCACGCACGCCCGAAATGAATCGCTCGAGTTGTCCACCCGCGCTGTGGTGCTGGCGGCCGGGACCGTGCAGGACGACAGCGGGCCGCAAGGTGACCCGCGTCCGTTGCTCGCGTCGTGGCGAGCGGGTGCCTGAATGGGCACGTCACGCGCCACGGCGGTCCTGCTGGCAAAAGAACTTCGCCTGGAGTTCCGAACACGCGAATTATTGAGCGCAACAATCGTTTTTGCGCTGGTCGTTGTCGTGCTTTTTAGCTTTGCCTTCGATCCCACAGCGGCCGAATCACGGCGTTACGGCCCTGGCCTTCTTTGGATTTCTTTTTTATTCGCCAGCTCGCTGATGCTGAATCCTTCCTTTGCCAGGGAGCGGCTGAACGACACGATCGACGCCCTGCGCATGTCGCCTATATCCCCGTTTGCGATTTTATCGGCGAAGATGCTCGCTAATTTCATTTTTATGTCGGTGGTAGAAGTCGTGCTCGTCCCTGTTTTTTCGGTGTTGTACGACGTATCTCTCGCCGGCGTCGCGGGCCGATTAATTCTGGTGCTGGCCCTAGGCACCGTTGGCTTAACGGTCACCGGAACCGTATTCTCCGCGATTTCTTCGCACGCGCGTCTGCGGGAATTGCTTCTGCCGCTCCTGCTACTCCCGATTTTGACACCTTTGCTAATTGCAGCGGTCGAGGCCACCGCCTCACTGCTCGTGGAAGATCCTGTGCTCGACCGCACGTGGCTCGCTTTGTTAGCAGGGTTTGATATCGTGTTCCTGACGGCGTCATGGCTTCTGTGCGATTATTTAATGGAGGAATAGGCAGACGCATTTAATGAAAGCTCGGTACGCATCCACGATTTTCGCCGCTGGCCTGATTTTCTTTGCGGGATACGCGGCCCTCTTCATCGCTCCCGACGAAAAGACCATGCACGCGATCCAGCGCATTTTTTATTTTCATTTGCCCAGTTGGATTGCGATGTTCACGGCTCTGGCGGTTGCCTTTGTCGCGAACGTCGCGTATTTGGCTACGCGCAGGGCGAAATGGGATGCGTTGGGTGTGTCGGCCAGCGAAGCCGCAGTAGTGTGTTGCACCATTGGCTTGGCGACCGGCCCATTGTGGGCCAAGCCGGTCTGGGGAATTTGGTGGACTTGGGACGCGCGCTTGACCACCACGTTTATCCTGTGGCTTCTTTACCTTTCATACCTGTTATTGCGAGGCCTGTTGGACGATCCCGAAAGAAAAGCAACATTCTCGGCAGTTTTCGGAATTTTTGCTTTTTTGGATGCGCCGCTCGTCTATGTTTCTAATCGTTTGTGGCGCACGCAGCACCCACAGCCCGTAATTGGAGGCGGCAGCGGGTCCGGACTCGACCCCGGGATGGGTAGGGTTCTCCTCTTTTGCGTGATTGCGTTGATGGGAGTGATGATCATTATTCTGCTCGACCGCTACAAGCTCGAGAAGCTGCGCCAAGAGTTTGAAGAACTGCGTTTGGAGTATGAAACCCTGAATCTGGAGTCCGCATCTACTGGAAAGGAGAGGCCATGAAGAATTTCGAGAATCTGTTCGCGGCTTGGATGGTCGTCTGGGCTGTTTTTTTCGCCTATGAAGTGTCTATCGCCAGGCGCTTAGCCCGCTTGAGACAGGATATCGAGGTCTTGAAACAGCAAATGCGTGAACGGTAGTTTGCAAGGAGCAGGTCATGGAAGGGCGGAAGAGAATTGCCATCATTCTGTTCCAGTTGGGCGGGCCGGATGGCCAAGCTGCTGTCGAACCATTTCTCTACAGATTATTTTGCGATCCCGACATTATTAACTTCCCTGGAGCTTTCCTGGCCCGCAAACCGCTCGCGAAACTTATTTCGACCACCCGCTCGAAAATCGTACGCCAACATTACGCGGAAATCGGCGGAGGCTCTCCTATCCGCCGCTTGACCGAGCAGCAAGCCGCGGCATTGCAGCTGGAAGTACAGCCGTACATTTCCGCGCGAACGATTGTAGCGATGCGTTACTGGTATCCGGACACGCAAGAGGCTATCGCCACTTTGCAAAGCGCTCCGTACGACGAACTCGTGCTCCTGCCGCTTTACCCGCATTTTTCCTTCGCTACCACAGGCAGCAGCTTGAAGGAATGGAACCGCTTGTATAAGCCGCAAGTGCCGGTTCATCTTGTTGACCACTTTTACGACCATCCCGACTACATCGCAGCTATCGTGGATCGCGTCAATAGCGTGCTGCAGCGGTTGTCGAACCCGGACGAAGTCCATCTTCTTTTCAGCGCGCACGGTCTCCCCCTCACGCTCGTGGAAAAAGGCGACCCTTATCCGAAACAGATACAAGAAACCGTCCAGCTTGTCATGCAGCTAGGCTCCTGGCGGAATCCCCATCGGTTGGGATTCCAAAGCAAAGTCGGACCGCAGAAATGGCTCCAGCCTTCACTCGATGAAACCATCGATCGATTGGCCCAAAGCGGCGTCAAGCGACTTGTGGTGATCCCGGTCTCTTTCCTAACGGAACATATCGAAACGCTTCACGAAATTAATATCGAAGCGCGAGAGCATGCCGAATCGTTGGGAATTACCGAGTTTCACATGATGCCGGCGCTAAACGATTCACCACTCCTAATTCGAGCGCTGGCGGATCTGGCACTGCGGGCGGTTGGAAAACGGGACGGCGTTTCCTCCGTTGTGTCCTAACTGCGCCCTGCTCGCGCTTTCGATGCCGCCGGCTGTTGGTTCGGACGAGGCGCGAGATATTTGTGAACTAAACGTCCGTAAGCACTTGACACGGAGATTCCCACAGCATATAAACCAGTGTTCTTACTTCGACTTGGCCGTACCTTTATATATTTTAGGATTTGAAGACAGTAATTAAACGGGCCGATGCCAGATATGTCTGACGGGAAGTCCGCGGAATCAACCAGCGCGCCTTCGAAGGCGCCGGCGGCGAATGCATCTGCTGCGCTGGACGCCAAGTCCACCGAAAAAGCGGTGAATACCACTCGCCGCCGCGTCATTTGGGCGTGCATTTGGGGCTATCTCGGCGTCAACTTCCTGATGTTCCTGCGGTTTTTCTTTCCTCGCGCGTTATACGAACCCAATACCGTTTTTGATATCGGTTTTCCCTCCGACTTCGCTCTGGGAATCGATCAACGCTTCTTGATGACCAATCGCGTTTGGGTAGTGCGCGAGCCGGATCGTCTTTTCGTTATTTTCGCCCGGTGCACCCACCTTGGCTGCACGCCCGAATGGAAGCCGGCGGAAAACAAATTTAAGTGCCCGTGCCACGGAAGCGGATATGACAGTGAGGGCGTGAACTTTGAAGGCCCTGCGCCGCGTCCCATGGATCGTTCTTTCGTGCAGCTTGATCCGACCGGCAAGGTTACCGTCGATACGAGCAGGTTGTTTGTCGATGATCCGCGCGCGGGCGTGAACCATTTCAACGATCCAAATGCATTTTTGAACGTGTAGCTTGGTTTTTAGAGTTGGCGAGAATTTTCACAACCGAGATTTGAGTTAGACAAGGGGTCCGGCGGATGCCCGAAGAAAACGGCGACGGTAAGAAGATCGGCGTGCTCGAGAAGGCCAAAGACTCTGCGACGGCGCTGCGCGAAACGCTGACCGAAAAGGCGAAGCAGCAAGCCACCGAGCTGAAAGAGCCGGAAAAGACGCAGCTTTATCGTTCGATTTTCCGCGTCAAGCACGACGACGAGCCGCGCAACCGCGCCCTCAGCGTCCTCTCCAACGTTTTCTTCCATCTGCATCCGGCAAAAGTTAATCGCGACGCGACGAAATACAATTTCACTTGGGGCATGGGAGGAATCACTTTCTACCTGTTTATCGTCCTCACTTTTACCGGCGTGCTCTTAATGTTTTATTACCATCCGACGAAAGTGCAGGCCTTCCGCGACATTTTGTATCTTGAAAATGACGTTCCGTTCGGCAAGTTGCTGCGCAACATGCACCGCTGGGCCGCCCACTTGATGATTATTGCGGTGTGGCTGCACATGTTCCGCGTTTTCATGACCGGATCCTATAAGCGGCCGCGCGAATTTAATTGGTGTGTCGGCGTCCTGCTGATGGTGCTTACCATGCTATTGAGCTTCACCGGATATTTGCTGCCGGACGATCAGCTCGGTTTCTGGGCCGTCACCGTTGGAACGAACATGGCGCGCGCTACGCCGTTGTTAGGCAATGAAGGGCCTTTCGGAGCTCAGATGGGCATGACGCCGTACAACGACGTGCGCTTCGCCTTGCTCGGCGGATCTATCGTGGATGCCAATGCATTGCTGCGCGCCTACATTTGGCATTGCATCGCTATACCGTTAATCGTAGCGATATTTCTAGGCGTCCATTTCTGGCGCGTGCGGAAAGATGGAGGAATATCAGGTCCCGCGCCGGTAATGCTCGAATCGGAAATCAAGGAAGAGCGAAGTCCGCGGCCGGTAATTTTGCGGCCAAGCGGTATGGGTTAGCCCGGGAATCTTCTTTTCAGCGGGTGAGTTTCTAGAGGACAGAACGACCGATGCCTTTTGACTTGCGGCAAGTCTGGGAGATAGCCTCTGCGCCGGACAACGTACCCATCGTGGCATTGTTGTTCCTTGCCCCGTTTTATATGTGGTACGCGCTGCGTCAGGCGGTCGCCAACGACAAGCTCATCGCGATTTTGGAGTCCGACGCACAGGCCGCCAAAACCAAATACCGCAAGACGCAAGAGTGGGATCCGAAGTGGGAAAAGGAAGTTCACACCTGGCCTTACTTGATGCGCATGGAATTTCTCGTGGCCATCCTCGTCACCGTATTGCTGATGGCTTGGTCATTGACTCTGAACGCGCCGCTCGAAGAGCCTGCCAACCCCAATGTGACCATGAATCCCGCCAAAGCGCCCTGGTACTTCCTGGGGCTTCAGGAGATGTTGGTCTACTTCGATCCCTGGATAGCGGGCGTGGTGATGCCGACGTTGATTATCGTTGGCTTGATGGTCATTCCGTATATTGACGCAAATCCGCTGGGCAACGGCTACTACACCTACAAGCAACGCAAGTTTTCCATCTGGACGTTTCTGTTCGGATTTATTGGCCTGTGGGTGCTCATGATCGTGATCGGTACGTTCATTCGCGGTCCCGGTTGGATGTGGTTCTGGCCTGGTCAAACCTGGGACGCTGAACGCGTGGATTACGCCGTCAACCGGAACCTCGATCAGGTGGTCGGGATCGACGGGTCATGGCTTGGTCCCATGTTGCATACCTCCAACGATCAAGCGGCGATCTGGGCGCGCGCTATTTTTGGAATCTTTCCGCTTGTGCTGTTTTTCATTCTTGCATCTGTACTGGTCCATTGGGTCTGCACCCGTACGGAATTCAGCCGCAAGATTTACCAGCGCATGAGCTTGCTGCAGCTTGTGACCATGTACACTTTTTTGATTTTCATGATGTCACTCCCGATCAAGATTCTGTTGCGCCTGGTTTTCACGATTAAGTACATATGGGTGACGCCGTGGTTCAGTATTTAACGCCGCCTGAAGCGGCGGTGAGCGCCGCAGAAATGCCAACGGAGGAATAAGGGTGCCTGATCGTTCGCCTGAAGTGTTGCCGGATGATCCGATCAAGAATAGATCGTTTACGTTCCTGCTTTTGATCGCATCGCTGCTCCTGATCCTCACCGTTGCATGGTCTTTTTACGTTGAATTCTATGGACTGCAGCCCTGGCGCAGGTACCAGACGCGATTCGCCAAGGCGTACTCCGAATACCTCGGAAAAGACATCCAGCAGAAGAAGAAGGAAGAAGAGGACGTTTATTCGTCTCCGGAGTATAAGCAACTCGCTGCAAAGCTCACCGGCGCCCAGCAAACCGCAAAATCTCAAGACGACGAAATTGCCAAGCAAATCGAGCTCCTCGACCAGCAGCGTGCGGCCATGGCGGATGCGTTCAAGGACGAACGCGGAAAAATCGGCCATCTCGTCTATCAATACGAAATTATTCCGGACAGCGACAAGGGTGAGAAAGCCAGCCGCCTGAAGGAATTGAAGGATGGTCGAAGCTCCACATGGAAAGTGGATTGGCCAACGGAAAACGGCAAGATCGAAAAGAATAAAGTATTCACCGCGGACCAGTTGAACGACACGTTTACCAGCATCATGGCGCAGCGCGCCGCACTGGTTGCAAAGCGCGGAGAAATAGACAAACCCGCAAAAGATGCGCAGTCGGAGTTAACAAAATACGTTGCAGACCACCTGCCGGGGCTCAGTTCCACTTCGCTGGACGGCTTGCGGCGCTCGATGGAAGATTTCGAAGAGCGTATTATTCAGGTCAATGTGAATCCCTCCGGCGCCTCCATCAACAATTTGGGTGGCGCGGGATTGGTCGATCGATGCGAGTCATGCCACATTGGCACCGATCCCAAGTACGTGCCATCTCAGGTCACTCTCACCAAGGCGGACTTGGGAATGGCCAAGAGCACGGACGCTCCTTTCTCCAGCCATCCCGATCAGGAACTTCTTGCATTGCATCCGCTCGAAAAATTTGGATGCTCGCCCTGCCATGGCGGAAACGGCCGCGCAATCGATTCCGTAAAGCGCGGACATGGCCGTTACGAACATTGGCTGTGGCCGCTCTACTATCCCGAAAATTACACCGCGGGCTGTCAGCAGTGCCATTCCGCCGATATGGTCACCGAGCACGCTCCAGTGCTCAACCAAGGAAAGCAGCTTTACCGGCAGCGCGGCTGCATCGGATGCCATCGCTTTCAGGGATTCGACAATCAGGACGAGCAGCTCGTCAACGCGCGTCAGCAGATATTGCAGCTCGCGAAGGGCAAATCCGATGACTTGCTGAACATTCCGCGTCTCCAGAAACAAGCGGATGCTGCGCCGGATAATGCTACCGCCGATAGGCTCAACAGCCAGGCGACGAATCTCACAGTTGAAATTAGCAGGATGGATGCGCGGACTGAATCGCTGGAGCAGCAAAGCCACAATCTCTTACAGGAAATCAAAAAAGTCGGCCCAGATTTGAAAGAAGCGCGCCAGAAGCTGCGCAAAGAGTGGATCCCATATTGGATCGGCCATACCACGGAATTCCGCGCAACTACGAAGATGCCGCAGTTTTATCTCTCGCAAGATGAAATTCAAGCTCTCGCAGCTTTTGTCTGGCAAGCCGGACTTACCGGTCCCCCGCTCGATCATCAAGCGCCGGGTAACGCCGCTCACGGCAAGGAATTGTTCGAAGAGCGCGGCTGCTTGGCTTGCCACTCCATGGGAGAAGGCTCCTCCACGGTTGGCGGGACCTTTGCCGCGAATCTGAGCCGCGTCGGCGAAAAAGACAATTACGATTACATCGTCCGGTGGGTTCACGACCCGCGTCAGCGCACGCGTCCCTATTGCCCGTACGAAAAGCGCGACCTGGGTCCGGAAGATTACGCCAAGAAGAATCTTCCTTACGTTTTCGACTTGGATCATTCGCGCTGCCCGAACGACGGCCACGAGCTCGTCGTTCAGCAGCCCACCGTGATGCCCAGCCTGCGTATCTCGACCGAAGATGCTCGCGACATCGCCACTTACTTAATGGCGCAGAAGCGTCCCGACGCTTC
>Ga0307477_10002228_pt1 | contig 15176 bp, 12 predicted proteins | sample atmos_gasesECM2C_FD_203316 | JGI IMG/M metagenome (GOLD analysis project Ga0307477, IMG submission 203316) | Hardwood forest soil microbial communities from Morgan-Monroe State Forest, Indiana, United States - atmos_gasesECM2C_515 | ecosystem: Environmental > Terrestrial > Soil > Temperate...
CAGGAATAATTCCTGGTTCGCCACGGCCCATTTCTTACGCGCGCCTCCGCTGGGAGGTCGTACAATTGGTAGTACATCAGACTCTGGATCTGATTATCCTGGTTCGAGTCCAGGCCTCCCAGCCAATCTTTTCAATGAATTAGCTCTCCCGGTTTCGCGAACTTGGGAACACTTGGGAACAACAACTCCTCGAGTTTGCTCAGCGCATCTCGCTGAGACTTTTCTTCGGTTTGAGTGTAGAAGGCTAGGGTTGTCGTCGGTGACGAGTGCCCTAGGACCTGCTGAGCGGTTCTTACGGGCTCGTGCAGCTCGCTCAACGCTGTGGCGACCGACCGGCGGAATGCTCTCCATCCCGTATTCGGCAAGCCTACGATTTGCAGGACCGGAGTGAGAACGCGGCGAGCCAGGTTACCTGCATCGTGCGGGTTCCCGGCAGCGTCACAGAAGACCAGTCCTGACTCGTTTGGCGGCGCAAGCCGCAGGTGCTCTCGCAGTGCATCGGCCAGGAGTGGACCCATCGGAACCGCCCGCTCGCTAGAAGCAGTCTTAGGCGGCCCGAATTGTCCGCGGTAGAAGGTGCGTCGCACAAAGATCAGTGCGCGCTCGAAGTCCACGTCTGCCCAGGTGAGAGCGAAGAACTCCGACGCGCGCATACCGGTCAGCGCGGCCATGATGACCATGCTGCGGTAGGGCTGTGCGAGATGGGCGAGGATTCGTCGTACGTCGTTTGGTTTGAAAGTCGTCTTGGGCCGAACGCTTCGCTTGCTCGGAAGCACAACGCCGTCTGCCGGGTTCCCGTCAACGTAGTTCCACTTCGTCGCGGCGGCGAAAATCCGGCTCAGCGTAGCCCGAATGTGGTGCAGTACAGACGGAGCATACCGCTCGGCCTTGTGGGTTAGGAAGAGCTGGACATCTGACGGTTGGATGTCGCAGAGTCGATGAGTGGCAAACTGCGGTAGCAGATGCCGGTGCAGGGTATTGTGGTAGAAGTACCGCGTGGATGCTCGATAGGTGGGAAGAATGGCCTCTTCCCATTTGTGAGCGAATTTGTCGAACGTGATGGTGGCCTCGGCCCTTTGAGTGCCTTCGTTCATTGGTCCGAGGCGCTTCTTGAGTTCGTTCAGAGCTTCGCGCTTGGTGAGTTCGGAAACTGCACCGATCACAACGGTACGTTGTACGCGGCCCAGCGTTCCGTCCTCGCAGATCACGTTTTCTCTCCAGCGCGCGACCCATTTTTTCATTCGCTTGCCACGGATCAGCAGATGACCTTCCTGGTATCGGCGGCGAGCCATGGTCGCCATGTCCTTTCCGTTGGCTCGTCCGCTTCTTCCTGCGTCGGCAACGATTGTAATCGCCGAGTCAACCATTCGCACTCGCTCCGGTCCTCTGCCGGTCCAGCCATGCGAGTACGTCGGCCTCGCGGAATCGCCAGTACTTCCCAAGCCTGAATCCGGGAATACGATCGACCGCACGGCGCCGCGTGCGTTCATACACCCAGGAGGGCGGCACACGGAGCATCTCGGCGACTTCCTCGACGGTAAGTAACGAGCGCGGGCCGCGAGCTGGCCGGATAGCACTCGCACGTTCATCGGTATCTCCTTGGAGCCAACCACCGATAGCGCAATACTTCATTTCGCAGCCTTCGCACGGCGAATGACTGCGCTCAGCACGAATTGGTACCGGCCGCACGGGCACTCTAAAATTGTCGTGTCTGACGGCTTCGTCAGTTTCGAGAGAATTGCCGCTTGGGTGGCACCATGTAGCAGTGTCACGCGCCTGCACTCGCCGCATTCGAGTCGCATATCATTCATAGGATTGCATGGCACCTCTACCCGGAAGCGTGGCACTTGGCCAGTTCCTCGGAATCAGAATCTCGGTGTGATCGAAGCTAGTCATTCAATTGGTTCCCCGCGCGGAACGTGTGAACTTTCTCCCCGTCACCCCGCCCACTTGGCAGCCACAAAAAGAAATACTGTCGCTTGGCGTGGACAGTCGAACAACTCTCGCACCGTTACGAACGCTTAGTCCCCAAATCCCGAGACATGCCTGCGCGCCCGGGCAGGAATAATCACAACGCAACTCGCGGGCTGCTTGTCTGTATATGGGTCAAAACACAAACGCCTTCTGATCCAGATTTGACAGCCTGCCCATCATTTGGTCCCAGACCTGTGCACCTCGGGGGTCTCGCATCCGGTCTGGATAGCGAATGAGCCGGGGGTAAGGAACCTTCAGGTCAGCACCCAGGACCAAACGGCTTGCTTTAGTCATGTGTTGCTGCATCCTGACAACACAATCTTCTATCTCTGCGTCCGGCGCGCCGATCAAGACTGCGTCGTGCACTGTTGCGTGGATGGTTATCTCGTCGTCTGACGCTGCCACGCAAGCCCAGCGCAGGATTTCGGCGCACGTCGCCTGCATCGGGAAATTTCGTGCGCGGCTCTTCGCGACCAATAACAAATGCTCATCATTTCTCTCAGAGGGGTCTAGATGATGCTGCCAACCAAACACAGTGCTCTCCACGCCTGTTTCGTACAGGAAAATCTCCACACGCAGATCTGACCAGGTCCAATAGTGCGCGTAGGAAACGTGGGCATGCCGGATAAACTCCTCAGCCTGCTCCAGCGTGGAGCCAGGCAGTTTCTCGTGCAGGGATTTCGCCGAAGCCCCGTACAAAGTGCTCAGCAACCAGACCTTCATCACGTCCCGCAGCGGGCCAATGGTTTCCCGTGTCGAGCCTTCGGGTGCAAGCGCCATGCGAACTGCGGAGTTCGTATAGGGGTCTCCAGTGACGTAGTCTGCGAGCAATTTCTGGTCACCCGAAAGCACCGCAGCGATGAGCACTTCGGCGGCGCTGTAATCCAAATACGCTAATGCCCATCCGGGCGATGGCGCGATAAAGCCACGAGTCCAAGAGGACTGCTGAAAGAGAAACAATTTGGAGGGGGGAGCGCACCGCCCTGTGGCCGTACTAAACGGAAAAACCGGGTACCGACTGCTGCGATCCGTGCCAAGCACCAATGCAAAACTTTTCAGGTCGCGTAGTTGCTTCACGACGGATGCGAGAGGAGCCAGCTCGGGACGCAAGACCGCCATTGCGTCGAAGCTATCAGCCTCCGTCGAGAACACCTTATTTGTTTCTCGGTGTGGGGCCTCAGCGCGTTTCCGTGAGCGGTTGCGCGCCGGTTTCGGCCAAACATTCTCTAGGCCCAACTTATGCACTAAGTGCTCCAGCTTGTAATATTTGAGCGTTGTGCCGTCGAAGATGTCCATCGGTGTCCCAGCGAGCTGCGAGACCAGTTGGACTTTGAGCGCATCCTGATGCTCAAGCAGATTCTGATAGGATTCGACGTCCACGGGAATGCCGGCCCGCTGAATCTTGGCGACGGGACGCATAAAATGGGCGCGAAAAATAGCCTGCGGAATATTGCTGATGCGAGGCAGCAGCACTTTGCACACCGTGGCCGTGTCGATAACATCGTCGCGACAATAGGCAAGGATCGACTGGCGGGATTGAGCGGAGTAGGGATGTGCGCACAGGATCAGATCACGCGCAGCTGCTTTGTCACCGACGGCCCGAGCGGGCAGTCCGCACCAGCGGGCTACACCAAGTAGGGAGCGGTTCCACTTTTCAGGATTCTTTGGGTGACGGAATTGTGGCGGCGCTTTAAGCCCAGACACGAGGTTTCCAAATTCGACGTAGAGGTCGATACAGTTTAACGGCAGCGCCCATCCAAGAGAGAGAAAGCAATTCCATTCGGCGGATGCATTGAAAGTGAAATAGATAGCGCTGGGGTCGAGCGGATTGGCATAGGTGCCGCCGGGCTCCTCGAAAAATAGTGACACCCACGTGTTTGAACGCACCTCGTAGGCCTGCAGCGCGACCGGTACGACCGGGCCTCCTGGCAATCCCGCTTGGTCGTAGAACTCACAGTCCAGAACATAAACCTTCCCGAAAATACTGAGAATTTCGGGAAGGTCTTTCGCAGTCAACATCGCGGTCACCGGATGCCCGCCAGGCGTTTGATTACCGGGTCGTCGAGGCTCGCGATGTAGCGATTCGGTTCACCGCCAAACGTTTGGCGCAGATATTCCTCAAAACTGCGATCAGGGAAGCTGGGGTCCGGCAGGTTCACTTGTGGATATTCCACGCGATATCCGCTGCTTTCCGGAATGACCTTGACCCATCGCGTCATCGCCACCAATATTGCGCTGTCGCCCGATTCATGCCAATCGGACCCAGTCTGAGCCACGTGCCAGAGAAACACCCGCCCCGAATCGGTAATTGCGAGGGCCAACCGAGTTGGGCGCACGTTCACCTGCGCCTGCGGCGGCAGAGTAAGTTCGGGTGCGATAAGGAACGGGTCGAAGCGTTTCGCCAAACTATCGGAATATAGCGGAAACACCGCATTGAAAGCAGGATCGGGATGAGCGTGGACGAAATGGTCCGCTGGGGGCTTTCTGACCTCGATCTTTACCAAAGATTGAGGTTTAGCCGTGGCGGTTGGATCCAGCCTAGCGTCGATTGGCGTCTTCCAGCGGGCAGGGTCGAAGACCGCGTTGCCAATTGTTGGCGTTGCAATATTGCCTGTTGAGCCGTTCGGATTCGCAGCCACGATCCGAGGCATTTCGGGCGTTGGGATGCTACCATTCGGATTACTAGTCGGCATGTCGTAGTCTCCTCATAGGTAAGGATTCGCAACAAAGTAGGGTGTGCTTAAACTAAAGGCTGATTTCGGTCCCCCTCCCCCTCCCTCTCGCTCTCCCCCTCCGTCTGTCCTTCGCCAATAAAAAAAGAAGAACAAGAGAAGCAAGAAAAACAGAAAGGAAGGGTGGTCTTCCGAGCCAACGGGTGGATGGAGGGGTCGCGGCCGGTCCCGTCGGCGTCGGGACCACAAGTTCCGCGGCCCGCGGTCTTGCTTCGCGCTCCGAGGGAGCACAAAGTTGCATTAACCGTGCCAGGTTGCGAAAACTGCGAGCGTCCCAGGGCAGACCTTGCTCTGCGCGAGCCGCGATCAGATGACACTGGCCTATCAGGAGTTGGCGCAGGGCCGGGGCGCTGATGCGGTTCATTCCGGGGGCCGCGTTGCCTGGCAGCCTGGCCGGGTCGTCGGTCAGATTTGCTTGCGTTGCGGTCGCCGACTCGTTTATTTTGAGCATGGTGCTCCAAAAGAACTCGCCGCGGTCCAAGCTTGCGAGCGAATTGTGAAGCCCTCGGCTCCGACCGAGGGCTTCACTGTCGTTGTTGGAAGAACCTCCAAGAGTTTTTAGGCGTTAGTTCTCATCTGAGTTCTCCCACAAAGTTTTCGACGGATCGACGGGGGACGAGGCGCCGTTTGCCCACTCGAAAAGATTCCAGGCGTCCGGCGGCTAAGAGTTCGTCCACTTTCCGCAAGCTGACGGAAAGCATTTCAGCAACTTCCTGTCGACCATAGAGAAGTTTCCGGGAGGAATTGTTTGCGTTTTCTGCGTGCGTGTTCTTGACCATGCGCGCAGCGTAGCACCGTGCCGAGTTCTGTCAATTTAGCGGAAAAGATTAAATAAAAGACTACGGGCCGCCTAATTCCAGGCGATTTGAGCTACGGCTGTTGCTTGTGGTCTCGTGCCCTGTGTGGTCTCTCTTCTAGCAGAAGAATGCCTATGCGGCCGAAGATGTCCTTGAGGAATGGATAATCTCGGCAGACTAGTGTGCGTCGATGAAGCTCTCGTCGGTGTGCGGCCTGAACCGCATGAGGGGAAACCTTTAGCCCAATAGCGATCTCCCCCCATGAACTCCCCTTTCGTCGCTCGTCAAAGATTCTTTCGTCGCGGGACGCGAGTTTGCGTTGGCGCCCTCTGTGCGGCAGACCGGAATAGGCGACCAAATCCCTATAGAGGAATTTTGAGAGTTGATCTCGAATGTTTCCAGCGAGCTTCCTACCATCTTGCGGGGTCGCCGTTCCGAGGATTTGACTGATTGCTTCCGACGTGATTACTGAACGTGCTTTCGACATCAACCGCTTCAATGTGCTTTCGCGCAACCGTTCGGATTCACGACGCACATTGAGGTTCTGATTTTTCCTCCATTGCCTATATCCCTCAGCGAGGAGACGGTGATATTCGACTACGGAGTCGTCGTCAGGTCGGAGCGGTGGATGGCGAACAATGATCGGGACTTGCTTCTTCATTCTAATCACGCTCTGCTCGAAAACGATCTCAGCCAGTTTTCGGAGACTGTTTGCGTTGATGACGATCGGTCATTTCTCGGGCACCTTCAGGAGACGATTCTGACTGTCACCCGGGGACGCGCACAGGCATGACACGTGCCAGGCGTGCGCCAACAATAAGGCGGCCCTTGGCCGAATGTTCCAGGTCGGAGGAAAATCCTCATACCAGCCTTACCACCAGGAGCGCTCGCCAAAGCGCAGGGCAGTTCCTTTCGGAGCCTATCACTTTCGTCAGGAAGATTGAGCACCGCGGAAGCAATGATCTCGACTGGCCCCAAGAGCTAGCTCGAGTGGGATATATTTTTCTCCGGCACAGGTGCGGTAGCTGCTTGGAGGCAAAATCCGCGCTCCCAAGCACAATTGGTTATCGCGGCGCTTTTCTTCGGGCATGTCGCGCAAATTGCCCTTCCTGGAGGGCCCAAGGGGACTAGCCGTCCAAGCCGTCAAGGGCGCGGTTTTTGGTTCACGGATCAAAGCGGAAGCTATATTGTCCCTGTGTGGAAATTTGAAGGTAAGTTTTGATACCTGACCTTCGACACTAGCACGCTGGTTGCCAGCGAGTTGTTCCTGAAGATGCTGTCCCAAAGTCGGTTTAGTGTCATAGCATGGGTACGTCTCATAGACGTATATATCTCGATGAAAAAAGCCAGCCTGGGCGCAACACCAGTTGACTTCCCTTGTGCACTGACCCTCAGGTCGCATGATAAGCGATCATGAGGAGGCTTCGCAGTGGAGCATGGGAACGAGTGTCTTAGAAGAAAGGGTTGGAATTTAAGTGTGACATCGCGAGGGCATTGAGTTAGGAGGAAACGCAACTGGCGGGTTATCGAGGATGAGCATGAATGATCCCATTGCTGGTGCTCTTTGCTCGAATTGCCAACGTGAGGCGCAGATATTTCCTCATGAAAGCATAGCCAAGATACTTGTTACGGTCCCGCACGTGCCATCCGATTGCAGCACGACGCACGCCATCTGCCCATCATGCTTGGAGCTTCACCAACCGAAGGATAGGCACGCGGAACGGTGCGAATTGGGCTTGGCAGGTATAGCTCTTGAATGTGCCGGCTGGGGCAGTCCGCTCTCCGAATTTCTGCGGAAGGATCTACGCAGGCGTCGACCAAGGTGGATGAAGGTAGTGGCCACACTCCTTTCCGCTCTCGTAGAACCATTTGCTGGAATAGGGGGACTGATTTTGGTGCCGATTCCAGTGTCTGGCCGCGTCCGTGGTCAGGATGGCCTGGTTGACGCCGTGTCCCTTGCCGGCGAGCGCAACGTAATTCCAGTGGTGCGCGCGGTTGTCAGAAAGAAACATAGATCGACCCGTCATAGTGGGGCGCAGGTTCGACGACGGATTGTGGAAGAGGAATACGGGTTGGACGCCCAGACGATTGAGAGCATTCGGGGAAGCCATGTAATTCTTGTAGACGACACAGTGACTACAGGGACGACTATGGCGGGGATCGCAAAGCTATTACGAAATGCGGGCGCAAGGGCCATTGCACCGATATCCCTGGATCGTACTGTCTCGGCTCGATTGCAGCAGCGGTTGTCAGGCGAAACGCGTCGCAGATGCGCACACATAGCGGCGCGATCTGGCGAGTAAACGCGGAACTTGAATGTCAGTTCGGGTCGCGTTCACGTCGCTAATCGAGTGGGTGACGAAATGTTTTATCAAGACTCTTGAGGCAGAAGATTGCTACGAAGTTGGCTCCAGGAGTTGCTCCCTTTGCTGCGACCGGAGAGCGCCGAAGCTCGACTGCTCGATGAAATTAGCTCCGCCGAAATATTGGACCTAACCTATTTGCAGGGCGGAGCGTTTGACTCGGCATTCGCCGCCCACGCTCTGTATCCGGTCTACGTTGAACAGTTGGAGCGGAATGCGGTTCCATCTGCAATGAGTGTGACGTTTCCAATCCTGGTGAGTGAGGAGAGAAACCCCCGAATATCAGTGGTGTTTCGCTGTGCGCGGGGATCAGAGTTGAAGATCGGGCAGGGCGGATTCCCGAGAGTCACTAACCCGCGACACGTCGTTCCGGCCGAGTTTTTATCGCCCATCGTCGATGGCACGCGGTACGCATTGCAAGAACCAGGCGGCAGCCGAATCAGGTCTTTGGCGGGTCCGATGCGTCCCTTTCAGCATTCCATAGCCGTGGATATTGATCGTCCGGCGGGCAGGTTCCAGGAGCCGGTGACAAGCGTTGGCGCCTCCATGCTTTACGGATCTGTGGATCAACGGGGCCAAACTGACCTTCGTCTAGACGGCCATGGTCAGGTCCTAGGCCGAGAAATGTCTCCCCAGACACTACGTCAATTACAGACATATCTGTGGAGCGAGGCCACCGATGCAGTCGTACAGTTTGAGGTGGCGTGGACGCGGCTCTCCTCGTCCCGCTTAGACATAACGGTCACTGTGCGGAACGACACAGCCGAGCCAGGGAATCCCGAGGCGAAGGACGGTTTTCTGGCTGCATTGTTTCTTCCGCACGTCAAAATTCTGATCGAAGGCGGTGTGGCAGAGTTTCCAGCGCTTCAGTACGCAGCCGCCAAAGAGCAGTATCTGCGTATCTCCGACGAAGCGGATCGACTGGCAGAGGCCTCGAGACGGTTATACGGATTTTGTCAGTCTGGTTGTATTGCTACGGAGGTTCCGGGCGATTCGACAAGTGTGGTTTTGACGACTTTCGGAATCTTCGACACTCCGCGCGACGTGCCTGTTTCCGGACCGGAAGTTCGATCCCTCACTGAAAATCCAGATCGCTTTCTGGAGCTTTGTCACCACCCCAGTGCTGCTCTTGCGTCCTGGATTGTTGCCCATTGGACTACAGTAAGAGGGATTCTCGTGTCGGCCTCGGAGGCATTTCGACTACAGAGTCTGCACAGATTTCAATGGGACGCGATCCAAGCAAACCTGGAGTTCATTGCAACGGATCAATACCGCCCGGTGACGGTCGTGCGCGCGCCGACAGGCGCAGGCAAGACCATCGTTTTCTTTGTGAATGCAGCAGCATCCGCCCTCTGTCGTGGGCAGAGGTCTACGGCTGTCTTAATGTTCCCGACAAGGCTTTTGAATGAAGACATGTTTCGTAGGCTAACCGTATTCACAGCAAGGCTGCGAGAGAATCTCCCGTCTGTCAGCGCTTCTGGTGGAATCCTCATGGGAACGAGCGATCCGTTGTACCGGCTGCTATTGGAACCAGAGCCGGGTGAAGTCATGCATCAGTATGGCCAATGCCCCGCTTGTGGTGAATCGGAGCTTATCGCTATGCAATCGGGCAATCGGCTGATAGCGGGGTGTGAGCGATGTGGCCACCGCGTGGACTATATGTATCACCCCCGAGAGGTGAGCGCTCATCTTCCAGACATCGTAATCGCGACTCCAGACAAGCTGTTTTACGAAGCGACCGCCGCGAGTTTCGAACAGTACGGCATAGGGCTGTTTGGGGCCCCGGTGAGGAGGTGCGATGTTTGCGGGCGGGTTTGTCCTGAGGCTGCCATTCGGCTTAAGCCCGCTTGGGAGCAATGCCAATCTTTTTATCGGAACCCTGGAAATTGCCCTGGAACGTTTCAAGGCCCAGCGGTAAGCAAGCCCATAAGGTACATGGGGTTCGACGAAGTGCACAGTCTCTACGGAGAGACAGCCACGTATCTCTCGATATTCCTGGCGGATCTGGCCATTATGCAAGCGACGCTTGCCAGACAACGTGAGGTCGAAATCCGGTATGAAACCGCTACGGCCACGATCGCAAATGAAGAAGGGCTGTTGGAAGCGCTCACACGAAGACGATCGGACGCCGGCGAAATCAGATTGATACCCGCAGAAAGCGAAATGCACGAATACTTTCGGATTCAAAACGAAACAGTCAGGCATCGCGTCCTGGTTACGCTTCCGACGAAAGTGTCGTCGCGAGATGCCTTCATCCGCGCTTCGTTAAACGCTTTTCTTCATGTGCGCGGCGGAGGCGAGAATTTGATAGAGGCATTGGGTCGACACACCGACCGCCCGACTGATTGGAATTTCATCTTGGGGTATCTTTTCAAAAAGCAGGAAGGAGCCGACATGAGGCGGGCTCTAAGCGACATGTACCGCAACGCCTTCGGGTGTGACCTTCGGGTGGATTTCCTTAGTGGAGAAGCCCCCAAGAATCAAATCAGTCAGATTCTGCATCAAGCCCTACGTGGAGAAATCGAAGTCCTCCTGGCAAATCTGGTCATAAGCCTCGGAATTGACATTCATGGCATGAATCACATGGTGATGCTGGGTGTGCCTCGGAGCTTCACCGAATACGTTCAAACAGCTGGCCGAACAGGCCGCGGACAGTCACCAGGTCACGTACAAGTCATTTTGCAGCCATTCTATCCGCGGGACGCGTATCTTTATCGTCATTTTCACGCCATTCTTTCAGACGTGGCCGGCTACTACGATGTCCTTCCTGTGCGCAGCACAAATATATTTTGTGCGGGCGAGATCTTCGGAAATGTGGCCAAATCCCTTATCACTGCTCTGTGCATGAATCCGTCCGCTCCGCAGTGGACAAACCTTCGCGGAATTCGCTCGGTGATCAGCAGATTGGACGGCCGGGTCCAGGGGGCAATCACAAGAATTCTGTGTGACGATCCCGGGATTAGCAGTGAGGTGCGCGCGATGGTCGATACCCGATATCAACAGCTCCAAGATGAACTTGCGAGGCAGAATCGCTTCTTGTCGGAGGTGATGCGGAACTCTGATGTGCCATGGCTCATTTTCAGCCTGCGCGGTCGAAGTGGAAGTACGGTACGGGTGACGTGCGTGGACCAACCGTTATTGGAACTCTTCCGCAATCGACAAGACGAGGAACCTGAAGACGAGGAGGAAGCCGTAAATGGCGACCAGATCGCAGGTAATTAGCCCTCTACAAGTAATCTTCACGACGTTTCCGGGCGCTGTGCGCTACACAGGCACGGCCATGACGCAGGTTAGGGACATATCGAATCCGGAAGGTGAGAGGAGGGACGCGCTCAGCACCCGCGTCCGCGAAGAGCTGGCTCGGCGCATGGATCTTGAACTCTTAAGCCGAGAAGCACATGAAGCCCTACAACAGCAGTCATTTGCAGCGCGACAAGCGGCGCAATCCCAATCCGGAGGCGGTGATGAAGCGGACGAAGTGCTTCCAGATTTCTTTGATGATGCAGCGACAACCGTGAGCGGGCCAGGAGCACCGCCGGGCGGTACAGCGCAGAATCGAGTTCGCACGCGTCTCCGGCCAAGCGACATTAGCCTCATAGAAGTCACGGATGATGCTTTAGTGCGCACACGAATTTTCCCGAGGTCTGCCCAGTGTAACCGTTGCGGACATTTCTTATTGTTGGATCCGCATCATCCTCCCTCTAACCTCAGATGTCAGTGTTGCGGTGAGGGCCGTTTGGTTATCGAGCCCATCGTCTTTATCTGCGGCCGTTGCGCCGAAAGGCGTGAATTGATGCCTCCGGGAGAGCGATTCGGCACAGGAGACAGGCGCAAGCGTCGGCGAATCAATGAAAATATCGGGACGCCGCCGCGTTGCCCAGAATGCAACGCAGGACATATTCATCTCGAAAAGCACGGGACCAATACAGTGAGCCGCTGGCAATGGAGGTGTAACAGCTGTAGCAATTTCGTGGAAAATATTCAGGATCCGTGTGGCGCTTGTGCAGTGCCTTCTGCGCCTGGGATGACTTCGAGCTACATTCTGATGCAAGCAATCCCCGCCGCCGCGTCAAACGCGCTACAGCCGCTCGTCCAGCAGCAGATGTTTGTTGGGAACGAAGAAGTTCAGATAAGCACTCTCCGGGCGGAGGCAGAAAGGTCGCGCGAAGACTGGGCGGATTCATTTTTCTTGGCGACGGCGATTGGGCGTGGATTGATCTCCGCGGAGGATTCGCGAAGGCTCGCGGATGCGTGCGTGAGTGACGCATTCCTCGTCGATCGCGTGCGTGCAGTAACGACTACATACGGTTACAAGGCGGGGGGAATAGCTAATCATCCACAGACTCCGGTAGATCCTGGAGATCGGCTGGCACGTTTTTTTCGCGATCCGGAGGGATTCTCGAGATTTCTGGCGTTCAGCGTCTCGACGCAAGGAGCAGCGCTGGTGCTTGAGTTTGACAGAATGAGAATCATGGAACGGATGGCATCGGTCACTGGGTCGTTGTCCGGGGTATCCCTCGCGGACGCGTTTGCTGCAGAGGCAGCCGGAATGAGGGGCCTAGAAATCCGGGATTTGCTGCTTGCGGCAGGGCAAGACTTGATCGTATATCGTTCTCTTCATGCTCTGGAACACTCTTTGCTTAACAGCGCGATTCAATTGATTGGCAATGAGGCCTTGGGATCTCGATTGTTCCCTGCTGACGGCACAATTGTGATCTTCGAGAGAGTGCCCATCGGGAGAGGAGGCGTCGTGCAGCTTGTTAACCGAGGCCCTGGCCTTGTTTCGCTTATCGACGCCGCTCGCGACCGCATGATGGGCTGCGCGCAAGGCTGTCAAGATGGCTGCCCGGCGTGCACGTATTTGAGGGATGCCCACTGCAATCAGCCTCTAGAAGAGCTAGGAAAGCCGTGGCTTCCTCCTAATTCGCTTCTCAGCCGCCGGGGCGGTTCTTGCATTCTATCGGATACAATTGTCGCGTGAAGATACGATCTATTTCCTTTAAAGGGTTGCAGCCCGCGAGTCGGGCCGCATCGCGCATGGGTCGGGGGAACACCGCCCAGAATACAAGACCCGAGCTTTTGCTTCGACGTGCACTCTGGAAGAGGGGCATCCGGTACCGATTGCATGATCGTAGTTTGGCTGGCACGCCAGATATTGTGCTGCCGCGGGACCGAATCGCAATCTTTTGTGACGGTGACTTTTGGCACGGAAGGTCCTGGCCGCAGCGACGCAAGAAGCTTCGCTATGGGGTGAATAGCTCTTATTGGATAGCGAAAATTGCTGCGAACATTCGCCGGGATCGCAAAGTCAATCGGACTCTCCAGCGATTCAGGTGGAACACTATTCGAATATGGGAATCATCCATCAAACGCGACGCTGACGCGGTGGCGGAACAAATCCAATCGGTAATTTACAAAACGAGGGACGGCGGCGGACGACATTAGATCAAGCGGCGGTTCGCCGCTGGGCTCTGATCGTCGGAAGTCCAGGCAGCCCTTTGTGGACCCGTGGCTTGCGTTTGCGCCGGGGACTCGGCCCTAGTCCGGTGCCTGGGTGTGCTGGATAGTCTCCTTCGAGATGCGCATAGGCTTCTGGTATCTCACAAACAACTTCGGGAGGCGGCACGATCCTGGTTCTGCTGATCCTCAGCCTGCAGGAACGGCGGTACCTAATTCCAAAAAGCTGCTCTCCAATCGCTCTTCCGACAATCTCGGCCAGCAGGGGCGGCGTAGCATTGCCCACCTGGCGAACCTGAGATCGGAAGTCGCCGGCAATGCGCCAGGAAGCTGGGAAACTTTGAAGGCGCAACATTTCCTTGATTGTTAGGGGCCGATTGGTCCAATGAAAAGGACCAGTGGCCGGACCGGGAAAAGCTGATAGTGTCCACGCAGGTTGGTTCTTAGCGAGTTTGAGAAGAAATGACCAATATCTTGTGCGATATCCAAACAGCTTTTTGCCACCACCGTTGGAAGTGTGCCAAAGATAGTTTTGCCCTTCCGGAATCGAGGAGAGAAGATCTGCCCACTTACCCGCAGGAGCCGGGACGGTCGTCGCGCGGATGTTGCGAAGAGCGTCGTAGGCTGTGATGGGAGCCAGTTCATGCGTGGGTTTAGGCCAAGTGAAGCCCTTGCCATCGCGTCGGGCAACGAGAATCGCGCGCTGGCGGCGCTGCGCAACACCATAGTCAACTGCATCTAAGAGTTCGTAATGCAATTTGTATTTCGTCTTATGAATGGTGTTGATTGCGTCAAATCGATCTTGAAGGAAGGCGACAGCGGAATGACGCCCTCGGATAAAACCGGGGACGTTCTCAATGAGAACGACCCGAGGAAGCAAGCGTTCGGCGAGCGTCATAAACGCTCGCAGAGGCTCCGAACGCGGATCTTTCATTCCTAGCGTGCCGTTCTTGGTCCACTGGGCGGCCTTCGAGAAGGGTTGGCACGGTGGGCCCCCAGCCAGCAAGTCGAGCTGGCCGCGCTTGCCCACAAGGTCAGTCAGCTTAGAGGTCTTGACAAGTTTCGTTATGTCGGATGGCTGAAGCAAACGCGTCTTGGGACAATTATGTGTCAGTGTCTGACGAGCGGTCTCGTCATTTTCGATACAACCGACTATTCGGAAATTGGCAGACGCGAGTCCAAGGTCAAGCCCTCCCGCTCCGGTGAACGCCGATAGTGCTGTGGGGTATCTACTATTCTTCCGCGTTCTCATTGGTATCAGGTGTTGGCGTGGAGGCAGGTACGCGCCTGTCAGTTGAGGAAGAAACAGAGGTTCTAAAACCTCGAATCGCGTGATGCGCGACAGCAACGCGCGGTCCCAGCGTCAAGTTCGGGCCGTGATCCAGAGCTGGCTCATTGTCCAAGCGCCCGAAGACAAAACCGTTCGCGGGATCGTCGAAAGTGGCGAGAATCCACTTCCATTCTGATTCACCGTTGGTAGGCAGCATATATTCTCAGAGAGTCTACCATTTTTGTTGACCAATGACTTACCAGCCTTGGCGAGCGTGCGCAGAAGAATATCGAAGCGTTCCTTTGGGGTGCTCTGATTCTTAAGAGCGTTCATCTCATGTGTCACTGTGAAGGGCCATAGCCTGATTTCCGAATGATCTGCTCTGTAGATCACATTCCAAATGATGAGAAAGGATTCTGCATGAAGAAGACCCTGCAGCTCTCGATTGATTCGGCGAGCTGGTCAAACAGTCCGCCGAAATACAGAAAGGTCTGTCCGTTTGCATCGAACCAGGCGCTAGCGCGTGTCGATTTCCTCCGGGCTCTGTTGTGGATAGGTGTGGCGTCGATACCGATTCAAATCC
>Ga0307477_10002229_pt1 | contig 15168 bp, 12 predicted proteins | sample atmos_gasesECM2C_FD_203316 | JGI IMG/M metagenome (GOLD analysis project Ga0307477, IMG submission 203316) | Hardwood forest soil microbial communities from Morgan-Monroe State Forest, Indiana, United States - atmos_gasesECM2C_515 | ecosystem: Environmental > Terrestrial > Soil > Temperate...
GCGGACCATTCGCGCAAAATCCCGCAGGTTCAGGCGCTTGCTCGCCGGATCGGGCGGGCCAAGCAAGCGCTGCAAGCGACGCCGCAAATCCGCGGTGCGAATCAGGAAAGGCTCTGCGGTCGCTTCGCGGGGCTGAATCAGGCAAACGGCGGGCTTTGCGGGCAACAAAGAGAAGAATTCCGAGTCGCGGTCGGGACGAAATTCGAGGCCAGAGTGCAGTTCCAGCACTCCGTCAGGATACTACGTAGGCTTGATGTTCGCCGAGCAGGCAAGGTCAGGACTTCAGCACCCACGCGGCGATCACCAGGCGCTGGATTTCGCTGGTGCCTTCGTAGATCTCGGTGATGCGCGCGTCGCGATAGGCCCGTTCGACCGGATATTCACGGCTATAGCCATAGCCCCCATGGATCTGGATGGCTTTGTGGGCCACGCGCGTGGCCATTTCGCTGGCGAACAGCTTGGCCGTGGACGCTTCGAGACTGAAGCGCGAGCCGCTGTCCTGCTTCCATGCGGCTTTGCGAACCAGTAGCCGCGCCGCATCGATTTCCGTGGCCATATCTGCCAGCATGAATTGAATGGCCTGAAACTGAGCGATGGGATGGCCAAAGGCCATGCGTTCCTGCGACCACTTCAACGCGGCCTCGAACGCCCCTTGGGCAATTCCCGTGGCTTGCGCGGCGATGCCGATCCTGCCGCCATCGAGCGTGGAGAGTGCCACCTTGTACCCGTCGCCTTCGTTGCCGATGCGATTGGAGGCAGGCGCCTCACAGTCTGTAAACACCAACTCGCTACAGGCGGTGGCGTTGATGCCCAATTTCTTTTCTTCTTTTCCGGCCTTGAAGCCGGGCGTGCCCTTTTCCACCACAATCGCGGTGATGCCTTTCTCGCCGTTGGCGGGATCGGTGTTCACGTAGACGATCGCCGCGTCCGCTACGCCCCCGTTGGTGATCCACGCCTTGGTGCCGTTCAGAACATACTTGTCGCCCTTCTTCACCGCTTTGGTTTCGAGGGCTGCGGCATTCGATCCAGCCTGCGGTTCGGTGAGTGCGTAGCAGCCAATTTTTTCGCCCCGGGTGAAGGGGAGGAGGAATTTTTTCTTTTGCTCGTCGGTGCCGTAGCGATGGATGGGATCGCAAAAAAGGGAATTCTGGACGCTGAGAATGACTCCAGTGGACGCGCAGCAGCGCGAGATTTCTTCAATCACGATGGAATACGCAATGTGGTCGAAGCCGGCGCCGCCCTCGGATTCGGGAAAGGCCACGCCGGTCAAGCCGAGTTCGGCTGCCTTACGAAACAACTCGTGCGGGAACTGGCCCGTTTCGTCCAATTCCTTGGCGAGCGGGCGCACTTCGGATTCCGCAAATTCGCGCACGGTCTTTTGCAGCATCTTTTGCTCATCGGTGAGTTCGAGATCCACTGTATCTCTCCCGTGGCGGCGTCGAATGCGTTTTTGGAACGTTCGATTCTAGCGTGCGACGCCCTTAATGTCACACTGGACCGAACGCCGGGGCTGGTCACAACTCGTCATTCCGAACGGAGTCTACGAAGTGAGGAATCTCTCTTGTTTGGCCCTTGAATTGAAGAGGGATTTCTCCCTGCGCTCGGAATGACGGGCAAATCCATCTTCAGCGCTCTCGTTATGGCTGCAGCGCCTTTTTCAGGCGGTCGAAGGTCGTGCGCAGCTCTTCCGGATGCACGCGCGTCTCCCCGGTGACGGTCATGAAATTCGAATCGCCGATCCAGCGGGGCAGCATATGCAGATGTAAATGGCCAGCAACGCCGGCGCCAGCCGCTTTGCCCAGATTCATTCCCAGATTCATGCCATCGGGTTGGTATGCGTTGTGATAAACCGTCTCGAGCTTCTGCGCCAGTTCCATCATTTCCTGAAGAGCTGCGGGCTCGCACAAATGAAGCTCAGCGACATGCGCGTAGGGCACGGCCATGACGTGGCCGGAGGTATAAGGGAAGCGGTTCAGGATGACGAAGCTTTTCTTCCCGCGGTGAACGATCAGCGTCTCCTCATCGCGATTGCGCGCAAGAGCATCGCAGAAGATGCAGTCTGGCTGCTTGTCTTGGGTAGCCTGCTCCAGGTACTGGTAGCGCCACGGCGTCCAGAGGTAGTCCATAAGTTTTCAGATCGAGGGGCCGCCTGCATTCGCTGGCGGGGGAATCGGTCTGCCTCCCGAGCCTTCTGATTAGACTTCAAATTCCGGGGTTAAAATAAGTACATGGTCGATGATCGCTACAGAGTCAAAGCTGGTTCGCGTGGACGGGATTGCGGTCGTTTGTTCCTGATATCTGATTACTGATGTCTTGGTTCTGTTTCTGGCAGCTTCAGGCGTGCGGCGGGTCACTCGGTGCAGCAGCCGACGCGGCCGCCTCAGGGCTGTTGACGAAGTCCTTCAATTCCTTGCTGGGCTTGAAGAAAGGAATCTTCTTGGCTGGCACTTCGACCTTTTCGCCAGTCTTGGGATTTCTCCCCATGCGACCGCGGCGCTGACGGGTGCGGAAACTGCCGAAACCGCGGATTTCGATCTTGTCGCCTTTTTGAAGAGCATCAATGATACTTTCAAAAATAGTTTCCACGATGGTTTCCGATTCTTTGCGAGGAAGCTCGGTGATGCGGAGAACTTCCTCGATCAAATCAGCCTTCGTCAGTGTCGGTTGCTTTGTCATCGTCCCCTGCCTCTTCACTCGAGTACGATCTGACTCCACACAACTAACTGGAGCGAGGCGACTTAGAGGAGCATCGCCTGCCCGGTTGCTCTCTTCCTATCACTAAAATGACCCGCAGGTAAATGACTTTTCCTGAGAGACCCCGGGGCGGAGAATCGTTCTCCGGCCTAGCGGGACGCCAGCTTCTGCTTCATGGCGTCGCCGATGGTCGCCGTCGCCGAGGACTTTGACGACTTGTATTGTTCGATTTCTTTGCGTTCCTGCTGCCGCACCGCCGCGCGGTAGCTCAAACCGATTCGCCGCGTTTCCGGGCTGATCTTGATGATCTTGAAGTCGTATTCCTTGCCCGGCTCGAGAGGCCCTGCGCTCTTCAGCGGGCCGGTAGTCGGACGGAAGCTCGACGGACCTTCATCGCGCCGGCGCCGCTCTTCGATTTCGGTGTTGTGGCACAGGCCCTCGATATTGTCGCCAAGTTCCACGAAGGCTCCGAAGGTGGCGATACGCGAGACCTTGCCCCTCACCACATCGCCCACGCGGTGCTGCTTGAACCAGTCGCCCCAGATGTCGTTTACCTGCTTGATGCCCAACGACACGCGGCGGTTCTCCGGGTCAATGCGCAAGACTTTGGCGGTAACGGGCTCGCCCTTCTTGAATACCTCGTGAGGATTCTTCACGCGCCCGGTCCAGCTGACGTCGCCCACATGAACGAGGCCGTCGAACCCTTCCTCGATTTCAACGAATGCGCCGAATTCCGCGATGTTGCGCACCTTGCCCGTGACGACCGTGCCTACCGGATATTTCTCCGCAACCAGCATCCAGGGATCGGGCTGAGCCTGCTTCATGCCGAGCGAGACGCGGCGGTCGCTGGGCTTGATATCCAGCACGACCACGTCTACTTCCTCGCCTGCCTTCACGACCTTCGACGGGTGCGTGGGCTTCTTCGACCAGCTCATTTCTGTCACGTGCACGAGGCCTTCGATGCCCTGTTCCAGCTCAACGAAGGCGCCGTAGTCAACGACGCCAACGACTTTGCCCCTGTACTTTCCGCCGGCAGGATAGCGCTCCGCGGCATCCACCCAGGGATCCTTGGTCATCTGCTTCAGGCCCAGAGAGACGCGCTGCTTGTCCTTATCGAACTTCAGGATGATCAGGTCGAGCTCCTGCTCCGGCTTGACCACATCGCTCGGGTGGCGAACGCGGCCCCAGCTCAGGTCGGTCAGGTGCAGCAAGCCGTCCAGACCGCCGAGATCGACGAAAGCGCCGTAGTCGGTCACGTTCTTCACGGTGCCGTGAACGATCTGGCCCTCGCTGAGTTTTTCCATCAGTTCGGCGCGCTTGGCATGCAAAGCTTCCTCAAGCAGCGCGCGGCGGCTGACCACAACGTTGCCGCGGCGGCGGTTCAGCTTGGTGACCCGCACCTCGAGATTCTGGCCCACCAGTCCATCGAGATTGGCTGTCGGGCGCAGGTCGTACTGCGAACCCGGCAAAAATGCGCGCACGCCGATGTCGACCACCAGGCCGCCCTTGATCCGGTCCACAACCTTGGCGGTAATCGTTTCCTTGGATTTGTATTGCGCGTCAATCTTTTCCCAAGTGCGGCGGCGCAGCACCTTCTGGTAGGACACGATGACGAAGCTGTCTTTGTGCTCGCCGGTGCGCTGCACTTCGATGGTGCTGTTCGGATCCGGCCGGGGAATTTCTGTCTCGGTAAATTCAGAGGCGGGAATCAATCCCTCGGTTTTGCCGCCCAGGTCCACCACGACGCCCTGCTCGGTGTAGGCGACGACCTTCACCTCGATAATTTCATTTTGTGCGGCGACTTCTTGCGGCTCACCGTACTGTTCGATGAGCTTGCTCATCTCTTCCGCGCCGGCCGCTTCTTCGGCGGCTGCGGCTGCTTCCGCGTCGACCGTGGCGTTGGCCGCGTGGGCTTCCGCCGCGGCGTGAGCTTCCTCAGCTTTCACTTCGGCTTTCACGGGGTCAACGGGCACAGGAGCATCGCTGCCGGGGGAGGGAACTTCCGCGGCTGCCTTCTCTGCGGGCGTGTTCGGGGAATCTGCTTCTTGAGCTGCTGCGGTTGCTGCCGAAGATACGGGGTTATCGTTGTCTGGAGAAGTCATTTTAAGCCGCCTCCGGGATATATATCCCTGTTTTGGTCGAATCAATCCTTGCGGAATCCCTAACCGGGGTAAAGCAAGGAGGGTTACAACGGGGCAGTGCAGCACTTTGTACTGCTTCGAAGTAACTCGGTCTGTTTCACCGGGATGCTGCGAAGACTGCGGGTAACGCGGCACCCTGAACACCCAAGAAAGCATACCTGCCGCGCAAACCACCTGTCAATCAATGGAAATGGCGGAAATGGCGTAGCCGGCCAGTTCGGGCAGCTTCCCAAACCCGTATCTCGCGTTGCGTGTGGTCGGCAACTTGACGATTACGCTCTGGCGCGGCCGGCTTGGCGGGCTTCGCGGCGGAAGTCAGGTGCGTGCAGCTCGACGGTGCGGCACATTTCGAACAAGCGCGAACGCATGCGCGCGCCGATGCGGTCGGCGAGGGTATCTTCCTTCACGGAGACGCGCTGGCCGCCCGGCAATCTTGCGCCAGGGTCCGGAGCGGCCGTTTCATCGAAGTAGTTGGTTGTCAGGATGGTCAAGCGGCGCTCGTTGTAACGCGCGTTCAGAATCAGACCGATGATGTCCAGCACCCAGGCGGAAGGTTTGCTCGCGCCCAGATCGTCGAGAACCAGAAGCTCGACCGTGCGAATCGGCTCCAGCACGCCCATTTCCGTAGATTCACTGGCCGGATTGTAGCTCGCCTGGATTTCTTTCAAGAGCTCGCGGTAATCGCAGAACAGTCCGGCGTGGCCGCGGCGAATTAACTCCTTCAGGGCGGCTACGGCAAGATGGGTTTTGCCGACGCCGGACGGCCCCATCAACAACAATCCTTTTTCTGTTGCGGGAAAATCGCGGACGAAGCCTTGCGTGAGGAGCTTCGCTTGCTTCAACGACTGCTCGTGCTGAGCGGTCCAGGTTTTTCCATCGGCCAGATCCGTGGCGTAGCTTTCGAAATCGCAATGTTCGTAGCGCTTCGGGATGCGCGCCCGAGCCATGACTATGTCGGCGCGCTCTTCCATTCCACAATCGCAAACTACCGCGACGTTGCCGGGAGCGCCATCTTTTCGCGGCACCAGCTTCCAGCCTGTTCCCCGGCAGACGGGGCAATCCTCTTTGGCCATTTTCCCCTTTGGAGTGCGGGCGCTTTTCTAAGCTTACTTTGGAGTCGGTCGGACCAGTTCCATGATACGTCGGTGGTCGAGCGGCGACAATGATCCCAGCTGCGGAAAACTGTGGATAGAGAGCACGCGAGGTCGCTGCGAAATGACCCCGCCGGCGCCGCCAATACGCCGGCGCAGCAGCATCATGTCGCAGGCGAGCCCACAGATAGCGTCACGGCAGCGGCTACTTCACGATGCGAGGGATGGTCCGCACAATGGCGGTTCTTGGGTGTGGTTCTTCGGCGCGCATCGCGAGCCGCGACAGTTCCTGCTGCACCACGTGAGCGAATTCAGCCATCTGCTGTTCCATCTCGACCATTTTTTCCCGCATATTCAAAATGATCTCGATGCCGGCCAGATTTACGCCCATGTCGCGCGCGAGCGTCAGGATCACGTCCAGCCGCTCCAGATCCGAATCGGTGTACAACCGTGTGTTACCTTGCGACCGCGACGGCTTGAGCAGTCCCACGCGCTCGTACAGGCGCAGCGTTTGCGGATGCAGTTTATAAATCTCCGCTACGGCGCTGATCATATAGCCGGCCTTCGCTCGTTTTTTGGGTCGGAGAGGCATGGCCCTCACACTCCTGCTTTCGCAAAAAGATCTTTGCGCGGATCGGCTGGAACAAGTTCCTGCAGCTCTTTCATGATCGTGCGCACGCGCTCATCGGTTGGTTCCGGCACGACGATCTCGATCTCGACGTACTGATCGCCCCGGCTTCCACTGCGCGCGTTGGGCACGCCCTTTTCTTTCAGGCGCAGCGCGCGGCCGCAGCTGGTTCCCGGAGGAATCCGCACAATGGAGCGGCCATCGATGGTCGGCACCTCGATCTTCGCTCCCAACGACGCTTCGGGCACGGTCACGGGTACCTTCGTATAGAGGTCGTTGCCGCGCCTTTCGAAAAAGGGATGAGGCCGTACGATCACGCGCAAGTACAAATCGCCCGGAGGCGCGCCCACGGTGCCGGCATTGCCCTTGCCCGGCACGCGGACCCGGCCGCCATTGTCGACACCGGCGGGGATACGCACTTCGATTGTTTCCGTCTTTCGCACGCGGCCCTCACCACCGCAGGTTCGGCAAGGTGTGCGCAGTTTGCCGGTGCCGCCGCAGCTGTTGCAGGGTACGTTGAAGCGCATTTTTCCGGCAGTCTGCTGAATCGAACCCGTGCCGTTGCAAGTCGGGCAAGTTTGTGGAGTGCCGACCGCGCCGGTGCCCTGGCAGGTCTGGCAGGTATCCAGGCGCGTGATCTGGAGTTTTTTCACTGCGCCGCGCACCGCGTCCCAAAAGTCAATCTCGATCTGGTATTCGAGGTCGCCGCCGGGCTCGCGCTCCGGCTCCATCGTGGCGCCACCACGGCGTCCGCCAAAGAACTGGCCGAAGAGGTCGCGGAAACTCGAACCACCGGTCTGGCCGCCGAAATCGAAGCCGCCGAAATCAAAATTGACGTTCTCGCCGCCCTCGTCATGAGCCTGGCCATAATCGCCCGTGGGCACATTGTCGCTGTAGAAGCCGTATTGGTCGTACATCTGGCGCTTCTTGGTGTCCGATAGGACGTCGTAGGCTTCCTGAAGTTGCTTGAACTTCTCCTCAGCCGCTTTGTCGCCGGGATTCAGATCGGGATGATACTTACGGGCGAGCTTTCGAAACGCCGTGCGAATATCCTTCCCAGTGGCTTTGCGGGGCACGCCCAGCAGTTCGTAGTAATCCTGTTTCGCACTCGTTGGCATAATGGCTTTTTTTGCTGGCCGGTGCTATGGCCGGCCTTGCCCCATGGCGCGTAGGGGCCCAGCAGCACTGGGCCCCCACCCGCCACAACAGAGTCATTGCCTGCAACCAGCCACCACCGGCGATTCTTCGCTGGCCGGCGAGCACTGGCAGCGGGCCACGATTTAGTTCGGCTTCTTGCTGTCGTCCACGTCCACGTACTCGGCGTCAATCACGTCGCCGGGCTTGTGGCCGCCTTGCGAACCGCCGCCAGCCGAGCCAGAGGCAGCGCCCGCGCCGGCAGCGCCCGCCTGGCCGCTGCCGGCCGACTCCGCCTTGCGGTACAGCTCTTCGGCCATCTTTTGCAGCGTCTTCTCGATGTTCTCCGTTGCCGAGCGCAGCCGCGCAACACCGCCCTCGTTCATGGCCTTCTTGGCATCCTCGATCGCCTGTTCGGCGGCCTTGACGTCGGCCTCGGAGAGCTTGTCGCGGTTTTCGCGGATGGTCTTTTCGGCCTGGTAGACGATGCCGTCCAGCCGGTTTCGCGCCTCGACCTCTTCCATGCGCCTGCGATCGTCCTCGGCGTGCGTTTCGGCTTCGGTACGCATTTTCTCCGCTTCTTCCTTGGTCAAGCCGGTGGAAGCGGTGATGGTGATCTTCTGCTCTTTGTTGGTGGCCTTGTCTTTCGCGCTGACGTTCAAGATGCCGTTCGCGTCAATGTCAAAGGTCACTTCAACCTGGGGAACGCCGCGCGGAGCCGGCGGAATGCCGTCCAGGCGGAAGTTACCGAGCGAGCGGTTGTCTTTCGCGAATTTGCGCTCGCCCTGCAGGACGTGAATTTCCACGCTCGGTTGATTGTCCGAAGCGGTCGAGTAGGTTTCGACCTTGCGCGTGGGAATCGTGGTGTTGCGCGGAATCTGCACGGTCATCACGCCGCCGAGCGTTTCAACGCCCAGGGAGAGCGGGGTCACGTCGAGCAGCAGGATGTCTTTCACTTCGCCTGCCAGCACCGCGCCCTGAATCGCTGCGCCCACGGCAACCACTTCGTCCGGGTTGACGCCCTTGTGGAGCTCTTTTCCGCCGAAGAAATTGCTCACCAGTTGCTGCACCTTCGGAATGCGCGTGGAGCCGCCAACCAAAACGACTTCCTGAATGTCGTTTGGCGACATTTTCGCGTCTTCCAAAGCCTGCTTCACCGGCTTCATCGAGCGCTCCAGCAGGTCGCTCATCAACTGCTCGAGGCGCATCCGCGTCAGTTTCTGCTGCATGTGGATCGGCCCGCTCGGCCCCGCGGTGATGAACGGCAGGTTGATCTCCGTTTCCATCATCTGCGAAAGCTCGATCTTGGCCTTTTCGGCGGCTTCCTTGAGCCGTTGAAGAGCCATGCGGTCCTTGCCCAGATCGATACCATGTTCTTTCTTGAACTCATCGATCAGCCAGTCCACGATCCTCTGGTCGACGTCGTCGCCGCCGAGGTGCGTGTCGCCGTTGGTGGACTTCACCTCGACCACGCCGCTGCCTACTTCGAGCACCGAAATGTCGAACGTGCCACCGCCGAGGTCATACACGGCGATGGTTTCGTCACTCTTCTTCTCGAGTCCGTAGGCGAGCGCGGCGGCCGTAGGCTCGTTGATGATGCGCACCACTTCCATGCCGGCAATTTCCCCGGCCTGCTTGGTGGCCTGCCGCTGCGCGTCGTTGAAATACGCGGGGACGGTGATCACCGCCTTGGTGACCTTTTCCCCAAGAAAGTCTTCCGCGGCGTTCTTCAATTTCGTCAGAATCATGGCCGAGATTTCCGGTGGGCTGTACTGCTTCCCGGCAATTTCCACGCGGGCATCATCATGGGGGCCCTTCACAACCCTGTACGGCACGCGCTTCATCTCGTCGGCCACTTCGTCATAGCGCCGCCCCATGAAGCGCTTGATGGAGTAGACGGTGTTTTCCGGGTTGGTCACCGCCTGGCGCTTGGCCACCTGGCCGACCAGCCGTTCACCAGTCTTGGTGATGGCTACGACCGACGGCGTCGTGCGCGTGCCCTCCTGATTCGGAATGACGACGGGTTCGCCGCCTTGCATGACGGCCACAACCGAGTTCGTCGTTCCGAGGTCAATTCCAATAATCTTGCTCATGGCTACCTTCCCTTCCCGTTCGAAATGCATCAAAGCTCATGCAGTAGGAGTCAAAACTCCTCATCAACCTGGTAGGAACCCCTGGAGAAGGGGCGGACCTACCGAAAGAGATCCAAAGCGAGGGTAATATACATGTTGAGTGGAGTGTTGTCAAGTTCTTTGATACAGTAGATAACATAAATATTTACAATGGTTTGCCAGGCTGCTTCCCACACGCTGTAGCCCGTTCCGCACTCCAAGCCCCAGACAACCTGGATTCCCGTGGCCCGCAACCCATCTTCAGGGTCGATCAGCAGTGCTTCGGCTCGAACCCTAAAAGAGGCTCCCAGCGGTCCCTTGGCGGTGGCGTTCCATCTCCTTGACCGGGACCAACGGTGAACGTCTCGAACCTGTGGTAATCTGGCAAAGATTTCCTTTCGATTTCCAGGTTTATTCGGAGGTATTCGTGAAGCGTCGGTTACTTCTCGCTCCCGTTGTGGCGCTGGTCGTCGCGAGTTTAGGCGCATTGCCGCTCGTGGCGGCGCCCCCCCCGCAAAAGTCTGCGGGCGGAAAAGCTTCGAGGCTATCGAAGACCGCGGCGCCGGCTCCGGCAGCCCAGACGCAGATAACGGTCAATGGCGTAGTGGACATTGATCCGACCAAGGCTTACGGCAACAAGAACGCGCCGGTGGTAATCGAGATCTTCAGCGACTTTCAGTGCCCGGCCTGCAAGCAGCTTTTCACCACCACGACGCAGCGGGTGAATGACAATTACGTCAATACGGGCAAGGTGTATATAGTGCACCGGGATTTCCCGCTGCCCATGCACGCCTATTCGCGGGTGGCGGCGAGCTACGCGCGGGCAGCGGCACACGTCGGTAAAGGTGAGCCAGTCGAGCAAGCGCTGTTCCAGAACCAGGACAAGTGGGAAGCGACTGGTGATGTGAAGGGAGTTGTGGCGTTGGTCCTCAACCCCGCGGACATGAAAAAAGTGCAGGCACTGGTCGATGGCAAGACGCTCGAGCCACTCATCGATCGGGACAAGCAACTGGGGATAGCGGTTCCGGTGAATCAGACGCCGACGTCGATCATTCACGCGAAGAACGGCCAATCGTATCCGGTGATTGGATTTGTGAGTTACGATGTCCTGAAAACGTTGCTCGACCAACTGGTCGGACAGTAGCGCGCGCCTCGCGAAGGAATCAGGGCAGAAGCAGGCAGTCTCGGATAGAGAACCGATCATGATGCAATCCGTACCGTTCAATTACCGCCGCATCATCATCTGGATGGGCCGCCTTCTCCTTGCGGCCATTTTTATTTACGCGGGCCTGGCGAAAATGATTCGCTGGGATATGACTCCGCGCCCGCCGCTGGGCATCGCCCGGTCTCTCTTCGCGCTGCAGATTGATTCCTACCAGATGTTGCCGGCGTGGGCGGTGCTTCAGGTGGCGCAGTGGCTGCCGTGGATGGAAATCGCCATCGGCTTGCTGCTGCTGATTGGATGGCGACTGCGCATCTGGGCCACTATCGTCACTCTCATCATCGGCGGGTTTTTTGCCGCGGTGGTCCGCGCCTATGCGCTGCATCTGGACATTAATTGCGGCTGCTTCGCGAAGCCTGAACCGCTTACCGGTATGACGGTGCTTCGCGATGGCGCGCTGTTCCTGCTTGCTGTGCTTATGACGGTTTTCGCCTTCCAGGAAGCGCGCAAGCCCCATCCCTGGGCCGCACCCGCCCCCGAGCAGTCCTCATGATTCGAGCCGCGGGTATTGCCGGAAATGGCTTACGGTGAGATTCTTCTCGCATCCCTGTCGGGTGTGTTAAGAATGACAAGCGAAAACCAGGCCCGAGAAATGAAAAGCCTCGACGAATACCTCGAACTGGCTGCGGTAGCACACGGGCATATTTGCGCCGGGCAGGTCCTCGGAGTACGCCTGGCGATGCTGGGATTGAAGGAACTGGGCATCAAAGATCCGATCGCGGAACCTAAGCGCCTGGTCACCTATGTGGAAATCGACCGCTGCGTCACCGACGCCGTGGCGCTGGTGGCGAACTGCCGCCTCGGCAAGCGCGCACTGAAATTCCGGGACTGGGGCAAAGTGGCCGCTACTTTCTGCGATCTCGAGACCGGACGGGCTGTGCGCATTGCCGCGAAGGAATCCTCGAAACAGGCCGCGAGGGAACTGTTTCCGAACCTGCCGCGAGAGGAAGGCCAACGGAAAGCCTACGCGCAGCTTTCGGACGACGTTTTGTTCGAAAGACAGTCGGTCAGGGTCGAAGTTCTGCCAGAGGACCTCCCCGGCTTCAAAGGTCCGCGCGTGGTGTGCGCCGAGTGCGGCGAAGGCATCAATTTCAAGCGTGAAATTACAAAAGAAGGGCGGGTGCTCTGCCGGGCCTGCGCCGGCGAGCGCTACTACGAAACCATCCGCTAAATTCTAGCGGATCGGTACGACGGGTCCTCTCGCCTCTGTGCCGTTCCCGTGTTCCTTCTCCGCCAGTAGCCCTTTCCTCGATTCAAGTCTCGCCGCCGTTTCGACAGCATCACGTTCCCAAGTTACGGGGACGGCATCAAGTTGAACGACAATAGGCTTCGCATTCAGGGCGTCGGACAAGTGGAAGTCAGATTGCATCGCCCTATTGGCTGCAAAATCAAAACCGTTACCATCAAACGAGAGTGCGGCAAGTGGTACGCCAGTTTCTCCGCTGAGTGCGAAGCGAAGCCGCTGCCAGCCAACCCGAAGGAAATCGGTATGGATGTTGGGCTGGAATCTTTCGCCACGCTGTCTGACGGCAAGTCGGTGCCTAAACCGCCGCCGGTACCATGACCTGTACGTGCGGGGCAGCGGTGGGGAAGGAACTCTCGGATCGGGAGCACGTGTGCACGGCTTGTGGGCTGATTGCGCCTCGTGATGTCGTATCGGCTCAAGTAATTCTAGAAAGGGCTAGGATGAGTCCTTCAAACCGCAACGTAGCGGAATGTATCGCATGCGTGGTTTGAGAAGCCGCCGCATTTACTATGCGGCGGAGAAGTCACTCTGGGATAAAATGAGTGCTTCATGCTTTCTCTTCCCCCGATCACCCTCCGTCTGCGCGGTTGGAAACTGATTGACCGCGTCGCGCTGGCGTTTCTGCTTCTGTGCTCGATTGCGCTGGGAGCCGTGGCCGGTTTGCTGTTCGTCTACGAAAGCGACCTTCCGGAAATCCGCGCGCTCGAAACCTACCGGCCAAACGTGGTGACCGAGATTTACGCCGACGATGGCCAGCTAGTCGGCAGTTTCGCGCTGCAGCGCCGGATTCTGATGACCTGGGAGCAGACGCCCAAGGTTCTCTACAATGCCGTCACCGCGATTGAGGACCAGCATTTCGAGGATCACTGGGGCGTGGATTTTCCGCGGGTCGCGGGAGCCGCCTACCGCAACATCTTGAAGCACCGGAAAGCCGAGGGCGCCAGCACCATCACGATGCAGCTTGCCGGAAATCTCTTCCTCGATCGCAGCGAGCGCAGTTTCCGGCGCAAAGTTCAGGAAATGCTGCTAGCGCTGCAGATCGAGCGCCGCTACACGAAGCCGCAAATTTTCACCATGTACGCGAACCAGGTTTACCTGGCGCATGGCAACTACGGCTTCGCCGCCGCTGCGCAGTTTTACTTCGGCAAGCCGGTCACCGACCTGAACTTGCAGCAAGCCGCGCTGCTGGCGGGAATGATTCGCGGGCCGATCTACTCGCCGCTGGGAGACCCCGCGCGCGCATTGGCGCGGCGGAATCTGGTGCTCTACCGCATGATGGAGGAAGGAAAAATCACCCCGGTGGAAGAAGAAGCGGCCAAGAAAACGCCGCTGGGACTGCACCTGCAATACCCGCGAAACGACCTCGCGCCATATTTCTTCGAAGACATCCGCAAATACCTTGAATCGACATACGGAACCGAGGCGGTTCATGAGCGCGGGCTGCGCGTCTACACCACGCTGAACATCCAGATGCAGAAAGCGGCGAACCAGTCGATACGCGACGGCTTGCACACCTACGACCGGCGGCACGGCTGGCGCGACAAGCTCCCCAACGTCCTTAAGGACAATCTCGGCAAACTCGACACCTATGAAGACGACGACTGGCGCCATTCCATCGAGAAGGGTAGCTACGTCACCGGACTGGTTGTGACCGTGGATGACCGGAGTGCCACGATCAAGATCGGTACGTACCGCGCGATTCTTTCGCCCAGCGAAATTGCCTGGACCGGGCACAAGAAATTGTCGGAGGTCTTGTCGGTCGGCGACCTGGCGCAATTCACGATTCAGGAATTGCGCGAAACCACCGCGCGCGTGCAGCTCGAACAGCAACCGGCCCCGCAAGCCGCGATGATCGCGATCGATAACGCCAGCGGGGAAATCAAGGCCATGGTCGGCGGCTACAGCTTTGAGGATTCGAAATTCAATCGCGCGACCCAAGCGGTTCGCCAGGTAGGCAGCTCCTTCAAGCCGTATGTCTATTCGACCGCGATTGAAAAAGGCGCGTCGCCCTTCGACACCATCGTGGATGCGCCATTCACCATCACCAGCGGGGGGCAACTGTACTCGCCGCACAATTACGATGAGAAATTCGAGGGCACCATCACCCTGCGCCGCGCTTTGGCCGGTTCGCGAAACGTTCCCGCGGTGAAGCTCGCGGAAAGGTTAGGCATCAACTCGGTGGTCGAAATGGCGCGGCGGTTCGGAATCACCTCTCCGCTTCCTCCGTACCTTCCGTTGGCGCTTGGCGCGGCGGATATGCGGCTGATCGAGCACGTTTCGTCATTCACGGTATTTCCGAATGACGGCATCCGTATCGACCCACACATGATTCGACGTGTGACCAGCTACGACGGCGCCTTGCTCGAGGAAGCCCATCCGGGCGTGCACGACGTGCTTTCTCCGGATGTCGCGCGCACGATGACGGCGATGTTGGAGGAAGTCGTTCGGTTCGGCACTGCGATCAAGGCCAAGACCGTCGGCCGCCCGGCTGGCGGTAAGACGGGAACAACGCAGGATTTCACCGACGCGTGGTTCATCGGCTTTACGCCGCAGGTCACGGCAGGGTTCTGGGTGGGATTCGACGACAAGCAAATCTCACTCGGCAAGCGCGAAACCGGCGCGCAGGCTGCACTGCCTATGTGGATCGAATTCGTGCAGCAAGGCATGGCGGGCATGCCCGTGATTGACTTTGCGAATGTTGTGACCCTCGAGCAACAGGCCGAAGAACATCACGTTCATACGGACGTGCCGGACACGGCCCCTGAGGACGAGGCCCCGAGCCTGCCGAAACAAAAGCCGCCTGCGCCTTCTAGTCCCCCGCCGACAACCACCTCAACGGGCATGCCTCCCACGCCAACTCCCTAGCGTATCGCTTGTTTATCGCGAAACGGATCCCAGCCA
>Ga0307477_10002231_pt1 | contig 15154 bp, 11 predicted proteins | sample atmos_gasesECM2C_FD_203316 | JGI IMG/M metagenome (GOLD analysis project Ga0307477, IMG submission 203316) | Hardwood forest soil microbial communities from Morgan-Monroe State Forest, Indiana, United States - atmos_gasesECM2C_515 | ecosystem: Environmental > Terrestrial > Soil > Temperate...
CGCCATCACCGGCAGGAACAGCGCCTGCATCACCCGCCCGCCAATCCCGAAGCCTGCCTGGGCCGCGGGGCCGAAGGAGCGGATGACCCAGTAGATGACGCCGATGATCACGAACATCATCAGGAACTCCCCGCCCGCGGGGAGGCCGACGTTCAGGATGCGGCGCACGACCGGCGCGCGCGGCGCGAGCTGCGCCCGGTCGACCTTCACGTAGTGCTCGAGCCGCGCGAAGTAGATCCACAGGATCGCCACACCGGCGGCGACGGCGATGCTGCTCGCGAGCCCCGCCCCGGCGGCACCGAGCGGATAGTGCGTGCCCCAGCCGGCAATCAGCACCGGCGCCAGCACCGTGTTGAGCAGCACCGTGAGCACCTGCACGACCATGGTCGGCTGCACGATGCCGGTGCCGCGCAGCGCCGAACCGAGCGCCACCAGCGCGAACTGCAGCGCGAGACCGGGCGTGTAGTAGTGGAGAAAGGCAGTGCCTGCGGCCGCGGTCGCCGCATCCGCCGCCATGGAGCGCACGTAGACTCCCCCCAGAAGCCAGCCGCCGACAAGCGTTGCCGCCCCGCAGATTGCCGACAGCGTCACCGACTGATTGAAGATCAGGTTGGCTTGCGCCTGGTCCTTGCGTCCGACGGCGTGTGAGACCAGCGCGACGGTGCCGACGCCCAGCATCTGCGTCAGGGCCATGATGACGAACATCGCCGTGCCGGCGCTGCTGACGCCGGCGATGGCCGCCTCCCCGAGGTGGGCGACGAAGTACATGTCGACCACCAGGTACAGCGTCTGAAACAGCATGCCGATGCCGATCGGCACCGCCATCGCGATCAGCTGCCCGGTGATCGGGCCCTGGGTCAGGTCTTTCATGAGGCGTCCCCCCTTTTCCAGGACGCCACATTAGATGAGGCGGGGCCCCCTTGCCACGCGGGCGCGCGGCCGTCGGCCGCCGCCGCTCGCGCCTTGCAGCTCAGAACTTCTGCACGAATCTCAGCGCCACCGTGCGCGGTTGCGTCGGCACGGCGTAGTTCGCCACGATGCTGCAGGAGGCGCACTGATTGAAGCGGAACAGCTGCCCGTGCTCGTCGAGCACGTTGGTGAGGAACAGGTCGAGCGCATAGGCATCGCGCGCGATGCCGAACGCCAGGTCGAGCGTCCCGAACGGCGGCTGCGGTCCGATCTCCCCTCGCTGCGCCAGCCGCAGGTCATCCCACTCCCGGCTCTGATAGACGAAGGCGCCCTGCCAGTACGCCTGCCAGTTTCCCAGGGGAAAGTCGTCGCGCACGATCAGGTTGCCCTTCACTTTCGACGTGCCCGGCAGCTGCGTGTCCGACGGGGCAAGCGGCGCCGGGCAATTCGTGATCGGGTTGCCGTTCGGGTCGATCGCTCCGCAGTAGTTCTCCGTGAGACGCGGATTGAGCACCGTCAGCCCCGCCCCGAGTGACACGCCGTGCGCCACGGCCCACTGCAGCTCATTCTCCATGCCCGTAACGCGGGCCGCGCCGGCGTTGGCGATGCGCGTGAGGCCGTTCGCCCCGAGGAACGCGAACTGAAAGTTGTTCCAGTCCTCCCAGAAGAACGCTCCGTTGTAACGTAGGTGATTGTCGAGCCAGCTGGTCTTCCACCCGATCTCGTAGTTCTTCAGGTAGTCGGCCTGGTACGGCGGGAGATTGCCGACGCGGTTGACGCCACCCGGCCGGAAGCCCTTGGAGTAGGTGGCGTAGATGAGGTGATTCGCGTCGAACTTGTAGGTCAGGGTGAACTTGGGCGTATTGCCCGTGCCGGTCGTGCTCTTATCGAAGCTCAGGCACGGCGCGCCCTGGAACTGCACGGTGAAATCGCACACTCCGGCCTCCCCGAGACCACTTGCCGCTCCCAACGGGTTGTTGAGGCCATAGCCGCGGAAGCCCTCGAGGGAGTTGTCGTACTTGAAGTGCCGCAGTCCCGCGAGCAGCGACCAGTTCGAGGTGATGTCCCAGGTCGCCTCGCCGAACGCCGCATAGTCACGGTCGACGCGCTGCTGCTTGGTGAGCCACCAGGCATCCGTCCATCCGGTGACCCAGAGCGACTGGGCGAGGTTAGCGATCTGGTAAGCCTGCTCGATGTTGTGCAGCTGACGCTGGTAGAAGCCGCCGACGATGAAATGCACAACCCAGTCCTGCGGTGACTGTAGCCGTAGCTCGTGACTTACTTTCTCGTAGCCGTCCTTGCCGGCAATCATCTGCGTCGGGTTGATATGGTTGCCGGCGTTGTCGACGATCGGCGCGGTGTAACTCGGGATCGTCACGTCGTAGGCGAGCGAATAGTCCGAATAGTCGGTGTGCGTCAGGTCGTGGCGCCTCAGATATGCGCCGGAGTAGATCAGGTCGAAGTTGCTGACCTTGCCCTCGATCGTGAGCGCCGTGTCGACGAAGTGATCCTCGACGTTGTCGGGCGAGAAATGCTCGAGCTGCAGGTAGCCCACGTTGGCGCTGTTGTAGCCGCTGGTGAAGGCCGGGAAGTCGGCGGCATAGGCGTTGAAGCCGTTGGCCTTGGTCGACTGTGCCATCAGGAACGGCGTGATCGACCAGCTGTCCCCGAGATTGATCCTGAGGGCGCCGCGCGCGCCAGCGATCGTCGTGTCGTTGAAATCCTTCTTGGCGTACGGGCCATTGTTGATCGTGACGCCGAACTGCGGAAACGTGCGCGTGCTGTAGACGTTGTCGATGTAGCCGCCGTCGTGCTCGTACCAGCCGACCAGGCGCACCGCGGCGCTCGCACCCAGGGGAATGTTCACGAACCCCTGGACGAGTCCCCCGGGCTGCCCGTGATCGACGTAATTGCCCTCGACCTGGTATTCGGCCTTGAAGGCGCTCGGGTCGGGTTTGTTGGTGATGATACGCAGTGTGCCGGCTTCCGAGCTCGCTCCATAGAGCGTGCCCTGGGGACCGGCCAGCGCTTCGACGCGCGCAATATCGTACAGGTGCACGTCCATCGCGCCCTGGATGGTCGTAATCGGCTGCTCGTCGAGATAGGTGCCGACGGTCGGCAGCGGGCCGGAGTGGTTCTGGCCGGCATCGCTCGAGATGCCGCGCATGATCACGTTACCGAAGCCCGGGCCATTGGCGCCGCCGCCCGAGCCGCTCTTCTGAGTCGTGACGCTCGGCAGAAACTTGATGTAGTCGTCCTGGCTCTGGATGTTCAGGTTGTCGAGCTCCTGGGTGCCGATCGCAACGATGCTCAGCGGCACGTTCTGCAGGTTCTCGGTGCGCTTGGTAGCGGTGACCACGATCTCCTGGAGGCCGCCGGTGGTCTGCGCTGGCTGCTCCTGGGCGGCGGCCGGGTGCACCGCCGCGGCGATCGCCGATGCAATCGGCATCATCTTCAGAACCGCCCGATGCCTGGGGCTGGAACGCCTGAGTTTCCGCAGCCGACTACGCGTCATCGCACTTCCCCTCGTTTACGTTGTTCTGGCGCAACTAGTGTAAGCCTTTACCGCCGGTTTCAGAACCCCGGCGGATCCGCGTACGTATCGACCACGCTCCCGAGCGCCGTCTTGAGCGGGCCGAGCCACGGCTCGAAATGGCGCCAGTGTTCAAGCGCGCCCCGGAAGATCGGCTGGCGCACCTGCTCTGAGCTGGCCGTGCGTACCGCACGATCGTTCTCATAGAAACGCAGACACTGCTCCTCGAACGGCAACCCGCAGTAATCGAGCAATGCCCTCACCTCGGACTCCGTGTCCTCGACCAGCCGCTCGTAGATCACCCGGTGGACGCGACCCGGCAAAGCGTTGTCAAAATGCGACATCAGCGCGACGTAGTCCCGGTAGTAGCTGCCGAGATCGGTGAGGTCGTAGGCGAACTGCTGCCCCCGCGCGAAGTGCTGCCGGAACACCGAAAAGCAGCAGGCGAGCGGGTGACGGCGCGCGTCGATGATCCGCGCGTTGGGCAGAATCAGCTGGATGAGTCCCAGGTACGCGAAGTTATTCGGCATCTTGTCGATGAAGTATGGCCGTGGCGTCCGGCGCTGCACCCGGGTCTGAGCGATGTAGCGCTCGCCGAGCTCCCGGCACTCGTCCGACGTGCGATCGGCGAGCAGGGCCGGATATGGCGACGACAACTTCCCGCGCATCTGTGCCTGCGCCGCCAGGTCCCTGGCAATGGAAATGATGTCTGGCAGCTCCATCGTGCCCTCGACGGCCGAGTGGCTCGCCAGAATCTGCTCGAGCAGCGTCGAGCCGGCACGTGGCATGCCGACGATGAAGATCGGATCGCGGGCGCTCGCGCCGTAGTCGCGCCGCGCGCTGAAGAACTCCTGCGTGAGGAGCTGCCGCGAACGCTCGAAACGTGCGCTGGTGCGCCGGGCATCGTAGGCGGTGCTCGCGCGCCGCAGTCGGTTGGCTTCGAGGTAGTGGCGGAACGACTCCTCGTAGCTCGCCGCATCCTCGAGCGCCTTGCCGAGCGCAAAATGCAGTTGCACCCGCTCGTCTGCGGGAAGTTCGCCGTCGGCGAGCAGCCGGCGCATGGCAGCAAGGTCATCAGGAGTGAAACGGAAAGTCTTGAGGTTGGCGAGGCTCCAATAGGCCGCGCCCCCTCGCGGGGCGACGGCGATGCTGCGACGGTAGGCCGCGATGCCCTCCTCCTGCCGGCCCGCGGTCTTGAGCGCATGGCCGTAGTTGAGCCACACTTTCTCATGGTGCGGATAGTCCGCCAGCACCCCCGCGTACAGCTCGATCGCTTCTTCGTAACGGCCGAGGCCTCCGAGGATGCCCCCTTTGAGATTGCGGCAGTTCGGATCGCGCGGATCCCTGGCGAGCAGCCGCTCGACCTCCTCGAGCGCCGCGACGTCCCTGTACTGGCGGTGCAGCACAGTGGCCAGGTTGCGCCGCGCAGCCGCAAAGCCCGGCGCCAGCTCCAGACAGCGCCGCAGCAGCTTCTCGGAGTCGCCATAGCGCTCGAGCCGAGCGGCAACCTCGGCGAGCATGCGGATCGCGGCGACATCGGTGGGACGCTCGATGAGGTGCTCGCGCAGCAGCGCTTCGGCCTGCGGGATGCGGTTCGAGCCGAGCGCCGTCGCCGCCTTGATGAGCCGCGGGTCCCTTGTCGAGCACTTCAGGTGCTGTGCGTACGCGGCGTCCGCGCCCGTGTCGTCACCGACGGCACTCAGATGCCCGGCGAGGGCCAGCCAGGCCTCCGCGAAACCGGGATTGAGCGCCACGGCGCGCCGCAGCTCCTCGATCGCCGGCTCGCCCTGCCCCAGGTCGGCGAGAGCGAGGCCTTGCTCGTAGTGAACGGCCGCCCAGTTCGGCTGCGCGGCCGCGAGGGGCCCGAGGATCTGCGCCGCCGCGACGGAATCGCCGCACGCGCGTCGAGCAACCCCCAGGAGCAGCGTCGCGAGCGGGTGCCCGGGAACGACCTTGAGAATCTCCGTCGCCTGCTCGGCGGCGAGCGCCGGCTGAGTCGCCAGCAAGCGAGTCGTATGAGTCAGCGCAACTTCGACTGAACCGACCGGGTCCGAACCGCTGCCCAACCTTAGCCTCCCGACTCTCGCACGCCATCATGACCGCCGGCCCGGCCTTTGACAAACGACCGCCCGCAGGCCGCACGGTCAGACCTCCCGGCGGCCATTCCGAGGGATGGGATTGACGCGCGAAATCCGGCAGAGTGCCGTCTGGAAGGCAGCGAGGGACAGGCACTTGAACGATTCCGCGACGGCCACCCGCCTCGCCGGGACCGCCGGCCAGACCGCCTTCGCGGTCCTCGCGGCGATCAGCTTCTGTCATCTGCTCAACGACATGATGCAGTCGCTGCTGCCGGCTCTGTATCCGATGTTGAAGGGCTCATACCACATGAGCTTCGGGCAGATCGGCCTCCTCACGTTCACCTTCCAGTTCACCGCCTCGCTCCTGCAACCCCTCGTGGGCGCAATGGCCGACCGCACTCCCCGCCCCTACTCGCTTGCGGCTGGCATGGGATTCACGCTCGCGGGTCTGCTGCTGCTCGCGCTCGCCGGCAGCTACGCGCTGCTGTTGCTCGCGGCTGCGCTGATCGGCACCGGCTCCTCGGTGTTCCACCCGGAGTCCTCACGTGTGGCGCGTATGGCGTCCGGCGGACAGCACGGGCTCGCGCAGTCGATGTTTCAGGTCGGCGGCAGTCTCGGCTCGGCGGCCGGCCCGCTGCTCGCGGCGTTCATCGTGCTGCCGAACGGCCAGTCGAGCGTCGCGTGGTTCTCGGCCGTGGCGCTGCTCGGCATGTTCGTGCTGTTCAAGGTCGGGCACTGGTACAAGGCCCACGGAATCAGGCGCCTGGAGCATGCGGCGCGCACACGCGCCATCGCCGCCTCGCCGCGCCGCGTAGCGGGCGCGATCGCGGTACTGCTGGCGCTGATCTTCTCGAAGTATTTCTATCTCGCGAGCATCACCAGCTATTACACCTTCTATCTCATCGAGCACTTTCATCAGTCCGTGCGCAGCTCACAGCTGCATCTGTTCGTGTTCCTGGCCGCGGCCGCGGTCGGTGGCATGATCGGTGGACCGATCGGTGACCGCATCGGCAGCAAGACGATCATCTGGGTTTCGATCCTCGGAGTGCTGCCTTTCACGCTGCTGCTGCCGCACGCGAACCTGCTGTGGACGAGCGTGCTCACGGTGCCCATCGGTCTGATTCTCGCCTCGGCCTTCCCGGCGATCGTGGTCTATGCACAGGACCTGTTACCCGGTCGCACCGGCACGGTGGCGGGGCTGTTCTTCGGGCTGGCGTTCGGCATGGGGAGCGTCGGGGCGGCCGTGCTAGGCACGGTGGCCGACCACTTCGGGGTCGATGCGGTGTACCAGATCTGCGCCTTCCTCCCGGTCATCGGGCTGCTCGCGGGATTTCTGCCAGACGTGCAGCATCGTTCGCCGCCGGCGCCCGGGCTGGCGGCACGCGGCTGAACCCGCCGCCCGCGGCAGATGAAGTTGATATCGCGAACGCTGCTCGATGAACTGGCCGCCGGCGCCACTGCGAGTCCACGCGGTCGTACGCACTATAACCTGCACGCAGCGCCGGCGGACCTGGTGCAGCGCTATCTTGTGGTGGCGAATCGTGGCTCCTACTTCCGTCCGCACCGCCATACGAGCCGCGCGGAGCTCGCGCTCATCGTGCGCGGTCAGCTCGATCTGATCACCTTCGATGAGGCCGGCCGGGTCACCGCCCGCTATGCGCTCGGCGAGGGCGCCGGCAACATTGCCTATGAGAATGGTCCCGGAAGCTGGCACACCGTCATCGTCAAGGCCGACGGCACCACCTTCCTCGAGGTCAAACAGGGTCCGTACGATCCGGCGACGGCGTCTGAGTTCGCCAGCTGGGCGCCCGCGGAGGGCGACCCGCGGGTAGCGCGCTTCCTCGCGTGGGCACGCGGCGCAGGCGCGGGAGAGACGGCCCCGCCCTGATTAGCCCTTGAGGAAGCGCCCCAGATCGCTGCCGCTCATGATCGATTCGAGGTAGCTGAAGGTACCGGACTCCTTCACCTCGCGCGCCGCGGCGTAGAGCCCGGTAATCGCGGCGCGATAGAGTGACGTCGACAGGCTGATGCGCTTTACGCCGGCGGCGGCGAGTTCCGCGACGCTGAACGAGCGGCTGCGGATTCCAACCATGAAGTTGACGGGCCTGCTCACCGCCTGGCACACCGCGCGCACCGCGACGAGATCCGGCAGGCCGGGAGCGAACAGCACGTGCGCCCCGGCGCGCTCGAAGGCCTCGAGACGGCGCAGCGTGTCGTCGAGGTTGGAACGATCGTGCAGATAGTTCTCGGCACGCGCCGTCAGCATGAAGGGGAACGGCAGCTTGCGGGCCGCTTCCGCGGCGGCAGCGACGCGCTCGACCGCGAGCCCGAGGTCGTAGATCGGTGCCCGCGCGTTGCCACTGGCATCCTCGATCGACCCGCCCACGAGGCCGACCGCCGCCGCACGGCGGATGGTCTCCGCCACGATTTCGGGGGCATCGCCGAAACCCTGCTCGAGATCAGCCGCCACCGGGAGGTGCGACGCGGCCACGATCGCCCGCGCATGGGCGAGCGCTTCATCGCGCGAGATCCGGCCATCGAGCTTGCCGAGCGTCGCCGCGCATGCCGCGCTCGAGGTGGCGAGCGCCTCGAACCCGAGGCCCGCCACCACGCCTGCCGAGGCGCCGTCCCATACGTTGGGAACGACGAAGGTACCCGGGCGCTGGTGGAGTGCACGGAAGCGTTCGGCCTTGTCCGACTGGTTGGCGTTCACCGTGCACACTCCCTCGGGCTGCGATGGTTCCCGTCTGCGCGAGCAATGGTAGCCCCCCGCGACCTGGAACAAGTACGTCCTTAGGCGTTCAACGCTCCCGCCGACGCCTTCGCGCCTCAGTGGACGGCCAGCTCGACTTTCACGCTGTCGCCGGAATCGGGCTTGGGCGACGCGTTGACGATGAACACGCGCGCGGCGTCGATCTGTCCATCCGACAGGAGCGCACCCTGGATCGCCTGCGCACGCGAGCGGCCGAGCGCCTCGAGGGCGGCGCCCGGAACCTCAATATGGTTGATGAGCGCGGTCTCGAGATCGGCGATCGCCGCATCGAGATCGGCCGACTCCTTCTTCTTGCCCGCCTGTACTGCCTGGGCCGACGCCGGGAGCGGCGCCTCCTTACCGAGATCCGCCTGGAACTGCTCGTTGAGCAGCTGCAGGTGCTTGTCGGGGTCTGCAAGCGCGAGCTCCGCGGCCTCCTGCGGGTGCTTCCGCCCCTGGCGGCTGCTCGCTGCTCGAGCCGTGAGCTCGGCGACCAGCCTGGCATGCGCGAGCTGCGGGCGATCCAGTCCCACCGACGAGACGATCGGCACGTCGAGCTTCAGCTGCGGGCGCTCCTTCATCGCCTTGGTGAGTGCGGCGAGCTGATCCTTCGCCGCTGGGTCGAGCTCGGCGCTGCCGGCGGCGAACTCCACGATGTTCATGTGCTCGCCGCCGCCGAACAGGTGGCCAAGGAGCGCAAAGGGGGCCGTCGCAACCTTCGCGATCAGGTTGACGAACATCTTCCAGATGATCGGCCCGATCCTGAAGCTCGGATCGTCGAGCGAGCCCGACATGGGCAGCGGCAGATCGATCACCCCGTTGCGGTCCTTGAGCAGCGCCACCGCGATCTTCAGCGGCAGGTGCATGGCCTCGGGACTCTCGACCCGGTCCCCGAGCTCGAGCTGGTCGACGACGAAGTGCTGCGCCGCGTTCAGCTGGCGGTGGTCGATCTTGTAGGACACATCGACCGAGAGCTTGCCCTTGTCGATCTTGTAGCCGACAAAGTACCCCGAGTATGGATTGACGATGGTCAGATCGAGATCCTGGAAGCTGAGCGTCACGTCGGTATAGAGCGCGGCCGACAGCAGGTTGACCTCGCCCGCTATGCGCAGCGGCGAGTAGCTCGCGAGCTTGCCGTCGAGCTGCACGCGGGCGCGCGAGTTGGGATCCGACGACAATCCGGTTACGGCGCCGTTGAGCGCCTGCATGCCGAGCGCAAAGCTCGGCTTGATCCACAGGTCGGTGTAATCCGCCGAGCCGTTGACCATCCGGACTGCGCCGATCGAGACCGGGAAGGGGGTGAGCGGCGCCACAGGCGCCGCGGCTTTCGCTGCCGCCGCAGGCTTGCCCTTGCGAGCCCGCGCCTTGGGCGCAGGCGCCGCCTGCGGCGCGGCTGCCGCTGCGTCCGGGACGCTCGACGCGCCCGCGGCGCTTGCCACCGCGGGAGCGGGTTCGACAGCCGGTGCGGCGCTCGCACCGGACGCTGCCTGCGGGGGTTTCGTCCCCGGCGGTGTCAGCACCTGCTTGATGTTCACGGTGCGATCGGGCGCGATGATCATGCGCACGTAGGGCTCGAGCGCCGTCACGCTCCCGATGCGCAGGCTCGCCGGCTGCGAGCGGTAGCTGACATCCCTGATGCGCAGATCCTTCCACTTGATGAAGTCTTTCTGCAGCGCGTCGTCCACGGTGCTCAGGTCCGAGACACGCGTCTCGCCCTTCACGCTCAGGGCACCGTCCGCGCGCCGCTCGATGTCGATACGCGCGCCGAGCTCGCCCTTGAGGAGCGTCATCGCGGTGTATTTCGCCAGCAGGGGCTGCAGTGCCGGAAGCCCGAGACGCCCGGCCTCGATGTGTGCAGTGACGGCGCCGGCGCGTGGCGCCACCGTCGCCCGTACCGCGAGCTTGCCGGAGCTGTTGACGGCGGTATCGAGCCGGATGTCGAGCGTGTCATCCGGCGCCAGGTTGAAACCTGCGACATGCACATTGAGAGGATCCAGCACCGCCACCGCGGCCGGCTTGACCTGCCGATCCTCGGCCGACACCTTGAGGCCGGTGACGGAAATATCCGGCGCCGACACCGCCCAGGCAGAAGCCGAACCGGCTGCGGCGGGTGACGGCGCAGCGGCGGGCGCGCCACCGGCAGCAACCCCGGTGAGATCGAGGAGATTGAAGCGTCCCCGCTCATCGAGCCATGTCCGGAGCTCGCCGCCGGAGAGCTGCACCCTCGCGACCTCGACGGCGCGCCGGCCGAGATCGAGCCGTGTGTCGTAGACCTCGATGCGCCCGAGGGAGATGTAGTCGTCGGCTGCGCCGGGGGGCTTCACACCGAGGCTGGTGACGGTCGTATTGTGGACGTTGAGCCTGACACCGATCGGGCCGGCTGCGGCGGCGCTGACATCGTAGTCGCCGCTCAGCGCGATGACACCCGAGTCGATCTCGAACGGCAGGATCGCGGACAAGTAGCTCCAGAGCGTGCGCGCCTTGAGATCCGTGATCGAGAATCGGCCGTGAGAGGCGAGCGGCGTGAGGCCCACGGTGCCGCTCCAGTCGAGCCGCTCGCCCTGCGGGGAAGCGGCCGCGAGCGTGTAGGTATCGCCGGTCGCCGCCGTCGTGCTGAAGTCGCGCAGCTCGAAGGCGATCGGCTTGAAGTCGGCGCGGAAGGGTGTCGGGCGCGTGCGGTCCTCGAAGGTGGTGCCGCCGTCGACCACGGCCAGGCGACCGATGTAAAGCCGCACTGGTCCTGACTTCTTCTCGTGCCGCGGCGGCGCTGCCGCGAAGCCCTTGCCCAGGTCAGCCAGGTTCAGCGCGCCGTCCGGGCGTATCACGGCCCGCACATACGGGCGCTCGAGCAGGATCTCGCCGAAGCTCGGCCCGAGACGCCAGAGGCTCGCGAACTGCAAGCCGACGTGCAGGCGGTCGAACGAGAGCATCGTCTGACGGTCCGCGTCCGGGAGCGCGACCCTGGTAACGTCGAGGTTCAGCGTGAAGGGGTTGAAGCGCAGATCGCCGATCGTCAGGGTGCGGGCATAGTGGGTACGCACGAAGTCACTCGCCCCCTGGCGCACGAAGTGCGGCACCGCGAGAAAGCCCGCCAGCGCATAGGCGCTGATGAGCACCGCGGTGATGCCGAGTCCGATCAGTTGGCGTCGACTAGGGCGCACGGGCCCGCTTCCCCCTCTTTCTTCTGCGTCATTGCCGGCCGGTCGACCGCCATCGTAGATCATCAGCGGGGTAGCCACCACGCGCCGACGTGGTTGCTTGGCCGACACCATCCGCTTCGGGCAGCGCTTCCGGGCACCCGCAGCTCGACGGGCGAACTCGACGCGGTGTGCACTTCCGTGCGCACCGCGTCCTCACAGATCGCGTGTCAGTGATCGCGCTCGTGGTCGCCGCGATCATGGTCATCGCGGTCGTCGCCGTGATGCCCGTGCTCGTGTCCGTGCCCGTGCCCGTGCTCGCGCTCCCAGCGTTCGCGGTCGAAGCCCGGCTCATATTCCGCCGATCTCACGAAGTACACCGGGCGGTCGCAGGCATGGTACTCGTGACAGTGCTTGCGCCAGTGCTTGGCGTGTCCCGGAGGCACGTGCAGGTAGAGCGGCTCGCCCGGCGGCGCACCCATCACCGGCTGCACGACCATCGGCTGCTGGTACAGCACCGGTGGCGGCGGCCGGTTGCCGAGCACGACCTGGCCGTACACGCCCGGCACGACCTCACCGGTGATGACCGCGTTGACGCTGACGTTCTGCGCCTCCGCGCAGTTCGCGGCGCCCGCCAGCGCCGCCACGCCCAGGATCGAAAAGAACGTTCGCATGGATCACTCCTCGAGAGCCGATGGCTCGCCACAACGCATGGGGATTATGCCGCCGTTCGCCTGGCTCATGACACCCTGCGGCCGCTGAACGGCTTCTGAACGACCGTCGGGGCAAGCGCGCCAACGCGCCTCAGCCGGCGAGCGGCTCGATCAGACTGGCATCGTTCGGCAAGCGCGGATTGTTGACGCGGCGGCTGACCTTCCACCCGACCATGAGCTCGTCGGGATAGGGCCTGAGCGCCGCCTGCGCCTCGGGCTTGCCGCCGTCGAGCCAGGCGGCGTAGTCCTCCTCGGCGAGAATCGCGGGCATGCGCTGCTTCTCGTTGTGGATGTCGGCCAGCAGGCGGTTGGCCGGCACCGTAATCAGCACGCAGGAGTGGACCCAGGTGCCCTCGGCGCGCCGCGAGCGATCCCAGATCCCCGCGACGCCGAACACCTCGCGGTCGGCGAGGCGCAGAAAAAACTGATCGCGCGAGCCGTCCTCGTTCACGTGCGGCTCGTAGAAGCCGCCCATGACGAAGATGCAGCGCTGATCGCGCTGCCAGGCGTCGCGATAGCTCGGCGCGCTGGTCAGCCGCTCGACCGTGGCGTTGATGGTGGAGGCTTTGAGCGGCACGCCGTGCGCCCAGAAGGGAATCAGCCCCCAGCGCATCAGCGCCGCGGTGCGCTCACCCTGATGCGACACGGCGACCGGCACCTCCTCGGTGGGCAGCACCCGGTAGCTCGGCGGGTATTCCCAGCGCCCGCGCCGGATGCCGAGGGCGCGCTCCGCCTTAGCCGCCTGGGCGAGGATGTATTTACCGCACATGAGCTTAGGCGCGCCGCAGATAGCCGCGAACAGTACTGCGCGCAATGTAACACTGGTTGGACGCACGGCGGGCTGCCTCGCCACACTTCAGTCATGCTCCCGTGGAATTCCATCGAGCGGCTGCGCGATCACTTCGGCGATTACGTGATCGTCGTGACTTGCCGCCATTGCCGGCATTCACGCGAGTTGACGCCGGCATTTCTGGCTCGTCACTGCCGCGCCGGCTGGGATGAGCCGGTCGCGAAGGTCATCGCGAGATTCCGCTGCCGCTGCGGCAAGAAGCTAGTCGACGTGCATATCGGCTTCAACAGGAAGCCGCGCGGCTGGGTGAAGAACCCCTCGTGAGCGAGCCTGCGAGCCGACCTTAGCGCGCCACCTCGAGAATCTTCGCGATTCTCGTTTCCGCGTCGGTACGGATCTTGAACTCCACGCGCCGTGAGCGAGCCGCGTCCTCGTGTCCGGAGACATCGAGAATCGGCCTCGACGAGGACAGCCCGTTCGCGGTCACCAGGCGACGCAACCAATCGACGTCGCCGCGCACCGGCGGCAGCGCCAGTATGTAGAGCAGGGTCGATCTCGTGCGCGCCTGCGAGAGCTCCATGTTGTGCAGATAGGCGTCGTCGGGCGACCTGGCGCCGACCCAATTCGACGACGTATGTCCCTCGATGCGGACCTCGTTGATCGCAGACCGAAACGCGGGCGAGGTCAGGATCCGCACGTAGCGGGGAATGAAGTTGTCCAGAATCTGCCTGAAGGCGGGCTTGAGCTCACTGCTGCCCTCGGCGAACAGGATGTCGGGCTCGGAGAAGCGGATCGTCAGATCCTGCCTGATGAGCTGGGCATGCCATCGCGGCAGATCCGGGGAGAACTCCCTGCGCAGGGCCTCGTAGAGGGCGTCGCGAGTGTCGGTGTAGGTAACGGCCAACGTCTTGATCTTGTCTGCGTCGGCCTCGACCTCGACCATGTAGCACACCGCGATCAGCAGAAACATGACCATGAGCCCGGTCATCAGGTCGCTCAGGGGAATCCAATGAGCCTCCGATGCCGCGCTGCGATCTGCAGAGAGAACGTCGCTCACCGCTAAGCCCTCGTGGCCCGCAGGGACTCGGGCGCACGCCGCGACTCGGTGCCGTGCGCCTCCTGCTCACGCTGCAGGACCTGCCGACTGCGGGCGATGATCTGCACGATTCTCTTCTCTATGACCGGCAGTCCCTCCTCGACTTCGACTATCAGTCCGGACAGCAGCATCAGCGCCCGGGAGAGCTGCTCACTCTGGCTGTTCAGAGTGTCGACGATGCCCTGCAGCGAGCGAGCCCCCGCGGCGAATGCGGACGTCATGTTCACGATGTCGGTGAAGCGCGAGGTCGCTTCGCTCATGCTCTCCCGGGTCGCGGTCTCGTGCGCTATCGAGGCCTCGAGCTGCTGCTCGTATTGATCCTGCCAGGAAACCAGCCGTGCGACGGCGGCGTTCAATTCCTTGAAGTTCTCACCGAACTGCTCGTTGATTTTCGTGTTGAAGTCCCGTACCACGACCGATAGCGCGCTCACGAGCGCGGTCGCGTTCGCCTCTGCGATGTTCTCCTCGTACCGGTCGAACGCTTCGGTCAGCCGGTCGAGACGACCGTTGCCGGCCGCGACTGACCGATCGAGCTGCAGCAGCAGGCGGGCCAGGTCGTCCACGGTGGATCCGTCCTGGGCGCCCGTTGCCGGAACGCTTGCGTCGCCGAACAACGCGACCCGGATCTTGAGCGTGAGTGCCCAGAAGATTCCGACCACGGACGACCAGAACGCCGTGCGGATCCCCTGCAGCAGCTGCGGCACACTGCTGCGAACGTCGTGCGGATCGAAATGCAGCAGTCCGAAGGCAATGCCTGCGAAACAGAAGAATATGCCCAGGGTCGTCAGGATCGTGGGACCCAGCGCCGTGGTGCGGCGCGACCACCTGATGTGGAGCACCAGGCCAATTGCCGAGATCAGTACGATGGAGAACAGCGTGAAGGCGCTGAACGTTTCCCAGACGTATTGCATCCCATCTCCTGCAGTGCGACAGGCGCGGCTCAAGGCGCCGGGACGTGCCGCTGCGGCCCGGAAACTGCCTGTCTCCGTAGGGCACATTGGCAGACGGGTCATGGGTTGCTGACGGGGGGGCATGAGCCGAGTGGCGCATGGAGGGGAAACCAAGGGCCGAAAAGTGGCGCACTATGGCGACAGTGCACCCCGAGAATCGCCCTCGCAGCTAGCGGGCGGCCGGGCTCCCCGGCAC
>Ga0307477_10002234_pt1 | contig 15147 bp, 8 predicted proteins | sample atmos_gasesECM2C_FD_203316 | JGI IMG/M metagenome (GOLD analysis project Ga0307477, IMG submission 203316) | Hardwood forest soil microbial communities from Morgan-Monroe State Forest, Indiana, United States - atmos_gasesECM2C_515 | ecosystem: Environmental > Terrestrial > Soil > Temperate...
CCGCCGCGATGGCCGCCAGGAGTGCGCCGACCGCCAGCAGCGGCCGCTTGGGAAAGACCGGGTCGAACCCGGCGCGCGGTGGATCGACGACATCGAAGCGAACCAGACCTGTCTGTGCCGCCTGCTCGCCGAGCCGCGCGCGCCCCAGCTGCTCGACCAGCGCTTCGTACTGCGCCTTGACGACCGTGTAGTCACGATTGAGCCGGGAAAACTGCGCCTCCACTTCGGGAGCCGTATTCATCATGCTGCGCAGCGCGGCGACGCGCTGTCGGTGGTTGGCGATATCGGCCTGCAGTCCGGCGATTTCCACGCCGACCTGGTCGTACTGCAATTTCAGATTCTGGTAGACCGGGCTGGCCGCAAGGCCGGTGCGCGCGGCGGCGCTCGCGTCGCCCTTGCGCGCCGCTTCGATCTCATCGTTCAGGCGCTTCTGCAGCGCTGCGATGGTGTTGCGCAGCTCGATGACCTTCGGATGCTTCTCGGTGTAGTTGAGCAACAGCTCATCCAGCTGCTGCTGGCTCTGCTGCAGACGGGTCGCGGTGTCGCTGGCGGGCGCGCCGGCTGCCCCCTTCGCCGCGCCACCGGGCACCAAAGGATCTTCACCGCGCAACTGGCGTTCCAGCTCATCGCGCCGCATTTTGGCAACGGAGAGCTTGGTCTGCGCCGCGTCGAGGTCAGCCAACTCGGTGTCGAGACGCTTGAAATAGTCGTTCTGATCGGCCGGCAGCAGCCCGACGTGCGCCTTCTTGAATGCGGCCAGCGCCTCCTCGGCGTCACGCAGTCGCTTCTCGAGATCCGCAATCTGCTGCGTGAGGAACTGCTGCGCCTGCTCCGAGCCTCGCAGCTTACCGCCCAGCGCATCGTCGACGAAGGTGTTCACGAAGCGGTCGACTACCTTGAGGCTCGTGTCGCGATCCTTGTTGGTGTAGGAGATGACATACGTGCCCCCTCCGGCCGCCGCTCCGGCGTTGCGCAGCGCAATCTGGATCTGGTTGCGCAGCTTATCGATGACCTGTTGCCGTTCTTCGGGAGTCCGCGAGCGCGCGGTGAGACCCGTGTCATCGGCAATCTTTCCGAGCTGCGGGCCGCCCAACAGCGCCTCGCGCACCAGCTGGATCTGTGAGTCCGTGTTCTCATCGAGCGTGAGAGTGCGGGTGGCGGCGCTCATGGCGGTCTGCGTATTGACAAAGACCGTGGCGGAGGCCTCGTAGCGGTTCGGCAGCACCGTGATGGCAACCAGCGCCAGCACCAGGACCGCCCAGGCAACGGCCATGCCGATCGAGCGGAACCGCCACAGGCCGCGCAGCTGCTCAATCAGGTTGTCGAACTGTTGCATCATGTGGACGAGCGCCGCACGTCAGAAGCGCGACTGCGGGATCAGCAGCACGTCGCCGGCCCGCAGTGCGATGTTCTGGCTCATGTCTCCCTTGTCGAGCAGCCGGTCGAGACGGATCTTGATCTCCTGCTCGCGGCCGTCCGTGGTGCGAACCAGCTTGGCGCGGTTGCCCGCGGCGAAGTCGGTGAGCCCGCCCACGGCGAGCACCGCATCGAGCACGGTCATCCCTTCGTGAAATGGCAGCGCCTGCGGAGTCTTCACCTGGCCGGTAACCTTGACCTGGCTGAGGGCGCTCACCGCGTTCAGCACGAAGACGTTGACCTTCGGTGACCTCACATACTCGGCGAGTATCCGCTCGATATCGCGCCCCAGCTCCGAAGCCGTCTTGCCGGCGGCGAGCATGTCTTCCACCAGCGGCGTGGAAACTTTTCCGTCCTGCCGCACGGGAACTGTGACGCTCAGGTCCGGGTTCTGCCATACGTAGATCTGCAGGCTGTCGCCGGGGCCGATGCGGTAGTCGGCGCCGACCGCGGCAGCGGCGGCCGGTACCAGGGCGGGAGCGCTGGTGGCGGGGGCGGCGGCGGCGGGAGCCGACGTGGCCGCAACCGCCAATGCGAGGAACAGGCTGTAAAGCACTCGGCTGATTGATCGAATCATGTCGGCTGGTTAGACAAACGCGACCAGGCGTCGAGTGAATCTCGACATTCGTGTAAACCCTGGCGGATGATTAACCCGCGGACTCTACCACGGATGGCGCGCTGCATATTGTGGCCCAGTCCTCCGTCTGCGGGGTCGTACGTGACATCGGCAATGACTGTTGCGCGTCTGCGACGGCGCTGCCGCCACGTTATGACCACGATCGAGCGCGAAGCGAATGGGGGCAGCGAGTGCAACGCGGGGAGCGAGCGATGGGCGTCGAGGGGCTGAGGCGGCGGGCCGCCACTGCGCTGCTGTGGGGCGTGCTGGTTACGGCGCTCGCCGGATGCCACCGGCACCTCGGCATTTTTGCTGCGTCGACGTGCTCGGCGTTACAAGGCGAGGGCCTGTCATCGCCACCAGCCGCGGTGCTTCCGCCCGATCGCATCACCCGCTGGAGCCCCGGAGTGCCGGGCGGAGTGCCGACGCGAGCGAGGATTTGCGCGACCCTCGCCGCGGCGGCCTACGGCGACGGCGCTCGCGATGCGACCGCGGGCATTCAGGCGGCCATCGAGGCCTGTCCCGCCGGTGAGGTCGTGCTGCTGTCTGCCGGCACCTTCACCATCGACAACGGCAACTTTCTGTTGATCGACAAGGGCATCACGCTGCGCGGCGCGGGGCCCGGGCAGACCACGCTGCAGAAGACCGATGGCGCAAAACCAGGCGTCGAGGCAACCGGGCCGAAACCCTCACCCCTGGTGATACTCGGACCGATGCGCTGGGCGATCGACAGCGGCTTCGCCGCTTCCACCAATCTCAGCGCCGATGCCGCGAAAGGTGCCTACTCGATCACCGTGGCGAGCGCATCCGGGTTGAAGCCGGGTCAGAGCGTGCTTCTGGATGAGCTCTCGGGCGCCGGGTGGCAGACGGACCCCTGCGGACGCGGCCAGATCTGGGCCGCGCCCGATTTCCGCGTCGTCTGGCAGCGGCACAATCCCCCGCAGCCTACCGACGATCCGCTCAGGATCCCCGCCAGCGCAACCAACCAGGACGCCTTTGTCTGGTTCAGCCGCCTCGATCGCCCCACCGCGGAGATCAAGCAGATCGCGAGCGTAGCGGGCAACGTCATCACCTTCTCGACCCCGGTCCACATCTCCTACCGCACCTCACACACGGCGCAGCTCTCGAGCTACAACACGGCACGCATCGCCAACGCCGGCATCGAGAACCTCAGGGTAATCGGCGGCGACAACGGCAACGTCCGCTTTCAGTGGTGCGACGCCTGCTGGGCGAAGGCCATCGACAACACCGTCTGGCATGACGAGGGTTTCGCGGTGGTCCATTCGTTCCGCGTCGAGATCCGCGACTCCTATGTGCACGACGCCGCCTGGGCGCAGCCGAGCGGCGCGGGCTACGCGATCAGCCTCTCCCATGCATCATCCGAGCTGCTGGTAGAGAACTCGATCATCGTCAGGGCCAACAAGGTGATGGTGGCGCGCTCGGCGGGCGCCGGGTCGGTCTTCGGCTACAACTATGTCGACGACGGATATATCAATACCAACGGCGCCTGGATCGAGGTCGGCCTCAACGGCTCCCACATGGTGGGGTCGCACCATATGCTCTTCGAGGGCAACTATGGGTTCAACTTTGACTCCGACAAGACGCACGGCAACGCGATCTACCACACGATCTTCCGCAACTATCTGCCGGGCATACGCGCACCGTTCCACAACCAGTTGGGTGGTGCACTCATTGACGACGCCAACCAGCCGAACAACAAGCCGCGCCGCGCCGCCGGCGCCGCGGCCTATTCCTACTGGCATAGCTTCATAGGCAACGTGCTCGGCATGCCCGGCAGCAAGAGCGGCTGGGTGTACCAGGCAACGAGAGCCGACCTGCTGCAGGGTTACCCGACGATCTGGCTGCTCGGCTGGGACGACTGGCCGCCCTATTCGCTCGATCTGAATGTCCCCGCGACCACGCTGCGTCACGGCAACTACGACTACGTGACGAACTCGGTGGTGTGGGATCCGGGTATCGCCGACCACACCCTGCCCGCCTCCCTGTACCTGACGCAGAAGCCGGCATTCTTCGATGCCGGAAGAGGCTACACCTGGCCGTGGGTCGACCCTGTCGGAACGACGAAGCTCCGCGTACTGCCCGCAAAGGCCCGCTACGACGCCGGCACGCCGTTCCTACAGCCCTGAGCATGCCGTTGCGCCTTCTCCTGCCTCGCGGCCGCCACGAAGGGCCGCATCAGGCCGCCGGGATGACGCAGCAAGCGCGCATTGCTCACGAGGAGCGGTAGCGGATCGGACCAGTGTCCCAGCATGGGCAGCACCCTGCCCGGGACGCTCGTGTGCCGCTTGCGGGGTCCAGCGGGAAAGCGGCGGCCGAAGAGCCGCAGGATTCCGCGCCCAACGAGGTGCGGGATGGAAAACCGCGCCTCGAGGATCGGGCGCGACGCCGGCAAGGGCTGCGGCGTGAGCACCTGCCGGGTCGACTGGTACCACAGCCACGGCAGGTCGTTGCCGAGCGCCAGATCGAGCGCCATGAAGCCGAAGGCGCGCGGGTTCAGATCAATGGCGAGCAGCTGCGAATTGTCGAATAGCAGCTCGAGCTCGAAGAGTCCCCGCGAGAGGAGCTTGTCGACGGCGGCGATGCCCGCAGCCAGTATCCTGGCGTTGTTGCAGCTCAGCTGCGAGGTGCTGGTGCCGGTGTCGGGCGGCCATTGCCAGCGTTTGACCGAGAGGGCTGCGGTGACGACGCCACCCTCTGCGTCCTTGAGGCCCGTTACGCTGTACACGCGGCGGCGCGCGCTCGGGACGTAGCGCTGCAACATTGGCCAGAGCAGCTCCGGATAGCGGCGTGCGATAGCCTCCTGCCCGGGCACGACCGGGTAGCTGTGGAATGCCGCGAGCAGCGCGCGGCGGTCGCGCGCTACCGTGCCGCGCTCGTCAGAGCCGACAGCGAGGTGCGACTTTGGTTTCAGCATCAGCGGGTATCCGAGCTGTTCCGCGGCGGCGAGCGCACCTTCCGGGTCCTCGGGAGCGAGCGCAATCGGAACCGCCTGGCCCACGCGCTGGCAGGCATCGGCGAAACGCGTTTTGATGAGGCACCGCTCGATCTCCTCGAGAGGCGCGATCGCGCGCTGCACCTCTGGCGCGAACAGGTGTCGCAGGAGCGAGAGGTAGTAGGCGATGAGGTCGCTGGTGGGCGCGAGGCGGCTGATCTCGCCGGAGCGCACGCGCGCCTCGAGCCAGGGAACGAAGCGCTCGGTGTCCTCGACGGGCGGACAGGACATACGCCGGGTGCAGTACCGGGACCAGCGGCCAGCGCCGCGGCCGTAGTAGTGGAGTGGAACGCCGCGCCGGCCCAGAGAGAACGCGAAGCTCAGCGTCGGCGCCCAATAATTGTCCAGCACCGCGACGGCGGGCGCGGCGGGATCAGTCATGGGGCAAGACCGCAGTCGCTCCGGCCCCTGCGCGACTGCCTCCGGGTTTTCTTCTGATCACTTTCGTGGCGCGTATCGTACGCGAGCGCATCCGATGCTGCGCGCACCGGATGTGACGCTTTTCACGTTCTGTCAAATGCCTTCGCATATCATCTCGCCTGCTTTACCCAGAGAGTCGTCACGAACACGCGGTTATGGGCCTTGCTGCGTCACTCGGTGTGTCCGCGGTGCGAGCCAGCGGCTCGGAGCCGCAGTGCTTCCTCATTCAGGACCCATACCACGAATACGCCGTGCGCTTCATCGAGCAGATCCATCGGCGCTTCGGCTTGCGGGCGATCTGCTTCTACACCAACCGGCGCGAGCGGTTGCGGCGCGCGCGGCAGTTCCCGCTGCTCGAATCGGCGCTGGTGGCCGCCTGCTATGACGTGTCGCGCTCGGATCTGCTGCGATTCGCCGCGCACCTGCGCGGGCACCATAGCGTGGCCGCGGTGGTGCCGGTCAACGAACCCGCCGTGCTTCCGGCTACCGAGCTCGGCGAGCTGCTCGCGCTCTCCTGGGCTCAGCCCGAGGCGATGCGCCGGGTCTGCGACAAGGTCGCCTTCAAGCGCTACCTGCGCGAGCAGCACCCGCACATCAGGATCAACGCCTCGCGCTCCGTGCAGTCCGGCCGCGATGTGCGCGTGGCGCGGCGCGAGCCGGCCTATCGCCGCTTTGTGATCAAGCCGAACAGCGGCTTCGGCAATCGCGCCGTCGGTGTGTTCGATGAGAGCAGCCCCGACGAGGACGTGAGCGACTTCCTCCACGGCATGCGCGGTGTGCCGCTGGTGATGGAAGAATTCATCGACGGCGAGGAATACTTCGTCAACGGGCAGGTCGACGCCGCGGGCCGCGTTCTGTGCCTGGCGGCGTTCCAGTATCTGCGCCAACCCGCCAACGGCCGCCATAATCTCGACTTCGAGACGCTGCTGGTGCCCCACCGCGCGCCGCGCTTCGGGCAGCTCGCGCGCTACGCCGAGGACGTGCTGCGGGCGAGCGGGCTTAAGCGCACACCGTTTCATCTGGAGCTCAAGCTCGATGCCGCCGGACCCTGCCTCATCGAGCTCGGAGCCCGCCTGGCCGGACTCGGCAATGCGCTGCTCTCGGGAGAGCTGCACGGTGAGCAACTCGATCTCATCGAGCTGGCCGCCCACTACTATGTATCTGCCGACGATTACGGTCCGGTACCGCTCGACTGGGAGGCCTACGACAGCGCCGCCGTGCGCTACGTTCACGGCGTCGCCAGCCGCCGCGAACGCATCCACGATCTCGAGGGAGTGGCGGAGGTCGAGGCTTTCGCAACGTTCCGTCGCTGGGTAACGCGCCCGGCGCTCGGCGAGCTGCTCGAGCGCACGACCGACAGCCTCACGATGCCCTACAGTCTGCTGCTGCGCGGGCCGAGCCAGGAAGCGCTCGCGGCGGATGCGACCCGCGCCCGCGCGCTGTTGCGCTGGAACACAGCCGGCGGCTGGCCGCAACGTGCGGCCGTCGAGGCACGTTCCTTCATCGCGCGCGCCCGGGTGGTCGCGGCGGAGCGCCTGTCCATGCTGCTCGAGCCGCAGTCGCGCCACATCGCTCCGATCGCGCGCGCGGGGCTTGGGCGCGTTCTGTGGCGCCGGGCCTGCGGCCTGGTCACCAGGACCCACGATTCGCTCTCGCTGCGCTGGCAGATGCTGGGAATCGGCCGCACCCTCGCCGACGAGGCCGCGGCAGCGCGCGCCCTCGCGCCGGGTGGCAGCGGCCACGCGATCCGCCGCTGGGCGAGCGAATACATCGCACGCCCTCATCCGAGCCTCGGCCGCGGCGGCGCCATCTGTCCCTTCATGCAGCCCTCGCTCGAGCTCGAGCGCTTCCACACCTGGCAGATCGATGAGGTCGACAGCGGCGAGCTGCCACGTCTGCGGCGGATCACACTCGAAGCGGCACGGGCCTTTCTGCAGCGCTACCCGCTCGCCGTACCCAAGAATGGCTTCGCGAGCGTGGCGCTCAGCTTTCCGCGGTTGAGCGGCGAGCACCTGCTGGCGCTCGATGCCCTGCATAACCAGCTGAAGACACACCTCATCGCCCGCTACGATCTGATGTCCACTCCCTGTCACCCTGTGAGCCGCAAGCCGTCGGTATCGAATCCGGACTTCGCCGTGTTCCGCTCCCCCGTGCCGCTCATCGTGCTGCGGCACCTCGATGTGCGCGACATCCGCTTTCTCTATACCAACGAGCGCGGCTTCCGGCGTTACCACGAGCGCTACGCTTCACAGTACGCACGGGGAGAAGTCTCCGACGAGTTCGGCTGCGTCCGGCTCTTCCATGAGGCCTGCGTGTCCTTTGGACTTGCGGCGACATGAGTGAATTGACGGAAACGGTGCTGCGCAGCGGATTGGCTCGCGTCAGCGCCCAGGCGGCGAACTTCGCCGTCCGCATCGGCTCGATCGTGGTGTTTGCACGATTGCTGAGCCCGAAGGACTTCGGCTTCGTCGGCATGGTCACCGCAATCACCGGCATGCTGAGTCTGCTGCGGGATTTCGGACTCTCCTCGGCGACCGTGCAGCGCAGCCACGTGACCGAGGAGCAGCTGTCGAGCCTGTTCTGGTTCAACCTGCTGTTCGGCGCGATCCTGGGCCTCGGTGTGATAGCGCTGGCGCCGGTGGTGGCCCGTTTCTACGACGAGCCGCGCCTGTTCTGGGTCACGGTCAGTCTGTCTCCCGCACTGATATTCAGCGCCGCCGGTGTTCAACACACCGCGATTCTCCAGCGGCAGATGCGCTTTACGACACTGTCGATCATCGACGTGGGGTCTTTGCTCGTCAGCACCTTCGTCGGTATCGGCATGGCACTGGCCGGCCTGCGCTACTGGGCGCTGGTTGCGAACACCGTGTCGCTCCCCCTCGTCAATACAGCCTGTCTGTGGCTGGTCGTCCGTTGGAAACCGGGCAGGCCGGGAATGGACGTAGCGACGCGTTCGATGCTCCGCTACGGGGGCACGATCAGTCTGCTGCGCCTCGTTACCTACGTGACCTCCAACCTGGATAAGGTGTTGCTCGGCAGGTTCTGGGGCGCGGACGCTCTCGGCTTTTATGGCAGAGCGTACCAGCTGATCAACATTCCAACGCTGTTACTGAACTCGGCGGTGGCCGAGGTCGGGTTCGCGCTGCTCGCGCGCGTCCAGCACGATCGCGGCCTGGTGAAGAGCTACTTTCTGAAGAGCTACGCCCTGGCGCTGGCAATGACCATCCCGATCACCATCTGCGCCGGGGCGTTCGCGCCTGATCTCGTCGCGGTGCTCCTCGGTCCCCAGTGGCAGCAGGTCGGGCCGATACTGCGCCTGCTGGCGCCTACGATTCTCGCCTTTGCGCTGACTGACCCGCTCACCTGGCTGCTGTACTCGCAGGGAATGCTCGAGCGCAGCGTGCGCGTCGCCACGGTGTTCACGCCAGCGGTGATTACCGGATACCTGATCGGGTTGCCCTTCGGCCCGCGGGGTGTCGCCCTCGGCTATTCGACCGCGATTGTCCTGTCGATCGTGCCGCGCATCGCCTGGGCGGTGCACGGCACCGGCATCTCGCTGCGGGACCTCGCGCGTGCGGCGAGCGCTCCATTGATCGCGGGTGCGACTGCGGCCCCGGCCGGTCTCGCGCTGCAACTATTGCCACAACATGCGCTGGCGCCGTTGCCGAGGCTCGTGCTGGACAGCACGGCGCTCTTCGGCGTCTACGCCGTAGTGCTGCTCTACGTGCTGCGACAGAAGACGTTCTACTTCGGACTGTTGCGCACCATCCTCCGCAGCCCGAACGAGCCAGCCGCGGCACCGCAGCCGGCGCGGCCAGCGTAGGCGTAGTGCTCGTGTCTACCCCTGCGCAGGCTTCCCGGGGACCGGCTGAGGGCGGTCACCTGCCCGCGCTCGATGGCGTGCGCGGCCTCGCCATACTCGCCGTGCTGCTGTTTCACTTCGGCACGCCGCCGAACCCGCAAGGCCCCGTCGACGCCGCCATCACCTGGCTGTTCGCCTATGGAGCTCTGGGAGTCGATCTGTTCTTCGTGCTCTCCGGCTTCCTGATAACGGGGATTCTCTACGATTCGCGCAACGATCCTGCTTACTTCCGCAACTTCTACATGCGCCGCGTGCTGCGGATCTTCCCGCTGTACTACGCTGTACTCGTCATCGTCTTCCTGGTCGTTCCGGCAATCCCCGCCCTGCAGGGCTCCGAAATCGCCGGCCTGAGGAGCCAACAGGCCTGGGCCTGGCTCTACGGCGTCAACATCTACCTGGCGATCCACGACGGCTGGGTGTTGTCGTACCTGACACACTTCTGGTCGCTGGCGGTCGAGGAACAGTTCTACCTCGTCTGGCCCCTGGTCGTCTGGGCGCTCGCCGCCCGGCCGAGTCTGCTCATGACGTTCCCGCTGGCGGTTGCCATCGCCTCGTTCGCAAGCCGTATCGCGGCGTCGTTGATGGGCGTGAGCCTGATCGCGACCACGGTACTCACACCCTTCCAACTCGATTCGCTCGCGCTCGGCGGATTTCTTGCCATCTACCTGCGCCAGCCGGACGGGGCCGCTCGGGTCCGGCGCCTCATCGTGCCGATGGCGTTGGCGGGTGCCGCTTTGCTGCTCGTGCAGTTCGGCGTCCGTCATTTCACCCTGTATGGCAGCGCCCTGCAGTCGCTGCGCAGCGGCGCGTTCCGTCTGTTGCTGGCTGCGGTGCTGCTCAAGGCTCTGCTCGCGCCCGCCTCGTCCGCCTGGTCGCACTTTTTCCGCAGCCGGCCGCTGACCGTGCTCGGCAAATACAGCTATGGGCTCTACGTCTACCACCATTTCTTCTCGCACTACTTCATCGTGCACGGCAGCGAGTCAGCTCTCACCTCGGTGATCGGCTCCCATATAGCCGCGTTGGCGCTGCTGGCCGCCGGCGGAATGGCGGCTTCGATGGCGATCGCCTGGGTGAGTTACGAGTACTTCGAGAAGTATTTCCTGCGGCTCAAGCGGTTCTGGCCCACCGCCGGCACTGCGCGCTCACTCGCGCAGCCCTGACCTCATTCCCTTCCGGGCAGCTTCAGGGGCGCGGGTCCCGGCGCAGCTTCGGCCGCATGGCCGTAGCCGATCGAGAGCCAGATGCGGTTCTCGGTGTATTGAAATGCCTGGACGTTGCTGTTGCCCTTGGCGAGAAAGTAGGAAAGGAAGACGGAAAGATCCCGGCCGGCACGCCAGGTCAGCTGCAGGCCGGTGTCGCTCTCGGTCGCGCTCTCGTTGGTGCTGTCGAACTGCCAGCGCACCAGATACTCCGTCAGCGCCAATTGCACCATAGGAGTGACTTGCCGTGATGCAAGTACGCCGAGCACCGTCCGCTCGTTGTCGAGAGCTGCATCCGTCTGGTAACGATCCCGGTAGTGCTCGAGGGTGAGATTCAGCGTGCTGCGGAGGTACTTGAAGTTCCATGCGAGCGTCGCGTAGTTGTCCACGAACGGGGCGGCGGCGGCGACGATCGGCTGCGTGTTGAGTGTGGCGCCTCCGACGACCTGCAGCCTGCGGAACGCATCGGCGGCATCGGAGTAGTCATGCCCGAGTGCCACACCGATGGTCGAGTCGGGCGACACCCGGCGGGTAAGATCCAGGCGCACCAGTGGGGTGTCATAGTTGGCCCCCGGCATGAGCAGGCGGCTGTATCCCAGATCGACCCCAAGCTCGGTGCGACTGCCCTTGGCATCGAAGCGCCCAAAGGCGTCCTGTCTCCGGTAATCAGGATTCTCCAGGTTATTGGAGAAGCGAATGCTGTCCTCGCTGGCGTTGATGGAGACGCTGTCTGCGGAAGACAGCTCGTGCAGGAGGCCGACCTTGCCCAACAGTCGAGTACTGTCGAGAGGGCTCAGCTGAAAGTTCACTCTGCCGTACGCTCCGCTGACATTCAGGTAGGTCGTCCCCCCGAGAGGCAGAATCAGCGCCGGACCGGTACTCAGGTAGTTGACGTTCTGGCGATTGGCGGGAGTGATCGGGGCCAGTGGCTCGAGCGGGGCCTGGCCGAAATCATCGTTGATATTCCAGGACAGCATCTCTGGAATGAGGTTGACCTTTGCCTGGCCGAGAAAATTGCCGAGGAATTCGTCGCTGTAGGTGTGCTGAAAATAATTGAGATGGCTTAGGTCTGCATCGGCAGCCACATCCAGCCACGGACGGGCCTCGTGCCAGTTCAGTGCCAGCTCCTCGACGCCGATGGTCTGATTGGTGCCGCCGGTCGGCAGGCGCTCGATGTTGTCCGACTCGATTACTCCGAGCTGGATCTGGTAACCCGGCGCCGCCGCCTGCGCCGGGCACGAGCCCATCGAGGCAGCTGCGGCCAATAGTGCCATTGCCCCAGCCCGGAGCAGCGTATTGAGTGGCATGCCGATCCCTGCGATTTCTTATGCGAGAGAGTGTAGCGCGCAGGGGCCTGCGCTTTCTGTGACCAAGGCCACTGGACCGCGTTCCGCTTACGGGCTACACGCGTCTCCGCTCGCCGGTACTGTGTTCGGCGTGCCGCCACTGTACCTGGCCTGCGCCGGGAGCGCGTGCGCGGTTCCCGTCGTCGGATCGATCCATGGCCAGGTGTTCGAGCCCATGAACGCGGGCTTGCACGACAGGTACATCGAGTTTGGCAGCGGCGCGGAGGAGCTGTTGAGCCAGGTCTGCTGCGACAGGAACCAGTCCCAGTTCCCGTCACGGATCGCGGTAGCCGCGACGTTCGTGTCCACCGTATAGGGAGATATGTCATTCCATCCGAGGAGCCAGATGGCAGGCGTCCAGGTCGTCGTCGTATTGTCGTCCACATAGCCGTTGGCGGCCGTGGTGACTGCCTGCTGCCCGAGCACGTTGCCGACGTAGCTCATCCAGTAGCTGTAGCGCATCGCGCCGGCGGCGCGCTTCGGAGCGTTGCCGCCCGGGACATTGCCGGCATCATCGACCGTGTTACCGGTGTAATCGCTCTGGAAGGAGCTGCGCAGGCTCGTCGTCATGTTGCGGAAGAAGACGAGGTAGGTCGAGTTCCCGTGCGTGTCGTCGCTATCGAGGTTGAAGCCCTGATTGCCCTCGAAGAGCACCATGTGCGAGCCAACCATGTGCGAGGCGTTCAACCCGATCTCGATCCACCCTTCGTTGGTGGCGATGTAGCCGTCGTCCATGTAGTTGTAGCCGACCACCGATCCGGCGCCCGAGGAGCGCACGACCATCATCTTGTTCGCCTTGACGACGACGTTGTTCTCGAGCAGGACCTCCGCGGAGGCGAAGGCAAGGCTGATGGCGTAGCCGGCGCCGCCCGGCTCGGCCCAGGCTGCGTCGTGAATGTAGGAGTCGCGCAGCTCGACCCGGAAGCTGTTTTCCACGGCGACTCCCTCGCCGTACCATTCCGTCACCTCGACGTTCCTCGCCCAGGAGTAGCGCGCGTTCTGAAAGCGCACCGCCCCATCCCCGCCGCCAACCACGGTCAGTGCTTCGAGGCCCGCGTTCGCCACGGGAGCGTTGGCGCCGGTATAAGTAGTCAACTCGGCGTGTTGGCTGGTGCGGTAAGCCTTGGTCAGCGGCGAAGTGAAGGTGATCGTATTGCCGCTGACGCTCGCGATCTCCTTGATCTCATTTTGCGGGCGATCCAGACGCGAGAACCAGCAGCCCGCATCGCTCCCGCTGCCCGAGCCGGCGTAGTTGTTCGATGCCGCCGGGCTCACTCCGGACTGGATCGGGTCATCGCCCGAAAAGGCGGGATTGTGCAGCGGCCATTGCACCGCGTAGTCGGGAGAAGCCCACACCGAGGTCGAGATGTGGGATACGTCCGGCTGCCAGCCTGCCCCCGAAGTCTCATCCAGCAGAACCATCTGGCCCGCTGAGAAGATCGAGCCATTGGCCACCGTCACCGCATTCGACCCCTGGGCGCCATCGGCGGACAGCAGCTGCATATACGCGCTCTGGTAAGCCGTCGCGCCCGCACAGCGTGCGTCGCCGTCCGGATTCACCCAGCGGCCGGGCCCGAGGATGACGATCGGAGTGGCATCGGCGGGCGCCTGGCTGCCCGTGGTGGCGAATACGTTGCGCGGATTCTTCAGGATCGTCGTGCCGGCACCGGCTCCGCGCAATACCACGCCCTTGTTGATGGCGATGTAGTTGCCCTGTCCCATGAGAAAGGTGCCTGCGCCGAGCTGCACGACCGTTCCGGCAGCGCACTGGCTGATCTGGCTGTTGATCTGGGCGCTGTCGTCGCTGGTGCCGCTCGGCGTCAGCGGCGTCGAATTGCAAACCGGCCAGCTCGCCGACGGGATGCCGCCCTTGGTCAGCATGCCGGCGTTGCTCCACACCGTAGTCCGGTTCGCAGGCAGTGCGTACACACCGGAGGCGCTGATCGTGTAGGCGGCTGCAGCCACCGTACTGTCGGTATAGCCCGAGGCCACGCAGATCGCTTCGATGGTTTCCGTCGCGGGCACCGAGATGGCCGCTGAATAGACGCTGGAGGAATGAGTCGGTGTCGTGCCGCTGGTCGTGTAGTAGATGGTGCTGGAAGCCGTACTGCACGCGAGCGTCACGGACTGCGCCGCTCCATACACCCCGGCCGGCACCGAGAACGTCGGGGTTGCTGCCACCGGTGCGGACGTGGTTACGCTCAAAATGGCGGCAGTGCTGCTGACGCTGCCGGCAGAGTTGCTGACCATCACGGTAAAGGACGCGCCGCTGTCGCTCGCAGAAGTCGCCGGCGTCGTATAGCTGGCTGAGGTCGCGCCGCCGATGGCGGTGGAGCTCTTCATCCATTGGTAGCTCAGCGGCGCTGTGCCGGTCGCAGTGACGGAGAAGGTAGCGGTCTGCCCGGCGTTGACAGTGGCGTTCTGCGGCTGCGCTGAAATCTGCGGAGCCGTCGCCATGGTCTGCTGGGCGCCGCTTCCGCCGCCGCCGCAACCCGCGAGCGCAGCGACTGCGAGCATGCACAGAGTGAACGCCTTGCAGGCACCGGGAGGCGCTGCGTGCTTGACTGTCGACATTTCTTTCTTTGGCTATCTTCAGGCTTCGGGAGTTGAGTTCGCACTCATCAAACGTGGTTCCTGCAGTTGACGCAACGCGTCGGGACTCGGCGACAGGCGCCGAGTTGCTCTTCGTGCAACGCAACACGGCGCGCGGGTCACCGCCGCCGCACGGTCACCGACCGGCCCAGGAAGCCCTCGCAGCGTCGCAGCCGCATAATTGCTTGCAGTTCTTTACCGTTCACAGACTGCAAACGGGCACCTTCTGTGGTCTGCTTCGCCCCATCCTCCTGAACGGGGTGGGCGGGTAGTCCTGCACCACCCCTTTTTTTTGGACTTGAGCGGCTGGCGCTAGAATCGGGCCTGACGGCCGACAGGGCGCACGGAAAACGATCTTTCGAGGCCCATGAACGACACCAATCGCGACCACCCCGACGCGCTCACGCCGGCCCAGCTCCCTACCCTCCTCTGGGGGAAGGTCCGCAGCGCGCCGCGCTGGGCGCTGATCGTCGCGGCGCTCGTCCTGCTGGCCCTGCTCGCCTGGCTCCTCACCCCCTCCAAGGCCGCGCGCGCACCCCCCGGAGGGCGCTTCGCGATGGGCGGACCCATGCCGGTCGTGGTAGCGAGCGCCCACACCGGCGACATGCCCATCACGCTCATCGGGCTCGGGACGGTGACGCCGCTCGCCACCGTGACGGTGCAGAGCCAGATCAGCGGGCAGA
>Ga0307477_10002236_pt1 | contig 15139 bp, 15 predicted proteins | sample atmos_gasesECM2C_FD_203316 | JGI IMG/M metagenome (GOLD analysis project Ga0307477, IMG submission 203316) | Hardwood forest soil microbial communities from Morgan-Monroe State Forest, Indiana, United States - atmos_gasesECM2C_515 | ecosystem: Environmental > Terrestrial > Soil > Temperate...
CCGGCCGGGTGTCTTCCGGCGTGAACACGGAAATCCATATGGTCTCGGTGCGGGACCCTTCCAATGAGATTTCCTTCGTTAGCGGAAACAAAGGATCTGGATAGGGACCCACTTCTGATCGCACTACTTCGGCCAGAGGTGTGTCGGTAGGGTGAGAATTCACCTTCACCATTCCTACTCGGTAGGTTTGGACCTTAAGTGCTGCGTTCCCCAAGTGCGGAGCAACGACGCGCACGCGTACCACTCGGTGCTCTTGGGACCGCAACACAACCTGCAGGCTCGTGTGGCCATTGCGGGCCGACAGCAGTGTCACTTCGAGTTTTGATGAGGCTGCGGGGCTGTCGGGAAAAACCTTCACGAGCGAATCAACGCACCATGCTGAAAGGTTGTCAGGCTGCGAGCCATACAGCGGCAAAGGAGAAAAACAGATAAGCCAAACGAGAAGTTTCCTCATGATTGCCTATCTTATACCTGCACACCATGGCTCTTGGATCGTGCCTGCTGGCACAAGCGCATAGAGAATTTTGCCAGTCTGATGGTCTTCGCCCTGCGACGAAGGCCGGTAGGCGTTAGTGAGTCACTTGGCAGGAAGACCGGCTATGGTAAAGACCGTGCCATAGGTCGGATTGCCATTTGCGTCCGTGCCTTGGGCACTCGCGGTTCCGTAAAGCGTGCCGTCCGTAGCCTGGAGGACGCCAGCCACAGGGGTGGCGCCATTCGTTCCGCTGAGCGGCAACTGGTGCACCGCAACGCCGCTGGGGCTTAGCGCCAAGACCTCCCCGTAATTATTTAAATATCCAGAAACGTTATAGATGGCAGTGGTCCACAAATTGCCGTCCGTCGCTTGCAATAGTGGACCGCTACACGCCAGTCAACTGATCGGCTCCACAGGTGGGGTTCGGATGAGTTGTCCGTATGACGAGCATCCCTGTTAAGTAAATCTCACCAAGCGAGTTCCGTTGTAGGAAGTCTCACCAGATCGGTACCGGGAAACGCGCTCGGCACTCATTTTCCCCTCCAGGAAATTCGGATGACGAGCTTCTCCACAGATAATGGACATTCCGGTACAATATTAACTGTTGAACAAAGAAGTTTCGTTAAATTTCATCCAGACTTACATGACTTCCTCCGCTAACCTTGCGCTTCGTGTCGTCGCGATCGACGATGACGTTCAGCATCTCAAATTCATCTCGACGGTACTCTCCTCTAAACAGATTGTAGTTTCAACGGCCGCAGATCCAGGAGCCGGACTGGAGTTGGTTCGAAAGGTGCGACCGCATCTCGTTCTGGTGGACTTGATGATGCCCGGAACGACGGGAATCGAGCTCCTCGAGGAGGTCCTCCGGTTCGATCCCGGCACTGAGGTGGTCTTGCTCACTGGCCAATACAGCACCGAATCCGCCGTTGAGGCTATCCAGAAAGGGGCCGCCGACTACTTGACCAAACCGGTGGACGTCGAGAAACTCGAGCAACGTGTGGAATCTCTTCTTTTGGAAGTGCGCCAGGGGCAGCGTTGCTTAGAGCTGGAGAATGAACTCCTCGAAAACTCCCAATTTGCTGCCATGGTGGGGAACAGCGCCGCGATGCTCGAAGTGTTTCACCGTATCCGCCGTGTCGCGCCGCATTTCCGAACCGTGCTCTTGACGGGCGAGACGGGGGTCGGTAAAGAGCTTGCAGCCCAGGCACTGCACCGGATGAGTCCAGTCTCTTCAGGGCCGTTTGTGACATGCAATTGCTCAGCGCTGGTAGAGACGCTTGCAGAAAGCGAACTTTTCGGTCATGTCAAGGGTGCTTTCACCGGGGCCGTTCAAGACCGCATCGGACTGTTTGAAGCAGCCAACGGGGGCGTTCTTCTACTGGACGAAGTTGGGGAGCTTTCACTTTCATCACAAGCGAAGCTACTTCGAGTCCTGCAGAACCGCGAGATCCAGCGAGTGGGCTCCCCTGCGGTCCGGCGAGTGGACGTTCGAGTGGTTGCAGCGACGCATAGAGACCTCCAGACCATGGTGAAGGATGGCCGGTTTCGTCAAGATCTCTTTTACCGTCTCAGCATGGTGCAAATTAATGTTCCATCACTAGCGCAAAGAGCAAACGACCTCCCGTTGCTCGAACGCTATTTCATAAAGCGATTCGCCGAGCAATACAACAAGCCCGTGCACGGAATCACGCGGCGAGCGCAGGCTCTACTGGCCAAGTATTCCTGGCCCGGAAATGTCAGAGAGCTTGAAAACGTGCTCGGAAGCGCTTGCATGATGGCGGAGAACGAAACCATCGACATTGGCGACCTTCCGGAATACATCCGTGAAAACCAGGTAACCATACCTCAAGTGGAAGAGCCCCTCGGCACGCTCGAAGATATGGAAAAACTTTATGCGCTTCGAGTACTCCAGAGCACTGGCGGAAACAAGGTTCGTGCCGCGGAACAGCTGGGGATCAGCCGGACAAAACTCTACCGAATTCTGGGTGAGAGCGATTCAGAGGAGGCAGACATCACTCCGCCGGGCGGTCTGGGAAAAGGAACCAATTAGCACTCGATCTTCCACACCTCCCGGCCATGGTTAGGTACCTGTGTAGGAGTGCATACTTACTGCTGTGCCGATTTCAGCTGGAAGACAATTTTGTGACCGCGCGAGTGTCTAAGAAATGACCGGATTGAGAAAACGTGGCAGCATAGTGAAATGAAACATCCAAAACAATACCGGCGCGCTCCGCAAACCCATCCATCCGCTTTGGCAGTACCTTCGTATCATCGCATTCTGGTTAAGCATGGCCTGATTGAAAAAAATCTGTCCATCGCCGATGCGTATGAAGTGTTTTTGAAAGTAGGCGCTGACCCAGAAGTAGAGAAACTCCGTCGCAAGGTGACCCAGGGCAACCGAATGAAACACGTTCCCGCTCTATATCTGGCCACAGCCATGGCTCTGCAAGGCATGACCAAGCAAGAGCTTGAAGCTCTGAAATTGCGGATGAAAGAGAAGCGAGTATGAGCGCCCGCCCCTGTTAAGAATTCGTGTTATCGCGCAGCCCCGGCGGCGCCTTTTTAGGGCCACTGGCTCTCCTCGTAGGCCCGCTCTAGGCATTGTTTTAATTTCCTACAGACTGTCTGTTTTTCACACACAATTCCTTACCCCAAGTCGTTAAGCGGAAATGCGTTATTTCCGTATCTAACTGTAAACAAAGCAGATACGAGAAACATCCGCTTGGGCCACCGATTGCCTTATGTCAAGACGTGAAACATGAGACGACAACTTGGAGAGGCCGCCAGCTCGACGAAGGCGGCCAGCTCAACAGGAGTAAGTCATCCTGGGAGAAGGAACCGAGTAGTTCACCATTCGATGCGCATACAACCAAAGTTTCGTCCGCAAAGTCGCCTGCGAGAACTGAGGGATATATGAGGGCAACGGGGAATGGTTTCAAAGTGCTGGTCATCGACGACTCACCGGTTTCTCGCAAGCTCGTGGAGCTCCCACTGGCCCAGAATCACTACAAGATGATCTTCGCGAAAACGGGCCAAGAGGCGATGCGACTCTTCGAGGAACATAAGCCTGATCTGGTGATCATGGACTGGGTGATGCCCGACCTTACCGGAGAAGAGATGTGCCGGCGCATTCGATCAAGTTCGCGAGACGCTTACAGTTACATCATCGTACTGACTGGCAGCACCGACAAAGATTGTCTTGTAGAAGCGCTAGATGCGGGGGCCGATGACTATCTGACGAAGCCGTTCCATCGCGGCGAACTCTTGGCTCGCGTGGCTGTGGGCATCAGGAGCATCGAGCTCCATCGTCAGCTAAGAATAAAGACCAAGCTCATGGAAAGACTTGCGCTTACTGATGCTTTAACGGGATTGCCTAACCGCCATGCGATCGAAACTTGGGCTGCCGGCCAACTGAGTGGCGCCGCCAGGCATAAGTTTTCTTGCTGGGTCGTGGTGGCCGACTTGGATCATTTCAAACAGGTGAATGATACTTTCGGGCACGATGCAGGCGACGCCGTTCTCCAAAAATTCTCCAAAATTCTCAAGGCCAATACCAGAGCGAGCGACCTTTGTGGACGCCTCGGCGGAGAGGAATTCCTGATCGTCCTAACCTATGCCGCTAGGGAAGATGCGCTAAGGGTCATCGAACGCATCCGAGGGGAACTCGGCAAGACGGCCTTCACGTTCGGAGGAAGCACGATACGCGTGACCGCTAGTTTCGGCCTCGCCGGCTTTGAAGGACACCAGAAGCCTTCGATCTTCAGCAAACTTCAAGGGCTTGCAGATGAAGCGCTCTATGCCGCAAAACGCGCGGGGCGCAATCGCGTTGAACTCGCAGCAGCTGCAGTTTGCTGAAGACCAAGCGTCGCAGTTGCAAGGCCAGGTTGTAGTCTTTGAGGAGACAGGTGTTATGCAGACGATCGATAGACCCGGAACAAACGCCTTGCGGCGAAGCGTTCGCATAGCGAAAGAAGTCCCCATTCTTCTGATTGGCTCCGACGCGCGTGGCAGAGAATTTGTCGAGCAGACGAAAACTGTCGTTCTCAGCCGTCACGGTGCGGGAATCGTGTCAATGCACAAACTCAGCGTCGAGCAAGAGCTAATCGTCACCGAGAAGCAATGCCAGCGAGAAGCGGAGATTCGCGTCGTCGGCGAGATCGGCTCCGAAGATGGCCTGTACACCTACGGCGTTACTTTTCTCGATCCGGACATCGACTTCTGGGGCCTCGAGTTCGGTTCCGCGACGGAAGCCGGTACTTCAGACCCCCGCATGGCGCTTCATTGCAACATTTGCGGTCGCCGTGAAGTGATCGACCTGGACGGGCTGGAATCGGACGTCTATGCCATCCACGACTGCCTACTTCGCGATTGCAAACAGTGTCAAAGATCGACTCTCTGGAAGCGGACTCCGGCGGAAGCTCGCGACAATGTTGGCTCGCCCGAAGCCGTGACTCTTTCTTCCGAGCCTGCTCCTGCCCTCAAGCACCCCGCCTTGCCCGCAGCCTCCAAGAACAGGCGTCAGCACATGCGTATCAAGGTGAACTTCACCGGGTGTGTCCGCAATCACGGCTCGGAGGAGGATATCGTCGTCTGTGAAAACATCTCGCGCGGCGGCCTTTGTTTCAAGAGTAGCCGATGCTACGACAAAACGGCAGCCATCGAAGTCGCCGCTCCCTACACTCCCGGTTCACCCGACATTCCCGTTTCGGCTCGAATCGTCCATGTCCAGGAACTCCCTGAAGAAAAGATGTTTCGCTATGGTGCCCAGTATCTTCTTCCGGTGAAAGACAGCCGCTCCGCAACAATCCTTTCCGCGTGAAAGGTCTGGAAAAGCTAAAACCCTGAGTACTTGGGCAACCGCAAATCCAATAAAATCGCGTCCGGCTTGTGCTCCAATGCCAAGGCCAGCGCTTGTTCGGGCTCGCCGGTATCGACCATTTTGTAGCTGTCAGCGAGATTCAGACGGCTTGGAAGCTCGTCAGTTGCCGGCCCCGCCAGCCTTTGGACTTTCGCTGTCCAATACCTCGCGCACTTTTCCGATCAGGGCATCTTCTGTGAATGGTTTATGGAGAAGAACCACACCCCGCTCTAGCACTCCGTGACCAGCAATGAAACTGTCGGTATATCCCGAAATATACAAGACCCGCATGCCCGGCTGTCTTGGCAGCAATCTCTCGGAGAGAACTCTCCCATTCATGCCTGGCATGACGACGTCGGTCAACAAAAGGTCGATTTTCCCGGAATGCCCGGCTTCTACCTGTATGGCTTCCTCCCCATTCTGTGCAACGAGCACCCGGAACCCATGGGATTCGAGAAATGATCGTGTCAGCTTTCGAAGCGATTCAGCGTCCTCGACCAGCAAAATTGTTTCTGCCCCCCCAATCGTTTCGGCCAAGGGCGTGGTTGCCGTGATGGAGGTGGCCGGTTCTTCGACCCGAGGCAATAAGATCTGAAATGTAGCTCCTTGTCTAGGCTTGCTGTCCACCCAGATATAGCCGCCGCTTTGTTTCACCACCCCGTAAACTGTAGCGAGGCCCAATCCTGTCCCCTTGCCCACTTCCTTGGTCGTGAAAAAAGGTTCGAAAATGTGGGCAAGCGTCTCGGCGTCAATACCGGTCCCGGAGTCAGTGATGGCCAGCATGACGTAATGGCCGGGTTTCGCCCCGGCGTGTTGCCATGCGTACGCTTGGTCCAGCTCGACGTTTGCGGTCTCTACCCGCAACTTGCCACCGTCCGGCATAGCATCGCGGGCATTGACGGCCAGATTCATGATCACTTGTTCGAGTTGCCCTTGATCCGCCTTCACCATTCCCAAGTCCGTGCACAAGGATGTGGTTACGGCTACGTCTTCTCCGAGGAGTCTGGGAAGCATTTTGGCCATATCCAGAACTAGGTCGTTCAAATTCAGGACTGCTGGCGTAAGGATCTGCTGGCGGCTAAAAGCCAGAAGCTGCCGCGTTAGCGATGCCGCCCTCTGCCCGGCCTTCTCGATTTCCTCGGCAGGCTCGAGCAGAGCACTTCCGGGATCTAGTCTCCGCTTGAGCAACTGGCTGTAGCCGATGATCACACCAAGCAGGTTGTTGAAGTCATGGGCGATCCCGCCGGACAGACGCCCGACTGCCTCCATCTTTCCGGCCATCTGCAGTTGCCGTTCGAGGACTCTCCTTTCAGAGACATCCTCGGCAAACACATCGAAGCAAGGCACACCCAAATGTTCCTCCTTCACTCTTCGCCCGGTGCACCGGACGGTGATGGGTGCTCCATCCCTGCGCTTCAATCCCACTTCAACGTCTTTGAACTCGTTTGCGCTGTCCAGCAGTTCCTTCAGCCTTTGAAAGTCCGCAGGGGTTTTGAAGATTTCTCTGTCGAGATTAGCTTTGCGCAATTCGTCCAGCTTCTCGTATCCCAGCATCTTTTGTAGCGCTGGATTTGCCCTGAGAAGCGTGCCGTCGGTGGCAGCACGAAAGATGCCGTACGGGGCATCTTCGATCATGGACCGAAAGCCGGATTCAGTGAGGCGGAGAGACTCCGCAGCCTCTTTGCGTTCAGTGATGTCCCGGTTCACAATGACCAATTTTTCGGGCTCGCCCGAAGACGATCGAATGACACTGGCATTCGATTCCAATACGCGCCAAGTGCCATCTTTGTGTCGAATGCGATATTCAAGAGGTCTGCCCACTCCGGTGCGCTGTGCTTGGGCAGCAGCCTCGCGAACCCGCTGGCGGTCATCGGGGTGAATCTGGTCGAACGAAGACGAACTCTTCAGTTCGTCGGCGGTATAGCCGAGCACTTTGTGATACGAGGGGCTGTTGTAAAGCCGGTTCCCTTCTAAGTCGACAACGGCAATCATGTCGGCGACATTTTCGCCGATAAGCTGAAAGAGTTCTTCCCTCTCGAACAAGCGTCTGCGAGTGCGGTGGAGCTGGAGTTGCTGGTAGATGGTGTACAAATCAAATAGCAATACGATGGCTACCAGTCCCCACATTGCGCGCTGCAGGGTAAATGCAGACTCGCTCTGTTCGCCAGAACGCAAAATCGGCGGCAGGAAGGACAGGATTCCGGCCGTCAATAGGATGGTAATTACTACCGCCGTGGCCCAAAGCCACCACTCCCGGTGTTCGATGCGACGGAGGCGGTCCTTGGTTCTTTCTTGTCCTTGCCGGAGAGAATGATCACCGCTCGGTTCCGCAATAGCGCCACTCTTGGTCTTGTCCGCCATCTTCATCCCGTGGTGCGATCCGGATTCGATGTTTCTGATTTGATGGAGGGAATCATGGTGTCGCACCTTAAGAAAGCCCTTCAACTGGTGACTCGCAGAAAAGCGTTTTCCGCCCGGTTCCTGAGTCCCCCAAGGGTATCTTGCCCGCAGGGAGCTTAGTCAAGCTTGGCCCTTCCATTTATCGAATCCCAGTCCTGGTCGCAATACCGAGCAACGTTGGGCCTTTAGCCACCTTGCTTTCAGTTGGCTTTGCCTGCCAAGCAAGCGAGGCCAGCGCAAGTATTTGATGGCAGCAGGCGGCCTCAGATAGCGGCGAGAAAACTTACTTAGGCTCTAAACAACGTACTCAGGCCCATATCGCGGCGTTTCACATGTGCTCTCGAAGAAAAGAAAACGATGAAAAGATTCGGACCATAAGCCACCGTTCAACGATTCGCGGCCGAGAGCGCCTTTTTTTGTCAGCCCATGATGATTTGTATCCGAAGCAGAATCGGTTTGCGCACAAGAGCTCGTATCGCGAGCGTGATAATCAAGTCGGTGGAACAACCGGCAGGGATGTTTCGAAAGACGGAGGGTTTGTGGAACTCGCTCGTCCCCCAAGGATCGGCTCAAGTAGACTGCCATTCACCGCCGAAGTCCGGGCAACCGAGTTGGATTCCGGCAGGGAGATTTGGGGCGAGACCGTAAATCTGAGCAAGGGCGGTTGTTACGTCCGCACTCATCAACCATTCTCCCAAGGCACATTGCTCGTAATAGAAATCACAAATGAGGGAGTCCGTTTTCGAACGGATGCCAAAGTTGCATTTGCCCTCGAGCCCAACGGAATGGGCCTTTCATTTGTAAATATCCCGGCCAACGAACTCCCCATTCTCGAACACTGGCTTGCTGGCGTTGCAGGGGAACGGCCGACAGGGGCATCAAGAGGAGCACCAGACTAACAAGGTCAAGCCACAGTGATCCACGAATGTTCGCTTGGCCTTAATTTAAATGCCGCCATGCGTAGTCGCTGCAACGGGCGGTGTCGGCAAGCGGGCGGGAGTGTGAGCCTTGGTGGGATAGTGCAAGAGACGGGTCTCGAAAGAGATCCGGATTCGGAACGGTGCATCTGTCGGGAGCGGGCGTGCGAGATATATGCTTGGCGCCAATCGAGCCAAAAACTAAGGACCGTCCCCTTAGCGAGTTGTGCCCATTGCGCTACCGGGTGATGTGCTCGGGGGACGCAGGATCGATTCCCGTTCCGGTATCTGAGACGCGTAGCATTACAAATCTGCCGGGAACTGCCCAGGTGTGAGTGTCCTGATAGTCTTCCTAAATCCCTACATTGCTCGTTGCGATGGAAAGCTTGCCGCCATCAGGCACGGCGTCGCGGGCGTTGAGGCATCCAATTCACTGACTCGTTCCTCTCGTAAAATTCATCCGTGATCCCGCCCGCCTCCGTTCTTGTAGTGTCTCTTCCAAACCAGCCAGTCTTTTACAGTGAGCAAAGTAGTTAGCAAACCGAGTGAAACTAGTGTTGCCCCACCGAGGAGAAGCGCGATTTGGTTCGTATCCGGGCCCGAAACGGGGCTGTCGAGAAGGAACACACCAACAAGTAGGAAGATAGTTGCCGAAGTGAACTTCAGGCTGATTAGCATAGGAATTGTTCTAAGGCTGGATGGGACCTCGGCCTGGGCAGGCTCAATACCTATCCGCTGCGTGCCGAAATTCCGATACGAACGCCGCATCCTTGCTGAACGTTCTTAGAACCGGTGGGGTATAAGGCTTTTTCATTTCCGCACCACAGCAACATCTGGGATTCGACCGACACTCAATCGAGGCTTTCTTTACCTCGATCTCGGCACCGCACTCCACGTTCTGGCAGCGATACCGCTGCCCGATCAGCATCATCCTCATCATTCCCCCTAAAAAGGCCACCGTGGGGAGAGGATTTTATCCATTCCGTTTTACCTGGTAGTCTCACCCAGGATTCCTGCTCAGTATCGTGACCAGGGGTAGGTTCACCGGCGACAAACGAGAAATCGGCCATTCACGATCCGCTGTAAACGCGAGGTCATGAAGTTCGCCAAATCCGGATTAAAGGGATAGCCGCCTTTGGAGAAATGAATTTCGTAAGCCGTTGATACAATATGACTTAAGATCTGTCTTTCATGGGAAGCAGTCCTCCAGTGCAACCGGCGTACGAGGTCCAGAACCACAAAGAGAGGGGCTGACCTGGGCATCTCCTCCAGCTATCCTCGTCCGCAGATTGCTCGTCCTTACTATCTCTTTTGGAGCCTGAGGATTCAGGAACTGCTTGGAAATCCGAGCGGACCTCGTGGCTGGTCACGCAAATGCAAATTTTTCCGAGGTCGGCCGGTTGTTCACGCTTGATGCGGACTCAATGTCACGTTTCCATAAGCCCAAACGAGCGATGAGGAGAACCGAGGCGGATCGCTCCACGAAGATCTGTTGTTGACGTGGGCCTCCTCTCGATCGCTGACGCCAAGCACTCTTCTCGATTGTGGTCACTATCCTAAGCAACATCGGTAGGGCACTCTGCCCGCCGAAGCACTTCCCTAAGCTGAACCCGCAGTGGAGACCCATTCCCAACCGACGGGTCGCCAATTTCAACTGCTGATGGAGGAAATCATGAATTACAAAAAAATCGATGTCTGTTTGTCTCTGCTTGGATGTTTGGCTCTTTTCGGCTTGCTTACCCTTGTGCATCCCGCAACTGGTGTTTCGCAGATTTCCATCATTTCTGTTGCGGATGGCGGCGAACCACCTCCGCCGCCACTTCCCATTCCACCAGCATCAACCGCTCGAACCACGCCAGTCTTGACAGTGGACGGTGGCGAACCTCCTCCGCCGCCACTTCCCATTCCACCAGCATCAACCGCTCGAACCACGCCAGTCTTGACAGTGGACGGTGGCGAACCTCCTCCGCCGCCGCTTCCCATTCCACCAGCGTCAACCGCTCGAACCACGCCAGTCTTGACAGTGGACGGTGGCGAACCTCCTCCGCCGCCACTTCCCATTCCACCAGCGTCAACCGCTCGAACCACGCCAGTCTTGACAGTGGACGGTGGCGAACCTCCTCCGCCGCCACTTCCCATTCCACATCCGTCATTTACCTTTCTATACGTCTAACAATTCATCTGAGGGGGAAGGCTATCGGAACCTTCCCCCCCACTTTTGTGCTAGGATTTGCCTTTTCCACGGGTGGCAAAAGATGTTCTCCTTGGCTATCTGGTTTCTGACTCTCGCAGTTGAGGCCGCACTCCTGGTCAGAGCCGTAACCGCAGGTTTTCTCAGGAAGTACATCCTTTTCTACAGTTACCTCAGTTGGGTTCTTGCCCTATCCTCTGTGCGTCTTATCATTTACCTCGCCCAGCCGGCATCCTACAGGGTCTTCTATTGGTATACTCAGCCCCTCAGTGTTCTGGTGGGTTGTGCGCTGATCTGGGAAATCTATCGTCAAGCGCTCGGACGTTATCCGGGAGCTGGCCGCATGGCACGCAACCTGCTCCTTTGCTTTGTGCTCATGGTCTTGTCAAAAATCCTGGTCAATGCGTGGAACGGCTCGGTCTGGTGGCAGGCCGAGACAACCGCCGAACTCGAGCGGAATATGCGCACGGTACAGGGGATACTACTGATCGCCTTGATTCTTGTTCTTGCGCATTACGGAATTCCATTGGGGCGGAACCTCAAAGGCATGATTCTAGGCTACGGACTTTTTATCAGCACCAGCGTAATTGATCTCACGCTCCGTCTGCTTTTGGGGGATTCGTTTCAGAAATCTTGGCAGTATCTTCAGCCAATATTTTACTTGGTGGTGTTGACAGTTTGGGGTTTTACTTTGTGGTCCTACCAAACTGTTCCGCTGCCCGCGACAGAGCCGGAGATTGAAGCGGACTACCAGTTGCTCGCAGCAAAAACGAGGAAGCGACTTCATCAGGTGCGCACGTATCTAGCGAGAGCGATACGCCCATGACGGGAGCTTGGCCATTTCTGGTTCTTGGCTTATTCCTGCTGATCCTCGTAATCCTCTTGCTCGAGCGGGCCGTACCCTCAAACCACGATCCTGCGGAATCGTCTGAGGAGGGAGAGACCCAGGTTGCTCTTTTCGCGGAATCTTTTCGGCAACCGTTGGCGGATAGACTATTTGGATCGGAAGACTGGGAATTCATAGCTAAGCAGGAATCTCGCCGGGCAAAGCGGCTTTTTCTTCAGCAGCGCACGGCGCTCGCACTGTGTTGGTTGCGAGGGGCGCGCACGAATGCGACCCAGTTGATGCGTGTTCATAGCGCGGCGGCGCGAAGAAATTCGCGCCTAGAGCCGCTTGTTGAGTTGAGAGTGATCGCAGACTACGTCGTTTTTCAGATGCTTTGTCGGTTCATTGCTACGGTGGTCCGGCTTCGCGGGCCTGTTATGATGAGGCGTTTGGTCGGATACGCAGACGGGTTGTCTGAGCGCATCTATGAAGTCATCGCAAGAATGTATGCTGCACAGTTGGCATCCGGAAGCAACAAGCGCGCGCCGGCTCCCCCAGGTGCACCGAGTCCGAGAGGAAGATAGCTTCGTAAATGTCAGGACCATTCCACCGTACGGATATGGAAGCAGCGAGGGAAAACCTCAACAATCGTACTCTAGCGAAGATCGGGCTGGAGTTCGCCCGGTTGATCTATCTCGCGTCGACACGCGACTACAACACTGGGCGTTACTATCACGACGGCCTTGCATTCCAGTTCTCCGAAGCAGTGGCGGCTCAAACCTTGTCGGAGGCCCACAAAGAGGTCTTCACGGATCTCGCGCTGAGCCCCTTGGAGGATCTCGTGGATGAGCTCCAAGCCTATCTGCGCTCTGTTGGCGCGGAATCAAACGAGGTGATTCGAGCTTGGGAGAGACTGGAACCGTACCGTGTCGCCGTACCCACCGAGAGCGATCCTCTCACAACGAGTTTCTTTTTGGCGAACGTTAAGATCGCTTTGGCAATTGTGGAGTCTCGCGAGCGGGCCACTCGATAGCGTCCGCAATTCGCATGGCGATCCCTGTCACCTGTCCGACAATTTCTGCGTCGGTTCCGTAGAGGAACTGCCGCACGCTGCAGGGAGACAGCGGATGAGGCACGAGAACAAGCTGATTCCCCTGTAGCTCACACCAGGAACATGCATAGCCGTCGCGGAGCTCAACGAAATACACCGGGCGTTCGAATTCGGCGCGCCACTTGAAGGACTGGACCCTCCGCAATCTTGGGTCGATCTGCACAAACGTTCCTGGCCTCAGCATTGGCCACAGCGTGTAATCGTGGAGGCCGATGTAGCCATAGTGCGCATGCCTGACGTCCAGATGCTGGATTAAGGAAATCGGAACTTCTCCCCAAGTCTCGATCATCCTCGATAATAGGTTCGTGCTCTCCAGGTTGAACCCATGGTCGAAACGCACGGGAAATGAAACAGTGCGATCACCGTCGTGGGCCTCAATATTCGTAAGATGCGTCTGTTCGAGCGACATGGCAATCTGATGCCTGCCAATTTTTTGCAGGTCTACGCCGAACAAGAGGAGAAGGTCGGTAAATTTGATGTGATAGATCGTGCTGATGCTATAGAGCTTGTAAATGCTGGGCGTTGCCTCGGTGTTTTCGATTTGAGTGAGCCAGGCATTGGAAATGTAGAACTCTTCGTTGCCCTCGGCTTCGGCGATCCGCTGGCTTTTTTCGGTTACATCTCTCGTGGTGACGCCGAGGCGGGCACGCAGATCCTTGAGTTGCTCACCGGGCCGCACTGCCACCGCTTCTTCGGTAAGTCTCCGCAGTCCGGCCGAGGACAAGGCTTTCTTCATGAGGCCACGGCGCATTCAGAGGCGATTTGGACTGTCCCGGCGCCGGATTCTTTGACTAGTTCGATTTCCCGGCGCCGGACTGGGTTTTGGCACGTATCCCGCACTAGGTCTCCTGGCTCGCGTGTAACTTGGTTACGACAAGCATAGTTACACGTGAATTTACCCACAGTCAAGAAAGGTACCTCTCCATTCTCTCAATGCCGCACGCCGGCCCCCCTGTGTTCATTTCAGTTCGCATCAACTATCTGACTTCAAGTCATGCGATCCGGTATTCGAGCAGAACTATTAGCCTGCCGGCGCGACGGTGGAGCTAGCGGCCAGCCTGCGCAACGCCGAGATCGCCAAAGAGTTAAGGCGGGGCAATCGCGCACCGCAGTCCCCAGAGAATACGGCGTACAGTGGCGCTGGGCGTCTGCGTACAAAATCCATAGCGCGCCAGCGTCTTCGCTCCTGCGACCTGAAGCGCGGTCTGATCGTTAGCTTTACCGAGCAGGTTCCAGGTCTTCGCTGCCGTTGCGGCCATCAATACGCCAGTATCTTTAACTGAGAAATCGTTAATGCCGTACCCTTGGGCCCTCTCGGCAAACACGTTGCAGGCAGCCCCAGAAGGTCTTTCGCAACAAGAGGCATTCAGATTCCAGAGCGTCAACGCACGGGCACAGCCGGATAAGCTTTCGAGAAGCCGTTGCGCGCGTTGGTCACTTTAAAGCTGCCGTCGGCTTGGGCGGACAACTTCAGATACTTGCCCGCGCACTGCTCGTCAGGGTTGGCGATGAAGGAATCAGCGACATTTTGTTCCTTACCGCTGGCAAGTGCGTAGTGGAGCTGCCACAGATCTTTAAGACCCGGGGAGGATTCCACCACTTGCCAAGCCTCGGGCTCGCCGCCTTTTCGCGCCCCATTGTTCATGATGGCGACGCGCGGATGCAGGGCCCAAACCAGCGGCTTGGAGCCAGAGCTACTCAATCCGTGGTGACTGGTCAGGTAGACGTCCACGGTCCCGACCCAGTTGTTGGGGCACATCAAGTCGAGTTCTTTGTTCCACGTCAAATCACCCAAGTCGATAAACTTGAATCGGCCAAAAGTCAGAAGGATTCCGACGGAACGAGCATTCTCACTCGGATCGTCTTTCCGGCGCTCTACCGCCGAGCAATAGGGATTGGGTTGCCCGGCGTGCTGGACTACCGTGCCTACATATCCGCCGTTGGACGTGAGCCCTTGTACCGGCGCCTTACAGCTGGGCTGAGTAGGGCCGCAGGTCGGGGCGTGTTTGCCGTCGGATGTAAGCACTTGCACGTTCGCCTCCCCTAGCGAAATGGCATATTCCGGGGTCACGACTCGATGCTGCACTTTGCGTGCCGCCGTCGAGGACGCGAGAAACTGATAGGTATTCTGGTACGCGGTGAAGAGCTGTTCGGCCTCTTGCCCTGACTCCACGTTGGAGCCGTGATCAATGAAGGTGCCGATGGCGAAGCGCTCCGCAAGTTGTGGCACGCCACCCACATGGTCGCTATGGTAGTGGGTGACCACGAGGTAGTCGATCCGCTTCAAGTTGGCAGCGTGGGCAGCTGTCACGATGCGTTCGGCATCACGGCCGCCGAAGCCCGGCCAACCCGCGTCGA
>Ga0307477_10002237_pt1 | contig 15139 bp, 12 predicted proteins | sample atmos_gasesECM2C_FD_203316 | JGI IMG/M metagenome (GOLD analysis project Ga0307477, IMG submission 203316) | Hardwood forest soil microbial communities from Morgan-Monroe State Forest, Indiana, United States - atmos_gasesECM2C_515 | ecosystem: Environmental > Terrestrial > Soil > Temperate...
GATCAATCTTGAGAAGCGTTTCGCCGTAAGTGCAGCGCTCGGGCACGGGCAGTCCTCGCAGACAGATGACTTGCTATCTTTTCTCCAACTGCAAATCCGCGTAAGGGAAGAGAAACTTTTTGGCCAGCCCCAGCGCGTAATCCTGAAAGAGTCCAATCAGCAGAATAGCGATCTGGATGGCAAAAACGGCCTCCAGCCGGAAGTGTTTATTTTGGTTGAGTAGCAGGGCGCCGATTCCACCTTCTGACCGCGAGATACCCTCGACCATGGTGAGCATCATCCAGCCCATAGCGGCATTTTGGCGCATGGCATCGAAAGCGGCGTCGGCTCTGCCGAGGACAATCACTTCCCAGACGACGCGCCACTCGCCCATGCGCAGCGTTCGCGCCAAGTCATACTTCTCTTTAGGGACTTGCGCCACGACATCCATCATGCTGGTGACGAAAAACACGGCAACTCCGAATACCAGGAGGCTTACCTTCAGCCGGTGTCCGCTAGCAAAAATAACAGTGAAGAAAAAGGTGAGCCCGACCATGCCCAGGAATCTGCCCTTGGACACCGCCGCGACAATCGGCTGGAAAAAAGGAACAACGGTGAGATAAGCGAGCACCAGGGAAATGACCGTGGCCCACGCCATGGCCTGCACATTCAGCAGGAAGCTGACGATCAGTTCCTGGCCCAGGCCCTCATGATTCCAAAGGTCAACGAAGGCCTGCCACACGTCCCACGGTTTCGGCAGGAAAACATAGGTGGAGGTCGCCCAGACCAGCAGCAAGACGGCAATCTGGAAAATGATGATGAAGCGGAACGCGGCTTTGGAAATGACGCGGTTCGGCGAAAAGGCACCGAGGAGGTCGCGCCAATGACTGCCCCGGCCAGGGGTGGCCGCCACTGCGGCTGCCCCCATCGATCCGCTCGCAGGTCTCGTTGGATTCACCGGAACTCGCTATTCCTTGCCGGACAAGATGATTTCCACGCGGCGGTTTCTGGCTCGGCCTTCCGCTGTAGAGTTGGAGGCCAGGGGCTTGGAGTCACCATAGGCATGAATGCGGAAACGGCTATCGGGGAAGTTCGCGGGAGCTTTTCTTTGCAGCCAGTCTCGCACGGCTTGGGCACGCCGCTCCGCCAAGTCCATGTTCCCTTCGCGGGTCCCGGTGTTGTCGGTGTGTCCATTCAATGTGACGAAGAGGGCACCGGCAATCGCCAGATCGTCCTTGATTTCGTACATCTTGCGTTCGCCTTCGACAGTGAACGAAGCTTGCCCGGTGGCGAACTCGATGCTCCAGTCGCGCTTCGAAACGACCGTGCCGGTATCGCCGCTAGAAGTGAAGGTAGCGACATCGGCTTCCGCGCCGCTCTGCGAAAGCATGGAAGAGGCGCCGAGAACATACGAAGTGTCGAGAATTTCTTTCACGTCGGGAATCTTGTTGGCATCTTTGAACAGATCGGGGTATTGCTGCGTGGCAATGTTCCCGAACACCGTGTAGGTGGAACGGAAATTGTTGTTGGCGCCGGGTTGCAATCCGAAGAGCAGCAGGTTGTCGTTCAGATTGTTTACGGCGGAGCCGCCGAGCTCCACCATGTTTCCGGTTTTGTCCTGCTCGCGAGTTCCCTGGTAGTACTTCAGCCAATAGTCGCCATTCTGCTCGTTGTACACCTTGGCGCTGATGGCCGCCGCGCGATTGAGCGCTTCCGGGAATGCTTTGAGCTGGTCTGCGGCTTCAAAGCTAGCCGCGAGCATTCCCTGAACTTCGTTGCGATGGTCTTGATTGAACTTTTTGATGCCAATAATGACGTCGGGCATCTGCGAGCGGTACTGCTTCGAGGAGACAATGGAGACAAGGCCGCCGCGTCCGTGGGCCACGTTGACATCGCCGGGCGTCCAGGTGACCACACCGTTGACACATACGTTTTTGGTTTCCCCGGTCAGCCGGCCATCGTGCACCACCTTGCGGTCTTCACACGTATTGGCGTTGTAGATTTCCGCAGCCTTGATGTAGTCCGGCGCATTCACCCAATTCATGGCATCGGGGTCATACGTTTTTTCGTCAGGATTATTCTTGATCTGGTTGTCCGCGGCCCACTTCATGGCGATATTCCAATCGCCGTCGCGAAGCACGCCAGCGACAAGGCCTCCCTTGGCTGCCTGCGCGTCGGCTTTCCATTGCGGCGGGCCCATCAGCTTGTCTTCCCCGCGCGAATATCCGGTCGAGCCGATGACCTGCGCGATGTATTCGCCCGCGCCGTTGTCCAGCTTCTTGAGTTGCGGATTGACCGCGGCAAAAAACTGGCCCGAGCCGTCGCCCATGATCAGGACGTAGTTTGCGCCCGCGGCGCACTGACTGGAGCCGTCGTGGAGCTCTTTCGCGCAAGCAATCAAGTCATTCTGCATCTGGCTGGTATCGTCCTGGCGGATCAGCTTCACGTTCGCGCCGTGCTTTTCCATCAAGCTGTTGCGCGTCGTCTCCGGACCGCCATTGGCGTAGATATAGTTCATCTGCGCGTTCCAAGCCCATATTTCGGTGCGGATCAGCGGCGCTTTCACGGACGCGGAAGCCGCTTCCGGAAAAGGCGCGGGTTCCACGTTGGCCACGACCGCTTCCTTCAAGTCAGGCAGCGCGGCCTTTGCGGGAATGAGGGCCTTTGCGATGCCCGGGGCGGGAATCCAACCACGGCTCACCGCCGTGCGGAAACCGAAGAACAGGACGGCCCCGACAACCAGAAGCAGAATAATCTTCGCACCGGGCTTCAAGCGATGCCCCGTTGGTGGTGTTGAGATTTTATTGTCAAACATGGTGATCTCCCCTCAGCCTACTCATTACTTGATCAAATCGCTGTAATCGTCTTTCTTGTTGGCCGGCGCAGCCGACGACTGGCCGGGTATGCCGCCCGGGACCGCCGACACCGAGGCCGGCAAGAGCTTTTGCTGGAATTCCGACAACTGTTTGACGGCTTCGTCGTTGATGGCCCCGGTTTCCAGGTCCATGTTGGTCATCAGCTTGTTGGCAAGACGATTGAAATCTTCCATTTCGCCAAGCATTTGTCCGGCGTCATCCGCCAGGTATTCCAAAGTCTGGTCGTAAATCTGATTCGCCACCGGATCGCCGCGGAAGATTTTCTTGGCCGCCTGGAACACGGAGTAGGCCTTTTTCAGCGCCTTGCGCCGCATCTCTTCCTCGCTGACGCGGTTCTCTTTGTCGGTGACCTGGAATTCTGCAGTCGCTCTCCAGCGAATCAGCTGGTCATACAGAATCTTCAGCTTGTCGCGCAAATCGGTGAGCGACTTATTAATATTGATGAGGCTCGCGGCGTGCCGCTGGTTGGTGACTTTGGCGGACATGTACTGCTGCTGATCCAGCGACGTCAGCCCGCCGCCGGCCATCTTCTTATCCGCCTGGTTGGCCAGCGCCATGCTGTGCTCGGCATCTTTTTGGTTCGTGTCGATCTGGTTCTGGAGCGTGCGGATCGAGCCATTTAGGTTTCCGAGTTGCTCGTCCATGATTGCGAGATTTTTTTTCATCTCCCCGATGTAGTTCTTGAGGATGCCAATGGGGTCCAGTTCAATGAACAGGCCCGTCAGATACCGCATAACGCTTTGGAACATGAGCTTCGCTAGCGTTCGGACGCGCTTGTCCGTGACAATAAAAATGAGAAGTAGGATCGCCCCGATCAGTACTGCGAGATGCAGCGTATCCGTAGCCGCGGCAATCAAGAGCGGCAGAATCTGGACGAATCCATACGCCGCTGCAATACCAGCGAGGACCAGCACGACCTTCCCGACCGTGCCTTCCGGCCGCTGCCAGAAATTTTTCAAGCCCTGCATTACAGGGGAACCCGGAGTGGTTGCCATGGTGTCTCCCTATCCCAAAATTGTTTCGAATTCCTTGCGTTGTTGCTGAATCTCGGCGCGGCGCCGTTCCAAAGCGGCCGCAAAATTGCTTTTGGCCTCTTGCAGTTTCGCCCGCGAGACTTCCGTCTGCGATTGCATGGACTTCACTTGCTGCTGCAGATCGGCAATCTCCTTCTGTTTTTGTTGAATGGCCTCGTTGATATCGCTGACTTGGCCGATCTTGGCATCTACTTCCGTTCGTGACACTTCATCCGTTTGCTTGTTGAAGGTGGTCGCCGAAGAATTCAAGACCGTCAGCAACGAGTCAAAGCCCCTCAAAATCGCTTCTTTGGTCAAGCCACCCTGCGACTGCGCGGTGGCCAGTGCCGCCTTATAACGCATGGATTTATCCGGAATCACCGATACGAGTGGTGACGCGAATGCCTCAATCTTGGCCAACTCTGGAACAGCGGAGAGGTCTGTCTGCTTGGCCAGCCGCGCATAGAACTGGTTGTCGCGCGTGCCCATCGGAACGTACGCGGGAGCCGGCTCGAGGGGCCGCGGCGCCCCCGGGCTGGGCGCAGGCTTGGCAGGCTGCGCGGCCTGCGGTTCCTCTTCAAAGATCGCCTTCTTGATAAGGTCCATGAAGGGCATGGGTCACGTCCTTACTTCTTCAGTCCTGCTCGCGCTGCCGGGAAGCACACCAGTTCGGCTTTCCGAGGCCCAGCACGACCGGACTTACAGTACCAGATCGGTCCACGAATCCGTCCGCATTGTATCCTATAGATAAGGGGACTCTGGCGCTTTACATGGGATACGCGGCCATCGTAGACCGTGCCTGCTTGCCTTTTCAATAAGGAAATTGCCCGTGTATTGCATTCAATCAACCGGCAATCTCCCTTGCCTTGATGACTCCATTAAACCGCCTATAGGGAAAGCATGCAATTCAGCTACAATGCACACTTTCACGGTTCAAAATGATGCCGTTTTTGAACTTACAGACTTTCGGCAAAGGACTAGCCTGTGGCTGCAAAGACGCTACCAGCGGTATTGAGTCAGGTTGTCGAAGCCAGAGCCGAATATGATACGCGGCTCCTGGCCCAGCAACTCGGAACGAACTATCGCTCCTTGATGTATTGGCTGCGGGGGGACCGTCCCATCCCTGCGGATCTGCTCCCGCGACTCTGCGTTCTTTTGAAGAATTTCGAACCTCTGGATGTGCTCGAATCTCAGGCGGGAAGAGTGGCATTCAAGATTCCAGACCCGCAGCAGACCACCGAAAAAGAATTTTTGGTTATTGCCAATCTCATGAAGGACGTGGGTGCGGCACTGGAGAGCATTGCCAATACGCTCGCCGACGGAGTCGTTGACGAACACGAATTGAATACCACGATCCCCAAACTGGAGGCCGTTATCCGGGAATGCGCCTCGGTAAAGTACCTCTTGGAAACTCTGTACAAGAATAGAAAAAGAAAGACAAGGAAGTAGCCGGAGGCCCGCCGGCCTCGTCATCAGTTTCGCGATGCCCCCAGGCCGAACTCCCGGTGCGTTGTATTCAGGGCTGTTTTCACGGCGTGCTCTTCGATCACAAACGAAATATTGCTCTCCGAAGATCCTTGAGCAATCGCGATCAAGTTCACCCCTTCGCGTCCCAGCGCATTAAAGGTTTTTCCGGCGATTCCGGGCGTGCCGCGCATGTTTTCTCCCACCACCGCCACGATGGCGATCTTCGAATCCACCGTGATGTGTTCCACCTTGTGGTGCGCGAGGTCCTGCGCGAACTCCTTGCGCAACGCTTCAACTGTCCGCTGCGCATCGGCTGTCGAAACAATGAAGCAGATGTCGTTTTGCGAAGATGATTGCGAAATCAGCAGCACGTTGGCGCGCACTTCCGCTGTCGTGGAAAACGTCCGCCCGACCACGTCTGGTAAACCGACAATTCCCGGCCCGCCCACACTTATTAATGTTACGTCGCGAATCGCCGTCAGCGCCTTTACACCGCCTCCGATGCTGCGCCCTTCCGGCGTGATCTTCGTGCCCAGCCGCTCCGGAGCAAAGCTGTTGCGAATCCACACGGGAATCGCTGCCTGAACCACCGGATTCAGCGTCTTGGGATGGAGCACTTTTGCGCCAAAGTAGGCCAGCTCCGCGGCTTCGCGATAGGAAATGACCGGAATCGTGCGCGCCTCCGCGACCAGGCGCGGATCCGCCGTCAGCACGCCATCGACGTCCGTCCAGATGATGACTTCATCAGCGTCCATCGCCGCTCCCAGAATGGTCGCCGAATAGTCCGAACCACCTCGCCCCAGCGTCGTCAGTTGCCCCTCTGCTGTGGCCCCGATGAAACCCGTCACGATCGGCACAATTCCTTTCTCCACCAGCGGCCGCAACCGCGCCTGCGATTTTGTGCGTGTCGGTTCCATCTGCGGCTCCGCGCCGCCGTGAAACGCGTCCGTTACTATCAATTCCGTCGCCTCGATGGCTTCGCTCGGCACACCGAGTTCCTTTACGGCCGCGGCCACCAACGGTGCGGAGAGCCTTTCTCCAAGGCTTGAAATGGCATCGAGCGTGCGTGGCGTGAGCTCCCGCAGAAGGGCGGTTCCCTCGCACAGCCGGCGTCCTTCCGCGAGCACCTCTTCCATCCGCCGCCGGATGCGGGCGCGTCCCTCCTCGCGCTGAATCAAGCTCGCGAGCGCGGCTTCGTGCTGCGTATGGAGCGCATCCACAACTGCGGCAGCCGCTCCGGCGTTCCCGGCCTGCGCGTTCTTCGCCGCTTCGATCAGCCGGTTGGTCACGCCGCTCATGGCGGAGACCACCACGATGCAGGCGCCTTCTCGTGCGGCCTGCGCGACAATTTGCGCCGTTCTGGCAATACAGGAGGCGTCGCCCACCGACGTTCCGCCAAATTTCATTACCTGGAGTCGTGCTTTCATTTCGTTCAGCCTGTCATCTTGCTGGATGGAGTCGCCAGCTTGGACCTTGCCGTTCGCATCGATCCTTTTTTTCTTTTAAGAGTTTACCCTGTGAGGCGTTCCTCGGCGCACTTCTCCCTTCTGTCCGTGTTCTTTCTTCGAATGTGTCAGCGCGCGCGGCGCTTCCTCCGTACCATTCCCCTGTCGTCCTCTACCTTTATTTCTTCACGTTGACTTGTTCGGCCGCGCCACCTAGCATTCCGCTTCAGGATTTGCATGCGCCGATTCTTCTGGATCCGACTCACGCTGTTTCTCCGCCAGAGCCGCTGGGGCTTCGCGCTACTCGGGCTTTGGTTTGCCATGGGAACCATCGCTTTCTACCATTTCGAGCATTTGCCTTTCAGCGACGCGTTTCTCAGCGCGGTCTATCTCCGCCTTCATCCGGGTTCGTTCTCGGACCTTTATTCCTTCTGGGGCCAATGCGTCCTGTTCGGAATCGTCATCTCCATTTTTATTCTTGAAGCGCTGCAACGCTACAATCCGCAGGAGGGATGCCGCATGCTCGCCAGCGAAATGAAAGACCACATCATTATCGTGGGCCACGGCCACCTGGGAGGCCACCTGGGAGGCCACCTGGTTGATCACCTGCGCCAGAGCGCTCGTCCGTACGTGCTGATCGAGAAAGATCCTTCCCTCGTCGACCACTTGATTCGCGCCGGTGAGCCGGTCATCGTGGACAACGCCAAGCAGGAAAGCACGCTTATCGATGCCGGCGTCGACCGCGCCCGTCTTATTGTCGTTGCCTCCAACAATATTGAAACCGCACTGCTCGTCACCAAGCGCGCCCGTGACCGCAACAAGAAAGCCACCATCGTGGTCCGTTGCTACCTCGACGAATTCACCGAAATCCTCGAAAGCCTCGGGGCCAACGAAGTCATCTCCAGTTCCAAGAGTGCGTTCAACGAAGTCGCCGCACACATCGGCTCCCTCGGCGTCCCGCGTTGACTTTCTTCGGCCCGCAGCCTAGCATCCGTCCGGCACCGTGAACGTGCCAAGTGGTTCCTAAGTCTGATCGTTCCGGATTCTTCATGACCATCTCCAGGCCACTGGAAGCCCCGCAACTCCCAGCCCCGGTTAGTCAGGTGGTCGCTGATTTCTTGCGCGCCGCCAAGGAGTCGCTTGGCAGTGACCTGCTCTCTGTCGTTCTCTATGGGAGCGGTGCCGAAGGCAAGCTTCGCGTTACTTCCGATCTAAATCTTGTCCTGGTCCTCTCTTCGTTCGAGCAGGGCAAGATTGATTCCCTGCGCGGGCCACTCCGGCTCGCGCAGGCCGCCGCCCAGTTGCGTCCCATGTTTCTCTTGAAAGATGAAATCCCCGCTGCGGCAAATTCCTTCGCGTCAAAGTTCGCCGATATACTCCGCCGCCGCGTCATTCTTCATGGCGACGATCCCTTCGCTTCGATCTCCATCCCCCGTGAAATTGAGATCCTCGAGCTCAAGCAGCAACTCCTGAACCAGATTCTTCGCCTCCGTGCCTCCTACGTTTCCCGCAGCCTGCGTGAGGAACAACTGGACTTGGTCATCGCCCACGCCATTGGGCCGCTGCGCTCTTCGGCTGGCGCGCTTCTCGAACTTCAGGGCCGCCCGGCCGCCTCTTCTCATGAAGCTCTGGAATTCATCGGTGGCGAACTTGGGCTCGCGAATTGGCCGCAAACCCTTGCGGCCCTCTCTGCCACACAGGAACCCCGCCTCGCTGCTCCCGGCGAAGCCTCCCTCCTCTTTTTCCAGATACTCGATCTCGCGTGCCGCATGCACTCGCGAGCCGAAGTGCTCTCCGGCGAGGTGCGCCGTGAATCCCTTTGATCTTCGTGGCCCGGAATTCCTGCTCTTCTATTTTATGTTTTCCGTTGCTGTTCTCGTGATCCTGTTCTTTCTTCTGCGGCGGGACGAGCGCCGCGACGTTGGAAAGCCTCCGCTCGACGATCCTTATCTCGTCGCTTCCCTGCGAGGTGGTGAAAGGGAAGCCCTTCGTGTCGCCGCGCTATCGCTGATTGACCGCGGTTTGCTGGCCTTGAAGAGCTCCGGAAAACCTTCGATATTTTCGAGTGAGACCGAAAATCGCCTTGAAGTAAAAGACCCAGCGGCCATCGACGCTGTCAAGCGCCCCATAGAGAAACGCGTTCTCGAAGCCTTCAAGACCGCCCAACCAATCAGCACGACCATGGACTCATTGGTGGGCTGCTCGCCTTGTCTCGACTACACCCTGAACCTAGAGAAATTCGGCCTTTTGCCCGGCCCGCAAACAAGGGATGCACGCCAGCGCCGGCTTTGGATCGCTCTGACGATTCTCGTGGGTGTGGCTGGCCTGAAGATGCTCATCGCTCTCAGCCGTGGCCGCACCAACCTCCTCTTTCTCATTATCCTCGCTTCCCTCGCCGCTTATGTCGCTTTGCGGATCGGAAATCCCTTCCGCACGGCACGCGGCGAAGAGTTCCTCAACGATGTTAAATCTCTTTTCGGTACATTGCGGCTTCGCGCTGACTCGCTACGTCCAGGCGGTGCTACGAGCGACCTTGTGTGGCTCGCGTCCGCTTTCGGACTCTCTGCCGTCTCTCCCATCCTCTTTCCCCACGTCACCGCACTGTTACCTCGCAGGCCTCATCGGGAACCGGGGTCCGGAGGCTGGGGCTCCAGCAACTCCTGCGGAACCTTCTCCAGTTGCGGTGGCGGCGGATGTGGCGGCGGTGGTTGTGGAGGCGGGGGGTGTGGAGGTTGCGGAAGCTGAGATGATCAAAACATTCGCAGATAAAGTCGGCCTCGGCTGGCGTGCCGATCTCGCCGCGGGAATTCTCAGCAATCTCAGTCGCATCGATTTGCTGGAAGTCATCGCCGACGATTTTTTCGACGCCCCCGCACGGGAAGTTAAAGCGCTCAAGACCTTGGCATCTCAGGTCTCTATTGTTCTTCATGGGGTCGGCATGGGGCTCGGGTCGTCCGCTCCCGTTGCGACGAGACGCCTGGAACAAATGGCCCGCCTTGTCGATCGGGTGAAACCGGAATTTTGGTCCGAGCACCTCGCGTTCGTTCGCGCTGGGGGTGTGGAAATCGGCCACCTCGCCGCTCCTCCACGCACAGTGGACAGTGTAGAGGGTGCAGCTGAAAATCTGTCGCGCGCTACCGCGCTCGTCGGCAGCAAACCCATTATGGAAAACATCGCGACCCTGATCGAGCCGCCCGGGAGCGCTCTTTCCGAGCCCGCCTGGATCAGCGGCATCCTCGCTTCTGCAGATTGTGATCTGCTCCTTGATCTTCATAATGTTTACGCCAATGGACTAAATCAGGGCTACGATCCCAAAGCGTTCTTGCAACAAATCCCTGCGCATCGCATCAGCGCGATTCACATAGCGGGCGGAAAATTCATCTCCGCGCCTGACGGCAGACAACGTCTTCTTGACGATCACCTTCACGATGTACCTGACCCCGTCTTTGATTTGCTCGAACAGACCGCCGCACTTTCGCCCAACCCTCTCACCGTGATCCTCGAACGCGACGGCGCTTATCCCTCAGTGGATTGTTTGCTGGCGCAAATGGAGCTAGCTCGCGGGGCTCTGTCTCGCGGACGGGCTCGTAGTACGGTCTGCCAAGCGGTGCTGGCATGAATGCTCGCCATCTTGAAGCATTCCTGGCGCGCATTTACGCGGATAAGGACGCCCGCTCCCGCTTTAAAGCCAACCCGCGAGCAGCGGGGAAGCTCGCTGGACTCTCCGATGAAGAATGCACCGCGCTGGAGAACATCGATTGGATTGGTCTGGAGATGGCCGCTCGCAGCTTTGCACACAAACGTAAATTCAAGCGGCAGAAACACTCGCGAGATTCTTTCATAAAGACGTTGCGGAGTCTTTTTGCCGCCGTCTCCGAGCGGTCCCGCCAGCGCTGAGCTCAAACGCGGGTCTTCCCCGTAGGCCATTGGAGTGCGGGTCGCGAACTCTCCCTTGCGGACGCTCGAGCTTGTCTCTCACAATAGCCGCTATGCGCGTCCCCGCACCGGAATCTTCCGCGAAGCCCGGCTCGCCGGCCGAAAACGCCTCTTACCGCAACCTGCATATTCTGCTTTTTGTTTGTGGATTTATTCTTCGCTTCGGATTTGTTCTTTGGAAGAAAACGTACATCAGCGCCCCGGACCCTTTTTTTCGATTGGGAATGGAAATCTGCAGCGTTGCGGGACACATCGTACGCGGACAAGGTTTCAGTTCGCCGTTCATCGCCGACACCGGCCCCACCGCCTGGATCGCGCCGATTTATCCGTATTTCGTGGCCCTGGTCTTCCGTCTGTTCGGTGTCTATTCCGAGGCCTCGGCGGTCGTCATTCTCGGCATGCAGTGCATCATTGCGGCCGCGACCGGAATCGCGATTCACGGATTGGGTCGCCGCACGTTGGGACCGCAGAGCGCGTTTTGGGCCGCGTGGATCTGGGCGCTCAGTCCGATCTTTTTCCGCTGGCCGGTTTCCTGGATTTGGGATTTTGCCGCCAGCGCGTTTCTTCTTACCGCGATCTTCATCGTCACGTTGGACGTCGCCGAGAAAAACAGCAGAAAGCTCTGGCTGGCGCTCGGCGCGCTCTGGGCAGTCATCGCGCTCACCAATCCCGCTTTGCTCAGCGTCATGCCGTTTACTTTTCTTTATGCCATCTTCAAGAACCATCGGGCCTACCGGCCCTGGCTCGGTTCCCTGGCCTTGTCTGGTGTGCTTTTCGCAGCGCTCATTTCTCCCTGGCTCATCCGCAACGAGCTGGTTTTCGGCCGGCCCGTCTTTTTTCGCAGCAACTTCTGGTTTGAATTTCACCTTGGCAACTACCACCTCAGCAACGGGATGGGTTATAGCGGCAAGCACCCTGGCGGCAACGCAGCGGAACTCCAGAAATATGCAGACTGGGGAGAGATGCGCTACATTGACTACTACAAACAGGACAGCCTGCGCTTTGTGCGCGAATACCCCAGGGAATTTCTCGACCTGACTCTTCATCGCACCTGGTGGTTCTGGGACGGCACTTCGCTGCAGTATCAGTCCCGGGAATGGTGGCGGCCTTGGAAGTTCTGGCCCTTGTCTCTTCTCGGCTGGCTGGGTCTTCTTTTTGCCCTTACGCGCCGGCCGCGCGGCTGGTTTCTCTTTGCTGTTGCGCTCATTGTTTATCCGCTGCCATATTATTTTGTCTATCCGGTTGCAAAATACCGTCACGCCATCGAGCCGGTGGTCCTCTTGCTCTCCGTGTATCTAGTGTCTGTTCTCGCGAGCGAAATTCGCGCCATCGCCTCCCGCAAGCAGCGGCCTGGCCCGCGTTGACTTTGCTTTCGAATCGCACCTAACATGACATCCGGAAATTCCACGCCAAAGAGATTTGGGCAAACGACTTCCCGGACTTTGGGCAGTTCGTTCGAAAGGTGGTCCGGTATGAAGACACGGCGAATTGTTGTTTCATCGATGGTGGTGCTGGCGATTGCCATCGCCGCGGTGGCCATAGCGCTGCAATCTTCCGCCGACAACACCGCGAAACCCGGCGACGTCAGCGAGACGCGGGTTGCGGCGGACGCCGCCACGGGAAACAACTGGCTGCTGAACGGCCGTACCAACGATGCGAAACATTTCAGCCCACTCCAGCAAATTACCGATAAAAATATCGGCGGCCTGGGGCTGGCGTGGTCGCTGGATATCGAAGGCGCCATGGGCGTGGTTTCGGAGCCGCTGGTTGTGGATGGAGTGATTTACGTCAGCGCTCCGCTTTCAAAAGTTTATGCCGTGGAGGCCGCGACGGGGAAAGTGATCTGGAAATTCGATCCCAAAGTACGTTTGGACCAAGCTCTGAATGGGTCCTATTCCGCGCGCACCAATGGCGGCGTCGCCGTTTGGAACGGCAAGGTCTACGTCGGCACGGGAGATTGCCGCCTCGTGGCCGCAGATGCCGCCACAGGAAAACAGGTGTGGGAGGCTACGGTTTGCGAGCCGTTGCAAACAGGGATCACCGGGGCGCCGCACGTCGCGAAGGGGAAAATTTTGATGGGCTACAACGGTTCCGACGACGGCGTGCGCGGCGCGCTGGCGGCCTACGACGCGGAAACCGGTAAAGAAGTATGGCGGTTCTGGACCGTTCCGGGCGACCCCGCCAAGGGATTCGAAACGAAAGAACTGGAAATGGCCGCGAAAACGTGGTCGGGTGAAGGCTGGTGGAAGGGCGGCGGGGGTGACGTGTGGAACGCCATCACCTACGATGATGCGACCGGCCTGGTCATTTTCGGCACCGCCGGTGTTGGCGTCGACTACGGTGAGCTGTCTGGCTTCAAAGCCACTGGCGACCGATTGTTCGGCGAATGCATCATCGCGGTGAAGGCCGACACGGGAGAATACGTCTGGCATTACCAGACGGGAACAGAAGGCGTGCACTCCGAGAACAATCACATTGTGATGGCCGACCTGGTCATCGACGGCGAGAAGCGCCATGTGGCCATGACCGCGCCGAAGAACGGCTTCTTTTTTGTGCTCGATGCCAAGACGGGAAAGCTTCTCTCCGCGAAGCCGCTAGTGAAAGTTGCTTGGGCCAGTTCGATCGATCTTCAGACGGGACGCGCCGTTGTTGTGCCGCGTTCTCAGGGCGGAGGAAGACAATGGACGGTTCACAACTGGTGGCCGATGAGCTACAGCTCGCTCACTGGGTTGGTTTATATCCCGACCACCGATCGCCACGCGGACTCGAAAGCCGCCGTTGAAGCCGGAGAAGGTGGCTACGGACTTTTCGGCCGGCTGATCGCGTGGGATCCGGTCGGGCAAACGGCGCGGTGGTCGGTGGAAGAAGATATCGCCGTAAACGGCGGCGTTCTCTCAACAGCGGGCAATCTGGTTTTTCAAGGGCAAGGCACCGGCGAATTTGCGGCGTACGCCGCGGATAGCGGGAAAAAAGTCTGGTCGGTGAAGACCGGCTCGGCCATCGAATCAATTCCCGTCACGTTCTCAGTGAACGGCGAGCAGTACGTCATTACTCCCGTGGGATGGGGTTCAGGCTCACGCTTGTTCGCACCCGCGCGAACCATGGCCACGCCGGAATCCAAGCGCGGCCCAGTGCGCCTGTACGCCTTCAAGCTGGGCGCCACCACGCCGTTCCCGTATCCAAAAATCGTGGTTCCCCCGGTGCCAAAACCTCCAGAGCAAACGGCAAGTGCGGAAACCATTCGCAAGGGCGAAAAACTCTACGCCAGTTTCTACTGCGAAGGCTGCCATTCACCCGGCATTGACGGCAGCGGCGCTTGGGTGGAGGACGGTGCGGTTCCCGATCTGCGCTACATGCCGCCAGAGATACATAAGGATTGGTATGGAACTGTGATGGGCGGCAGCCATTGGTCCAAAGGCATGCCCGGCCTGGCCGATCCGCCGAAATTCGCGTTCCCGAAAGTAAGAATGAACGTGCAGGAAGCGGATGCCGTTCATGCTTACGTGATCGCGCAGGCCTGGAAGGCCTACAAGGCAGAACAAGAAGCGCTCTCAAAGCACGAGAAACCATAGACAAGCGGCTATTGCGGAGCCGGCTGCGAAACTACGGGGATAAATGCCATGCGTATGATGCGGCGTGATTTCGTACGAGCTCTCGCTGCTTCCGGTGCGTGCGCTTCTCCGCCTGCGTCCCTATGGAAGAGTCAGGCCCAGGATTTGCGTGAGCGCCTCGCTGCCGATCCACTCCGCCGCCAATATCATCTGCTCCCCGCAACAAGCGCGAAAACTACTAACCGCCCTACGCAGCGTTCTCTAACCCGCAGGTGTGTCTTGCCGCGTAAGTCGTATTGTGCTTTAGGGTAGAGCCACGCAAAATTCCGCAACGCGCTCGCCCGAACGCCCTCGATAATCGTTTCATGGAACGAAATCTGGGGAGTGGGCTGGCCGCGCGATTTGTGATCTTCGGGCTGCTGGTGCTGCTTATTTATTGGGCGATGCCGGGTTCCGGCGCCTCCGAGATGAAGAAGATGAGCGCGGCGATGCAGAACGCCACGAGCTGGCGTGTCCAAACCGTGGTCGCGGAACCGACGAAGAACGTGGAGAGTCTGACGGAAGTGTACTGTCCCTCGCGCGTGCACATGGTCGAAAAGAGCGTGCTCGACGAAGGTGGAAGTCACCAGGAGAACTCCAGCGAAAGCATCTGGATTGACGGAACGAACTACGCAAAGAAGGGATTACGCTGGGTAATCTCGCAAGAGGAGCGCTACAAGACCGCTACCTGCAAGTGGGGACCCCGGGGGATGGATACACTGCTCCAGCCACTGGACGCCATCTTGATCGCGGGCAAGATTCGCAAGGGAGACAAACGGTACGTCAATGGCGAACAATGCCGCGATTGGATCGCCAGCGTCCCCGCGCCGTCA
>Ga0307477_10002240_pt1 | contig 15124 bp, 15 predicted proteins | sample atmos_gasesECM2C_FD_203316 | JGI IMG/M metagenome (GOLD analysis project Ga0307477, IMG submission 203316) | Hardwood forest soil microbial communities from Morgan-Monroe State Forest, Indiana, United States - atmos_gasesECM2C_515 | ecosystem: Environmental > Terrestrial > Soil > Temperate...
CGATTGGCGCTGGCTGGCCGAGCGCCAGGACAGCCCCTGGTATCCGACGATGCGGCTATTCCGCCAGGAAAAGCAAGGCGACTGGGAAGCCGTGATCGCGCGGATGGCCGAGGAATTGGCGGAGCTTTCAGCGTCGAAGGACGAACCGTCGGCCGCAATGGCCGCCGTCTGACGTTAAGCAATAAAATGATAATAACGCATCAAATTGATAAAGCAGCCCGAAAAAGCGGACAAAAATGGCCAAAAGTGGCCAAATTGAAGAATGTTGCTTGATGGGGTGGGCCGTGTGGCGTTGCCGATCATCAGGGCCGCATCCGGTGTGGCTTCCCGCGCAAATCACCCTCCGCGGCACCAAACTTGCATTCCAGCTCTTCGGTCGCCGGCCGCGCGAAGCGGTCCGGAAAAGTTTTGTTCGATCGCAGCAAAGGAGTTGTCTCATGAGGAATTCAACCGCATTGATAGCCGCACTGGCAATCGGCCTCGGAGCGATGGCCGGGATCGCCCGGGGGCAGGAGGATGTCGAACATCGCCGGTTCGACGCGCAGGAGCACGCTTTCCTGCGGCAGGCGATGGACCACGACCTGTTCATGTGGCGGCTTGGCGAGTACGCCGAGCGGCATGCGGCCGCGGCGAGCGTGAAAGACCTTGGCAAAGACGTCGCCCGCGAGAGCCGCGATGACCTTCGCGATATTCAGCACTTCGCCGAGGATCACCGTGCCAACCTCGAGCAGCCCAAGGACATCACGCTCCAGGAAAAATCGCTGATGGACCGCATGTCGCAGAAGCCCGGGATCGACTTTGACAAGGATTACACGAAGCTGCTGGTCGAGCAATACGACCAGTTGATCCATCAGTACGAGCGCGAGCGCGATCACGCCGCGGACCCCGCGCTTCGCGAATACGCCGCCCAGCGGCTTCCCAAGCTCCAGAGCCGCATGGACAAGGCCAAGGAAGCACAACACGAGGTTTGGCGCTGATCTTATCGGAAGCAGGGAGATATTTTGCGACCGCCGTCGGCTGGCACATGCGCTGTTCGTGCCGCCGGCGGCGTCGCTTTGCGCAAGGGCGGCTCTGTACAGAAACATGCCCGCCTGAGACGATATCGATCCGGGGTCTAAGAACGTTGTAAGAGGTCGGAGCCAAAGTTGAGGGCGATGCGCGGATGGCGCGGGACGGCGGCATTGATATGTCTGGCGGCGGGTGCGTGCTTTCCCCGTGAGACCGTATCCATCGGCGCCAGCGATCCGATGAACAGCATCCCCGCAATTCAGGCGGCCGCCCGCGACAAAAACTACAAGGCCATCCCGGCCCTGGTGCGTCAGCTCGACAACGACGACCCCGCGATTCGCTTCTATGTGATCGGCGCGCTGCACGAGTTGACCGGTCAGACCTTCGAGTATCGGTATTATGATGAAGCTCAACAGCGTAAGCCCGCGGTGGATCGGTGGCGGCAGTGGGTGAAGGAGCGGCGGCAGTGAGTCCTCTGAAGTTGCGGATCACCAGTGACCCGGCTAACCTTGCCGAGGTTCGGCAGGATGTTGAGAAGTTCTGCGCCGCCTGCGGTTTTGATGAAGAATCGTCGGGGCAAATCGTGTTGTGCGTGAACGAAGCGCTGGCGAACGTTACCCGTCATGCATACCGCGGCGCCACTGACCGGCCGGTCCACCTTGACGCCGAGTTTGGCGACGGGCTTCTTCAAATCGCCATCCGTGACTGGGGCCGCGGCGGCACCCCGCCGGACCGACTGCCCCCGCGCGATCCGCTTCAGCCCGGCGGCGTTGGACTGGTCTGCCTCCGCAAGCTCATGGACCGTGTCGAGTTCACGCCACAGCCTGATGGAATGCTGCTGACAATGGAGCGGCGGTTAGGGGAGCGGCGACATGGATAATTCAATCACCGGCACTGATCTGATCCCCGCCGCCCGCAAGGAAGGCGACGCCCTGGTTCTCTCGATCCGCGGGGAGCTGGACCTGCACAACAGCCCGACGCTTCGGGTCGATTTGATGAGCCTGCTCAATCGCGCCCAGCCTAAGCGGCTTATGCTCGACATGGCCCAGGTCCCTTACATGGACAGCAGCGCGCTGGCTGTGTTGGTCGAAGTGCTCAAGCGGATGCTCAAGTCCAACGGCCGCGTCTTTCTTGTCGGCCTTCAGCCCCGAGTACAGGGCCTGCTGGAAATCGCCCGCCTCGTCTCCATCTTCACCGTTTGCAAGGACGAACAGGAGGCGCTGGCGATGTGATTCGATTTGGCGAATCGCATCGGGACTGAGCCAGGCTCCGCATCACGACCATGACGTTTCTCCTACGCCCCATCACCACTCTCGGCGCCCGGGCGGCGGCGCTGTTGGAATTCCTGGGCGGGATGGGCTATCTGCTGGCCGATACATTCGTGTCGATCCCTCGCGGGTTGCTGGCGCGGCGCGGACGCCGGCTGGCCTGGCGGAACCTGTGGGCCCAGATGGTCCGCGTCGGCGTCCGCAGCATCCCGATCGTCATGCTCGTCCTTTTTTGCATCGGCTCGATCCTCGCCCTTCAGATGGCGCCGGTGCTCAAGGAGTACGGGGCGACGCAGCAAACGGCCAACATCATCTCGATTGCCGTCTTCCGGGAGATGGGCCCCCTGGTCAGCGCGATCGTCCTGACCGGCTTCGCCGGCGCCAGCATCGCCGCCGAAATCGGGACGATGGTCGTCTCGGAAGAAATCGAAGCGCTCGAAGCCGAGGCGATCAGCCCCGTGCGTTTCCTCGTCCTGCCGCGTGTGCTGGGAACCACGATCATGATGACCTGCGTTGCGGTGGTGGGCGATCTGACCGGCGTCCTTGGCGGACTGGTCGTCGCCGATTTCTTCCTGGGGATCAGCCCCACTCAGTACGTCCATCGCACATTTGAGGCCGCGCAAGTGCACGACTTCGTCACCGGGCTGATCAAGGCCGGCGTGTTCGGGATGCTCATCAGTACCATGGCGTGCTTACTGGGACTTCGGGTCACCGGCGGCGCCCAGGGCGTTGGCGTCGCCACGACGCGAACCGTCGTGCTGACGATCGTCGCGTTGATTATCGTCGATTTGATGTTTACCGCGATGTTCTATTACTACGGCTGGTAGCAACGTTCCTCATCGCTGCCTGCCAACGGCAGATCGCCAATGTCTAAGCCCGCGATCCAGGTCGTCGACGTTACGAAGATTTACGCCGGGGCCAAAGTCCTGGATGCCATCGGGCTGGACGTGGTGGAAGGGCAGACGCTGGTGATCCTTGGCGGGTCGGGATCCGGAAAATCGACCCTCCTGCGGCTGATGATCGGCAACATCCCCTACGACAGCGGCGACATCGTGGCCTGGGGCAGAAGCCTTCACGTCTTCACGCCCGCCGAGATGGATGACTACCGGCGGTCGATCGGAGTGCTGTTCCAGAGCGGGGCGTTGTTCAACTCGATGAGCGTGGCCGATAACGTCGCGCTGCCCCTGCGCGAGCACACCGATCTTCCCGAGCCGACGATCGCGATCATGGTGAAGATCAAGCTCGAGCTGGTCGGCCTTCGCCAGCATGCCGATAAGATGCCTGCCGAGCTGTCGGGCGGAATGAAAAAACGTGCCGGCCTCGCTCGCGCCATCGCCCTGGACCCGAAGGTCCTGTTTTACGACGAGCCCAGCGCGGGACTCGATCCGGTGACCAGCGCCCAGATCGATCAGCTCATCATCGACCTGAATCGGAAGCTCGGCGTCACCAGCGTGGTAGTGACGCACGAGATGGACAGCGCCTTCCGCATCGCCGACCGGATGGTGCTGCTCGATCGAGGCAAGTTTGTCGCCTGTGGAAGTCCGCAGGAAATGCGCGATTCCACCGATCCGCTGGTCCGCCAGTTCGTTCACGGACTGACGGAAGGGCCGCTCACCGACCGACGAATGGCCGGGGGGTATGAAGTAGACCTGCTGGGGGGCGGAGTCTGATTGGGAGGTTTGGGGTTTGATCGCGAATCTCAACTCTAAAATTCCAAATTGCAGATAGGGCCGACTATGACCCGAGAACGCAACGAATTAAAGGCCGGGGCTTTCATCATTATCACCTTCGTGGCCGCGGTGGCCGTTGTGGTGTCGATCAACGGCTCGAACCTGGGTCCGTCACAGACACGGACCGTCGAGTTCAAGCTCGGCGACGATCTGGGCGGCCTGCGGCTCGGCGACGACGTGCGTCTGGGCGGCTACAAGGTTGGGATCGTCCGCGGCATCCGGCCCTTTGGGCTGGGAGCGCCCAATCCGAAGCTGCTGGTCACGATAACCATTCCGCAGGAGTATGTGCTTCACCGCGACGCGGTGATTGGCGTCCAAAGCAACCTGACCGGTGCCAGCAATCTCAACATTGAAAGCGTCGGCATCGGAGCATTGCTGCCCGATGGGGCAGCCCTGGCCGGAAAGCCGGACCCCAAGACCGCGCTATTGGCCAGCCTCGGGCGCGTCGGGCCTCATCTGGAGAGCACCATGGCCCAGATCGACACCCAGACCGTGCCGAGAGTCACCGCGACGGTTGATTCCGCCAAAGCGCTGATTCAGCATGCCGATGCGAAGGTCGATCCCGTCGTCAAAAAGTACAACGACGTGGCCGACAAGACGTCCGGGGCGATGACTCAGGTGTCCGACCTGCTGGGCGATACCAAGCCTGATATCCGCGGCACGATCAAGAATCTCAACGCGGCCACCGGCACGATCAAAGAGAAGCTCCCCGGCGTGATGGATCAGGTGGCCGCCGCGATCAGGAAGATCGATACCAGCCTGACGAATGCACAAAGTGCATTGGTCGATGTGCAGAAGACCGCGGCCAACGCCCGCGACATCACCGCGTCGCTGCGGTCGGTCATCGTGGACAACCACGGCAAGCTCGACGGCATGATCGCGTCGATTAAAACGACCAGCGACAACCTCAAGGAGGCCAGCATCGAGATTCGCCACAGCCCCTGGCGACTGCTCTACAAGCCCACTCCAGAAGAGGCGGGTAACTTGAACCTCTACGATTCCGCCCGCGAGTTTGCCGAAGGCGCCAACAGCCTCAGCGACGCCGCGACCGCGCTGCGGGATGCGCTCCATGACCCGCAGGCCGACCGCGGCCAAATCCAAAAGCTCATCGACCAGCTCGACGGCAGCTTCAATCGGTTCCAGGAAGTGGAAAATAAGTTGTGGTCCAGCGCGAAGTAGGCGACCGATCACTCGTCAACCGTGACCGGCAACCATTTGCGTCCCCATTCCAGGGCTTGTGCATGGGTGGAGAAGAAAACGTCGATGTGAGGGCCCTTGATAGCACCGCCACGGTCGATCACTTCGACACTCTGGCCGCCGGCATAGCCGGGGATCTGAAGGAGTGTCCCGAACTTGAAGAGCCTGGTGTCGGCGGCGACGAATTGCCCGCCGTTGTAGGCAACGGTGCGCCCGCTGGCGGTCAGGCCCTGGGCGTGCGGCCCGCAACACTTCTTGCAGCCGCAATAGGCCGTGACCTCGAGCCAGATGACCTTCTTGTGCGAGCGTTCAAGGCCGGGAATAGTTGCCGCGGCGAGCGTGGCGCCGTCGCCTGACGCGGCGGCGGGGATGTCGTGCATCAATTCGGCGCCGGCAGCAGTTTTCGTGACCTTCGATTCAACCTTGGCCGCGGGGGCATTGGCCGGCTTGGCCACGGCCCCCAGGAGTGCGGTACAGATCACGCAACAGCCCAAAACGGTCGCCCGCCGGGCCAGGCTTTCCAGCGTCGAGATGCTATCGAGGCCGTTCATCCGTGATCCAGCCGCTGCGACAGTTGCCTTGCTCATGTGACGGGACTGTACACCGTCCCGCCCGGCCGGGAACCCAATCCTTCAAGTTCAAGAACCCGGCGAGCCGATCTATGCCAATTGATACTTTTATCGCGGCGGCCTTCCCCAGTCAACGCGCCCCAAAGGGGATCATTCTTATCGGACGTGCGCTGGTCTTCATCCTCGAGCCGACGCATGCCGGGTATGGCCTTTAACGGATGTTTCCTGCAATCAACGTGGGTATGTCCGGTGCCTGCCGCGGGGGTATAGTTTTCTACTTGTTCCCGGGAGCCCTGACGTGAGCGAACCGATCATCTCGGTAGTCATTCCCTGTTACAACGGCTCTGCCTACATCGATTCGTGCGTCCGCAGCGTGTTGGAGCAGAAAGCCAACAGTGAAATCATCATCGTGGACGATGGATCGACCGATGATTCGATCGACCAGGCCAAGAAATGGATGCGGGATTATCCCAGGCTGATGGTTGTCCTCTCCCAGGCCAACCAGGGGCCGGCGGCGGCCCGCAACGCCGGACTCCGCATGGCGCGGGGGAAATACGTCTGCTTTCTGGACGTGGACGATCAATACATCCCTGGCTTTTTCACTGCCGCCATACAGGTGATGGAAGGCGACAGCTCGATCTTGGGCGTCTTCTGCGAGATCGAATTCGTCAACTCGCACCGGGAAGTAGACCCCATTCTCAAAGGGGCGATGGAGACCAATGTTCCGGGCAACATCGTCGTTCGCACGGAAGCCGCCCGGCAACTCGGGGGTTTCCCGGTCGATCCCGCCTTTCGCGGCCGCGCCGCCGGCGAGGACAGCGAGTTCCGCCAGCAACTTCATGGTCTGGGCAGGATCGTCAAAATCGCTCAGCCGCTCTTCAGGCACCTGGTCCATCGCGGCAGCCACTTTGACTTCTTTCTGGACCGGGCGACTCCCAGGGAAGACGGGAGTCTCAAGTTCAAATTCATGACGCAGGAGGAGATGAGCGAAGAGATCATGCAGGCGATCGAACGGTACCACAACCAGGTCAAGGCCCGGGCCAGCATGCGCCTCGGCGACCTGCTGCAAACGTCTCTGACCGCGAACGTGGAGCTGGCGGGGCTTTTGCGACGAATCAACGGAATTGCCTGGCGAACGCACCCGGCCGAGGAATATGCGATGCACTGGCTGGCCAAACGCTGGCCCGGCGACGGCGACGTGCTTCAGGTCGGCCGTTACGCATCGCGATCGACCGCATGGCTTGCCAGCGGCTGCAAGATCGGCGGCCGGGGGAAAGTCATCGCGATCGACCCCGGGATCGTCTCGCCTGCGACTGAGGCCGGCGAAGACGCGGCCGCCGCTACGTCGCGCATCGCCGAGCTAAACTCCACTATGGCCCAGTTCGAGTTGGGTGATGTCGTCGAGGTTCGCCAGGGCGGCGCCGAGCTTGCGAACAAATGGAACTCGACGGTGCGGATGCTTTTCATCGGCGGCGACAATACCTACGAAGAGACCGCCAGGCATTTTCACACGTGGTCGAGATTCGTGGACAAGCACGGCCTTGTGCTCATCCAAGGCATGCAGCCGCCCGCCGGCGCCGCCCAGTTCTATGCCCAGGTGATCCGCGATCGCGAGCACTGGAAAGATATCGCGACCGTCTTCGGCACTGGGATTGTCGAAAAACTGGCGTGAATCGAGTATCTTTTGCAAATCGTAAGGAGGGGTGAGGCGCATGCCGGATGTGAACCAGCTTTCCTGCCCGCACTGCGGGCAGTCCTATCAGGTCGAACCGACGCAGTGGGCGCAATATCACGGCCGCACGATCAACTGTACGAAGTGCGGGCAACCTTTCGTGGTGAGCGCGCCGCAGGAATTGATTCCGCCGGCGCCCGCAGGCTCGCCTTCCCCCTTGCCACCCGCGTATCCGCCCGGCGCCCAATCGCCGCTGCCTTACGGAACGTACGCGGGTGGGGGGCCGACGACGACCAGTGGGTGGGCGATTACCAGTCTTATCGTCGGGATTGTCGGCCTCTGCATTCCATTTATTGGGCCGATTATCGCGATCGTGGCCGGGATCCTGGGAATCTTGCGGACCGGCGACCCGCGCGTCCGCGGCCGCGGCTTGGCCATCGCGGGAGTTACGCTCGGAGGCCTCGGTCTGCTATTCTCGCTGGCCGTAGTCCCGCTGCAACTCTCGCTGATCTTGCCGGCCCTCAATCGCGCCCGCGAGCAGGCCAATCGCATCAAGTGCGCCAGCAACATGAAGCAGATCGGCCTCGCCGCGATCATGTACGCGAATAACCATAACCGCCAGTTTCCCGATTCGCTGGAAACATTGCTGTCAGACCAGGACCTCACTTCGGCGGTCTTCGTCTGCCCCAGTTCCAGGGATGTGCCGGCGGCCGGTCCGACCACGCGTGCGGTCCTCGCCGACCTGAAGAAACCGGGCCACGAATCGTTCATCTACGTCGGGAGCGGCCTGATGTCCGACACCGCCGGCCCGAACGATGTCGTCCTGTATGAGCCTCTGGCCGACCACGGCAACGAGGGAATGAACGTCCTGTTTGGAGATGGCGCCGTGAAATGGCTCACGGCCGCCGAGGCCCAGCCGATTTTGCGGCAAGAGACCGCCGGCGGACCGATCAAGATCGCGCCGCCGCCGGGTGGGTTTTCGGCGCCGCAATAAGACTATAAGGTTGAAGCGGGTTTTTTACGGCGCGGCCGAGCGATACATCTGCTCGTAAAGCCCCGCGACGCGCTGCGGCGAGAATTCCCGCAAAACCCATTGTCGGCCCCGCTCGCCGAGTTGTCTTGCTTGCGATGGATCTGAAAGCACGGACTGAATTGCCTTGGCCAGATGATCGGCGGTCGGCTCGATGATCGTCGCCCCCGCTCGCTGCAATTCTTCCCAGATCCCGACCGCGCGGGTGGTTATTACCGGGGTGCCGGCCACCAGAGCCTCAATCAGTACTAGGCCGAAGTTTTCCTGGCTGCTCGGCAGTACGAACACGTTGGCCGCCTGATAAAGGGAAATCTTGGTCGTTCCCCGGACCATGCCGGGAAAGATGACGCGCTCCTCGAGTCCGAATCGGTGGACAAGCTGCCGCAAGCTCGACACGTAGGCCGTCTCGCCAGGACCGGCGATGATCAATTGGCATGGGTGGGTCGCAGCCAGTTTTGCCGCCGCCTCGATGAGCAACTCCGGGCGCTTGACCGGATGCAGTCGGCTCAGCAGAAGGATTCTTGGTTGAGCGGGATCAAGCGCGAATGTCCTGATCGCTTCCTGCGGCCCTGGGAGATCCATGAATGGGGCCAGATCGATCGGCAGGGGGACTACCGAACCACTGCCGGGCCTGAGAAACCGCGACGCTTGGGCCAATTCGGCCTCGGCCGTGCAGTGAACTCGTGCCGCGCCGGCCAGGAAGCGGTGACCGATCAACCGCAGATAGAGCCTTTTCTTCAGCCACTTTTGCCGGATCGACCAGTTGTCGAGCATGCCGTGCGTGCTGACGACGTAGGGCACCCGGTGACGGCGTGCGGCTCGTGCAAGGGCAACGTTGGCTGGCTCCCAAGGCGTATGAAGGTGCAGGACGTCGGCCGTTCCAAGAGCGGATTCAACCTCGGGCGATATCGATCCGATCATCGAAGGCAAAGGGATCGTCTTTGCCCGCGGCACGCCGATGGCTTGCGACACCCACTCCGCGGGAATATCCGGCGCATCGGACGTGAAAAACTTGACGTCATGTCCGGCGGCGGCGAGGGCGGCACAAATGTCCAGCACGCCCCGCACCACGCCGCCTTGCTCCAGACGCACGCTTCGCAGGTAATGTACGCAATGCAACCGGCGATCGGCCGCTCGAGCACAATCGGCATTGGCTTGGGTCTCAACTTGATTCATTCGAGTGCAGCAACCCGCGATGATTATATCGACGTCTGGCCGGAGCGCTACGCCGTCGCCTCATGGGCTGAGCGGCCTGAAGCCTCGTGTTGGCCAAGCCACGACGTTGCGGCCCATCGTCTCAAACCGTAGCATCGTCCGCCCGACCAAAGGCTTCAACCCACATGAGCACAACTTATCATGTGATGCCCCAGGAGTTGCACGACCGGCTCGTATCGGCGGCGTTTCGCAAGCGCGGCTACAGCGCCGACGAGGCCGCCGCCGCCGCACGGTTCAGCGGCATGGCGTCCCTCCATGGCATCCGAACCCACAATGCCATCAAGGCGTTGCAGATTGATGAGCACCTGGGATCCACAGGCGGCGGGTGCAAGCCCGGCGCCGCTATCGAGAAGCTGCCTTGCCGCTACAAGGCCGTCCAGAAATGGAACGCTAACCGCAAGCTTGGAATGGCGGTCGCGTTCGAGGCGATGGAGGCGTGCATGAAGATGGCCGACGAGTTCGGCGTCGGCGTCGTCGCGGTGGACAACGCGTTTCACTACCTGTGGGGCGGCGGGTACGTCATCGACGCCGCTGACAAGGGTTACATCGCCTACACCAACTGCACAGCCGCGTTGGCAGAAGTCGTCCCGTTTGGCGGCAAGTCGCCGACGCTCGGCACCAACCCGCATTCGTGGGGTTTTCCCACGCGGGAATTGATCGGTTTTCCGATCTGCGTCGATTGGGCCACCAGCACCGTGGCCATGGGCCGCGTTCAGCAATTCGTCCGCGAAGGTAAATTGCTGCCGCCTGCCTGCGGCGTGGACAAGGACGGTAAAGAAACCACCGATCCGACAAAGGTCACCGCTCTACTCCCCTTCGGTCAGCACAAGGGATACGGTTTGGCGCTGATCGATGAACTGTTTGCCGCCTACATCGGCGGCTCGATCCCGACCCTGCGCAGCCGCTGGAGCCTCGGACCCAAGGACGAGAAACACACGCCCAGCTTTTTCTTCCAATGCATCCGCCCGGACGCAATCGACTGCGGCGACTTCGCCCAGGGCCGTTCGCAAGCGCAAAACATCGCCGCCGTCCTGCGCGACATCCGCGGGCACGGCAACGAAGGTGCGATGCTTCCCGGGCAGCTCGAAGCCGAAGCCGCCGCCCTCAGCCGAAAGCACGGCGGACTTCTGTTCACCGCCGCGGAGATGAAAGCCTTTGGCGAGATCGCCGCAGAGGCCCAGGTGTCGTTTGACGCGGCTTCGTGTCCGCAAGTGGACGTGGGATAATCATGCCCTACCCTGGCCTCGACATTTCCGACAAAGTCTGTCTGGTCACTGGCGGCACGAGCGGAATCGGCCGTGCCATCGCGCTGGGCTTTGCCGAGGCCGGCGCGCATGTCGTTGCCGCCTCGAGCAGCGCGGACAAGGTAGCCGCGATGCAGAAGGAACTGAGCAGTCAACATTTGGGTGGCCCGCACCTGGGGGTGCAGATCGACGTGGCCGATGAGGCCAGTGTCCGCCGTGCGGTCGAGCAGACGGTCGCGAAATTCGGCCGGCTGGACGCGGTCGTCAACGCGGCGGGCGTCATCAAGCGCCAACCCTCGCTGGAGATGCCACCCGCCGAATTCGAGCGGATCGTCCGCGTCAATCTCACCGGCAGCTTTATCGTCGCCCAGGCCGCCGGGCGCGTAATGAAGGACCAGGAGCCGGATGGGAGGGGCGAGCGCGGCGCTATCGTGTTCATCGCCTCGCTCAATTCCTACATCTCGCTGACCGAAGTGCTCGCGTACGCCGCCAGCAAGTCCGGCGTCCTCGGGCTGGTGCGCGGCCTGGCCAACGAGTGGGCCATGCACGGCATTCGCGTCAACGCGATCGCCCCCGGCGTCTTCCCGACGGACCTCAACCGCCCGCTCATCGAAGGCACGCCGCGCGGCGAATGGCTCAGGAACCACACTCCCCTGGGCCGCTTTGGCGATGCCGACGAACTCGTTGGCGCGGCCATCTATCTCGTCTCGCCTTCGGCGAGCTTCACGAGCGGCCACACGATCATCGTCGACGGGGGATTTCTCGCTAAAGGGGTGTAAAACCCGGGCACTTGTCATTAGGCCTGCGACCGGCGACGATTGCTGCGGGCGGGGAATCAGGAGGAAAGTCGACCGATGAGTCCATCCATCAATCGTCGAGACTTTTTGAAATACACCGCGGCCGGGGCCGGGTATTGGATCGCCAACCAGTACGCCCGCGGCCAGGAGGGGACCTCGCCAAGCGACAAGCTCAATGTCGCGTGCATCGGCACTACCAACCGTGCCGGCGACGACATCAACGAACTGGAAAAGACGAAGCTGGTCAACATCGTTGGCCTGTGCGATGTTGACGACACGTTTCTGAAGGCCGCGGCCAAGCGATTTCCCAGGGCCGCGACGTTCAACGATTACCGCAAGATGCTCGAACGCAAGGACATCGATGCGGTCATGGTCGCGACGGCCGATCACGTGCACGCCTGGGCGACGCTTGCCGCATTGCGGACGGGACGGCACGTCTATTGCGAAAAGCCGCTGGCCCACTCCGTCGAGGAAGTGCGGGTCGTTACGGAAACGGCGCTGAAGGAAAAGCGCGTCACGCAGATGGGGACGCAGATTCACGCCGGAAACAATTACCGCCGCGTCGTTGAAGTCATTCAGAGCGGCGCGATCGGGCCCGTCACGGGAGTTCATGTCTTTATCGATAAGACCTGGTATCAGGACCATCCGGCGACGGTGGGCGTTCCTGTACCGCCGCACCTGCACTGGAATTTATGGCTTGGCCCGGTGCCGCCGCGGCCCTATAGCCCCGATTATCTGCCGGCCGTTTGGCGGCGGTGGTGGGCCTTTGGCGAAGGCACTCTCGGCGACATGGCCTGCCACTACGTCGATCTGCCCAAGTGGGCCTTGAAGCTTGGGAACCCAACCAGGATCCGCGCCGAGGGTCCGCCGCCCCATCCGGAGTGGTGCCCGAAGTGGCTGAGCGTCCACTATGAGTTTCCCGCCCGCGAAGAGATGCCGCCTGTCAAGCTGAGCTGGTACGACGGGGGCAAGCGTCCCGACATCCTTTCCGAGCTGAAGCTCGATCGCTGGAAGGACGGCGTGCTCTTTGTCGGCGAGAAGGGATATCTCATCGCTGATTACAATCGCCATCGCCTGCTGCCCGAAGACAAGTTCAAGGACTTTACGCCGCCCGCGCAGACGATTGCTCCAAGCATCGGCCACCATAAGGAATGGGTCATCGCCTGCATGAAAAACGAGCCCATGCGGCCGCTGTGCAATTTTTCTTACGCTGGGCCGTTGAGCGAGGCGGTGCTGCTGGGCACCGTGGCATACCGCACCGCACGCGAACTTGAGTGGGACGCCGAAAAGTTAGAAGCGCCCAACGTTCCCGAAGCCGGGGATTTGATCAAACTCAAGTACCGGGATGGTTGGGTATTGTAGGCGTCGATGCCGGCGCGCCGTTTGAAGGTCATGCTCGGAAAGCTCGCGGTGTTAGTTTCTGCTGGCGTGATTGGCGGCTGCGCCACGTCGCCGCCCGGCGCCGGCTTCGGCGAAGTTCAAAACACCGTCTCCGCCCGTACCGGCCATTGGGTGCAGTGGCGCGGCCACAGCGTCGAAGACGCGGCCGTTGACGCGGTGGTTCACGCCCTGCTGGCCCGCGAGCTGACGGCTGACGACGCGGTCCAGATCGCGCTGCTCAATAACCGCGGCCTCCAGGCCACTTTTGAAGAACTGGGAATCGCCCAGGCGGAGTTGGTCCAGGCCGGCCTTCTGCGAAACCCTGTGTTCGACCTGAGCATCCGCATTCCCGATCGCCGGCCTTCCAGGACGTACCTCGATTTTTCCGTGGCCGAAGACTTCATCGACGTCTTCCTCGTGCCCGCCCGACGAAAGCTGGTCGGCGCCGCCTTCGCACAGGCAAAGATGAAGGTGGAGGAGGAAATTCTCGCGCTGGCCGCGGAGACGAAGACGGCGTTTTACGAGTACCAGGCTTCCGAGCAAGTGGTGGAGCTGAGGAAGACAGGACTGGACGCCGCGTCGGCAGCAGCCGATGCCGCTAAAGATCTGCATGATGCGGGCAACACCACCGACCTCGATCTTCTCGGCCAGCAAACCCTGGAAGCTCGGGCGAAAACGGACCTGGTCAGTGCCCAGGCCCAGGCCGCCGAGCATCGGGAGCGACTCACCGATCTGATGGGATTGTGGGGTCACGACATCGACTGGAAGCCTGCCGGGCGCCTGCCTGATCCTCCAGAGACCGACTTCGATCCCGCCGAACTCGAATTGTTGGCCGTCCGGCAGCGTGACGACCTGGCCGCGGCCCGCCAGGAAGTGGCGATCCAGTCCCAGGCATTGGACCTGACTCGTCGGACTCGGTTCCTCGCGTCCGCCAATCTGGGTCCCGAGGCCGAGCGCGAAACCGACGGGCAATGGCGAATCGGTCCTTCGCTTTCGGCGCCGATTCCGGTTTTCGATCAGGGCCAGGCGGCCGTTTTGCGGCAGCAGTTCATGCTCGAGCAAAGCCGGCGACGATACGAGGCGCTGACCGAGCACATTCGATCGCAGGTTCGCACGACGCTGTCACGCCTGCTGAACGCGCGCTCGAAAATTCGCCTCTACCGCCTGACGGTTTTGCCTCTGGGGCAGAAGTTTCTCGAGCAGGCGCAGCTTCACTACAACGGCATGTACATCGGAGTGTTTCAATTGCTCCAGGCCAAACGCGAGCAGATCGACGCGGGCAGCGAGTACATTGACGCCCTGCGTGATTACTGGGTCGCGCGGGCCCAGCTCGAGCGCGCGGTCGGAGGCCGACTGCCCGCCGGACCGGCCGCCGCTCCGGCCTCGACCGAGCCGGCTCCGCCCGAGCCGCAAACCATGCCCGCCGGGATGGATCATCAACATCACCATCATGGAGGCTAACCATGACTTTAACAAACCCGGTCATCTCGCGTCGCACGATGATGGTGGGAGGCGCCGCCGTGCTCGTGGGGGGCACGGGGTTGCTGAACGCCGCACCCGTCGTGGAGGAATCGTCAATGCAGCCTCCGACCGACTACACGCCCGTGATCACCCCCAACGGATCAACGCTTCCGCAAAAGCTCGTGGGCGGCGTGAAGGTCTTCCACCTCATTGCCGAGCCGGTCACACATGAGTTTGCTCCCGGCCTGATCGCGAGCTGCTGGGGATACAACGGCTCCACGCCCGGCCCGACCATCGAGGCCGTTCAGGGCGAAACCATCCGCATCTACGTCACCAACCGCCTGCCCGCTCCCACCAGCGTCCACTGGCACGGCCTGCGAATCCCCAACGGCATGGACGGCGTTAACGGCCTTACGCAGAAGCCCATCCTGCCCGGCCAGACTTTCAAATATGAGTTCCCATTGGTCGAATGGGGCACCTACATGTATCACCCGCACTTTGACGAGATGACCCAGCAGGGACTGGGCATGATGGGGATGCTGATGGTCCACCC
>Ga0307477_10002241_pt1 | contig 15122 bp, 19 predicted proteins | sample atmos_gasesECM2C_FD_203316 | JGI IMG/M metagenome (GOLD analysis project Ga0307477, IMG submission 203316) | Hardwood forest soil microbial communities from Morgan-Monroe State Forest, Indiana, United States - atmos_gasesECM2C_515 | ecosystem: Environmental > Terrestrial > Soil > Temperate...
ATCTACAAGCAGGCGACGCCTGCGTTGCTGATCCTGGGTGCGCTCGCCGGCGCCATGCAATTGCTGGATGCCGGAATCGGTCTGTTTGAGCATGATCTTGGGAAATGCGCTGGGCCGCTCTTTATCGGCATCCTTCAATTCTTCGTGGTGTATCTGCTTCACAGATCCGTGCGGATCACGCCGCAAACCGAGCACGGATGAACGCACGCTACGGCCACGGCCCGGCATTTCCAAGTTCGCCCCCGTTGCGCGGTGAAGCGGCAACGAACTGATGCAATTTGTTTTGGGCGAGAGCAGCCTTTTTCTCACTAGCGGTAGGAGTCCTTATGCAGTTCACGAAATTTGGTCAGACCGGCTTAACGGTCTCTCGCATGATCCTCGGAACGGGAACATTCGGAATGCAAACGGATGAAAAAGAGGCGCATCGAATGCTCGATAAGGCGGCTGAGGCAGGGATTAACGTCATCGATACCGCTGACGTATATCCCCCTGGCGCGGAGGTCGGTGGTGCTGAAATCGTCGCAGGCCGCTGGCTCAGCAATAAGCGAGCAGGGTTTATCCTCGCCACAAAGGGCGGCGGAAGAATGGGGCCAGCCGCCTGGGATGCAGGCAGCTCGCGAAAACACCTACTCGACGCCATCGACGCTTCCCTGCGCCGCCTAAATACGGATTACGTTGATCTTTACCAACTGCATATGGATGACCCCTTTACCCCGATCGACGAAATGGTTGGGGCTATGGATACGATCGTGCGTTCGGGCAGGGCGCGTTATATCGGCGTATCAAACTTTCTCGCCTACCGTCTGGCAAAAGCGCTTGGACGGCAGGACACGCTAAAGCTGACGCGTTTCGTTTCGGCCCAACCACGTTACAACCTGCTGTTCCGTGAAGTTGAGCGAGAACTTTTCCCGTTGGTGCAGGAAGAAGGTCTCGCGGTGATTCCGTTCAATCCTCTTGCCGGGGGCCTTCTGAGCGGCAAATACAAGCACGGCGATACGCCTGAGAAGGGTCGCTTTTCGGCGGAACTCGGCGGATTCGGGCAGGCGTATCATGCCCGGTATTGGCACGAGCGCGAGTTCGTGACGATTGGCAAGCTTCGTGAGATCGCTGGCGAGGAAGGCGAAGCGCTGCCGAAACTGGCAGTCGCTTGGATTCTGGCGAACCCGGCCATTACGTCCGTCATTCTCGGTGCGAGCCGAACCGGGCAATTGACCGACACGCTCGCTGCTGCCGACTATAGCCTCGCACCGGAGCTGAAGACGAAGCTCGATGACCTCTCTGCTGAGTACCGCCGCGGCGACGCAGCGCGTTAGGGGACCAAGCAAGCGGGGCTGAATTGTGCCGGGTTGGGGGTTTCGACTTCCTATTTTCCTCAAAACGAAAGGATTCCATCCATGGGAACGCACCTCAAATTGACTGCCAGCGACGGCCACAAGTTCGATGCCTATCGTGTCGATCCAGCGGGGACGCCCAAGGGCGGAATCGTCGTCATTCAGGAAATCTTCGGGGTGAATCATCACATCCGCTCAGTCGCTGACCGTTTTGCTGCGCTCGGCTACGTCGCGATTGCGCCGGCCCTGTTCGATCGCATTGAAGCGGGGTTCGAAAGCGGCTATTCGCCGGAAGAAGTGCAGAGCGCAAGGCGCTTTGTCGCCAATCCACCAATGCAGGCCTGGATGTTGGACGTCGCTGCCGCACGCGAGGCGATCGCTGATGTCGGCAAGATCGCGGTCATCGGCTTCTGCCTCGGCGGAACGCTGACCTATGGCGCGGCGATCAATCTGCCGGGCTTCTCGGTGGCAGTCGGCTATTACGGCGGCCAGATCGTCAGGATGGCCGATCAGTCCCCGAAAGTCCCGACCATGCTGCATTTCGGTGAGTTGGACGCGCATATCCCGATGAGCGACGTCGAGACGATCAAGTCGAAGCAGCCGTCGGTCCACGTCTACACCTATAACGCTGATCACGGCTTCCAGTGCGACGAACGCGATAGCTTTGCCCCCGAAGCAGCTCAAATCGCTTGGGGCCGCACCCTGCGCTTCATCGACAGCCACGTGTAAGATGATCGTCAGCGACAACGGCACGGAACTCACGTCCATCGCCTTACTCGCATGGTGTGGGGAGATCGGTGTGGAGTGGCATTACATCGCGCCGGTGAAGCCGATGCAGCGTATCATTCGGCCGTGATCAGCCATGCCCGGGCGAGTGATACGCTGCATCAGCGTCACCGCGCAACTGGGGCGAACTTGGAAGTGCCGCGCCGTAGCGTTCGTTTATCCGCGCTTGGTTTGCGGCGTGATCCGCACGGATCTGTGAAGCAGATACACCACGAAGAATAGGAGGACGGCGATGAAGAGCGGCCCAGCGGATTTCCCAAGATCATGCTCAAACAGACCGATTCCGGCATCCAATTGCATGGCGCCGGCGAGCGCACCCAGGATCAGCAACGCAGGCGTCGCCTGCTTGTAGATCGCCCCCAATGCGAACAAAGCCAGAGGAATTGTGCGCGCCGCCGCGTACATCGCCAATAGCAACGACGCCTCCGGTTCACGGAAGCATTAGCTCAACAAAGCGGCGCAATACTATACTAGTGAGGTGAGCAAGCACCTCGAATCGCTGTACCAGAATCTTCTCAGTAGCAACCTGCCCCACAATCTGAGTTGGAGCGAAGCCCTCGAACTGATCAAGCATCTGGGCGAGGTCCAACCGCACGGAGACGACGAATTTGTCTTCCGCGTCGGCGACCGACGCGCCTTTTTCAAGAAGCCGCATACCCATGATCTCGGTATAGAGGAAGTTTCTCGGCTGCGTAAGTTCTTGAAGGAAGCCGGACCGGGTGCGCATGTACAAGAACCGGCCCAGCACAGCCGTGTGATTGTCGTCATCGACTACCACGCCGCCCATGTTTACCAGGATTTCGGTGGTAGTCGTCCGGCAGACGAACACAAGGTGCGACCTTACGATCCTTTCAATTTCCATCATCATCTGATTCATCGAAAGGAAGCTCACTACCGTGGCCCGCGCGTACCCGAAGAGGATTCGTTTTATGAGGAGATCACGAAAGATATCACTTCCGCGAATGAGATCGTCCTAATCGGTCACGCCACCGGAAAAAGCAATGCCGCCGACTTCTTGAAAGAATACTTGAAGACCCATCATTCCGAGATTTCTCGCCGGGTCATCGCTACCGAAAAGGCAGACCTCTCAGCAGTAACTGAGCCTGAAATTGAGGCTCTAGCCAAGCGGCACATGATCGCAGCTGCCTAACAGCGTGATTCGTAATCGCAATTAAACCGAACCCACGCCGAAATCGCGCCAGAAGGATCGAAATCGAACCCGGACAATGCCGCCTCCGCTTCGTCCCAAACTCTGGTTCAATTCAACGATGCCCTGTGGGCAACACCAGCCTCCTCTTACTCCACTGAGGGCCATTCCGTGCCGCTGGCTTTCCAATTGCGTCAGTTTGCTTTGCTGGTCGGGGGTGAGCGACTTATAGAACGCTGCCTTTCGCGTTTGCTTGGTTTGAGATTTCCTGCGCTACGAGGTTGCCAATCGTCTCGGGCTGACTTGGCATGGTCGCGGTATCGTCGTTCTGCACCGCTGTCGCGAGATTCTGGCGTGCAGTTTTCATCTGACTATGAAGCCCCGAAGCAGTTGTCGCCGGATTGGTGGAAATCGTCGTTGCCTGTTGCAGCTGCTCAATCGCGCCCGGCCCAGTCGCAACCGAACTCTTTCTGAAGGGCAAGAATGAAGATCAAATCGCCGAAATCACCGCACGAGAAAAGGGCTTCGACCCTTCCTGAAAAGGCTGGCGGCGGCGGTTCAACTCCGTCCCTGGTCGCCACATTTCAAAGAACTTAGCGGAATCGCGGCTTGCCTTCCAGTCCGCTCTCAGTCCGCTATTTTTCGACGAAATCCGGTTCGGTTCCTGACTACGATGATGGCGAAGGGCTTAAACTCGAATTGCCTCTCGCTCAGTCCGCTTTCAGTCCGCTTTCAGTCCGCTTTCAGTCCGCTTCTGTCTGCGGCGTGGCTGAAAATCGCAGTCAGCATTGCCCCGGCCCCAGCCAACCGATCCTCGCTCACACTGTTGGTATGACACTGCAGGGTCAACTTAACATCACTGTGGTGAAGCAAAGTCTGTACGGCTTTTGGGTCAGTTCTAATGCGGACCAGAAACGATGCCAGGCTGCGGTTGCGCCAAACGGCCAGTATCGACGTAGCCGATATTTCCGAGAAGGCGTGTCTCGGTTCCAATCCACGGTGACCTTTGCTTTCGAGTTGCGCTTGACTAGGGCACAACTCCAACATGAAGGCATCTCCCGTCAACCAAGAGGATCTAGCATGCGCTTCGTCAAAACCTCGTTGTCGAACCACGGACTGGCAACGATCGGTCGATGACGAATTCGGCAAACTTCAAGACATCCGCCGTGGATTCGTAGGGAAGACGTTTGGCGGTTGCCAACTTGGCGATTCCGTGGACCATCGACCAGGCAAGAAGAGCAAGCTGACGCACGGCTACAGAGGGCAATCGATTTTCATCCTGGCAGCTCTTGACCAAGGTCAACAATGTCCCGAACGCCTGCTCTGCAGCTTCCGTGGAATCAGGAGTTCTGTGCTTGGATACGGCCGCGTCGAACATGACAGTAAAGTGCTCCGGCCGACGTAGAGCAAATTCCACATATGCCAGGCCGGCGCCCTTCAGCCGACCAACACTGCTCCGGTGGTGTGTGACCGCTTCTAGCATCGCTTCATTCAGTTCCCGGAATCCTTGGGCGGCCACCGCCGCCAGGAGATCTTCCCGATCAGGAAAGTGTCGATAAGGAGCGTTGTGGGAGACACCTGCACGCCGAGCGACTTCCCGCAAAGTAAACCCGGCCGGCCCGACTTCGGCGATCAACCGAATTGCCGCTTGTAACAACGCCTTGCGCAAGTGTCCGTGATGGTATGGCTTCGGTTTTCGCATTGATTGCGACGATTATACATCTCAGTGTTGACACGAGCAACATTGTATTCGTTCCGGCTCGATCCTGGCGACGCTTCGAAAGTCCGTGGACTTTCCCACCAATTTTTATTTGCAACCATGTTGACACGAACAACATCTGAAGCATAAGATGTTGACACGCGCAACATCCGACATCTTAACCGACAAGTGGAGAAGCAGCTAATGGAATTCAGAACTCAAACGGTTGCTCGGCAGCTTGTCGTGACGCTTCTTGCCGTGCTCGCTCTGACGGAAGGTGTTTGGTCTGCGGCTAAGACCCAGGCAACAGGACAGACTCCGGCGTCCAGTCGCTCTGTGTTGCTCAAAGAAGGCACGGAAATAAAGCTGAAATTGCACGACAAGATCAGCTCGAGAACCGCGGTGGAGGGCGATCTGGGGAATTTAATTCTCGACGAGGACGTGAAAGTCGGGGACATCACGGTTGCAAGGGCTGGGTCCCTGGCTGTTGCGACCGTCTCTCACGCCGCGAAGCCCGGAATGCTGGGCAGACCCGGCGATCTTGGCCTGAGATTGGAGTACCTGAGGGCTGACGATTCATCCGTCAGGCTATGGTGATTTCATGAGGTCGATCACATGGAGCTGTTCGCTCAGCCGCCGCAGTCTATGGAGCTCGTACAAATAAAAGATTGAGCCTGCAATCCTCCTAGCAAGTCGTCCACTATGCGCTGCGATCCCTCAAGCCCGCATCGAATCGATAGCTGATCTGCCGCAATCAAGGAGCCTGACACCAGAGTGAACAAGAGAGTTGCTTTCCAGAGGGCAGACTGCTGAGATTTGTAAAACTTAGTGAAATTCATGGTTCTTTTCTTTTGGGCTCAATCAGGTTCCGGCGGATCGGTGGCAGTCTAAAGCCACCACGCAAGCGTCAACTAGTGACATCCGCGACGAAAAATGCAATGCGGCACTTCGATCGGTATTTGAAGTAAAGGCATAAGCTGTTGACCTCGTTCTCTTCACAGGCAGAGCCGTCTAGTTGTTTCAGTTCGCGCTGCGCCTGCAGGCTCTCTTCATATTTCTCTTCGACGCTCTTCTTGAGTCGCCCAGCGTACATGATGGTGATGGCTGCCAGAATCAGTCCAAAGCTGAAAGCAATCGTGGCGACCATTAGCAAACGGTGTCGAAACTGCGCAAACACTTCCGCGATCCTACGTTCGGCTTCCTTGAGCTCGTCGTCATTCAACGCGCTGACTTCTTTCGCAATCGCCAGGATCTTCGCGTGCTGCGAGAGCACGTCGCTATGTAGCACGGAATTGCCTAATTCCTTCTTTTCCCTCGCATTTAATGCGAAAATGGGTCCAATCGTCGACCAGTAATTGTCCAGTTCGACAGCGAGATGCTGAAATGGCTCCCTTTGGCCTGTAGGCAGAGACTGAATACATTCTTTCAACGCCGCGGTGGTTACATTCTCAATAGATTGAAGCTCACGCCGGAGCATTTCCTGCCCGTGTGGGTCTGATGCGATGAGGACGTAGTCACGCATAATGTTACCCGTCTCGTACAGGCCGGCTCGAACTTGTTCGAGCGTGCATTCGCGATATAGAAAATTTTGCCGAATCTGAGTGTTATCGGTCTCGAATGCTCCCTGCAGCGAATCGATGCATATGAGCGCCATCAGAATTAGCAGCGCTCCGAAACCGCCAAACAACGCCGCGCGAGACCCCAATCGCCGTCGGCTTTGGGCGGAGGAGAGCTACCGGCTTATTGCGCCTTTTCTCAGTCATTGATTGGCCATCCTGTCCGGTAGTTTACTCAGTGTTGCCGTGGCGGGAAAGCTTCTTCGCCTAGCATCGGGTCCTAGAGAGAGCAGAGCATTGAGCCAGAGGAGATCGTGTAGAGAGTCGATGAACAGCATCTGAAGTTGTTTCTCCGTATAATTGCAACGGTCATGGACCGAGGCCCTGCGTCCGCGATCGGTTGGCTCTTTGATCGGCAACAGGGAGCTCCAGACCGCCTGATTCCCCGCTGGTTATTCCTTCGCGCGCTCGGCGCCATCTACTTTTCCGCATTTTTCTCGCTAGCCTTTCAGATTCGCGGTCTCATCGGCCCAGAAGGGATTCTGCCCGCCAGCCACTATCTTCAGGCCATAGAACAATCACTTTGCCATTGGCAACGAGTGTGGTACGCACCGACGCTGTTATGGTTCTCGAGCGGGCCAGTCATGCTGAGCGCGCTGTGCTGGGCGGGGATGTTTGCCTCGCTGCTGCTTGTTCTGAATTTGTGGCCGCGCGGCATGCTGGTCATTTGCTTCGTGTGCTTTCTGTCGTTTGTCAGCGCCGCGCAGGACTTCTCCGGCTATCAATCAGACGGCATGCTGCTGGAGGCTGGTTTCATCGCCTTCTTTTTTGCCCCGCCCGGATTCCGCCCAGGACCAGGCCACCTACACCCTGCCTCGCGTGCCAGTTTGTTCCTCCTGCAGTGGGAGTGGTTTCGCATCTACTTCGAGTCTGGCGCGGTGAAGCTTCTAAGCGGTGACCCCGAGTGGCGCCATTTCACAGCGATGGATGAGTATTACCAGAACGGACCTTTGCCTACTTGGGTTGGCTGGTACGTGCAACACCTTCCGCACTGGTTTCATGCTGGGACCGTGTATGCCACGCTGGCTCTGGAGTTGGGCTTGGTTTGCATGCTCTTTCTGCCGCGGCGTTGGAGGATCGTATGCTTTTTTATTGTGACACCGTGGCAAGCCGGTGTAATCCTGACGGCGAACTACACCTTTTTGAACTATCTGGTTCTCGCGATGGGTGTGTTGTTGCTCGACGATCGTTTTTTGCTGAGCGTCATTCCGGAGAAGTGGAAAGTAAGGCTCACCGCTGGCATCTCCCGTCCAGAAACGTCGCCGACGCCCGAACTGAGAACTTGGAAGAAGAGCAGCGGTCCCTATTGGCGTCTCCTGGCGTTTTTCGCCAGCACCGTTATGTTGACGTGGATCTTTTATGTGACGACGGCAGAACTTGTTTGGATGTTCGCCAAGCTGCCTTTACCTGCTTCGCCGGTGAGCGCCCTTGAGCCGTTCCGGATCGCCAATCGTTACGGACTCTTCGCGGTAATGACGCGCGGACGATATGAAATCGAATTCCAGGGATCCGCAGACGGACAGACCTGGGTCGCATATCCGTTTCGCTACAAGCCACAGGAACCGAATGAGCCGCCCAGAATCTATGCGCCATATCAGCCGCGCTTTGATTGGAACTTGTGGTTCGCTTCTCTGGGGTCGTGGCGCGAATATCCGATCGTGCCCAACACGGAAGTGCTCTTGCTCTCGAACGACAAGGATGTACTGGCACTCTTTGCCGGCAATCCTTTTTCGCAGGAGCCGCCACATCAGATTCGCGCGGTGCTCTGGCAGTACTGGTTCACGACAATGTCAGAAAAACGCACCACCGGGATGTGGTGGCGGAGGCAGCTATTGGGTCTATATGCGCCCACGCTGGAGCGAGGACCTGATGGAAACATCAAAGTTGTCGAGTGGCCGACGGTGGAACCGAAGGAATAGCTTATGGTGGCGCATTTGAAAATGAGCAGAACCGCGAACAGAACAAGGTTAGTTGGAGATTCGCGATGAGCCGCAAGGCATGCGTTGTTGGCTCTGGTCCAAATGGGCTGGCAGCGGCCATCGTATTGGCCCAGGCAGGCTTGCAAGTCGATGTGTTCGAGGCCGAGCCGACAGCGGGCGGCGCCGCGCGCACGATGGAATTGACCATCCCGGGATTCCTGCACGACTTTGGATCAGCGGTGCATCCGATGGGTGCCGGGTCGCCTTTCTTCTCTTCACTGCCGCTCGAAGATCATGGACTGGAGTGGATTCATTCTCCAGCCCCGCTCGCCCATCCGCTCGACAACGGAACCGCAGTCCTGCTGGAGCGCGACCTGCGCGATGCTAAGACTTCTCTCGGTGCAGACGGCGATGCGTGGGGCAAGCTCATGCAGCCGTTTGTCGAGCGCTGGAGTGAATTCGCTCCCGAAGTGCTTCGCCCGGTTTGCTCGATTCCGAAACATCCCTGGCTCATGGCGCGTTTTGGGATGAACGCACTCCGTTCGGCCAGGACGATTGTCCGCCGCTTTCAGAGCGAGCGAACGCGCGCTCTATTCGCCGGCCTTGCCGCGCATTCCTTTCTCAGTCTCGACGAGCCCTTGAGTGGAGCCTTTGGGATGTTGATGGCCGTGCCGGCGCATGCCGTGGGCTGGCCGATTTCGCGCGGAGGGTCGCAGTCACTTACGAATGCTCTATGTCGTTATCTTTCCACCTTGGGAGGTGAGGTAAAGACTTCGTCGCGTGTGGAGTCTCTTGCGTCGTTATCGCACTATGACCCGATTCTCTGTGATGTGACCCCGCGGCAACTTCTTAGAATCGCCGGCCAACGCTTATCGGACAGCTACAAACGTCAGCTGGAGAGGTTTCGTTACGGCGCTGGCGCTTTCAAAGTCGATTACGCATTGAATAGCCCGATCCCCTGGAAAGCTTCCGAGTGCTTGCGGGCGGCGACCGTGCACCTGGGCGGGAGCTTTGAGGAGATTGCTGCATCGGAACAGGCGGTGCGAGGTGGGCGTCACGCCGATTCTCCGTTTGTTTTGCTCGCTCAGCCGAGCCTGTTTGATCCCTCGCGCGCCCCTGCGACCAAACACACTGCGTGGGCGTATTGCCACGTTCCTAACGGGTCGAAGGTGAACATGCTGAAGAAGCTGGAAGATCAGGTTGAGCGCTTCGCTCCTGGGTTCCGCGAGTGCATTTTGGCGCGGCGGGTTTTTTCTCCAGTGGAGCTTGAATCTATGGACGCCAACCTTGTAGGCGGTGACATCACGGGCGGAGCGATGGATCTTCGCCAAATTGTGTTTCGGCCGACATGGCGATGTTACGCCACCTCGGCAAGAAACCTATACATCTGCTCGTCATCAACTCCGCCTGGCGGCGGCGTGCACGGGATGTGCGGTTATCACGCTGCCAAGATGGCGCTCGCGAGAGTCAGCGGCGTAGCGTGACAGTCCGCCACTGGCACTGGTCGGTTCTCGTTCGCACCGGTACCTTTCTCCAAGTCATTGGAGCGGCCGGGCGAACGACAGTTCGTGGCCGCGGGATCGGGCATATGAAAATAGCGTTCTCCTCGGGCGGCATCTCGCGGAATTTCTGGATCAAATCCCCCCGACTCCGAGTGCCGGGGTGGTGCTCAGCCATTTGACGACCCTTATAGAGCACAGTTGCAAATCATAGCTGTGCAGGGGTTCCCGCTTGTGTGGAAGGGCTGCGCCCAAGCTGAGCATTGAATGTATCGGCATTCGTAAACAAAGCATCGCCCGCAAATTCGAGGCTCGCAATGGAGCGTTCGGCCGCATCGCGATGACCGAAACCACAAGCGTCTTTGACCACCACTGGGATGTAACCAAGATCAGCGCCATGGCGCACCGTGGGTTCAATACCGATTTCCATGGCGATGCCGACGATGGCAAAGGCATCAAAGCCGCAATCCCGCAGAGCGAAGTTAAGCGGCGTGCCTTCGAACGCCGACATGCTGATCTTGTCGAAGATGGCTTCGGTCGGCAGTAGACTCATCTCCGGAATCAGATGGAACCCCGGCGAGTCCCGCAAGAACCAAGGCTTGACCTCGTTTGCCGATTTCACCCGCTGCCAAGCCATCGCCATACGGAATTGAGATACCCCCATCAGTTCCTTCGGTAGCGACATGTGGCGCGTAAAAAAGACGCGAATTCTCGCCTTGCGAGCCGCTTCGAGAACCCGAAGAACTCGATCTATGATCTGCCGGCCATTCTCGATCTGATTCACGATTCCGACTTGCATGTCGTAGACGACTAGAGCCAATCGTGCTGGATCACAAACGTCATCCAACGTTTGCGGAATACTTAGTCCGAATGCCCGGTGCATGATGAACTCCACCTCGCGAGGTAATCGAACCCCATTGCAGCCGAGGTGCGGTCGCTGAATCGTGCGGTCGTTTTCAGACATCGAAAACTCATTGATGGCGTCTTGGATGATGAATAACCTGAAGAAGCTCGTAGACGAGATTTCCGCATGGCCTAATATCTCGGCTCATCCTCACCGTTTCGGAGGGAAAGAATTTCTGTTCGGGAGCGCAGAAGTCCGACATATCCATACTGCCGGTATCGTTGACATCCCGTTTCCCCGGTCGGTTCGTGATGCGCTATTGGCGAACGGCTTCGCTGAAGAGCACCGCTGGGTTCCCAACTCAGGCTGGATCACTTTCCGAGTCCGGAGCGAGGATGATCTAAAGCATGCCCTGTGGCTTATGCGGTTGTCATATCTCCGCTACACGCTAAAGACCGCAACCGATCCTCGTGGACTGCTAGAGCAAGAGAGTGCGGAAATGAATTTGAGCCCAGAGTTCAAGTCTCTGCTCGAAAAGTTTGTGCTTAAAGCCGGCAACCATTCTGCGACGGAGACACTCTCAGCAGCATGAACCGATTCTCAAGGAGGTCAGAATGTAACCTACTATTTCTACAGAAGACCTAAAGGCTAAGCTAGACGGGAAAGACCCAGTCAAGATCGTAGAGACGCTTGCGCCTGAACGCTACCGCGAGGCCCACCTGCCCGGAGCATTGAATATTCCCCCGGAGCAGATCAAGGACTCGCACCTCAGTTGTTGCCCAACAAGGGTGCTGAGATCATCACCTACTGCACGAGCACGCATTGACACACTAGCGAATACGCCGCCCGTGAATTGGCGGCCATGGGTTACACCAACGTGGCGCATTATCCCGAAGGCAAGCAGGGATGGGTGGAAGCGGGTCTTCCAGTGGAGAAGGCTGCGTAGTGTCGTTGAAACTTATCGTTGAAACCTGCGCCCGGAGCCGCCATCCCGCCTCCTATTTAGCGGCAGTCACCGACTTTACTGAAATAATATCTCCATTGGCTGTGCCCGTAACCGTTGCGTGCTCCCAAGCCAGCTTGTTGAGTTCGTCAAGCGCGGCTTTGTCCGAGGTGTCAAGGGCATACACCTTGTCGCCGACTACCAAAGCGTACTTCGCGCCTTTCTGCACGCAGGCACGAACGCAATCTGCGGCGGCGATCCCTCCTTCCATGTGCTTAGCGCCGCACATCGCATCGCTGACCTTTCCGGTAAATGTCTGGGTGTTGTCCGAAGCCATGCCCGGCACGACAGCCAATCCGGTGCTCAGTACCGTCGTCGCCATCCAAACTTGCCACATTCGCAAACGAGACATAAATCCCCCTCTTGTTTTATTCTCCGCACTGGTATTGGATGCTCCTCCTTTTTTGACCTCGACAATGCAACCCCTGGTGTCCAGAGACTTTGGATCAGCTTTCGCTCGTATAATTGTGCGGATATGAACAAAATGCATCGTGTGTTGTGCTCGATCGTCGCCGCAGCCCCTCTGCTTTCTCGGGCTCAAGCGCAAGCGTCCAACGAAAAAGTGCCCATCATTGAAGGCGGTGCTGGTTCCTGTTCTCTCGAACTTACAGTTGTGGGCGCTGACGGCAAGCCCGTTTACGCGGCCACGGTCAAGGTTCATATCGCCTATGGTTTTGACGGAATGCGGAAGCTCGATCTTGAAGCCGGAACCAACTCGGATGGGAAGGTGAAGTTCGCCGGACTTCCGGCGAGGGTGCAGCGAGCTCCACTTGAATTTCAGGCTTCGAAGGACGAGTTCACAGGTGTCGCGGCGTTCGACCCGTCGAAAGAGTGCCAAGGCAGACATGACATCACGTTGGCGAAGTCGAAAACGCAAGACGGGCGCTAGCGGGCGGTCTTGAATGCAGTTCTTCAAGAACTTCGTTCTCCCAATGCTTCAATCCCGCTGAAATTTCATTTAGAGTGGCAGCCAATGAAGACCACGCTTTGCGCTGTCCTCTTCCTTCTTACAGCGAACATTGGGAGTACTGAGACGACCGCCATGTCCCCGAATTTTGATACCAACGCTGCTCAACGGTTCGCCGATCTTGCACTGGCATGCGTCCACAAGGAATATCCCAACAAGATCAGTCACAACCTGAACAGCGATGCGGATGTCGCCCCGCCCCGCAAGCTTACGCCTGCGTTTTACGGCTGCTACGACTGGCACTCTTCGGTGCACGGACATTGGTTGCTGGTGCGGCTGGTCCGAACCTTCCCCAACGCTTCTTTCGCGCCGTCTACACGAGAAGCTCTGCACCAAAGCTTAACCACAGAGAACATTATCCAAGAAGCCGTGTACCTGCGGGCTGAGGGACGCGCCAGCTTTGAGCGTCCCTATGGACTAGCGTGGTTGCTTCAACTCGTTGCGGAACTACGCGAATGGGACGATCCTCAGGCCCGCGAAATGAGCGCTAACTTGCGTCCGCTGGAAGAGGCTGCGCTCCTACGCCTGAACGGCTGGCTGCCCAAACTTTCCCATCCTGTACGAATCGGCGAGCATGACCAAACCGCATTTTCCCTCGGCTTGATGCTCGACTATGCGCGCGTCAAAGCGGATATGAAGTTTGCCGACCTGCTTGCATCGAAGGCTCGGCAGTTCTATCTCGGGGACAAAGATTGCCCGCTTGCATATGAACCTTCCGGCGAGGACTTTCTTTCTCCCTGTTTAGGCGAAGCAGACGTGATGCGGCGCGTGTTGCCGACTGCCGAGTTCAGTCGCTGGCTCCAAACTTTTCTACCGCAGATTTCCCCGGCGAGAAAGGGCGCTTGGTTACAGCCCGTGGTGTCGCCCGACCCCAGCGACCCTAAGTTGGCGCATTTGGACGGTCTGAACTTCAGCCGAGCGTGGATGCTGGAGGGCATCACTGCGGGCCTGCCCAAAGGTGATAAGCGCCTGCCGATGATCCGGATGGCATCCGAGGAGCACAGTCGAGCCGGGCTGGCAGCGGTGACGGGCAAGCATTACGAGGGCGGTCATTGGCTGGGGAGCTTTGCGGTTTATCTCGTCACAAGGAGAGGCATCTCGGGGGAGTGAGTTACCGCCGGGAGCATCAAACCTTCTCCTCACAGAAGTCACTACGATATTTGCTTCATGCGCTGTCCAAGCGCAGGCCTAATGTGGAGCGGAACGGGAGCCGCACTGACATGAAACGGACATTGCTTTCCTGGAGCACCGGAAAGGATAGTGCTTGGAGTCTTCATCGTCTCCGGCAGCAGAATGAGTACGAAATCGTTGGGCTCCTTACGACGTTCAATCAGGAGGCGAAACCGGGTTGCTATGCATGCGGTGCGTCGTAGCCTCGTCGAAGCGCAGGCAAAAGCGGCAGGCATTCCTCTGTGGGATGTGGATTTGCCGTGGCCGTGCTCGAATGCGGATTACAACAGCATCATGAGCGAAACGTGCAAATCCGCTGTACTGGCGGGCATCGAATACATTGCCTTTGGCGATCTCTTCCCGTCTGACATACGGGCATACCGCGAGAAGGGAACTTGAGAATTCCGGGTTGCAGCCGATCTTCCCAGTGTGGGGACTGCCCACACGGGAGCTTGCACTTTCCATGATCAGGTCCGGCGTGCGTGCGAAACTAACCTGTATTGACAGCAAGGTCCTAGCGCCGGAATTCGTTGGCAGGGAATTCAATAAGCAGCTTCTCTCGGATTTGCCGCCAGGGATCGATCCTGCGGCGAGAACGGGGAATTCCACACGTTTGTGTATGCTGGCCCGATGTTGAAGCGCAACCTGTCGGTAGAGGTCAGAGAAATCATATCTCGCGACTGTTTTGTATTTGCTGACGTGAGTCTTACTCATAGTGACGTGGACACATGACTGATTCCTCACGGCGCAAGGCGAACCACCGGGGAGATTTCGCGAAAGTGATCGGATTACGACGGTCGGCCGACCGCAGCACTCCGCGCTCTGTCGTATCGTCGAAGAAAGCTGGAACGCGGCGGGCAGCAGAATCCGGTCGGAGCCAAACGCTCCAACATGGCGTTCGCAGGAGACTTCACACCCGTGCTCGCTAAACACTCGAAGTCGTCTCGCTCGACTACATCTCGGTTGGTGTGGACCGCATGCAAACGAATATAGCCGACCGGTATCTGGGCAACTGTCTGCTGGAACATAGCTGTGCGAAGGTTCGTTCCGGTGTCGGCACGGCTATTTTGGAAATCCGATCGCTTTGTAAAGCTGCGGCCCGGCGCCCAGAAAACGTCTCTCTCGGACAGTTTCTTGCCAT
>Ga0307477_10002245_pt1 | contig 15109 bp, 7 predicted proteins | sample atmos_gasesECM2C_FD_203316 | JGI IMG/M metagenome (GOLD analysis project Ga0307477, IMG submission 203316) | Hardwood forest soil microbial communities from Morgan-Monroe State Forest, Indiana, United States - atmos_gasesECM2C_515 | ecosystem: Environmental > Terrestrial > Soil > Temperate...
TCTAGATGGATCGACCCGAAGGGATTGACCGTCCTATGAACCCTCGCCCCGTCCACAGCACTGCGCCCGGCGCGTATCGGCGCCAAGAGGGCGACTTGTGTCCCGTTCGCGGGGGTTTCGTGACCTTTCTAGGGTGCCCAAGGTTGCCCGCCGGCTCCATGACATTTGATCGACACGAGCACGAGCGCAGAGACTCGCTCCCCTGCCGACGAAAACGAGCGCTGGATCACGAAGCCGCAACTCGCCGATCACTTGCTCGTTACGCCGCGCTGGATCGAGCTTCAACAGCACGTCGGACTGCCATACCTACGCATGGGAGGACTCGTCCGCTATCGAATCTCGGAGGTCGAGGCATGGCTTCGCCAGCGCTACCCCACAGGGGGGCATGACTGATGCCGCGCAACCTGGGGACGCGCCACAAGCCCAAGTGGAGCGGCAAGGTCGAATACAAGGGACGCCAAAAGTGGGTCGGCACCTACGACAACCTAGAGGACTACAACAGGGCGAAGGAGCGGTGTCTCAACGAACTACGCGACGAAGTAGACCACGGCTCAAAGCAGCGCGTGCCAACCGTCCTTGAGTTTGCGGGCGCCACGATCCACGATAATGGCCGAATCACGATGACTTGGCCTGATGGTGAGTCTTGCGAAAAGGAGACGGGCCGCCGCGAGTCCACCGTAAAACGAGCGCGCGACGGACTTAGGCCGTTCATCCGAGAGTTTCACGATCGGCCACTTGACGGCTTCACTCGGGATGAGGCGGTCACCTGGACGCGGCCAAAGGGCGCGAACACGCAACAGTCCGTGCGCCAATTCTTCAACCACGCCCTAGACCGTGACTTGATCCCTCGCAATCTGTTCACAAAGCTCGGCGCCAGTAAGAAAAAGCGCCGGGTCGATCGCCCCGACTTCGAGATACTTAGCGACGAGAGCTACAACCGCCTGCTCTCGTGCGCCCGCGAGAGCCGTACCGACGATTACGGGCTCGTGATCGAGGGGGCAGCGCTATGCGTTGGAGAGGCAGCGATGAGGCCCGGTGAGGTATTCGGGCTGCATCGTCCCGATATCCACTGGAACCAGAACATGATCCATGTGCGCTGGCAAACTGACCTTGATCGGGGCAAGGTGACGTGGCCGAAGGACGACACCGGGCGTTGGGTTCCAATGAGCCCGCGCTTGCGCACCCACCTGGAAACCATGCCACGCCGAGGCAAAACGATCGACGCCGAGAAGGGCGAGATTGTTTTCCCCGCTACACGAGGCGGCTACATGCTGCGCAGCACTTGGTCGAATATCTGGCACTCTGTCCGCGCGTCGGCAGGACTGCCGGGCCAAGAGTTTTACGAGCTTAAGCACCGCGCGATTCAATGGATGGTCGATCCCGTCGAGGACGGGGGCCTCGGGCTCGACCCGGCGACAGTCGCGGAAATAGTCGGCCACGACGACGGCGGCTACCTCATCGCAACGGTCTACACAAAGCTCGGCCGCCGCCGCGCACTCGAACGCGCGCAGCGCGCGATGGACGACTACAAGCAGCGCACCACAGCGCCCGAGACCCCACGCCGCCTACACGTCGTCAAGTCCGCGTAACTGCCGGGCGCCTCGCTCGGGCTGTCGGCTGCTTGACTTCCGTCCGTGGTGCTGTCGATCTTTGCCTTGGTCATTGCCGCGCTCAGTCTCGCGGTCGCAATTCACGCCGAGCGACGTGCAGCACGGCAAGAGCGGCGCCAGATCGAGGTCGGCTGTTGGCGCACCGAGCCGGGAGGTGGAGCAGAGCCGATGATCCATGTGCGCGCCGTGAACCGCGGGCATCGGCCGGTCGAACTCCGGGGGCTCTACTTTCGCGGCCTCGATGGCTCCGTAGTCAGGCCGCATATGTTCGCGGACGACCTGCCCAAGATGCTCCACGACGGCGAGAGCTTCGACGCCTACACGGACGAGTTCAAGATCAACGAAGCGGCCGACGCTGCCGAGGTGCAACCAACGCACGTCGCGGTATCCGACGCCGAAGGCAACGAGTACACGGCTCCATACCCGCCTGTCGAGTTCGGGCGACCATAGGGACGCACCCCGCTGACCGGGTATGTCGGCGCTCGTTTCGCCCTACGGCGTCCTACGGATTTCCTACGGGTTCGGCGTCCCGATCCTACGGATTCCCTACGGATATGCCGGCGAAAGCCCGCAAAAACAGGCGAAACGGCCGACGCCTATCCCCCGTGCTTTCGGCAGTTTTCGCCCGCCATTGCTGGCCTTCGCCAAACACTAACCAATCGGGGCGCCCGGATTCGAACCGGGGACCTCACCGACCCGAATCGCCAGGTCAGGTAGCCTAGTTTCCACAAAAAGCCTGCAAAGCCGCGGGTTCTGGCTACGCATGTCGACTCCAGCTGGTTCGATATTGCCTTCGATACGAATGGATTTGGGCAGTGGGAGGGCCGTCACTGCCAAAACTCCTCGGACTGAGTCCGGCGGTCGTCGGACCTCGCGCAGCCTCTCCTTATAGCAGCGGGCTCGGGCACCGCGTTCGGCGACCTCCTGGTGGCGGTCGATGATCGCCGGGCGTAAGCCCCCGGCCACAATCCCAAGGTCGCGGCCGGCGTTGTCGCGAGCGATCGTCAGCGGTCAAGCTTTGGGCCCTCGCCCCACACCTCTGGATCGCCGATCCCGCTGCCCGGAGATCTGCCGTCGCGTTGCGAACGGCCCTGTCGATGCCCGCGCGGGGCCTGTGTGGAGCGGCCACCGTGAGCCTACACCCGAACAGGTCGCCTGTGCCTGCGGCTGCCCGACTACCGACGCTGTTTCCGGCGACGAACCGCGCGAGCGAGCCCGGGCGTGACGACCTCGACGCCGCTTCGGTGGGCTCAACTTACATGCACGTTGACCGCATTGCTGCCGCCGGCCTGGTAGTCGTAGCCGGCCGAGCCGCTGGCCGGCAAGGCGACTCTAAAACGGTAGGTGGTCGGCTGGGTCGTGCGAAGGAAGGTGTAGCGGTAGCCGAACCGGCCGTGGACGGCGACGACTTCGTCGAACGGCTGCCAGCGGTGTCCTTCCCGGACTTCGACCAGCAGCGAGATGCCATCGGCCGGGTAAGGTCCGCCGGAGATCTTCCCGCTCCAGTCGATCGTGCCGCCGTTACGCGTTCGGCGCGGCGTGATCCGCAGCCGGATGCGCGGTAGCACCGCGATGCGCGCGCGCGCCTCGGCGGCGGGGCCGGGGTCGTTGGAGAACGCGCGGGAGCTGAAACTGATCGTGCGGTTGGGTCCTCGCGGGACTCGGTAGACGAACGTACCCGACTGGTCAGTGGTCACGCTCGTGTTCAGACCGCCGCCGATGATCGCGATCGTCGCGTCAGCGATCGGCGTCTTGGCGCACATGACCGTGCCGCTCACTTTGGGCCGCGTCCCGTAGCGGATCAGCGCCTCGGCACCCTTTCGGTCGACGCTCAGCGTGAGCATCGCTTGCTCGCATGCTGGGTCGCCGTTGGGCAGGTCTGGGTGGGCGGTGATTATGGTGCCGTCCCAGACGATCGTCGAGTTGCCCGAGGCGTCGTCGACGCTGACGACGACGTTGTGGGCGCCGGCGGGCAAGCTACTCGTGTCAAGCGTCATTGTCGCGCTCACCTGGCTCTTGCACGGCTGCGGGTAGTTGAACGATCGCAGTCCGTCGGTGGTGGCGTTGAGCGACTGACATTCGCCGCGGTTAGTGTCGAGGACCTGCCCGACCTGCGGCTGCCCGTCGACGGTGATTGTGCCGCTGTAGATGCCGGGTCCGCCGCTGTCGCTCGCCAGGAACGAGACCGATGCGTCCCCGGTCAGCACGGCGCCTGATACGAGCGGGCCACTCACGCCGGTGACGGCCGGGATAGTCGGGTCGTTGAGCACAATGTCGGCAGCGTAGATGTCGACCTCGGCGCTGTTGCCGTTCTCAGCGTTTGACTCAGGGCACACGTACGAGGTGCCGGGGCCGCCGCCGCAAACCGCGCTCGCCTCGATCTCGGTGATATCGACCAGGTTGCTTGCGCCGACCCTGTTCTCGGCGGCCAGTCGCCGCTGGTTGGTTCCCCTCGTGACGCAATCGTCCGATTGCGCGCACAGGCCCTCCAGCGACACGTTACCCGGGTTGTAGGCGATGTTGGTGGCCGGTGCTGCGTACGGCTCGTCAGGGCCGACGGCCTCGTAACGCCACAGGGCGAAGGTGGAGATCGTCATCTGCCCGGGGGCATTGAAGGTCGCGTAGCCGCCCTCTCCGAATCCGTGGGTGACGCCTCCGGCGAGCCAAGCGCTAATTGATCCGCCGCCGTTCGAGCAGCTCGAGTTGGCGCCGTCGCCGTACCCGTTGGTTCCCTGGTCGTAGTCCCAACCGGCCGCGGGGGCGCCCTGTCCGGTGTACGGGTCCTCGCAGCTGAAAACGTGGTACTCGTTCGCTGCGGCGATCCCGCAGGGGAGCGTCAGCACGGTCAGTGTAAGGGCCGCGACGGCGATTGCCGTGCGCGCCGCCGCAACGGTGCACCTGGCGGTCATTTTGGCCTCCTTCGGTGAAACGATCCGATCATCCTGGCCCGGTCGGGACGTGGCTGTGCGTTCGCGTGTCTTTGGGGCGACTGCGCCCGCTGCCTTCCGGGTCGCCGCAGGATGCGCGAGGGGCGGGGTCACGAAACCCGGGAATCCGGTTTCGTCCGGACGTGGGCCGGGTGACGGGATGTTTGCGGGCAGGACCCCCATGGGCGATCGTGTACCACGTTGTCGGCAGTCCGCCTACGATCTGCAAGGCCGGGGCCGGGCGCGGCGAGTTGGTTGGTGCACCGAGGACCATCGCGACGGCTCCGAAGGTGGGTGATTGATCGCGGACTCTGTATGGAACTCGCGTGTCGTTACCGTCTACAGCTAGTCGTAGGATCTCTCAACCCTCTCCCGGCGCGGGGTCGGGGCTCGAGACGTGACGGACGTAAGGTGCGCGGCTGGGGGCACGGTTCTCGCGCAGCCGGCGAGGCCTACAGAGGATGCGGACCGACACTCGTATGCCGACGCTAGTCGACGTGCACGCTGATGCTTTGGCTCACGCCGGCGGTGTAGGGGTATCCCACGTCGCCGCCCACCGGCAGCGCCACCCTGAAGCTGTAGGTGGTTGCTTTGGTGGTGCGTAGGAACGTGTAGATGTAGCCGAACCTGCCGTTGTAGGCCTTGATTTCGTCGAAGGCCTGCCAGCGTTTGCCCTCCCGGACCTGAACCAGTAGTGGCATTCCGTTCGTCGGGTAAGGGCCACCTCGGACCCGACCTCGCCAATAGATCGTTTCTCCGTTGCGGGTTCGTCGCGGCCTGATATGCAGCGTGATTCGCGGCCGGACGTTGAGTTGGAACGCGGCCTGCGTCGTCGGCGCCGATTCGTTGGAGTAGGCGCGGTAGCTGAAGATGAGCTTTCGGCTCGGACCGGGCGGCAGCTGGTAGCGAAACGTTCCGTCAGCAGCTGTGCGCAGGAGTCCGGGTGCAGCCGAGACGCCAGGCAGTGCGGCTGTGCTTAGCAGGACAGTGGCGCCTGGGATGGGCGTCGTGCCGCATGCAAGGCGACCTTCGACCGTGGCTCCATGCCCGAACGGGACCGTTACCGCGGTCCTATGGCGGTCGGCGCTGAGCGCGATTGTCGGGTTGGAGCACGGGACGCCGTTGGGGAGGCGCGGGACGGGCGTGACAGTGGTGTTTCCCGCGGCATCCGTGACCCGGACAGCGAGTTCGTGCCCCCCTTCAGGTAGCGAGATCCCAGCAAACCGGTCAGAAACCGTGCCTGAACAGGGGGTGAGCCTAGTAAAGCTGCACGAACCACTGTAGCTGTGAGTCGCGATCGGAGCGCCGTCCAGCAACAGTTCGGCGTTCTCCACGCCAGCGTCTGGATCGCTCGCGGTGAAAGTGGTCTGGATTGGGCCGCTGAAGGAGGTGGCACCTTCGTCTTGAACGCCCGTGATCGAAACTACTGGCGGCATTTCGTCGTTCACTGTCAGTTCGGCACCGAAGATCTCGATCCCGACGCCGAAGGATTCGCTCATCGGGCATTTGCCGCCGAGATAGCAGTGCTCAGCCAGTACCAGCGTGGTGGCGTGCTCGGCAGCTGGGAACTCGAATTCTTCCGGCGCGTTCATATGTTCGACGAGTTCGCCGCTGCCGTCCGATTGCCCAATCGCGAGGGGTTCGCCAGCCTCGTTGGTGGCTTCCGTTTCGGCTTCGACTTCACCGCTTGGACTGCCGAAGGCTCGCCACCAAACGCGAGCGCTGACGATGCTGAGGTTGGTCCCGTCGGTACTTGCGCGAAACCCCATGGGAGTGGACGGTAGTTCCGGGATCGCGAAGAACATCGCGGCGGGGTTGCCGCCGCATTCGGTCTTTAGGATCGCGCCGGTGGTATGGCCGAAGAACTGCCACGGGCCGGCGAGCGCCGTGCGGTTGAAAGCTGACGGACAATCCCCGATCGTGTAGCTCCCCGCGTCAGCGGACGTGGCTGGCACGAGGGCGGCGATGGTCGAGAAGGCGAGGATCGACAGCCGGCGCAAGGAGATACGCCAAGAGCGCTCATGATGGCACGGTCTCGAACGCCTAAACGAACAGGTCGCTGTGCGAAGGTCTTTGAATGACCAACGAGTGTAGTCGAGCCGATGCCGCGTACTGACACTCGGTCGCTGTGACGAACCGCTGCGGATGGTCGAGTGGTAAGACATCGTGTCCTCCCGGTCCGAGTACAAAAGGTCGTTGATGGGCGCGCCCCACGCCCGTTGCTCTGTGTTGTACCGCAGAGCCCCTGCACCTTCAATTCGAGTTATTTGTCTCGCCCTACATAGTCGGGCGACATCTCGGAGGCCGTGTCGTTCGTGTGCTAACAGTCGGTCGGTGTCGCCGCTGACCGGGCCCAGCGAGGAACTCCACTTGCCATTACGGGGCTGTGACCGAACCTCCGACCCACTGGGCCGACCTTGCGGTTGTCGCTTCGATCCGCGTGATGGTTGACCGTGGAAGTCCCGCCTCCGGCCAAGCGGGCATATTGACGCTGCTCGCGAATCGACCCACGATAGAACTGCTTCGTGCGCTTGAAGGCGACGTGTCGACACGCCCCGACCTCGAGCAGCGTCTTCGAAGCATGTCGCGAAGCCGGCTCACCAGCCGTCTAGCTCAGCTTTTAGGCCGCCAACTCATCATCTGCCAGCACATACCCGCTAGACGGGCACGGGTGGGATACGTGCTCACTCCGGCTGGCCGGGGCTTGCTCGAGATTGCGGAGGCTCTCAGCGTCGCTCTTCCAGGGGCAACGAGCTCGCCAGACATGCCCCTAGCCGCCCTGATCGCTAGCCGAGGTCATCGTGCGATCATCCGGGCCCTCGCCTATCGGCCCTTGACGGGCGCTGAGCTCGAGTTGTGCTTGCCCAGTATTCCCCACGCAACCCTGCTGCGGTCTCTGAACCGGCTGCGGGACGCTCAACTCCTGGTGGCGCGCCGCGGGAACGGCCGCCGTCATGTGCGGTATGAGCTGACGACCGAGGCTAGGCGCCTGGGGAGAACGGCGGTGCTGGTGGCACGCTGGCGGTGGCGGTGGACCCCCGAGCACGTGCCGGCTGGCACGACAGATCTCGCAAGCGTGGTGCATCTGGTAGCTCCGCTGGCGTCCGTACCCCGGATATCTCGTGGCGTTTGCATGCTGCACGCGCAGCCACCACCGGGTGCAAACGGCTTGCCGGACGTGTATCTGAGCGTCGCCAACGGGCGGGTTACCCCGCTCGCCGTCGGTTCGCCGCGCGACCCTGACTGCCGGATGCGGGCCGCACCGGCAAGCTGGTGCGAGGCGCTCATGAGTGGAGACTCGGCATCCATCTGTATGCAGGGCGATCGGCGGCTTGGCGAAGTGGTCATCACGGCCCTAGCCGGGGCAGTTCGGCCCGAGCCTCGAGGGGGACGCAGAGCCTTTGAGGGCCGACCTCGATTACGGCAAGGTTAGGCCTGATGCTCGCTGATCGGACCACCCTTTTCCAAGACATTCCAATCATCTCGATATGTCACGCTGGGATTCGCCGGATCTCGCCATGATTCCGAGACTCGGAACCGGGATGTGTGCGCCTCAATGTGCCCACACGCCGGACTACGCGTGGCTTGCCTAGTCTGCGGACACGTTTGACACCCACGCAAAGCGTGGTACTACTGACACCGCAACCGTGGTGACCAGACATGTCACCCGGGGGTGGGCGCGGCTGAGGCAGAAGTCGTAGAAGCGTCAGTCGGGCCGCCCAAGGAAATAGGTGGGCTGTGACCGGCTCACGGGTAACAGGTCGCCGACCGTATGCAACATGCCACAGGGGTGAGCGCTAGCAACACTTTGCCACGAATGGGCGTGCCAGCGGCAGGCTCGTCGGTGAGTTTCACGGCTCCCTTGCTGAGGATCTAGTTCGGCGCGCCCTTATCAGAGCACATGCTCATTCCCAAAGGGCGCAGAAAAGGAGTCTCCATACCATGACTACTAGTCTCAAAAACACGATCGTAGGGCTTGTCCTTTCCGCCGTGACGGTCGCTATCGTTGGTGTTGGTGCCGCAGCCGCCCAAGCGGAAGGCCCCGTCTGGTTACACGGTGCCAACGTCCTGTTGGCGGCGGGCGAAGAACGAACCCTGAACAGCGAAAGCGAGACAACGTTCAAGCTGACAATCGCGGGCGGCCCAGCCATCGAATGCCCGACCTCCTTAGACACGGGAAAATTTATCGGTGGCGAACCGGGCTTCGACTTAGACGAAGTCTCGTTCGAAGGTTGCCACGTCCAGGGCAAGACGCTCGCGGAATGTGGTGCGGCAAGCGCTGGCATGAACGCCGGTATCGTCTTAGTGGAACTATGGACGATGCTCGCCTACCGGGCCGGGCATTTCAATACCAATGAAGAAGCGCTCGACGCTGTCTTCCCTGATCCCTCAGACGAAGAATTCGTCGCCTTCACGCTCACAGGCACCAAATGCGCCGCTGAACTCAACAACGTGACGGTCACCGTATTAGCAACAGGAGCGCCGTTACTAGAAACGGCACACTTCAGTGCAAAGTGCGGGCTCCTCGGACAGCTCGGGTTATTAAACGCGGCCGGCACGTTCGTCGTATCGAAATCCGGTGAACTAGAACAGAACCCCGCGCTCAACTTCCCAGAACCCGCTATCGCCGAAGCAGAATATACGTTAGCGGGTGGCGTGGCGACGCCATTTACGTGCCACCTGGAAGCTGACGTAAGTAATGGATTCAAAGGCGAAGCGACCGAGAGTGGGATAATGTTAATAGAAGCGTTAAACTCTTCGGGGGTGAAAGAAGCCATCGGCTGGTCATTAAAATAGTTGGTCTCGGCAGGACATGAAGCAAAACCGATGGGGGCTGGGCCATTCGCATTGGCCTGGCTCCCTCGTCGGGTGTAGTGCATGAAGACGACGCGGCACGACCGAGGCGGAAACGAGGGGCAGCCCTAACGCGCTGCTTAGGAGCCTGCCGCCTGTGGAAATCGCTGCGTGGTGGTGATGCTGGCCCCGTGCCTTGGCGGGCGTGTCGTGTGTTTGCGCTGGTGCGCGCGGCGCTTGGTAGGCATTGCGCAGGGCGTTTTGACAGTAATAGAACGGTTCCTTGTGTTGCCAGATTGCGCGCCGAAGGTTGCATCGCCGACCTGAGTCGACTTGCAGATGTTACGGCCACGACCAGTGATCACCAGTAGGCCTTTTGTGCCACCGGTGATCGTCAAGGTGAACTTGGAGATCGGGGCGTCGGGGATCGTTGAGAACGTGGTCACCAAGGCGCTACGGCCGTTGACCGAGGTGTTCGCGCGTAGGTCGAGCGCGATCTGGCCGCGCAGTGGGATCAGCAGGCTCGGGAGCGTGCGAATCCGCTCGCTCTGCTTGTTGAAACGGATCCCCTGCACCAGATACACGTCGCCCATCAATGGCTGGGACAGCAGCGGCGTATCGGCGGTGGCGGTGCCGACGATTGTGCTCGGGGGGCATCCGACCGCGCCCCCGTGAACGGAGAGGGCGACGTCGTAGTTACAGACGTGCTGGCTGTTGTTGGGATCCAGCGCCATCGAGAGCGGCAGCGTGACTTTGACGCTGTGAATGTTCGCCTGCCCCAACCGCTGCGTCAGCGTCGAGACCAGGCTGGGGTGATCGCCGCTCTTGGTCTTGCCCTTGCCGGTCAACGCCATCTTCAGCTTCGGGCTAAAGCCGAGTGCTTGGCAGCCTCCGACCTGGAAGCGCGAGCTCACCGGAGCGGCCAGGCCCGTGGTCGAGGTCAGAGCGCCAGTCACGCTCATCGGATCACAGCTCGTCGGGTTGATCGTGAAATCGGGGCGGTTCAGGTCGACGTCGATCCGGCGGATCCGCAGCGGGATCCCGTCGAGGATCGTCGGGAACGGATCGCTGACGTCTGTGACCTGTGCTGTGGTCGGGTCGACGTACAAGGCTTGCCTGACGACGACCGTGCCGAGGTCATACGGGCCTGCCAGCGCGGGCACTATCACGGCGAGCCCATACGGAGCGCCCTTGTAAGGGCCGGTGAGATACGCCCTGCCCGGCAGGAAGAACGAATCCGAACCCGGCCCTGCGCCGGTGGTCACGGTCCCGACCTGCGAGGCGGCAGGACAGGATGGGCCAGCTTGCTCAGCGGCGCCCGAGCTGGCCGCAGCAGCTGCAAGCTGGGCGTCCGAGCACTCGGCCACTCCCGCGAGCTTGGCCAGCATCCCCGGGGGCAGGGTCACCGACAGGCCGGACAGGTCTTGGTCGGTGTCCGAGCGGGAGAATGAGAGCACGAACGGCGAGTAGGCGCCGGCCTGTGGGTTCTGCGTCCCGGCCGTGAACGACGGCGAGAACCCCGATACGCACCCCGAGTCGATCGTGAATGAGCCAGACGGGGTCGTGTCCGGCCCGGACCCTGGTGAGGACCATGGAGTGAGGTCGCTGGTCGTGGCATAGGTCCCACACTGATCGGGGGTTGCGAGCGCGGCTAGCGGGCCGCCGTAGAAACCAAGCTTGAAGTCGCTGAACGGCAGTTGCGGGTTGTTTGAGAACGTCGTTGTCAGCTGACCGGTGACCGGGTTCGCGTGCACGTCGCCGACGAGCTTGATCAGCACCCCGTCGGCTTGGGCGGTCACGTAGATCGCGAGCAGCGACCCGAATGGGTTGTTGGTCTGCTGTGCGACGTACACGTTGCCGGTCATCGTGTCGGGCAGCAGCGGTGTGGTGATCTGCACCGAGCCGATCTGCGACGCGTTCGGGCACGACGGCTGACTGGCGTTGTCAAGCCCGATCTGCGTGGGCGTGCATGCGGCGAGCCCGTTCGCCGAGGACGGGTTCAATGACACGCCGGCAGGGAGCGTTACCGTCGCGTTCTTGAGGTCCGCCTCCGCCAGCCCGTTCGGATTCTCATTCTGGGGCACCTGCAGGATCACGTCGACGCCCGCCGGCGCGTCCGCGAGAGTCGTGTCCGGCTGGACGGTGAGCGTCGGGCTGAAGTCCAGGTTGTTGCAACCGTCGAGCCCTACCGGCGTGCCGTTGCTGTCCGTGGTCGTCGAGCTGGCACTCTTATAGTCGCCCGGGGCCTGCCACGAGTCGGCCGCGATGGTCGTCGTCAGTGGCCCGGTGCACGACGTCGGCAAGGTCAGGAACGGCGCCTCCGGGGAGGCGGCCGAGCACGGGGAGACATCCCCAGGACAGACGCGCTGAGCGTCATGACTCGGGTCTGCCGGCACCCCCCACAGCGTCAGCGACTGGCCGATGATCTGGAATGTCTGCGGGATTCCCCGCAGCGAAGTGCTCACACCGTAGTCCCCGCCGGTGCGCACCGAGAAGTCGATGTGGACCGGCACCCCGCTGTCGGCGAAGCCGAGCTGCGCGGGCATCCCGGTCGGCGGCACGAGGTTATAGACGGGGAACGGAAACCTGCCAAAAGGCTCCGTGACAGTGATCACGCCGACCTGGCTCGCACCCGGGCACAGCGTCTCCGACGTCTGCGTATTGACAAGGTCGCCTTCCGAGCACTGTGGGATGCCCGTCGGGTCACCGATCAAGCCGGGCGGCAGGTCGACCTCAGCATCCTTGAGCTGGCCGTCGGGCACCGTCGTCCCGCCGGCGTCGATCGTCTCATTGAAGGAGAAGCTCGTCGTCAGCGCGTACGGGTGCGAGCCCGCCTCGGTGTCGACCGACCCGTCCTGGTTGTTCGCGGACAGGTCGAAGCTCGAGATCCCGAACCCCGGGCCGCTGGTGACGAAGTACTGATCGCCCGAGTCGTTGCTGCCGTTGGCGTTGGCAGCAACCAAGCGGTAGTGGTAGATCGTGCTCTCAGAGAGCCGTGTGATGTTCGCCGACACGCTCACCTCGCCGCTGCCCGCACCGACGTCCGAGGGGGTGCACGGCACCGTCTGCCCAGCGCCGTACGGGTCGCCCGCCGACGGGTTGTAGCCGGCGGCAGCGACGTACTCGAACTCGCACGCGCTCACCTGGATCCCGTCTGGGTTGACGGTGCCGGTCAGCGTCGCCGAGGCCTGCGCGATATTTGTCGCCGACCGCGTCGTCGTGGTCACGTCCGGGACGGTCGTCGTGGTGAACACGGCGACGTCGCCGGCGCCCGCGTCCGCGGCATAGACGTTATTGTTTGCCGTGTCGACCGCGACTCCCGTCGCGTTTGAGAGATCGCCCGAGCCGAACGCATCGGCTGCAGTGCACGGACGGCCGTTGCTGCCGCCGGAGGGCACGCAGGAAACGTCGTAGCTCTGGATCGCGCTGCCACCCTCGTCGACGTAGATGTCGCCTGTGCGCGGGTCGATCGCGAACCCGGTGTCGTCGTTTCCGCCATCGACCGGGCCGAGGTCGTTGCCAAAAGAGTCGAACTGCTCGACGTTTCCGTTGCCGTCAACCTTGTAACGGTTGCCGCCGCTGTCGACCCCGATTCCGACGTTGTCAGTCCCGCGGCCGACGCTGGTGGTCGGCTGTGCGCTCGAGTCTTGAGCGAACTCGAACCAGTCCTCGCTGCTGGGGTCGTACACAGACAGCTTCCCGCTCGTATCGACCGTGATCCCGGCGATCGAGGTGAACGGTCCGCCCGTCGCCGTCGAGCCGTCGAGCTGGCCGCCCGTGCCCCACGCGGTGATCAGACTGCCCGAAGCGCCGAACTTCTGCACCAGGTTGGTGCCGGTGTCGCCGACGTAAACGTCGCCCGCCGAGGCGCTGCTCGAGTTATCGACGGCGATGAACACCGGGGTCGTGAACTGCCCCGCGCCGGCGCCCGAGACGCCCGCCTCACAGGTCGTCGTGCACGTCTCAAAGCTCGACGCGCCGTCGGCGACGCCCCACCCCCACGCCCGGACGAAGCTCCCCGAGGAGTCGAACTCATCGACCCGCGCATTCCCCGTGTCGGCGACATACACGTCGCCGGTCGCATCATTGACAGCCACCCCCTGCGGCGAGGACACCCGGCCGGCGCCCGACCCCTCGCTGGCAAAGCTCGACGAGAACACGTGCACCGTCGCCGCCCGTGCTGGGGAGACGAGCAGCGCCAGCGCGGTGCAGCACCCCAACGCAGCCAGCAGCCCCCGGCCCGCGCTGATGACCAAACGGTGCGCCCGTGCGTTGTGCCTGTTGGAGGTGATCATCGCGCCTTGTCCGTGACCGAGAACGAGACCGAGGACGGCGAACCGGCCGCCGGTGTGTAGGTGACACGCAGCCTGAGCTTCAGCCTCCCGTTACGTCGGAGCTTGTGTCTCGCCCTGGCGGTCAGCTTCAGAATCAACCTGTAAGTACCCGCTCCTGGGAGTGTTTTGCTCACCGTTTTGACGCCCGCGCCCGAAGCCCGGATCCGCCCCCCGGCCGGCACTCTCACCTCGAGGACGAATGAGTCGCCCGTCACCGTCTTCTTGACGACCTTGACCTTCCTGGTCGTTGCCGACTTGGCGTTGCCAGGGCCTGAGAACGTAACGCTCGCCGCGAGCGGCTGCGATGATGGCGCGCCCGCCACCGCGCGGCATCCGTCATCCGAGCAGGTTGTGCGATGCGGCGGCGCGGGCGCCGCGACGCACGGATCACTCGAGGTGCACACACGAGCGTCGTAGACCGTGACCAGGTCCTGTTGCTGCTCGGGCAACAGGCGATCGCTGGTCGCGATGAACACGTTGGCGCCGGTGGGGTCGGCATCGAGGAACCGCGCGTCAGCGACGCCATTCCCCGGAGAGAGCAGGTACAGGCAGCCGCCGCCATCCACGGAGTTCGCGCACGAGCCCGAGCCATCCGCTTCCCACTCATACACGTTGATGTTGCCGTTGCTCACCCCCGGCAACAGTCGATCCTGACTCTCGAAAAACAGCCTGGAGCCGTCGTCGGCGAGGTTGCGCGGCAGATAGTTCTGATCACCCGGCTCGCCCAGCGTCGACGGGCCGGTTGGGCTCTCCCCGGTCGGGTTGCACGAGGCGCAGCTCAGCCTGCCCGTGCTGGCGTCATACAGGTACACCTCCGAGTCAGGCTGGCCTGTGTTGACGTCAGTGTTGTCGTAACCGGTCAGCAGAGCGCTAGACATAAACGCCACGTACGTGCCATCCGGGGTCACACGGCCCCTAAGGAGCTGCGGGCTGCTTGACCACAGGCACGAATCGCCGGTGCAATCGTTCGGGTCACCCGGTGCGAGCGTCGCGATGAACCGGATCGTTCCGCCGTGATACAGGTACAGGTGCGGCTGACCGGACGTGGCACCCTCGGCCAGATCCCCGTCGGCGACGAAATAAATATAGGAGAGATCCTGGCTTTCGCCGACCACTCCCTGCACGTCGGCACCATTCGCATCGCTCGGCTCGCTATCCGGCGTCACGTCGGTCAACGTTCCGTTGTGCCACTCGTAAAGGTCCATCCCCTGATCTGCAGACCCGGTGTTCGCGTCGTTCGTGAGTTCGTCCGGGCTCGTGAACAGCGCCTCGGAACCATCCCCATTAGCCGCCCAAAAACCACCCGTCCCGTCTCCGATCGTGCAGTTGCTACTAGCGGACGTGCACTGCGACGCCGTCACCTCGACCGTGCAAGCATCACTCTTGACCGTGCAATGCCCAGAAGAGTCGAGCGGACTCTGCAGCGCCGTTGGGTTCTCACGCA